>Ga0209415_10000198_pt1 | contig 103024 bp, 97 predicted proteins | sample PeaSoiSIISIP2007_FD_187696 | JGI IMG/M metagenome (GOLD analysis project Ga0209415, IMG submission 187696) | Peat soil microbial communities from Weissenstadt, Germany - SII-SIP-2007 (SPAdes) (version 2) | ecosystem: Environmental > Terrestrial > Soil > Wetlands > Peat | place: Germany...
GCCACTTACGCGTTCAGCGAGAGCAGGAGGGGCCGGCAGTCTCCAAACGCTACGGCCGGCGCCCGTGCGCGACCGTCCTGCGCAAGCGACAGGCGCATCCCATCAGCACACCATCCTCCTGACGGGGCGAGCAGTGTCTCTAGCTCCTCGATCGTCAGCGCTAAGCGCTGGGCGCTCTTCCCCGTGGCTAGCTTTGACCGCTTTCTGCTGGTTCCGGGCTCAGCGGCCGGCGTGACAAGAGCGTAACAGCCTGTTCTCCCTCAAGCACAGAACCTTTTGCAGTCTCACGGGGTCTTTGCGGGGGGAGTCCGCCATCATTACGTTTCGCGCCCGTCACCCGAAGCGGAGCCAGCCAAGTGCAGTTACGCGAGTTCTTCACCGACGACGCCGTGAACCTCGATCTGCAGAGTATCAACAAAGACGACGTCTTGAAGGAGCTCGTGGGCCTGCTGCACCTGGACGAGAAGTCCGACGCGATGCTCTACAAGATGCTCAAGCGCCGCGAGACGCTCGGCTCGACCGGGATCGGCCAGAACATTGCGATTCCCCACTGCCGGGCGCTCGTCGTGAGCCAGCTGCGCGTCGCCTTCGGCCGGAAGCCCGAGGGACTCGACTTCGGGGCAATCGACGGCCAACCGGTGCACTACTTCTTCCTGATCGTCGCCCCGCCGCTTGAGGTCTCGAACCAATACCTCCCGGTGCTCGGGAAGATCGCGCAATTCTCGAAGGAGTCCGACATTCCCGATCGGCTCGCGCAGCTCAAGGAACCAGCGGAATTCCTGGCGCTGCTCGAGGAAAAGCACATCTGACCCGGGGCGGGCGCCCCGGCTACTCCCATTCGATCGTGGCGGGCGGTTTCGAGCTGACGTCGTAGGTGACGCGGTTCACGCCGCGCACCTCGTTGATGATCCGGTTCGAGATCCGGCCCAGGACGTCCGGCGCAAAGGGAAACCAGTCCGCCGTCATGCCGTCGCGGCTCGTGACCGCGCGGAGCGCCACCACGTGATCGTAGGTCCGGCCGTCACCCATCACTCCCACTGAGCGGATGGGGAGCAGCACGGCGAACGCCTGCCAGATCTGGTCGTAGAGCCCGGCCGAACGGATCTCGTCGATATAGATCGAATCGACCCGGCGCAGCAGCTCGAGGCGCTCAAGGGTCACCCCCCCGAGCACGCGAATCGCCAAGCCCGGGCCCGGGAACGGGTGCCGCCCCACGATCTCCTCCGGGAGGCCGAGCTCGCGGCCCACCAGGCGGACCTCGTCCTTGAACAGGTCGCGCAGCGGTTCGATCAGGGCCCAGGGGAGATCGGGGCGCAGGCCGCCCACGTTGTGATGCGTCTTGATCGTGACCGACGGGCCGCCCGTAGGCGACCGCGACTCGATCACGTCGGGGTAGAGGGTCCCCTGGACCAGGAACTCGACATCCTCCCCCACCTCGCGCGCCGCGTCCTCGAACACGTCGATGAACGTGTGCCCGATCCGGCGGCGTTTCTCTTCGGGGTCCGAGACGTCGGCGAGTACTGCGAGGAACCGTTCGCTCGCATCGAGGGTCCGCAAGTCGACGCCAAGCAGCGTCCGGAACGTCCGCTCCACCTGTTCGCGTTCGCCTCGGCGCAGCAGCCCGTGGTCCACGAAGAGACACGTCAGCCGGTCCCCGATCGCGCGGTGCACGAGCACCGCGGCCACCGCGGAATCGACGCCCCCTGAGAGCCCGCAGATCGCGCGCTGCTCCCCAACCAGGGTCCGGATCCGGTTCACCTCCTGCGCGATGAAATGCCCCGGCGTCCATTCGGGTACGCAGTTGCAGACCTCGAACAGAAAGTTGTCGATGATTTCCCCGCCCCGCGGGGTGTGCGCCACTTCGGGATGGAACAGGAGGCCGTACAGCGGTTTCGTCTCGTGGGCAAAGGCCGCCACTGGCGCGTTGGCACTGGTCGCCGTCACCCGGAACCCCGGCGGCGCCCGCGGGATGCGGTCGCCGTGGCTCGCCCACACCGTGATTTTCGCCCCCGGCGCAAAGCCCGCGAAGAGGGGCGCGCCGTCTCGGATCTCGATTTCCGCGCGCCCGTACTCCCGCTCGTTCGACGGCTCGACCTGGCCGCCCGAGAGCTGAGTGATGAGCTGCATGCCGTAGCAGATGCCGAGCACCGGGATTCCGAGCTCGAGGAGCCGCGGGTCGGCGGTCGGCGCGTCCTTGTCAAAGACTGAATTCGGGCCGCCCGAAAGAATGATCCCCTTCGGGTCGAAGTCGCGCACGAAGTCGAGGCTGCCTGGCAGGTGCACCTCGCTGTAGACGTGCGCCTCCCGCACGCGGCGGGCAATGAGCTGCGTGAACTGCGATCCGTAGTCAAGGATCAGGATCCGGTTCATGCCCGAAACCACGTCGCGGGTTCGAGCACTTCGCCCCGCATCAGGTCCTCTGCCGTCTCGCGCGCGCGCGCCACGTAGTAGCGATCGCCCACCACGATCACCTCGGGCGGCCGCGGCCGGGCGTTGTAGGTCGAGCTCATGACGAAGCCATACGCCCCGGCGCCCAGGACGGCGAGACATTCTCCCGGCTCGACCGTGGGCAGCGTCCGGTCGAGTGCGAGAAAGTCGCCCGATTCGCAAATCGGGCCCACCACGTTCACCGTCTCGGTGCGGCGCTCAGTGCCCGTGAGCGGCACGATGTCGTGGTAGGCGTTGTAGTGGCTCGGGCGTACGAAATCGGTCATCCCGGCGTCCACAATGACGAACTCTTTCCCGCCGGCGTGCTTGCGGTACAGCACCCGGGTTAGGAGCACGCCCGCGTTGGCGACGAGGAAGCGGCCTGGCTCGCACAGCAGCGTCAGCCCCGCGGCCTGCACCTTCGGGGCGACGGCCGCGGCGAATGCCGCGGGCGTGGGCGCATGCTCCTGGTGGTAGCGGACCCCGAGGCCGCCTCCTACGTCGAGCGTCTCGAGCGTGTCGATCCCCGAGGCGCGCAGCGCTGCCACGAGCTCGAGCAGCTTCGCCGTGCCCCGGGCGTACGGAGCCACATCGAGGATCTGCGAGCCGATATGCATCGCGAGGCCGCGCACGAGGAGCCCGCGCTCGGCCGCGCGGCCCGCCACCCCCACGACCTCGTCAAACGGCACGCCGAACTTGGCCGTCTTCTCGCCCGTCTTGGTGTAGGGGTGCGTGTCCGCGGTGACGTCGGGATTGACGCGGATGCCGACCGAGACGGCCTGGCCGGGGGCGACCTCGAGCAGCGTGTCGAGCTCGCTTGGCGACTCGAGGTTCAGGAGCCCGACGCCCGCCGCCAGGGCCTGCTCCATCTCAGCCGCCGTCTTTCCCACCCCGGAAAAGACGAGCGTGGCCGGATCGAATCCCACCGCGAGCACCCGGCGGAGCTCTCCCACGGACACGATGTCGGCCGAGGCGCCGAGCCCTTTCAAGAGCCGCAGGATGCCCAGGTTCGAGTTCGCCTTGACCGAGTAGCAGATGCGGTGAGGCACGCCCGTGAGCGCGTCGGCGAGCGCGTGGTACTGCGCGCGGATCAGGTTTGCGCTGTAGACGTAGACCGGCGTGCCGACGCGGGCCACGATCGCTTGGAGCAATGCGGGATCGAAGCCCAGGACCGGGTTCACCGCCTGTGCCCGAGCGTCCGTGTGCCCTCCGACGTGAGCCCCCGTCACGCCCGGACAGCGCCCGAGCGGGGGCGAGGTCCAAACGTAGTGAGGGCCCGAGGCCCACGGTACTCAGGCGTCAGTATGCCTGTGCCCAGACCGCCTCACTCACGCTCGGTGCCCCACACCACATGCAGCGGGTCGGCGGCTCACTTGAGCGGAATTCGGGATCGGGAAGCACCCGAATCGTCGCCGCAGTCTCGTCCTTGATCTGCTGCTCGCAGGCAGCGCTGCCGCAGAACCCGCCGTATGCGAACCCACCGGGGCCGCGCATGAACTCGATGAAGCGGTCTTTGGTGACGTGGCGGATCGAATTGGCGTCGCGCCGCGCACGGGCCGCCTCGAGGAGCCCGGCCTGGATCTCATCGAGGGCCCTCGCCACCCCTGCGGCGAGCCCCGCGCGCGGCATCGGCGCCTTGCCGCCGGTGCGCCTGGCCGCCATGACGTGGTTCGCGGCGACGTCCCGCGGGCCGATTTCGAGCCTGATCGGGACCCCGCGCGCCTCCCACTCAAAGTACTTGGCCCCGGGTTTCATGTCGCGCAGGTCGAGCTCGACCCGGTGCCCCGCGCCGACGAGCTCCGCTTTGACGCTCGCGCCGGCTGCGCTCACGGCCTCTCGTTCCTCATCGGACTTCCAGATCGGCACGATCACCACCTGCAGCGGGGCAAGCCGCGGCGGGCACACCAGCCCGTGATCGTCTCCGTGGCTCATGATCAAGCCGCCGATCATCCGGGTCGAGACGCCCCAGGACGTGTTCCACACGTGGGCCAGCCCGCCCGCGGCCGTCTGGTACTGGACGTTGAACGCCTTGGCGAAGTTTTGCCCGAGGTTATGCGACGTGCCGGCCTGGAGCGCCTTGTTGTCCTGCATGAGACCTTCGACCGCGTATGTCCGGAGCGCCCCCGCGAACCGCTCGCTGTCGGTCTTCACGCCCGTGATCACGGGCATGGCCACCCACTCTTCCTGGAACCGCCGGTAGATGCCGAGCATCTGGCGGGCTTCGGCCTCGGCCTCGGCCTCGCTCGCGTGGGCCGTATGGCCTTCCTGCCACAGAAACTCGGTCGTGCGCAAAAAGAGCCGGGTGCGCATCTCCCAGCGTACCACGTTGGCCCACTGGTTGATCAGTAGTGGAAGGTCGCGGTAGGACTGAATCCACTTCGAGAACATCGCGTAGATGATCGTCTCGGACGTCGGCCGGACGACGAGCGGCTCCTCGAGACGCGACTCGGGGTCGATCGCGATGGCCTCCGCGCCCGTCTTCCCCGTGGCCTTGAGCCGCGTGTGGGTGACGAGGGCCACCTCCTTCGCGAACCCCTGGACGTGCTCCGCCTCCTTGGCGAGGAAGCTCTGGGGGATAAAGAGGGGGAAGTACGCGTTCTGGTGACCCGTCGCCTTGAACATGTCGTCCAGCGCGCGCTGCATCAGCTCCCAGATACGGTAGCCGAAGGGCCGGATGACCATGCAGCCCCGCACGGGCGAGTGGTCGGCGAGCTCGGCGCGGGCGATGACGTCGTTGTACCACGCGCTGAAGTCGCTCGCGCGGGGCGTGATCCGCTCAGCCATCAGCGAACCAGGTGTTGGGCGAGTGTGGCGAGCGGGATGCGCTCTTCGGTACCGGCCGAGAGGTCGCGGACCAGCGCGGCGGACGCGGTCCGCTCGTCGGGTCCGAGGATCACGGCGCGCGGCGCGCCCCGGGCGGCCGCAAGCTCGAGCTGTTTCCGGACGGCCGAAGGCCGCAAGCCGTACTCGACCGAGAGGCCCCGCCCGCGGAGCTCATGGGCGAGCCCGAGCACGGGCCCGACGTCGTCGCCGCCCACGGCGACGAGAAAGAGATCCAGGGTCGGGGGCTTTCTCGTCTCGCGCTCGCGCAACAGCTCGCCCAACACGACGTCCCCCATCCCAAAGCCCAGCGCGGGCATGTCGACACCACCCAAGGCCTTGAGGAGCCCATCGTAGCGGCCGCCCCCGCAGATCGCGCGGAGCGAGGGCCCCAGCGCGAAGAGCTCGAAGACGATTCCGGTGTAGTAAGCGAGTCCCCGCACGATCGTGAGATCGACCTCCGCGAAGGCCCCCAAACCCATCGCGTCGAGCGCCCGCAACGCTTCGGTCAAGGGCTCGGCCGCCTCCTCCTGTGCCACGCGGGCGAGCGCCTCGCGCACGGGGTCGAGCCCCTTCAGGCCTGCCACTTCGAAGACCGCGTCGATCGCCTTGTCGGCCAGTCCGGCTCGCGCCAAACGCTCGCGGGCGGCCGGCCGCGGGTCGCGCTCGCTCTTGTCGATCGCCGCATACGCCGGGGCGAGCTCCGATTCGGTGAGCCCGTGGCCTTCGAGCAGCGCGCGGAGCACGCGCCGGTCGGACAGTCTGAGGCGCACGTGCTCGGGCCCAAACCCGAATTCGCGCACGATGTCCAGGGCCGCCGCCATGAGCTCCGCGTCCGCCAGGGGGCCCGCTTCCCCGATGAGATCCATGTTCAGCTGGAAGTGCTCGCGCAGCCGGCCGCGCTGGGGGCGCTCGTAGCGAAAGAGCTGAGGAATCGCGAACCAGCGGATGGGCTTCTTCAGCGCCTGGGCACGCGCCCCCACCATGCGTGCGAGCGTCGGCGTCATCTCGGGGCGCAGGGCCACGGCGCGGTCGCCCTTGTCCGTGAAGCGGTACAGCTGGTCCACGATCTCTTCCCCGCTCTTCTGGGTGTAGAGCTCGAGCGGCTCGAGCGGGGGTCCGTCGTACTCCTCGAAGGCGTAGCGCGTCGCCACGCGGCGCCAGACGGTGGTGATGTGGTTTCGGAGCGCGAGGTCGTCGGGGTAGAAATCTCTGAATCCGGGCAGGGCCTGTCCGTGCATCGCGTGAACTTAGCCGAGCGGCGCGAAGCCCGGCAAGCGCGCGAGCGCGTCGCCCACCGTGTAGAACGAACCCGTGACGACCGCCGTCGCCGCGCGGCGCACGCGCTCGAGGGCGCGATCGAAGTCGGGTTCGACCGCGGCACGCACGCTCTCGGGAATCGAGACCTCGGACAACGCCCAGCTCCGCGCGGCGGGTGCGCTCGGAGCGGTCGTGAACACGAACTCGTCGATCTCTCGCTCGAGCGCGCGGATCATCCCCCGGTAGTCTTTGTCGGCGAGCACCGCCATCAACGCCGCGCGCGGCCGCGGGGGCGCGTACTCGGCGAGCGTCTGGGCGAGCACCTGCGCGCCATCCGGGTTATGGGCCACATCGAAGATCCAGCGCCCGCGCATCTCGAAGCGCGCGGGCACGTACGCCCGACCGAAGCTCTCGGGCCAGACGTCTCCCACCGGCCCGAACGGCGGCGGGAGCGCGTTCAGGGCGCCCAGCGCCACCCAGGCGTTCGCGTCCTGGTGCCGCCCTCGTAGCTCAAGGGGACCGGTCGGCGCCCGGGTGGTATCCACGGCGACCAGCGGGCTCGCGCCCCGGGCGCCCGCCTCCTCCAACAAGACCGCGCCGACGCGCGCATCGCGCTCGCCCGTCACGAAGGGGACGCCTGGTTTGGCGATCCCGGCCTTCTCGCGGGCGATCGAGGTGAGCTCCTCCCCCAGGTACTCCGTGTGATCCCGCGCGATCTTCGTCACGACGCTCACCAGGGGCGTGAGGACCGTCGTCGCATCGAGCCGCCCGCCCAGGCCGACCTCGATCACCGCGATGTCCACGCCCCGCGCCGCGAAGTCGGCGAACGCGATGACCGTGGTCGCTTCAAAGAAGCTTGCGTCGAGCCGTTCGATGTGCGGCTTCAGGATTCCCGTCCACTCGGCGAACGCCTCTTCGCTGATCGGGACCCCGTCGACCACAATCCGCTCCCGCACCGACACGAGATGGGGAGAGGTGTAGACCCCCACCCTGAAGCCCCGGGCCCGCAGGTCCGCGGCGAGGAAGGCGCAGGTCGAGCCCTTGCCGTTGGTGCCGGCCACCTGGATCGTGGGAAAATGGGTCTCGGGATGCCCGAGCACGTCGAGCAGACCCCTGGTGGGGTCGAGGCTCCACTTGATGCGACCGCTTTGTCGGGCGAGGAGAAACTGGTAGGCGTCTGCGAAGCGTTCGGTCAGTCGGCGGCCTCAACGGGCTGGCGCCCGGCCATGTGGCGGAGGAGGCGTGCCGTGGTGTCGCGGAGCTCGCTCCGGGGCGTGACGGCGTCGATCATGCCGTGCTCCAGCAGGAACTCCGCCGTCTGGAACCCCTGCGGCAGGTCCTGGCCGATCGTCTGCTTGATCACCCGCGGCCCCGCAAACCCGACCACGGCCCCGGGCTCGGCCACGATCACGTCCCCCTGCATGCCCCAGGAGGCGGACACCCCGCCCGTCGTGGGGTTCGTGAGCACAGAGATGAACGGCGCCCCGACCGCCTGGAGCCTCGCGATCTCGACCGAGGTCTTGGCCATCTGCATCAGGGACAGCATCCCTTCCTGCATCCGGGCGCCCCCTGAGGTCGAGACCAGGATGAGCGGGATCCCCCGCTCCGCCGAGCGCCGGGCGAGCCTCGCCACCTTCTCCCCCACGACCGAGCCCATGGAGCCCCCCATGAAGGCGAAATCCATGACGCCGAGCATGATCGGCATCCCCGCGAGCCGCGCGTAGCCGGTGCGGATCGCTTCCAGGGGGCCCGCCTTCTTGCGGGCGAGCTCGAGCCGGTGGGCGTAGTTCTCGAACCCGAGCGGGTCGGCCGAGCGCAGCCCCGTGTCGAGCTCGTGCCAGGAGCCCTCGTCGACCAAAAGATCGATGTACTCTTGAGCGGAGATGCGACGGTGAAAGCCGCAGTTCGGACAAACATTCAGCGCGCGTACGAAGCGGTCGGTGATGTCGATGTGACCGCATTCATCGCATTTTTCCCACGCATCGGCCGGGATCTCTAGCCGGACCCGCTCAACCGTACGGGGCTTGCGTTCCTTTTTGAACCAGGCCATGCGCACCGAGGTGAGCGTGGGAGGCGACAATCTGACCGCGACGGCCGGTATCCGCCAGACCGTTTTCCGAACCGATTTCTTAACCCGTTGTCATAGCTCGATATATCCCGAGAGCCGAGACTCCCAAGCAACCCGCAAACTGATCCCTACCGAGGCCGCACAGAGCAGCAGAAAGGACCCGCCGTAGGAGAAGAACGGGAGCGGTATCCCCGTGATGGGCACCAAGTTGACGGTCATCCCGATGTTCTCGGCGATGTGGGTGAAGAGCATCGCCCCGCACCCAAAGACGCAGAGACTCGAGTAGGGGTCGCTCGCCCGTCGCGCGATGCGGAGCAGGATCGCCACCAGCGCGGCGAAAAGGGCGAGCGCGATGCATACGCCCACAAAACCCAGTTCCTCGCCCACGACTGAGAAGATGAAGTCCGTGTGCTGAGCCGGCAGGAAGGCGAGGCGCTTCTGCGTCCCCAGGGTAAAGCCCTTGCCGAGGAGCCCGCCTGAGCCGATCGCCACCTTGGACTGGATGACGTGCCATCCCGTCGCCCGGGGGTCTTCCTCGGGATTGAGGAACGTGAGAAGCCGGCTCTGTTGGTAGGGGGCAAGGTGCTTCCAGAAAGGCAGCGCGAGCGCCCCGCTCGCCGCGTTCGCGAGCATCACGGCCAGCCCTTCCCACACGTACGGCCGCCACCACAGCACGAGCCCGAGGAGGAGCAGGATCCAGGCCCCCCAGACCACGGTCGACACGGCGAGCACGAGCCCGATCACGGGCGAGGCCAGGAGCAAGAGCAGCGTGGGCTTCGTGCCCGCCCAAAAGAGCATCGAAAAGAGAATGGCCACGAATACGAGACTCGAGCCCAGGTCGGGCTGCAGCACGATGAGCACGGCCGGGACGAACGCGATGACAGTCGGCCGGACGAGCTCTCGCAGGGTGGCCGGGGGCTCGCGGCGCGTCGCGAGCCAGCGGCCGAGCATCATGATGCAGGCGAGCTTGGCCGGCTCGGCCGGCTGCCCAAAGCGCACCCCGCCGATCCCGAGCCAGGAGCGGCCGACCGGCGCGCCGGTCGGGCTCTTGCCCCCCAAGAGCGTCATCACGAGCAGCACGAGCACGACCCCGTAGAAATAGGGGGTCGCCCACTCGAGGAGCCGTGGGGACAGGCCGCTTGCGGCGAGCAGCGTCCCGAGGCCCAACACGAGCCAAATCACCTGCTTATGCCAGATCGTGGTCGCGAACGTTGTCACGTCGGTCTGGCCCGCGGAATAGAGGGTCGCAAGCCCGTAGGTCGACAGCACGACCACGACCGCCACGAGGGGCTTATCGAGTTCCCTAAGGGGCGGGCGCATGCGTCGTGTCTGGCGGTTGGGTGGTCGTGTCCGGGACTTTGAGCATGGTGTCAGGGTGCTCGATACCGGGCAAGAGCTGCATGGGCCGGGGGGCCGTATCAGTGGGCAGCGTGAACTCGGGCTCCGCGGTGGTGTCGACGCCCAGGTAGCGCGCGATCACCCGGGCGACGAGCGGGGCCACGTAGGGACCCTCCCGAGCGAACTCGACGATCGCACCGACTACGATCGTGGGCTTCTCGGCCGGCGCAAACCCGATGAACCACCCATGGGGTGGCCCATGGGGGTTCTGGGCGGTGCCCGTCTTGCCGGCGATTGTCACCGCATAGCGCCCCGCGGCGCCCCGGGCGGTGCCACGCCGCACCACGCTCACCATGGCCTCCCGCAGCCCCTCGAGCTGGGACTCGGTGAGGCCCAACATTACGTCGCTCTGGGCCGGCGGATGCACGACGTAGGGTGGACGCTCACGGCCGTCGCTCGCGAGCATCTGGTAGAAGCGCACCATGTTGAGCAGCGTCTGGGCGTTCTCCCCCTGCCCGATCGCCAGGTTCAACGTCACGGCGGCCGTCCAATGCCGCGCCCCGTAGATCCGGTCGTAGTACTCGGGGCCGCTCGGGAAATCCGAGCGGATCTCGCCCGGCAGGTCGACCCCGGTCGAGGTGCGGAAGCCCAGGGCGTCGGCGTCCTCGAGCAGCGACGACAGACCGAGCTTCAACCCGAGCTGGTAGAAGTAGACGTCACAGCTCTGCGCGATCGCCTCGCTCAGCGTCAGGTCCCCGTGGCCCTGGGGGCTCCAGCAGCGGAAATAGCGGTCCCCGTACTGCAGCCCACCTCGGCACGGGATCGGCATCCGGGTATCGAGGGTGACCAGGCCGCGTTTCAGCGCCATGGCCGCCACGGCGAGCTTCCAGGTCGACCCCGGGGGATAGCGGGCCTGGATGGCGCGGTCGAAGAGCGGGTGCGCCTCGTTGTCGTTCAGGCGGCGCCAGGTGTCGGGATCGATGCCGCCGACGAAGGCGTTCGGGTCAAAGCCCGGGGCGCTGTAGAGGGCGAGGATGGCGCCGGTGTTCGGGTCGAGCGCGATCACGGCGCCCCGGTGCCCCTCGGGGAAGTTCCGGGCGATGTAGCGCTGCAGATCCAAATCGATGGTCGTGTGGATCATGGCCCCCGGCACGGGTGCCAGGGTCGGCGCGGCGCCCGCGTCACGCACCACGTGGCCGAGGGCGCTGACCTCGACGAAGCGCAGCCCGTCGGACCCCCGGAGCGAGTCGTCGTACTCCCGTTCCAGACCGTCCTTGCCGACGAGCGCGCCCAGTCTCAGCCCCGCGAACCGCCGCTGGGTCCGTTCGGCCTCGGTCACTTCGCCGATGTCCCCGATGAGGTGGGCGATGACCGAGCTGTCCGGGTAGTAGCGCTTGGGTTCGGGCTGGATCACGAGCCCCGGGATGATGAGGCGTCGCTCCTCGAGCTGAGACACGAGATCAAACGAGGCGTCGGGCAGGACGAGGGCCGGGAGATAGGGCGCGCGACGGTAGCGGGCAAGCACCGCATCGATCCCCGCCGTGTCGAGCTTGACGAACGGCGCCAGGCGCTCGAGCGACGCGCGCATCGAGGTCTCGTCGCCGGGCAGGAGCGACACGGTGTAGCCCGGCACGTTTTCGGCGAGGATCTTGCCCTGGCGATCGACGATGAGCCCCCGCGGCGCGAGCACGGGGATCGGCCGCAGGCGGTTCGTCTCCGATTGCAGCTCGTACTTGCTGTGCCCGAGGATCTGCGTCCGGAAGAATCCGAGCACGAGCACCGCCATCGTCCCGAAGAGCACAAACCGGGACGCCGCGACTCGCCGGGCCACGAGGTGGGGGTGAAAGGCGGGGTGCGGGCCGGTCATGCGTCTCCGAACCGGATCGCGAGCTGCCGCCCGAAGAGCCAGAGCACTACGAGCCCCGCGAGTGCCGTCGTGGCGCTTTGGATCGGCGACCAGACGAGGAGCTCCCAGCCGAGCAGGCCCCCTTTCAACCCCCCGGAGAGGACGGCGACGATCGCGTTTCGCACCCAGGTGCCGGCGAAGAAGAGCCACGCGTTCACGTAGATGTTCTCGGCGAAGAACACTGCTTTGCTCCGGGCCGCGAGGTATCCCACGACCGTGTGCGCAAGCGCCCCGGCCCCAAACGACGCCGGGGTGAGGGCGTCGCGCAGCAGTCCGACCAGGAACCCGACCACGGCGGCCCGGCCCGGCTGGGCCCGGATGGTGTAGATCAGAAGCGCGAGCAGCAGGAAATCAGGCGCCGTGCGGTCGTCCCCGAGCCTCGGCCGGAGCGAGAACTGGAGCGCCACGAGCCCGAGCAGAATCCCGACGAAGCGATAGCGATCGCTTCGCCTCACGGACGCTCCCCGGCGCGCTCGAAGGCGCCCCCGACGTCGCCCATGCCATGGCCGCCCGTGAGAATCATGACGTGCGAGACGGCGGCGGGCTGCACGGCGGGTCGCAACAGGTAGGTGCGCTCCCACCCCTCGGCCTCGGCCGCCACCCCGATCACAACGCCGATCGGGATGCCCCGGGGGAATACGCCCCCGAGCCCTGACGTGAGAATCAGCGTGCCGTTCGGCACGGCCTGCTGGTAGGCTACGCCGCGGAGCTCAAGCAGCCAGCTCCGCGGACCCTCGCTGCCGTGCGGCGACACGATCCCGTAGACGCTGCCGTCGGCCGCCATGGCGCTCGCCCGAAACTCCGGGTGCGCCCACGTGACGACCATCGAGGTCTGTCGGTCGACGGCGCTCACGATCCCGAGCAAGCCCTCGGGACTCACCACGCCGTCGAGCGGCCGCACGCCCTGGCGCTCCCCGGCCGACGTGACGAGCGTGAGCGGGCTCGTCGGAAGGCCCTGCTGTAGCACCTCGGCCGCCGTGTACCCCGACCCGAGCCGCTGCCCCAGACCCAAGAGACCGCGCAGCCGGTCGTTTTCGCTCCGGAGCTCGGGCAGAAACGTGGCCGCCAGCGCGACCGAATCGCGCTCCGACGTCACCGCCTCGTAGCGCGACACCGATGCGGCGAGCAGCTGCGACTGCTCCTGGAGCGTGAGGAGCGGGGCCAGCAGGGTCTGGCGGAGGGCGTGCGTCAGCGGGGCACGCAGCTTGTCGGGAAGCCCCAACGCCGCCACCGAGAGCACGACGCACCCGAGGAACAGCAAGGTGTCGCCCCGGGACGCGTAGCGATCAGCCCCGAGCGCCATCCGGTTACGTGGTAAGGACGTTGCGGTACTTCTCCGGGTCGTCGAGGATGCGCCCGGTGCCCCGCACGACGCAGGTCATCGGGTCCTCGTCGAGGTGGATGGGAAGGCCGGTTTCCTGCTGCAGCAACGCATCGAGCCCGCGGATCAGGGCACCGCCGCCCGTCATCACGATGCCCCGGTCCACGATATCGCTCGCGAGCTCGGGCGGCGTGATCTCGAGCGCCCGACGCACGGCGTCGACGATCTGTTGGATCGGTTCCTGGACGGCCTCGCGGATCTCGCTCGAGTGCACCCGGACGATCTTCGGGATCCCGGACACGAGGTCGCGCCCCTTCACTTCCATCTCGCGCTCTTCTCCCACGGGGGCCGCGGATCCGATTTGAATCTTGATCAGTTCGGCCGTGGGCTCGCCGATCAGCAGGTTGTAGTTCTTCCGCATGAACTGGACGATCGCTTGGTCGAGTTCGTCCCCGCCCGTGCGGATCGAGGTGTCGGACACGATACCCGAGAGCGCGATGACGGCGATCTCGGTCGTCCCGCCGCCGATGTCGATCACCATGTTCCCGGTCGGAGTCTCGACCGGGAGACCGACGCCGATCGCCGCGGCCATCGGCTCGGCCACCATGTAGACCTCTTTCGCCCCGGCCGACTGGGCCGAGTCACGCACCGCGCGCTTCTCGACCTCGGTGATGCCGCTCGGCACGCAGACGATCACCTTCGGCTTCACGCGGAACAGGTGGCGGTCGATGATCGTCTTCAAGAAGAAGCGGAGCATCTTCTCGGTCACGTCGAAGTCGGCGATCACGCCGTCCTTGAGCGGCCGCACGGCGAGGATGCCATCCGGCGTCCGCCCGAGCATGCGCTTCGCCTCGAGCCCGATGCCCTTGATCTTCCCCGTGGCTTTCTCGATCGCCACAACCGAGGGCTCGTTCAACACGATGCCCTCGCCCCGCACATAGACCAGGGTGTTGGCCGTGCCCAAGTCCACGGCAATCTCGCTTGCCGGGCTCCAAGCACCGATTCGAAAATTCGGCCAGCGTAGCGGCACGAGCTCGTTGGTTGTGAAAGAGTAAGGCGGGCGCGGTTAGCGGCCCCAAGGTAATGAAAACCGTAACTTCAAACAAGGCTGGCGGTTGACCTGCCTCGCCTCGAAGCGCTCTGAGCCTCCCTGGACCGCCGCTCGCGCTACGCGGGCCCGAGCCAGACGGCCTGCTGGCGGGCTGGGTCGAAGAATTCGGCGGCCACCTGGGCCACGTCGTCCTCCCCGAGCCCGGCGACGGTGGCGAGGACCTGGTCGACGCTCTGGTAGGGCTCGCCGTGGACCGCGAAGGCCGCAAGCCGGTACATCCGGGCGGCCGGGCTCTCGACGGCGAGCACGAGCTGCCCTCGCGTCTGCTGCTTCGCCTCGGCGAGGGCCTGGCCCCGCAACCCCTCCCGGGCGAGCGCCGCGAACTCGGCGCGGATCGCCTCGACCGCCTGCTCGGCCGTTTTCGGCTGCGTCCCGACGTAGACCCCGGCGACGCCCATCAGCCGGTAGAAGGTCGTGAACGAGTAGATCGCGTAGGCGAGCCCCAACTCTTCGCGCACCCGCTGGAACAGCCGGGACGACATCCCGCCGCCGAAGATATTCGAGAGCACCATGAGAGCGTACTTGCGCGGGTCGGCATAGGGCACCGTGTCCGAGGACAGCACGATGTGCGTCTGCGCCGAATCCTTCTGGTGGCGCCGCTCCCCGCCCCGCGCCGCCTGGGGCACGGGCTCGACCCGCGGTGCCGCGGGCCGTCCGTCGGGCTCGAACCAGCCCTGGCGGCCCACTTCCTCCAACAACACTTGGTGGTCGACGTTACCCGTCGCCACGATCACGATGTTGCCCGGAAAGTAGGCCTGCGCGTGCAGCGCGCGGAGGTCTGAGGTCTCGAGCTCGGACACGGACGTTCTCGTCCCGATGATCGCGAAGCCGTACGCGTGGCCGGGCCACATCGCCTCGGACGCGAGATCGAACACGAGATCGTCCGGGGTGTCGTCGATCATGTTGATCTCCTCGAGCACCACGTTGCGCTCAAGGGCGAGATCGGAGTCGCGGAGGACGGGGTGGCGGACGAGGTCCGTCAGGACATCAAGCGCGAGCGGCAGATCGGCGTCGAGCACCCGGGCCTGGAACGCCGTGGTGTCGCGCGAGGTGTAGGCGTCGAGCGAGCCGCCGTGGGCTTCGAGGGCGAGTGCGATCTGCTGCGCGCTGCGCCGCTCGCTGCCCTTGAACACCATATGCTCGAGCAGGTGCGAGACGCCCATCTTGGGGCGTGGCTCGTGGGCGCTCGCGGTGCGCACCCAGATGCCGACGGCCACCGAACGGACGCTCGGCACCCGTTCGGAGAGGACTGTGAGGCCGTTCGGGGCTCGCGTCTCGAACGTCTCGCGGTCGAGCCGGACCGTCTCCATCGAGCCCGTCTAGCGGGCGCGCGCCGGCTCAGGCGACTCCAGCAAGGCCTTCCGCGACAGGCGCATGCGCCCGCGCTCATCCACCTCGAGCAGCTTCACCCGCACGCGGTCGCCCTTCTTCACGACGTCCTCCGTGCGTTCCGTGCGCCCGTGCTGCAGCTCCGAGATGTGGAGCAGCCCTTCGACGCCCGGGAGGATCTCGACGAAGGCCCCGAAGGCCGTCGTGCTCCGCACCGTGCCCTCGTAGATCTTGCCGACTTCAGGCTCCTGTACGATCGCGGCCACCATGTCGCGCGCCCGCTCGCCACCTTCGCCGATCGCGGAGATTGTGACCATCCCCGAGTCGTCGACGTTGATCTCGGCGCCGGTCTGCTCCTGGATCCCGCGGATGACCTTGCCCTTAGGCCCGATCAAGTCGCCGATCTTGTCCGGTCGGATCTGCATCGTGATGATCCGCGGAGCGTACTTGGACAGCTGCGAGCGCGGCTGCGGCACGGCCTGCACCATGATGTCCAGGATGTGCACCCGGGCCCGCCGGGCGCGCTCGAGCGCGTCGGCGATGATGTGGAAGTCGAGGCGCTCGATCTTGATGTCCATCTGGATCGAGGTGACCCCTTCGCGGGTACCCGCGACCTTGAAGTCCATGTCTCCCAGATTGTCCTCGGTGCCCAGGATGTCCGTGAGCACGGCGACCCGCTCGCCTTCCTTGATCAGCCCCATCGCGACCCCGGCGCAGGGTGCCTTCACCGGGACGCCCGCGTCGAAGAGGGCGAGCGATCCGCCGCAGACCGTGGCCATGGACGACGAGCCGTTCGACTCGAGGATGTCCGAGACGATGCGGATCGTGTAGGGGAACTGTTCGTAGGGCGGCAGCAGGGCCTGCAGCGCACGCTCGGCCAGCGCCCCGTGCCCTACTTCGCGCCGCGAGGTGCCGCGGATCGGTCGGACCTCGCCAGTGGAAAATGGCGGGAAGTTGTAGTGGAGCATGAACGACTTGGTCGTTTCCTGGGCCACGTCGATCGAGTCGATGCGCTGCTCGTCGCTCACCGTACCCAACGTGACCGAGACGAGCGCCTGGGTCTGCCCGCGCGTGAAGAGCGCGGAGCCGTGGGTCCGAGGCAGCAGGCCGACTTCGCATGCGATGGGCCGGACGGTGTCCAGGTCGCGGCCGTCCACCCGCTCGCCGCGGCTCAGCACCTGCTCGCGCATCGTGTGGTACTCGATGTCCTCGAGCACGTGCGCCACGTCCTTCACGTTCTCCGGGAACTCGGCGGCGAGCTGCTCCATCACGGTGACCTTCAAGGCGGCGATCGCCTGGGCCCGCTCGGACTTCTCGGGCAGGTTGAGCGCCTCGCTCACCCGCTGCTCGGCCAATTCCTTCACGCGTCGCACGAGCTCGGGCGCGGGCTCGATTTTCGCCCACACCATCTTCGGTTGCCCAAGGTCGGCCACCAAGGCCGTCTGCGCGTCGATCAGCTCGCGGATTCCCTTGTGCGCGACCTCGAGGCCCTTCACGATCTCGGGCTCCGTGAGCTCGAGGGCGCCGCCCTCGACCATGACGATCGAATCCCGGGACCCCGACACGGTCAGGTCGACGTCGGAAAACTCGAGTTGCTGGAACGTCGGGTTCAGGATCCACGCCCCTTCGACCCGGCCCACCCGCACCCCAGCGATCGGCCCGTTCCAGGGCACCTTGGAGAGGGAGAGCGCCGTCGACGCGGCCGTCACCCCGAGCACGTCGGCGTCGTTTTCCTGGTCGGCCGAGAGCACGTAGATGAAGACCTGGACTTCGTTCTTGAACCCTTCGGGGAAGAGCGGCCGGATCGATCGATCGGTCACGCGGGCCGCGAGAATCTCTTCGTCCGACGGCCGGCCCTCACGCTTCAGGAAGCCCCCGGGGATCTTGCCCGCAGCGTAGCTCTTTTCGCGGTATTCAACCGTCAGCGGGAAGAAGGGGAGCGTGGAGATCACATCCGAGACCGTCACGGTCGCGAGCACGACCGTCTCTCCAAACTGCAGCAGGCACGCACCAGCCGCCTGCTTCGCGAGGCGCCCCGCTTCAAGTGTGAGGGGCCGCCCGGCAAAGTTTCGTTCAACGCGCTTCACTGTGTCGCCTGTCTAGAGCATATGGCAATACGTTGAGCGCCCCGTGCTCTTCCCGGGGGCGCCCCACGCGACGCCTGTGACGCTAATGGCGGAGGCCCAGCTCGTCGATGAGCTGCCGATACCGTTCCAGGTTGGTGCGCTTCAGATATTCCAGCATGCGGCGGCGCTTGCTGACCATTCGCAGCAAGCCGCGCTGTCCGTGAAAATCTTTGGCGTGCGCCCGGAAGTGACCGGTGAGGCTGTTGATCCGCTCGGTGAGCAGGGCGACCTGTACCGGGGCGGACCCGGTGTCGCGATCGTGCTGCCCGTACTTCCTGACCGGCGTCGTCTTGTCGTACATCAGAGAGGTTTCCTAATTCTCATCATCGCACTAACTTAGAACGACCCCGGAGGTTTGTAAAGCCCCGACGCCGTGACCGGCTCGCTCTCCGATCTCGTCGGCCACTCGCTTGGCCCGCTGCGGCTCGACCGCGTGCTCGGGCAGGGTGGCTTCTCCTGGGTGTTCGCCGGCCAGGAGCCCGACGGCACGCCGGTCGCCGTGAAAGTGCTCAAGCCCCGCTACGCGAAGGACCCCGAATTCGAAGCGCGCTTTCGCCGCGAGGGCGAGACCGGGGCCCAACTCGAGCATCCCAACATCGTCCACATCCGCAGCATCGCGAAGACGGACGAGCACGTCTACTTCACGATGGACCTGTACAGCGACACCCTCGCCGCACGGCTCACGCGCGAGGGCCCGCTCCCCGAACCGGCGCTCGTGCGTCTCGCAAGCGACATCGCGCTCGGGCTCGGGTTCGCGCACGCGCGTGGCTTCGTGCATCGCGACTTGAAGCCCGAGAACATCCTCTTCTCGAACGGCCGTGCCGTGATCACGGACTTCGGGATCGCGCGCGCCCTCTCGGGGGTCGTCGCCTCGACCGGCGTCGACGTCACGCTCGGCACCCCCCAGTACCTGTCGCCCGAGCAGGCGCAGGGCCGCACCATTGACCACCGCGCCGATTTCTACTCACTCGGCGTGACGCTCTACAAGGCGGCCACGGGGGACCTGCCGTTCACGCATCCCGAGTGGTTCGAGCTCGCCCGGATGCACGTCGAGGACGAGGCGCCGCCGCTGCGCGAGAAACGCCCGTCGTTGTCCCGTGGCTTCGAACAGGTCGTCGCCCGCTGTCTCGCCAAGCACCCCGACGACCGCTACCAGGAGGCGTCGGAGCTCTTCGGGGACCTTGCCGCGGTCGAACGCGGCGGGGAGGTGGGTGAGCGCACCTGGATCGAGAAGGCGCTCGGCCCGCGCGACCAACGGGCCGTGCGGGTAGCGATCGGCATCGGCCTCGTGCTGCTGTTGGTGTTTGGGCTGAAGCTGCTGCGGCGATGAGGTGGAGCTAGCTCGCCTGGGACGGCACGCGGCGGTGGGTCATCCGCCGAACAGCGCGCGGACGCGTCGCACCAGGCGAGCCCAGAGACCTTCGGCCTGTTTGCCCGCGGGCAGGGGCACCGGTTCCGGGATCGGGGACGGCGACGGGATCGCCGGCTCACTCCAGGCCGCGAGTGCGGCGCGCGCCGCTTCTTTAAGCGCTGTCTCAAAGGAGCCGGGGATCGCGCCCTCGAGGGGCTTCAGGGCGAACCCCGGCGCGTCTGTCGTGCCCGCGAGCTCGAGCGCACCCGGGACCGAGCCCTCGATCGTCTCGACGAGCGAGCGCCACGCCGGCTCCGAGCGAGCGCCTGCCCCGTAGTGTGCCGCCCGGACGGCCCGCACCATCTCCCCGGCCGTCGTGCGGCCCGCGACGTAGTCCGCGAGGACCTCGTTAACGGGAGAAGACATGCGGGAACACCCGCAGCACGTCGTTGCGGAGCGCGATGAGCATGATGCTCACGAGCACGACGAACCCGATCTGCGTGAGCCGCGCGCGCAGCTCGACGGAGAGGGGCCGCCGCCGCACGAGCTCGGCCACGAGGAAGACCACCTGGCCCCCATCCAAGATGGGAATCGGCAGGAGGTTCAGCACCGCGAGGTTGACGGAGAGGAACGCCATGAATGAGAGGAAGAACCCGAACCCCACGCGCGCCGCCTGGCCCGACACCTCGCCGATCGTGAGCGGGCCCCCGAGCTCCTGCACCCGGGGACGTTTGAGGAAGGCGACGATGACCACCACCTTGTTCATCGTTTCCCGCCACCCGAGCCGGACCGCGCCGAGCGCCCCCGGCGCCTTGAGCAGGGGGTGCACCGCCACGACCCCGACCACGCCGATCGTCCGCTGTTGCTTCGTGTCCGGGTCCGTCTCGACACGCCGCTCGGGGACGACGTGGATCACGAGCGTCGCCGTGTCGCGCGCGAGCGTCAGCGCGATCTCCTGCCCCGCGCGGCCGCGGACGATCCGGGCGAACTCCTCCCACGACGCCACGGTGTCGGCATCCACCTTGAGGATCCGATCCCCGGGCTTGATCCCCGCCCGGGCTCCGGGCGCGCCCAGTTCCACCTGGGCCACGACGGGCGGCAGGTAGAAACGCATCGCCCGGGCGAGCTCGAGGCGCGCCGCCGTATCGCCCGGCGCGAATGGGATCACGATGGGCGCTCGCCCCTCGATCCCGAGCGTCACCGGTGCCGGCGCCGTCACGAGCTGCTCCTGGAGCTCGCCCCAGCTCAGCACCGAATCGCCGTTCACCGTGACGATGCGGTCCCCGCGCGCGAGCGTCGCAAGGGGTGCCGCAACGGCCGGCAGATCGGCCGCCCGCATGGGATCGACCGCGGTCGTGGCCAGCCGGTCCGGCTCGAGCGCCCCGAAATAGGCGAGCGCGATGTAGACCACGAGCGCGAACACAAAGTTCATCGTCACGCCCGCGAGAATCACCACGAGCCGCTGCCACACGGGCTTCCGGTCGAACGCGCGCGCGGGATCGATCGGCCCGGCCTTGCCGCCTTCGATTGCCGCAGCCCAGCTCTCGTCTTCCAGGCCCGCCATCTTCACGTAGCCGCCGATCGGCAGCCACGAAATCGCGTACTCCGTCTCGCCGCGCACGAAGCTCACGAGCGGCCGCCCGAAGCCGAGCGAGAAGCGGAGCACCTGAATGCCCATGGCCTTCGCGGCCACGAAGTGCCCGGCCTCGTGCACGAAGATCAGCACACCGAGGACGACGACGAGGGCCCCGACGGTCAGGAGCACGCGGCCTCCTGGGCAAGGCGCCGGGCCCGGGAGTCGGCTGCGAGCACGGCGTCGAGCGAACCCGCGTCCGCTTGCTCCCAGTTCTCAAGCACGGCCCCGATCACCGGCGCGATTCGGCCGAAGGCGATGCGCCCGTCGAGAAAGGCCTGCACCGCGACCTCGTTCGCCGCATTGAACGCGGCGGGCGCGGTACCGCCACATTCGGCCGCGGTGCGGCCGAGCCCATACGCCGGGTAGAGGTCGGAGCGGACGGGTTCGAACGTCAGCGTCTGCGCCGCGACGGGATCGAAGCGTCGGACTCCTGCGTCTGGCACCCGCCGGGGATAGGTCAGCGCGTACAGGATCGGCAGCTCCATCGTCGGGAAGCCCACCTGCGCGAGGACGGACCCGTCGATGAACTCGACGAACGCGTGCACCAGGGACTGGGGGTGCACGACCACGTCCACCTGGGAATAGGCCACCTCGAATAGATAATGTGCTTCGATCACTTCGAGGGCCTTGTTGGCGAGCGTGGCCGAATCCACGGTGATTTTCCGGCCCATCTTCCAGGTCGGATGCCTGAGGGCGTCCTCCACCGTGGCCCGGGAGACCTCGGCCGGGGTCCAGGTGCGAAACGGCCCACCCGAGGCGGTGAGGATCAGGCGGGCCAGCTCCCCAGCGCGTCCGTCGACGCATTGCAGCACGGCGCTGTGCTCGGAATCGACCGGCACGATCTCGCCTCCGCCGGCTCGGGCGGCCGCGGTCACCAAGGCCCCGGCCATGACCAGCGTCTCCTTGTTCGCGAGCGCCACGCGCTTGCCGCACTGCAACGCGGCGAGCGTCGCCTCGAGCCCCGCCGCTCCGACGATTCCGTTCACCACAATCGCCACGTCCGGCCGGGTCGCCGCTTCCACGAGACACGCCGTCCCGTGCGCGCGGCCGTTGCCGCCCGTCACGATGCCCGTGTAGGCCGGCTGCCACTCCGCCGCCTGGGCGCGGAGGAGCTCGGCGTTCGAGTGCGCCGTCAGGGCGACCACTCGAAACCGCTCGCGCTGCCGCGAGAGGACCTGGAGCGCGGAGCAGCCGATCGAGCCCGTCGAGCCGAGCACCGCAACGCCCAGGGTCATGCGACCCCGAAGACGCGGAAGAGGCCCGCGCTCACCGGAAGCACGAAGTAAAGCGAATCGAGTCGGTCGAGGACCCCACCGTGGCCGGGGATCAGGCCCGAGGAATCCTTGACGCCCACTTCGCGCTTGAGGAGCGACTCGGCCGCATCGCCGAGCTGCGCGGCCACGGCGATCACGAGCCCCGTGATCGCGAGCTGCCCCGCGCCCAGGTGCACGGACCACCGCTCGAGCACGAGCGGCCCGTATACGAGCGCCGTCCCGAGCCCCCCCAACACGCCGCCCACCGCGCCGGCCCACGTTTTCCGCGGCGAGAGGATGGGCGCGAGCTTCGGGCCACCGAAGAGCGCCCCGGCCGCCATGGCACAGGTGTCGCAGATCCAGGTGACCGCAAGCGGGAAGCACCCGAGCGCCGTGGCCGCCGCGGGGTTCGCGGCGCTCGGTCCGTCCCGGATGGCGATGAGGAACGCGGGCAGGCCCGACGCGTACAGGCAGGCGAAGATCGTGACCGCTACGGCGGCGAGCGGCCGGCCCCCCGGGCTCCGGGTGGCGAGGGCGGCGACGAGGATGAGCAGCATCCACAGCGCTCCGCCGTAGAGTCCCACGGCCGAGCCTGTGTTGAGTTCCCACACGGTGGCGCAGGGAATCGCGCCCGCGCCCACGTAGCCCAGCCCGGCGAACGGGGTGATGCCCTGATGCCGCGCGAACGCGAAGATCTCGCGCGCACCGAGCACGCCCGCGACCGCCAGGAGCCCCCCGAGCGCGAAGCCCCCCTCCCTGATGACGAACACGGTCAGCGCGATCGCCGGTACCGCAAACGCGATCCGCAGCAGCAGGTTCCGCGACACTAGGCCGAGACCTTGCCGAAGCGCCGCTCGCGCTGCTGGTAGTCGAGAATCGCTTCAAAGAGCACGTGGCGCGTGACGTCGGGCCAGAGCACCGGGGTAACGTAGAGCTCCGTGTAGGCGAGCTGCCAGAGGAGGAAATTCGACAGCCGCTGTTCCCCCGACGTGCGGATCAGGAGGTCCGGGTCGCGCCACGGAGCGGTGTAGAGCTTCGCGCGTATCGCGTCTTCGTCCACCGCGTCGAGCGTGCGCTCGCCGCGGAGCACCTCGCCCGCCAGGAGGCGCGCGGCGCGCGCGAGCTCGGCACGGGCGGAGTAGGAGATGCAGAGGTTGAGGGAGAGCTTGGCACCGCCGCGCGTGGCCTCTTCCACCTGCTCCACCGCGGCGCGGGCACCGGGTGCGAGGTGGCTACGGTCACCCAGCACGTGCACCTCGACGCCCTGCGCAGCGAGATCGCTGATCTCGCGGGCGATGTACTCCTCGAGCAACCCCATCAACGCCGAGACCTCCGCGCGGGGCCGCTGCCAGTTCTCCTTCGAGAAGGCGAACAGCGTCAGGACATCGACGTTCGCGTCCAGGGCGCCGCCCACCACCTCCCGCACAGACTTCATCCCCGCGCGGTGCCCGAACGGTCGGGGCAGATGGCGCTCCCGGGCCCAGCGACCGTTGCCGTCCATGATGATCGCGACGTGCGACGGGACCGGAGCCAGGCGAATGTGCGCGAGCAGCTCGTCGGGCATGCTCACACCTCGAGGATCTCGGCCTCCTTGGCCTTCACGACGTCGTCGATCAGTTTCATGTGCTCGTCGTGAACCTTCTGCAAATCTTTTTCCGCGTGCTTCTTCTCGTCATCCGAGACATGCTCGGTCTTCTTGATCTTCGCCACGCATTCCGTGCGGGCATGGCGCACGGCCACCCGGCCGTCCTCGGCGAACTTGTGCACCAACTTGACGAGGTCCCGGCGGCGCTCCTCGGTGAGCGGCGGTAGCGGAATGCGGATGACCTGCCCGTCGTTCGACGGGTTGAGCCCCAAGTCCGAGGCGAGGATCGCCTTCTCCACCGCCTTCATGAGGCTCCGGTCCCAGGGCTGCACCGTGAGGAGCTTCGGCTCGGGCACCGAGACGTTCGCCACCTGGTTCAGCGGCATCTCGCTGCCGTAGGCCTCGACGCGCACGAGATCGAGGAGGGAGGTGGTCGCCTTCCCCGTCCGCACGGTGGCAAACTCCCGCTTCACGGCGTCCACCGCCTTGTCCATCAGCTGCTTGGCGTGTTTTGCGTGATCGACGAGGGTCATTTGACGATGGTGCCGACGCGCTCGCCCGCCAGCACCCTGGCGGTCGCGCCGGGCTCGTTGATGTTGAACACCACGATGGGAAGTTGGTTTTCCTTGCAGAGGCCGAACGCGTTCGCGTCCATCACCGCGTACCCGTTCACGAGCGCGTCCTGAAACGACAACTCGGGCAGAAACCGCGCGGTGGGATCGCGCTTGGGATCGGCCGTGTAGACGCCGTCGACGTTCGTGGCTTTGAGGAGAACCTGCGCCTCGATCTCCAGGGCGCGCAGCACAGCCGCGGTGTCGGTCGAGAAGTAGGGGTTGCCGGTGCCGCCGGCGAAGATCACGACCCGCCCCTTCTCGAGGTGCCGCACGGCGCGGCGCCGGATGTAGGGCTCGGCGAGCTCTTCCATCCGGATCGCGGTCATCACCCGCGTATCGACGTCCTTCTTCTCGAGGATGTCCTGCAGGGCCAGCGCGTTGATCACGGTCGCGAGCATGCCCATGTAGTCCGCCGACACCCGATCCACGCCCTGTTGGCTCGCGGTCGTGCCGCGCAGGATGTTGCCGCCACCCACGACGAGGCCCAAGTGGACGCCCAGGCCCGCGACGGCCTTGAGTTCGTCCGACAGGCGATCGATGACCCCGAAGTCGAGCCCACCGACCCCGTCGCCGCGCTGGCTCGTGAACGCTTCCCCGGAGATCTTAAGAAGCGCCCGGGTGTAGGCGAGCGTGCGCGGCGGGGCGGCAGGCACGCTCAGTCGCCCCCGAGGTCGAACCGCGCGAACCGCCGCACCTGGATGTTCTCCCCCGTCTGCGCCGCGAGCTCGCGAACCATGTCCCCGACCGACCGGCTGTCATCCTTTACGAACTTCTGCTCCAAGAGCACGCGCTCTTCGTAGAACTTGCGGAGCATCCCCTCGACGATCTTCGCGCGGATCGCCTCGGGCTTCTTCTGCTCGGCCGCTTGCGCCTCGTAGATCCGCCGCTCCGAGTCGACCACGCCTTGTGGCAGGTCCTCGATCTTCACGGCGAGCGGCGCCTGCGACGCCACGTGGAGCGCGAGATCGCGGGCCAGCTGCCGGAAGGCGTCCGTGCGCGCGACGAAATCCGTCTCGCAGTTCAACTCGATCAGCACAGCGACCTTACCGTTGAAGTGCACGTAGGCGTCGATCAGCCCTTCCGTCGCCTTGTGCGCCGCGCGCTTGTCCGCTTTGGTGATGCTCTTCGAGCGGAGCAGCTCGACGGCCTTCTCCATATCGCCCCCGGTCTCTTCCAGGGCGCGTTTGCAGTCCATCATCCCCGCGCCCGTGCGCGCCCGCAGGTCGGCGACGAGTTTTGCGGAAATCTGGTTTACCGGTGCCACGTCATGCTCCTCGTGAAAACGCCGCCCTGACCCCGGCCGGGCCGGCGGGCGGCGGTAGTAGTCGGTCCCGTCGCGGCGGCGGCTAGGCTTCGCCCCCACCGGTTGATTCGGCCGGCGCCGGGGTTTCCTCGGTCCGCATCCGAGCCGCGATGGCCTCGGGCTTGGGGCGCCGCTTCCGGCGCTGCGTCCGGCGCTTGCGCTCGCCCTCGGCCTCGGTCTCGACGCCCGTCTCGGTCGAATACGTGACCGCCTCGCCTTCCTCGGTCACCTCGCGGAGCGGCATCTGCCGTCGCGCCTCGCCGATTACGTCCGCGACGGCGCCCGCCAGGAGCGACACCGCGCGGATCGCGTCGTCGTTGCCCGGGATCGGCACCGTGATGAGTTCGGGGTCCGCGTTCGTGTCGACGATCGCCACCACCGGAATCCCGAGCTTGTTCGCTTCGGCGACGGCGATCCGCTCCTTCTTCGAATCCACGATGAACAGCAGCCCGGGGAGGCGGTTCATGTTCTTGATCCCTGACAGGTACTTGTCGAGCTTCGCCCGCTCGCGGTCGAAGAGCAGCTGCTCCTTCTTCGTGTAGTTCTCGAACTCGCCCTCGGCCGCGCCCTGCTCGAGCTCCTTCAGGCGTTTGATCTGTTTTTTGATGGTCTGGAAGTTGGTCAACGTGCCGCCCAGCCAGCGCTCGGTCACCCAGAACGCTCCGCACCGCTGGGCCTCGGCCTGGAGGATCAGCTTCAGTTGGCGCTTCGTGCAGACGAAGAGGACGCCCTCGCCCTTGAGGACGACCGACCGCAAGAGCTCCTGGGCCGCTTCGAGCTGGCGCAGCGTCTTCTGGAGATCAATGATGTAGATGCCTGAGCGTTCGGCGAAGATGAAGCGACGCATCTTGGGGTTCCACCGGCGGGTCTGGTGGCCAAAATGAACCCCGGCTTCGAGCAGATCCTGTAGCTGTGGCGCCGTAATGTCCGTCCTTGCTTGGGTTGGTCCGCCGTCACCGTCCTCTCTCACGCAACCCCAGCAACCCCAGGGACCCGGCGCGAAATCAGGCGACGTGTGTAGTTGTTTACCGCTTGCTGAACTGGAAGCGCTTCCGCGCCCCCGCGCGACCCGGCTTCTTGCGCTCGACGACGCGCGGGTCGCGCGTCAGGAGCCCCTGCTCCCGCAGCTTGCGGCGGTGCCGTTCGTCTGCGAGCACCAGCGCCCGAGCGATCCCCATGCGCACGGCCCCCGCCTGCCCCGTCACCCCTCCGCCCGACGCGATCGCCCGCACATCGAAGGCGCCCAACGTGTCCGTGGCGATGAAGGGCTGCTGGATATGCGACACGAGCGAGGCCCGCGGGAAATAGTCGCCGAGCGTCCGGCCGTTGATGTTCCACTTCCCCGACCCAGGCGTGAGGTACACCCGCGCCACGCTCACCTTGCGCCGCCCCACGGCGTGCCAGCGGAGCTCCGGCGTGATGCTCGTCATGAGGCCGCCGAGAGCGCGAGCGGCTGAGGCTGCTGCGCCTGATGGGGATGCGTGGGTCCGGGATAGACTTTCAGCATCTGCTTCACCTTTTGGCGCGACAACGTCGTCTTCGGGAGCATGCCCCACACGGCCTTCTCGATCGCCCACTCGGGCCGCGTGGCCATCACGACCTTGAGCGAGCGGAAGCGCTCGTGCCCCATGTAGCCCGTGTGGCGGAAATATTGTTTCTGTTCGAGCTTGCGGCCGGTCAACTTGACACGGGCGGCGTTGACGACGATCACGCAGTCGCCACCGTTCACATGCGGCGTGAAGGTTGGTTTGTGCTTCCCGCGGAGGATCTGGGCCACGCGGCTCGCGAGGCGGCCAAGCGGCTGCTCCGCGGCGTCCACCACAAACCACTGCCGGTCAATGTCTTCCGTCTTGAGCGTAAAGGTCTTCACACGTCCCTTTCAAAGCCCGAAGTTGCGCCAGCCTGCAATGATACCACGAGCCGTAAGGTGCTGTCAACTAGGGGCTTGGGGTCACGCCGGTACGACATGAGACGGCTTCCGCCTACGACGCGCCCACAAGGACGGCGACCGTTTCCACGTGGGCCGTCTGAGGAAAGAGGTCGAACGCGCGCACAGCCGCGACGCGGTAGTTGACGCTCAGGCGTTGGAGGTCCCGAGCGAGCGTCGCGGGGTCGGAAGAGACGTAGACGACCCGCGGGACCGGCCGCTCCTGCAGGCGGAGCGTCACGGTCCAGTGCAACCCTGCGCGCGGCGGGTTCACGATGACGGCCGCGGGCTCGGGCAGCGTGGCGAGCACGTCCTCGGCACGTCCCGCGATGAAGCGCGCGCCGGAGACATTTCGCGTCCGGGCCCACGCGACCGCGAGCTCGTCTGCGTCGACGCTCAGGACGCTCGCCCCCCGCTCGGCCAACAGGACCGCCGTGTCGCCTGCGCCGCCGTAGAGATCCCACACGACCCGCCCCGTGAGCTCGCCCAGCTGATCCACCCCCCAGGAGCGTACGAGGCTCTCCATGTCGGGGTTCACCTGCTCAAAGGCGGTCGCGGGCAATCCCGTCCGCCCGCCCGCCACCACACGTGCCGCACCGTCGGTCGGTTGCCACCAGCACGTCACCCGACCGGGATCGGAGAGCGCCCCGCGCAGCGCCTCGGCCTTAAGCCACGGCTCGCGCGAGGATTCGGCGATCACGTGTCGCCCACCGTCCCGGTCCAGGCGGAGCGTGAGCCGCGTGAGCCCGACCGGCAGGAGTGCCACATGCGCCTTCACTTCCCGCCAGAGCTCCATCAGGGCGAAGCTCGTGATGTGACAGTCGACGAGGGGGAAGACGCGGCCCGTCTGGTCGTAGGGGTGCAACCCGATCGTGACGCCCTCAGCGGAGCGACGCGACACGCCGAGGCTGATCTTCGTCTGATACCGCCACTCATCGACGGCTTCGACGCACTCGGGGTCAGGGACGTCGAGCTTCCCGATGCGTCGCAACGCGTCGCCCACGACCGTGCGCTTGGCCTCGACCTGAGCGTCGTAGGCGAGGTGCTGCAGCTGGCACCCGGCGCAACGGTCCTGGACGTAGTGCGGGCACACGGACCCCACCCGGGCCGGTCCGGGCTCGAGCACGCGCGCGATTTCGCCGCGGGCGAAATTCCGCCGCACGCTCACGGCGCGCAGCTCGACCTTGTCGCCCGGGACGGTGCGCGGGACGAAGACCGCCCGGCCGTCGGCCAGTCGCCCGACGCCATCGCCGCCCGCCGCGATGCCCGTGACCGTGACGTTGTCGCTCACGAGCGTTCGGCCGCGAGAAAGGACGAGCAGCGAGGTGGAATGGTAATCGGGGACCTTAGCGGCGACACCGCGAGGGCTCGGCCGCGACCTGAAAAGCGGCGAGCGCGGGGCATAGCGCGGGCGTCGCGCGGGTCGCGCGGTCGTAGACGGCGAGCGCGCTTTCCGCCCAGGGATCGCCGCCCGCGATCCCGACCCCGAGTGCCGCGAACACGAAGTCGCGCGGGGACACGCTGTCCTTGATGTGCGGGCCCGCGACCCAGACGAGCGGCCAGGCGCGCCAGTGGAGGTGGCCGGGGGGCGCCGCGAGACCCATGCTCGCGCACACCGGCCGGCGTTCGGCGAGGGCCTCGACGACATGGCGGTCGGCCTTCGAGAGCCCAAGCACCCGGGCGGCGCGGGCGCGAAAGGCACCATCCTCTTCCCAGGCCGACAGCGGGGTCACCACGAGATCCGGCCTCAACCCCCGCGCAAAGCGCATGAACCAGGCGGCGAGAAAATCCGCGCCGTCGCTCGTCAACAGCACCCCGCCCTCGGGACAGGTGCGGAGCAGGTTTTCGCCGAGCTCTTCGAGCACCGGGGTGAGCCGCAGGTCCGCCGGCACGGGGCCCCACACGGCGGGGCCCGCGGTCAGGCCCGTCTGTGTCCACGCATCGAGCGCGCGAGTGCTCCATTCGCTCACGCGGAGGACGCGCGCCGAATCCCCGGCCGCGCTCTGGCCCGGCGGTCCGAAGGACGAAATCGCTTGCGCGAGCGCATCGTCGGCCGAGTCCCGAGCGAGGCGCACCGCGACGGTGTCGCTCGAATGCGCGCGCGCCGCCTCCCAGCGCGCGAGGGACTCGCGCGCGCGCGCCAGGGAGCGCGCCGAATCCTGCGGTGGGCGCAACGTGTCCGTTGATTGGCGCTTGCTCACGCCCTGCAGCAGGGCTACGGCGAGGAGACTATAAAGGAAGGCTGTCACGGTTCGTCTGACGCGTGCGTCGACGCCGCGCCGTCAGCCCGCACGTACGGACCGGCTGGAAAGCCTCAAAGAGGACATGTTGGGAATCTAAGCGGAAGCTAAAGAGGGGACCGGAATCCCGGTCCCCTCGCATCGCCTGGCTGGGCTTGGGTGGCTAGGCCTGCACTTCGGGCGCTACCGCTGGCGTCTCCTCCTTGGGCCAGCTCGTGGCCGCGAGCACGATCCGCCGATGGATCGGGTCCACCTCGAGCACCTGGACCTCGACCGCCTGGCCTTCCTTCACGGCATCAGCCGGGTTCTGGATGTCCGGGATGCCGAACTGGGACATCGGGATGAACCCTTCGATGTCCTGGCCCAAATCGACCACCGCCCCCTTGTCCATGAGCCGCACGACCCGGCCCCGAAGCTCGGTCCCGACCGGATAGGTCTCGCCGATTCTGAGCCACGGGTCTTCTTCCGCCTGCTTCAACCCGAGCGAGATGCGCTTGTTCTCGGCATCGACGTTGAGGATCAGCACCTCGACTTCGTCCCCCTTCTTCACCACTTCAGAGGGGTGCTGCACCCGCTTCGTCCACGACATGTCCGAGATGTGGATGAGGCCGTCGATCCCCGGCTCGATTTCGACGAACGCGCCGAAGGAGGTGAGGTTACGAACCTTCCCCTTGATCCGCGTGCCGACCGGGTACTTCTGCGGCAACGCCATCCAGGGATCCTCTTCGGTCTGCTTCATACCGAGCGAGACCTTCTCCTCGGTCTCGTCGACCTTGAGGACCACCGCCTCGATCGTCTCGCCGATCGACACGATCTTCGAGGGGTGCCGAACGTTGCGCGTCCAGCTCATCTCCGAGATGTGCACCAGCCCTTCGATCCCGGGCTCGAGCTCGACGAACGCGCCGTAGTTCGTGATGGACACCACTTTGCCCTGCACGCGGGTCCCCACCGGGTACTTGGCCGCGACGTTCTTCCAGGGGTACGGCTGGAGCTGCTTCAGACCGAGACTGATGCGCTCGCGCTCCCAGTCGATGTCCAAAACCTTGACCTCGAGCTCCTGGCCGATGTGCACGGCCTCGGAGGGATGGGAGACGCGGCCGTAGCTCATGTCGGTGATGTGGAGCAGGCCGTCCACACCGCCCAAGTCGATGAACGCGCCGAAGTCGGTGATGTTCTTGACCACGCCTTTGCGCACCTGCCCGACCTGCAGCTCCTTCATCAGCACGTCGCGTTTGGTCTTGCGCTCGGCCTCGAGCAGCACGCGGCGGCTCACGACGATGTTGCGGCGCCGCTTGTTGAGCTTGATGATCTTGAACTCGAAGCTTTGGCCCAGGAGCTCGTCGATGTTCGGCACGCGGCGCAGCGCGATCTGGCTCCCCGGGAGGAAGGCGTCGACCCCCATCAAGTCGACGACGACGCCACCCTTGATCTTCTTCACGAGCGTCCCCGCCACCGGCTCGTCCTTCTCGTACGCCTCGCGGATCCGCTCCCAGACCCGCATGAAGTCGGCCTTCTTCTTCGACAGGACGACCGCCCCCTCCTGATCCTCGAGATGCTCGAGGAACACCTCGACCTCGTCGCCCTCCTTCAAGCTGTGCGGGTCCTTGAACTCGTCGATCGCTACCGCGCCTTCCGACTTGAACCCGACGTCGAGAATGACGGCGGTATCGGTGACGCGCAGCACCTTCGACTTGACGATCTCGCCTTCCGAGATGTTCGAGAGCGTGCCCTCGTACAACTCGGTCATCGTGGCGATTTCGTCCGGCGAGTACTCTTCGCTGAGATCTGCGCGAAGGCGGAGGTGTTGTTGAACAGGTGGGGCAGCGGGGCGTTCGACGTCCTGATCCGCCTCCGCCAAGTCCTTCGAATGTACCGACATGCGGCGAGTACCGGTCCGGTTACGGGTTTGGGGACGATGCGGGGTCGGGCCCCACAGACTACAGACTGTGGAAGCTAGCCCCGCGCCTCGGACCGCGCCAGCGCCACGACTTGGGCCACCTGCTCAGCGAGCGACAGATTCGTCGTGTCGAGCTCCACCGCGTCGTCCGCCGCTCGGAGCGGCGCCACGGGCCGCGACGCGTCGGCGCGATCGCGCGCGGCGAGCGACGCCGCCTCCCGCGCCACGGCGGTCGCGCCCGCGACCTCCCCCCGCTGGAGCAGTCGGCGACGCGCCCTCGCCTCGGGTGTCGCCGTCAGGAAGATCTTGAGCCGGGCGTCGGGGAACACCACGGTGCCGATATCGCGCCCGTCCACGACGACGCCGCTTGGGTAGCTCGCCGCCGCCTCGCGCTGGCGCGCGTTCACCCAGCGCCGCACTTCGGGCAAGGCCGCGATGGTCGACACCGCGCCCGTGACCCGCTCCGAACGGATCACCTCTCCCACTCCGACGCCCGCCACTTCCGGTCTGAACTCCTTGCCCGCGAGCACGAGGCGGACGGGGAGGTCTTCGGCCAGCGCGACGACGCGCTCCGCGCTCATGCCCTCCGTCACACCGCCCAAGTTGTCCAACGCCGCGATCGTGAGCGCCCGGTAGAGCGCGCCCGAATCGAGGTGGGCCCACCCGAGCTCGCGCGCCACCGCAGCCGCCGTCGACGACTTGCCGGAGGCCGCGGGGCCGTCAATCGCGAGAACGCGCAGGCCGCCCGATCCTCTTTAGGTCCTGGAAGAACGTGGGGTAACTGATCGCGACCGAGTGCCGCTCCGAGAGCCGCACCTGGGCTCCAGGCACCGTCCCGAGCACCGCGAACGCCATCGCCAAGCGGTGGTCTTCGGCCGTCTCCACCCGTCCGCGCGGCGCCGCGGCACCACCCAGCACATGAAGGTCGTTGCCGCTCGCTGCCGCCTGGACGCCGAGCGCCCGCAGGTTGGCCGCGACGAGCTCGAGCCGGTCGCTCTCTTTCACTCGGAGCTCGCCCACTTCCCGGAACACCGTTTCCCCGACCGCGCGGCTCGCGAGCACCGCCAGGATGGGCACTTCATCGACGAGACTCGGGATCTCGGCCGCACCGACCTCGGTCGCACGGATACTCGGAGCGGGCCGCACGACCAAGTCGGCCACGGGCTCGCCCCCAGAGTCCCTGAGGTTCACCCGATCGACCGACACTCCCATCCGCTCGAGCACCACGAGAAACCCCGTGCGGGTCGGGTTCACGCCCACATTCTCGACGATGAGCTCACCCGATTCCGCGAGGGCCGCGGCCACGACGAGGAACGCGGCCGACGACGCGTCGCCCGGGACCACGAGATCAAATCCGGAGATCCGCGGACGCTCGCCCGGGGGCTCGTAGACCACGGCGCCGTCGCGCGCGTGCAGCCCGAGCCCCAAGTGCACGAACAGCCGCTCGGTATGGTCGCGGGACCGGTAGGGCTCGCGGACCGTGACGGGCACGTTCCCCGTGAGCCCGGCGAAGAGGAGCGCGCTCTTCACCTGCGCGCTCGCCACGGGCGTCGTGTAGGTGAAGGCGTGCAGGCGGCCACCGTGAATCGTCAGGGGAAGCGCGTCCCGCGGTCCCTCGGTGATCTCGGCGCCCATGGCCCGCAGCGGCTCGGCCACGCGTCGCATCGGGCGGCGCCGCAGCGAGCGATCGCCCGTCAGGCGCGCCGTGAGCGGGTGTCCCGCGAGGAGTCCGAGGAGGAGCCGGGCGGTCGTGCCCGAGTTGCCGCAATGCAGCACGCCTGGGCGGTGCCAGCGATGCCCGGTGACGGTGACGCGGACGCCGTTGCGCACGGGGGTGATGCGCGCGCCGAGTTGCCGCAGCACGCGCGCCGTGCTCTGCACGTCCTCGCCCGCCAGGACGCCGTCGAAATGGCTCTCGCGACCGAGCGCGCCCAGCATCAACGCGCGATGCGAGATGCTCTTGTCACCGGGCGGGCGGACCGTGCCCGAGACCTTCACCCGTCGACGCCCCGTCGCCAGACCGCCCCTTTGGCGAGCCACGCCTCAACGGCGATTGGGTCGCCCTCTTCGAGGCCGCGCTCGAGCTCACCGAGCGGCTCCTCCAAACCGCGGAGCACGGGCAGCAGCGCGTCGCGATTCATGAGCAGGATCTCGGTCCACAGCGGCGGGTCGCTCGCCGCGAGGCGCGTCGTGTCCCGCGCTCCCGGACCCAAGGGCGCGCCCGCGGGCGCATGGTCGGCGAGATACCGGCCGAGGAGCGACGCGATGACCTGGGGAAGGTGGCTCGTCACGGCCATCTGCCGGTCGTGCGCGAGCGCATCAATCAGCACCGTGCGGGCGCCGCAGACGCTCTCCCAAAACCCGGCGACTTCGCGCGCGGCGGCGGCGCCCTCGTTCGTCGGCGTCACGTAGACGACCGCGTTGACGAGCAAGGTGTCCCTGGACGCCCAGAACCCGTGCCCGTGCGTGCCGGCCAAGGGGTGGCTGCCGGCGAAGCGGGGGCCGAGGCGCAGCCGCTCCGCCCGTTCGACGATTGCCCGCTTCACGGACCCGACGTCCGTGACGAGGGTTCGGGGCGAGAGATGCGGGGCGAGTATTTCGAGGAGCTGCAGGTTCGCCGCGGGCGGCGCGGCAAGGACGAGGAGATCGGCGGCCTTCGCGATGGCAGCCGGCTCGACCGGGGCGTCGTCGAGGGCGCCCGCCTCGAGCGCGGCCCGCCGCTCCAGCGCGTCGGGCGACCAACCGAGCACCGAAGAGACCTTACTCTGCTTGGCCAGGCGGGCGAGCGAGCCGCCAATCGCGCCGAGGCCGATTACGCCGAGAGTCGTGGGTCGCACGGAGAGAAGCTAGCCCGGGCCGTATCGGGCGTAAACGACAGGCTCCCGACCGATACAGATGAAGGAAAGGGCGGCTGTCGGCCGCCCCGGTTTTGCGGTAAGACGCTGCGCCTGCCGTTACATCTCGACGCCGAGCTGTGGCCGACGGACGGCGCCCGTCGTTCGCCGCGACTTCATGCTTGGGTCGTGGCACTGCGTGGTACGGGACTCGGGAGGCGCACCGAGCATGGCGATCGCGGGACCCCCTGAGCCGTCACCCGCGATCCTCAGGGTTTCGAGCATGCCGCCGTACCAGAGCGTCCGGTCCGCATCAGGACGCGGGTCGACACCGCTCGACTGAACGGCCATCTGCGCAACGCAGCCCAAGGCCAGCGTGGCGAGTGCTCCGAAGAGCAGGGCGAAGGCGCGCATCTCGTCCCTCCCGGTCCCGCGGGACTCGCGGGCTCTTCCAGATACGCCGCAGCGACTGTGGGGATCCGACCGCTACTCATGACGTGACCGGACGGGCAAAGGTTGCAAGCGCCGTGTCATGAATCTGTTACGTCGAGCGCGCGGGCCGGGGCGCCATGATCAAGCCCAAAAATGAGGCGTAACACCTCATAGGGCATTATCTTAGGGGCAATGACGGCCCCGTCCCGGCCCGCCCGCCCCACGCTCAACCGCGATCTGAGCGAGTTCCTGATCGAGCTCTCGATCGCCCTGCATAAACACGCGATTTATCCCCCCGGGCACCCGTCGCTTGCGCCCGCGGCCATGGCCGTCGCTAGGCGCGCGGACTTTCTCCTGGGCGAGCGCCCCTCGCTCTCGGTGGGCGTGGCCAGAAACCAGCTGATCATCGAAGGCGTCGCCACCGATCCCAAGCACCCGGTGCTGGCCGAGCTTGCGAGCCGGCTCCATCGCCATCACCTCGGCGCGATGACGATGTACAAGGGCGTTACCCCCACCGAAGTGGCCGACGTCTTGAAAACCATCGCGGTTGAGCCCGATCGCTCAGGCAAGCCGCTGGGCCTCGGCGACCGGTCGCGCCTCGAGGCGTGGCAGCACATCCGTCTCCACTCGCTCACCTACGAGCGCCTGGAGCTGATTGACGAGAAGCCTAGCGAGCAGGACGCCCCGCAGGACCAGTCCAAGGTGCGGAGCGCGCAACTGTGGCTCGGGCTCGCGCGCGCGGCGCTCGCCGGCCAACTGGGAGGCGACCAGGCCGTGTCCACGACGCCCGCGGTGATCGCGCAGGCGCTCGACTCTGCCCCGAAGACCGAAGGCTATGACCAGGTCATCGTGGGCTACCTGCTCCAGATCGCCGAAGAGCTGAAGGCGGCCGGCGGGTCGGGCGCGGCCGATCTCAGGCGCCGCACGTCGCGCCTGATCCGCGCCATGCGTCCCGAGACGCTGCGCCGGCTGCTGGACATGGGCGGTGACTTCTCGCAGCGGCGGCGCTTCGTCCTCGACGCGACGCATGGCGTGGCCGTGGACGCGGTGATCGAGCTGGTGCGCGCGGCGGCCGACGCGTCGCATCAAACGGTCTCACACTCGCTCGTGCGCATGCTGTCGAAGCTCGCGGCCCACGCCGAACAGGGTGTGGAAGGGGTCCGCGCGAACGCGGACCTCGCGCTCCGCGGCCAAGTCGAGCACCTGCTCCAGGGTTGGACGCTCGAGGACCCGAACCCCGGGGCCTACGGGCACGCGCTGCAGGCCATGTCGCGCTCGCGGGCTATCGTCGCGAGCTCAAGCGACGAGGCCGCGACGCCGGAGGACGAGCGGCTGGTGCAGATGGCGCTCGAGCTCGATGAGATCGGGCCCCGGTTAGGGGAGGAGGTCGTGCGACTGCGGGACACGGGGCGGCTCGGCGTAGTGTTCCACACCCTGGACCAGGCGCCGGCCGGCAGCACCGCGGCGACCGCCGTGCGCCAGATGCTCTGCACGGTCGAAACACTCGAGGGCCTGCTCCTGCGCGAGCCCATCGATTTCGTGCTCGTCGATCGCGTGGTCGAGCCGCTCGGCATTGAAGCGGCAGGGCCGCTGCTCGACGCCTTGTCCGGCACGGAGAACCGCGCCGTGCGGCGGGCGCTCCTCGATCGGCTGGTCGCCTTGCCCGGTGACTTGGGCTCCCTCCTCATCCCACGACTCAAGGACGAACGCTGGTATGTGCGGCGGAACCTGCTGCAGCTGATGGGCCGCCTGCCCCACCTGCCGGAGGGCTTCTCGCCCGCCGACTATGCCGTGGACACAGACGAGCGTGTGCGGCGCGAATCCGTGCGACTCCAGCTGTCGACCGACGCCGAAATGGCCGTGGGGGTGGCGAACGCGCTCGCCGACACGGACGATCAGACGGTGCGGCGCGGCCTCCTCGCGGCCACGGAGCATCCGGACGTTCTGCCTGCCGTGCTCTCCCAGGTCATCAAGCTCGCCCTGGACGAGCGCGCCGACAGCGGCGTTCGAGTGTCGGCGATCCGCGCGCTCCGCGGCTCGAACGCGCCCGAGGTACTCAACGTGCTGCTGCGGTGGACGGAAGGCGGGCGATCTATCTTCCGGCGCCAGCGGCTCGCGGCGGCGACCCCCGAGCTCGCCGCGGCGCTCGCCGTGATGGCCGAGCGCTGGCGCAGTGATCCCAGAGCCCAGACCGTGCTCGAGCGCGCGGCCGCGTCGAGCGACCCGATGGTGCGCGCGGCGGCAAGCGGCAAGGACACGTCCCCCGCGTGAGCGACCCGGTTCGCTTTCTCGGGGCGTTCGCCCACGCGATCGCGGGCGTCGCCCTCTACACCGACGGCCATCCGGCCCGCGAGCGCGCGATCGATGTCGCTTACCAAGAGCTCCGAGACCTCCAGGCCGAGTCCCCGAACCCGCTCTTCACCTTCCTCGGCGACGAGGTCATCTTCGGCCGCCTCCCGATCCGAGAGCTGAAGGGCTGGGACTGGTCGACCCGCCTCGCCAACGCCGGGATTCAACGCCTTGAATTCTCGGCCGATGTGACCCGGCCCGAGCTCGAAGAGTTTCTCGACGATGTGCTCGCCCGACTCACCCTTCGCGCGATCGACACCTCCGAGGCCCGGCAGACGCGGCCCTCGGGCATCCGGTTCGGGGCGGTCGGCGTGCGCGGGGAGGAATCGGTCGAGGCGCTGCCCACCGCGACGCTCAACTTCGGGTTGGGTGAGGAAGCGGAAACGGTCCGCTGGCTCCATGGCGAGCTCAAGGCCGGGAGCGTGCTCCCACTCCAAGAAGCCGAAGCGGTCGTCCGCTCCCTCAGCGTCGCCATGCACGCCAACCAAGCCATGCTGCTCCCGCTGCTCCAGCTCAAGGATTTTGACCAGTACACGACCACCCATTCCATGAATGTCTCGGTCCTTGCCATGGCGCTCGCCGAGACGCTCGGCATGGGACCCGGCGCTGTGCGCGGGATCGGCGTCGCGGGACTCCTGCACGACGTGGGCAAGGTGAAAATCCCGCTTGAGATCCTCACCAAGCCCGGCAAGCTGACCCCGGAAGAACGCGAGGTCATGCAGAAACACCCCGTCGACGGCGCGAAGCTCATGGTGACCTCGAAGGAGGGGTTGGACTTGGCGGCGGTGGTCGCCTACGAGCATCACATCATGCTGAACGGCGAGGGGTATCCGCGGCTGCACTTCCGGCGTGGGTGCCACGACGCGAGCCTGCTCGTCCACGTGTGCGACGTGTACGACGCGCTGCGGACGAAGCGCCCGTATCGCGACGCGTGGCCGACGGAGAAGGTCGTGAGCTACATCGACGAGCGCGCGGGTGTGGAGTTCGATCCCGATGTGGCCCGAGCGTTCACGGGGATGATGCGGAAGTGGGACTCGCAGGTGGCGGTGCTGAACAGCGAGGAACAAGCACTACCGACGGCCCAGCCCGCTCCCGTCGCGACGCAACTCCCCGAACCAACCCCGCCCGAGACCGCAGCGCCCGTCACTGCCGCGCCGGCACCGCCGCCGCAGGGCTAGCGGGCGTCGCTCGCCGAAGCGCCTACTTGCAGTACGGCGCGCCTTCCGGGATGCCTGAGACCCCAGGCGGCGCCGGCGTAATGGACCCGATGTAGATCGCGCAGCTGATCGTCGTGTTCACGCTCGTGACGTTCGCCGTCCACCCAGCCTGGGAGCCCGTCCCGACCGTGAGCGAGCCAAGGGTATTCCCGGCGCTCGCGCACCAGGCGACGTCCCCGGGCGTCGGCGGGTTGCTGCAGGCCGCGCTCGTGCCGTACTTCAGGGAATCAACGAAATACGCTTCCTCGGCCGCGCTCAGGTTTCGCAGGTCGGCCTTCATCGACGCCACGTAGGCTTTCTCGCGCGTGACGCTCAATTTCGGGAGCGCGATCGCAGCGAGCAGACCGACGATCACCACCACGATGAGCAGCTCGATCAGCGTGAAACCCGCGCGCGTCGAGCTCCTGAGCACGACCATCCCCACATCGCCTGAATGTTTGGGGACCCGTTGCTAGCAAGAACGGTGCCCCCTGCGGTGCAGGATGTAACCCGTTCTTCGGGCTCGCCATAACGCACGCATTGGGGGCCGCGGCGGGGTCCAGGGTGTGGACCCGTCTCGACAGGGACACGCCCCCGGGAGGCGCCGCACCCTCCTCATATAAGGAAGCCCGCGGCAGCCGCCCCGCGCTTGCGTGCCCCGCTGCCCCGCGCGATCATGGCGCGGCCCCCGCTTCACCGGGAGAACCATCATGACGCGATCCGTCCTCGCCGCACTGGTCTTGGTCTCGCTCGGAGCCCGCGCTTCGAGCGATCGGGTTCGAGACCCTGCGGTTCCCGCCTCGCTTCCGCGCAGCCTCGCGTGGCGCTTTGTCGGACCCTGGCGGGGGGGATGGGCCACGGTCGCGGCGGGGATCCCTGCGCAACCGGACGTCTTCTACTTCGGCAGCGCGGGCGGTGGGATCTGGAAGACGACCGATGCGGGTCGTACGTGGCGAGGCCTGCTGCAAAACGAGGGGTCGTCCGCCGTCGGCGCGCTCGCCATCGCGCCCTCGGACCCGAGCGTGATTTACGCGGGCACGGGCCAGGAAGCGGCGCGCTTCGACATCGCAGCGGGCGACGGCGTGTACCGCTCGGACGACGGCGGGGAGAACTGGACCCACGTGGGACTCGAGCGCACGCGACACATCGGCGCGATTCTCGTCGACCCCTCGAACGCCAAGCGCGTGCTCGTGGCGGCGCTCGGCCACGTCTTCGGCCCAAACCCCGAGCGCGGGGTCTTTCTCTCAACCGACGGGGGCGCGACCTGGGAACACACGCTTGACCTGGGCGACTCGGTCGGTGCGGTGGACCTGGCGTGGGACCTCTTGGCGCCCGCGGTGGTCTACGCCGCCGCCTGGCAGATGCGGATGCACCCGTGGCTCGACTACTTCCAGCCGCAGGCGGGCCCGGGGTCGGGCATCTACAAGAGCACGGACGGCGGCGCGCACTGGACTCGTCTCGGCGGCGGCGGCTTGCCCGCCGGGTTGATCGGCCGGATCGGGTTGGGCGTGGCGCGGGGCTCAAGCGGCCGGATCGTCTACGCGACGATCGCCATCTCGGGCTCACCGCTCACGACGCTCAAGACCCCGCCCGGCGAGAGCGGGATCTATCGCTCGGGCGACGGAGGGGTCACCTGGACCCTCATGAACACCGACGGGTCGCTGTCGAGCAGCTACTTCGGGCACCTCACGGTCGCGCCCGACGACTCGAATACGATCTACGTAATGGGGCGCTCGATCCAGAAGTCGACCGACGGCGGCAAGCATTTCGCTGTGTTCACCGGCTCCCCGGGAGGCGATGACTATCACTTCCTGTGGATCAACGCGAGCGCACCGAGCCACATGATCGCGGGATCCGACCAGGGCGCCGGTGTGACCGTGAACGGCGGCGCGTCCTGGTCGAGCTGGTACAACCAGCCGACCGGGCAGTTCTACCATCTCGGCGCGGACGATCGCTTCCCCTACCGCGTCTACAGCGGACAGCAGGACAACGGGACGGTCGAGCTTCTGAGCCGCGGCCCCTACGGAGTGATCGACGAGCGGGACTGGCACCCGGTCGGCGGCGACGAGCGGGACTACATGCTCCCGAAGCCGGGCGACCCGGACCTCGTGATCGGCAGCGGGCTCGGCGGCCGCACGTCGCGGTTCGACGAGATCACCCGGCAGTCGGCCGACATCTCGCCGTGGCCCGCGTCGGCCTACGGGGTCCGCCCGACGACGGTCAAGTTCCACTACACCTGGATTACGCCACTCGCGTATTCGCCCGTCTCGCCCCATGCGCTCTACATGGGATCGCAGGACCTCGTCCGCTCCCTCGACGACGGGAACCACTGGGAGGCCGTGAGCCCCGACCTCTCGGCGAAACGCCCGGACGCCGCGCACTGCGACGACGAGAACCCAGGCCTCGTGACCGCACGGGACTGCGGGTTCGGCGTCATTTTCGCCATCAATCCGTCGCCCAAAGCGAAGGATCTGATCTGGATCGGGACCGATGACGGGCTCGTCCACGTGACGCACGACGGTGGCCGGACGTGGAGCAACGCGACGCCGCCTGTGCCCGCCTGGGGATGCGTGACGGACGTGGACCCGTCAGCTCTCGACACGAACGTGGCCTACGCGGCCATCGACCTCCACCGGCTGGACCGCTTCGAGCCGCTCGCGTTTAAGACCAAGGACGGGGGCAAGACCTGGACGAGCATCGTCGGAAACCTCCCGCCTGACGAGTTTGTCACCGTGGTGCGCGCCGATCCCGAGCGCCCAGGCCTTCTCTATGCAGGGACGAACCGCGGGGTCTATGTGTCCTTCGACGACGGTGCCCAGTGGCAACCGGTCGGCTCGGGGTTTCCGACCACCTGGGTGCGCGATTTGATGGTCCACCAGGGCGACCTGATCGCCGCGACCCAAGGCCGCGGGATCTGGATCCTCGACGATATCGCCCCGCTCCGCGAGATGCCCCTAGACGCTCCCGTGCACCTATTCCGTCCGGCCCGGGCCACGAGGATGCGCGAGAACGAGAACCGGGATACGCCGTGGCCGCCGTCGACGCCGGTGGCGCTCAATCCCCCGACTGGCGCGGTCGTGGATTATTGGATTGGGAGCGGTGCCGGGCCCGTCACGCTCACGTTCGCAGACAGCGCGGGCCACGTGGTGCGGCAGTTCTCCAGTGCCGATGAGCCCGAGCATCTGCCGGCCGACCAGTACTTCGACCCCCGCTGGGTTGGCACTCCGTTTGTGCTCTCCGCCGCGCCCGGCATGCACCGCTTCGTGTGGGATCTCAGGTATCCGCGGCCGAAGGCTCTGTCCTATGAGTATTCGATCGCAGCCGTCTGGGGCGTGGGCACACCGCTTGAGCCGCGCGGCCCCTTCGTCGTGCCCGGCCCCTATCGCGTGACCCTCACGGTCGGGGGCGTGGCGTACACGGCGCCGCTCACGGTCGAGCTCGACCCACGGGTGCATGTAACACGGGCGGCGCTCGCAGACCAGCTCGCCTTCGCACGAAGCGTGGATTCGACGCTCGAGCGCGCGGTCGCTCTCCACGAGGCGCTCGGCAAATCACTCGCCGACAGCAGCACGCTGCGCGCGGGTCTCGCCGACTCCCTGCGCTCGCTCGAGGGCGGCCACGGGGGCATCCGTGACATCGTCGACGCACTGACCGGGCTCGCGACCGCCGTGGAGAGCGCCGATCTCGCACCGACGGGCGGTGCGCGCATTCTCTTCGCCGACTATCGCAGCCGACTGGACGCCGCGCTCGCGGCGTGGCAGCGGCTCGCGCCCGGATCTCCCTGAGTGCTCAGGCCCCCTTAGGCCGGCGATCCGTCGAGGAACGGGCGTACGACGGCCGGGAGCAGCGGGGACGCGCCGATGTCGTAATGCGTCACGCCGGGGAGAACGGCAAGCTCGCCCCTCGGTCTGCGCGACCCGTCCAAACCTGCATCCTCCCGGCCCCCGCCGAGCAGCCCCCAGAACTCGACGATGTGCGCGAGGCGCACGGCGTCGGCGTCGGCAAATACGAGCATCGTGGGCGCCTCCAAGGCCGCGACTTCCGTCGACCAGTCGTAGCTCCTCCGAAGCAGCAAGCCCAGTTTGCCGAAAAGCACCCCCCAGTCGACGCTGGGATAGCGTTTCGCGAGCGGGGAGTTCTTCATTATCGCGCCCACGGCCGGGCCCATCTGGTCGAACCCCGCCAGCACCTCTGGGTACCACCCGTCGCGCCGGCAGGCTTGCGAGACGACCACGAGCTTGCCGATCGCGCCCGGGTGTCTGATGGCGGTCTGCAAGGCGACCCCGGCGCCGAGGGAATAGCCGAGCAGGTCCGCACCCTCGATCTTCAGGTGCCCGATGAGGGCGGCGATGTCGTCGGCCATGGCCTCGTAGGTGAGCGGCCGGGCGGTGTCCGCCGTGTGGCCGTGTCCCTGAAGCTCGACGGCCACGACTTGCCGTTCGCGCGCCCACGCGGCCAGGTTGGCGCCGAACATGGTGATGCCGACGACGCCCCCGTGCAGGAGGATGAGCGGCTTTCCCCGACCGTGGATCTCGTAGTAGAGCTCGAGACCGTTGATCGGGGCGTACCCGCTGGTGGACTCTTGTCCGCGTATCCGGGGTCGCGTGGAGGATCGTTTGAGCATGGGTGCACCGGTGTCTGAGCGTCCTTGAACAGAGCAACAAAGGAGCGGCCGTGTCGAGACTCCTCGTCCGAGCGTTGTCGATTTCGATTGACGGCTTCGGGGCGGGGCCGAACCAGGACCTGGAGCACCCGCTCGGCGTCGGCGGGCCCGCCTTGTTCGACTGGGTGTTCAATACCCACACGTGGCGGCGGATGCACGGCGGGGACGGCGGGGAGACGGGCCCGGACGACTACGTCGCGGCGCGGGCGTTCGACGGGATCGGGGCCTGGATCCTCGGGCGGAACATGTTCGGTCCGATTCGCGGCCCCTGGCCGGACGACGGCTGGAAAGGTTGGTGGGGGGACGAGCCGCCCTACCACGTCCCCGTCTTCGTGCTCACCCATCACGCCCGCGCGCCCCTCCCCATGGCGGGCGGGACGGAGTTTCGATTCGTGACGGAGGGGATTGACGAGGCGCTGACGCAGGCCAAAGACGCGGCGGGCGGCCGCGACGTTCGCCTCGGGGGCGGGGTCGCCACGATCCGGCAGTACCTCCGCGCGGGTCTGGTCGACGAGCTGCAGCTCACGATCGCCCCGGTCCTGCTCGGAACGGGGGAGCACCTGCTCGGCGGCATCGATATGCTCGCGTTGGGGTACGAGTGCACGGAGCACACCCCGGGCACTCGAGCGGCGGCCCACGTGGTGTTGCGCAAAGCACCAGCCCGCTGACCTGCCCCGCCCATTGCACTCCCCGTTGCGTTCCCCGCACCTTCCTTACGCCTCGCCCGCTGCCGTGGCCGGCGCGCGGTGCCCGATGCACACCGAACGCACGCCACGCACGTCATGATCCGCTCGGGAGGCTTCGCACGATGACGCGTCGCTGGCTGTTGATGTCGGGGGTGGTGCTGAGCTTTCTGCCCCTCCCGCCCCTCTGTGCGCAAAGCGCCCAGGATTCCGCCGGCATCCTCCATGTCACGCGGCGGGAAGCGGTCGACATCGCGCTCGCCCAAAACCCCCAGGTGCGGGTGGCGGTCGAGCAACTCGCGCAGGCCCGGGCCCGCGGCGTCGAAAACACCGCGCTTCCGGATCCCTCGTTTTCGACCGACATCACGCCCAGCAACGAAAGTCCGGGCTCAGACATCGGGCTCTCGCTCACCATGCCCTTCCCCACCAAGTTCCTCCTGCGCCACCGGCAGAGCGCCGCGGACATCCACGCGGCGGAGTTCAACGTGGTCCAGGTGCAGCAGCAGATCGCGTCCCAGACGGCGCAGGCTTACGACGCGCTGCTCGTCGCGCTGCGCCATCGCGCGGACCTCGCGCAGGCGGACTCGCTCGCCCGTGATTTCCTGGACAAGACCCAAGTGCGCTTCGCCGCGGGGAGCGTGGCCCATCTCGACGTCATCAAGGCCCAGGTCGCCCTCGCGCAGATCGAAACGAACCTCTTGACCAACGCGCGCGACGTCGCGAACGCCAGGGCCGTCTTGAACCGCTTCGTGAACCGCCCGCTCGGGGGCCCGATCGAGCCCGGCGATACGCTCGGCGTGCCGGCGCCGCTCCCCGCGCTGGAAACGCTCGAGGCCGCGGCCGAAAGCCTCCGCCCCGAGCTCCGAGGGCTCGCGAGCGCCCGCTCGAGTGCCGGGTCCGCGGCGGCGCTCGCGCAGCAGTACTTTCTCCCGGATGTCGCGCTCGGCTGGGCCAAGAACCTGCAGCAGGGCGCGCCGGTCAGTTACACGACCAGTGTCGGGTTCTCGGTGCCGATCTTCTTCTGGAACCACCAGCGGGGTGACGTGGCCGAAGCCCGCCATCACGAGCGCGAACTGGATGCCACCTACGCCGACCTCGAGGCCCAAGTGGCGCAGGACGTGCGGACGAGCTATTCCACCGCCGCCACGGCGCAGGAGCAGGTCGTATACCTGCGCGACGCCCTCGTCCCCGAGGCGCGGCAAGCCTTCGACATCGCGTTTGTGAGCTACGGCCTCGGCGGGTCCTCGGCGCTCGACGTGCTCGACGCCCGCCGCGACCTTCTCGATGCGGAAAGCCAGTACGCTGACGCGCTTGCCGCTGCGAACGATGCCCGCGCGGACCTTGAACGCGCCGTGGGCGCGCCCCTGCCGGTCGCCGATGCGCGCTAGACCAGGCATGCTCCTGGCGGGCCTTGCGGCCGCCGTGGCGTCGTGCGGCCGCGCTCCCGCGAACACCCCGAGCCACACCCCGTTCAGCTTGAGCGAGACGCAGCGTACCCGCATCCACGTCGCCGCCGTGTCGCTCGCGTCGTTCCGTCCCACGGTCCAGGTGAGCGGCACCGTCGCCTTCGACGGCGACCACAGTACGCAGGTCCTCGCCCCGATCTCGGGGCCCGTCACGACGATCCTGGTCGAGCCGGGCGCCGAAGTCCGCGCGGGGGACGCCCTGGCCTATGTCGTGTCGCCCGACTTCAGCGCGGCGCTCGGCGCCTACCGCAAGGCCCACAGCGCCGCCGTGAACACCCTCCGCATCGCAACCCGGGACTCGGCCCTCTACGCGCACGACGCGATCGCGCGCCAGGACCTGGAACAGGCGCAGACCGACGCCGCCTCGGCCGCCGCCGACCAGGACGCAGCCCTCGACGGGCTGCGGGCCGTCGGCGTCGACTCGGTCACGATCACCGCCATCCGCAGCGGGCAGCCGTTCGAGGTGCCCCGCGGGGAGATCCGCGCGCCGATCCCAGGCCAGGTGGTGGAGCGGCTGATCACCCCGGGGCAGCTCCTGCAGGCCGGGACCACGCAGTGCTTCACGATCGCCCAACTCGACACGGTCTGGGTCATCGCGAACGTCTTCGAATCGGATCTGCCCGACGTTCGAGCCGGCGATCCGGCCACGGTCGTGCCCACGGCGGGCACGGCCACGTTCCGCGGTCGTGTGGCCTACGTGGGGGCCGAGGTGGACCCCGACACCCGCGCTACGGCCGTGCGGATCGTCACGGTCAACACCGGGGCCGTCTTGAAGAAGGACATGTACGTCCAGGTGAACATCGAGTCCCGTGAGCCCCGCACCGGGCTTCTCGCCCCCGTGTCGGCCGTCCTTCGGGACGCGGAGAATCTCCCCTTCGTCTTCGTAGCCCAGCCGGACAGCTCCTTTGAGCGCCGCCCCGTGAAGCTCGGGACCCGGGTCGCCGATCGCTATGAGATCACGGACGGCCTCTCGCCCGGTGATCGGGTGATCGTCGAAGGCGGCCTGTTTCTGCAGTTTGCCGAGAGCCAGTGACCGCAGAGCAGCCAACGGCTGAGCGCGAGCAGCTTCCGGCCACGACGTCGCTGCTCCACCGCGTCGTGGCGACGGCGCTGCGCCAGCAGTTCCTCGTGGGCCTGTTCATCGCCCTCGTCACGGGCGTGGGGATCTGGGCCTTCTCCCGACTTCCGGTCGACGCCTATCCGGATCTGTCCCCGCCCATGGTCGAGATCGTGACCCAGTGGCCGGGGCACGCGGCGGAGGAGGTCGAGCGGCTCATCACGGTGCCGATCGAAGTCGAGATGAACGGGTTGCCGAAGCTCCAGGTGCTGCGCTCGATCTCCCTGTACGCGCTCTCGGACGTGCGGCTCACCTTCGCGGACCCGACCGACGACTACTTCGCCCGCCAGCAGGTATTCGAGCGGATTCCGGACCTGTCCCTGCCGGACGGCGTGACGCCGTCCGTGGCCCCGCTCTTCTCGCCCTCGGGCCTCATTTACCGCTACGTGGTCCAGAGCCCGGACCGGTCGGCTCAGGATTTGAAGATCCTCGACGACTGGATCATCACGCGGGCCTACAAGTCGGTCGCGGGCGTGGCCGACGACTCGCCGCTCGGCGGCGAGACGTTCCAGTACCAGGTGCTGCTCGACCCGGTCCGTCTCGCGGGAGCCGGCTTGGGCGTGAGCGACGTGGAAAACGCGCTCGCCGCGGGCAACGGCAACGCGGGCGGGGGCTTTTACGCGCAAGGCGGCCAGTTCTACTACGTGCGCGGGCTCGGGCGACTGGAAACGCTCGACGACATCGGGAACGTCGTTCTCGCCACGCGGAACGGCGTGCCGATCCTCGTGAAGGACGTGGGTGAGGTGGTGGTCGGCCACGCCCCTCGCCTCGGACAGTTCGGCTTCAACGCACAGGACGACGCGGTCGAGGGCGTGATCCTGATGCGCAAGGGTGACCAGGCGCAGACGGTCCTCAAGCGCGTCCAAGTGAAGACCCAGGAACTGAACGCGGCAATCCTGCCGCACGACGTCCGCGTCCTGCCGTTCTACGATCGCAGCGATCTCATCGCGCTCACGACCCGCACCGTCGAGGCCAACATGGCGCGCGGGATCGTACTCGTCATCGCCGTGCTGGTCGCCTTTCTCTACAGCTTGCGCTCGGGGCTCATCGTCGCGGTGACGATCCCGCTCTCGCTGCTGTTCGCCTTCATCTGCCTCCACGTGCGGAGCATCCCGGCGAACCTGCTATCGATCGGAGCGATCGACTTCGGGATTCTCGTGGATGGCGGTGTCGTGATGGTGGAGAACATCCACCGCCAGCTCGCGCTCCGGCACGGCACGCACTACCGCCTGACCGACGTGATCGCCGCGGCCGCGGCCGAGGTGGACCGGCCGATCTGCTACGCCGTCGCGGTGATCGTGGCGGGGTTCCTGCCCATCTACGTGCTCGCCGGACCCTCGGGCACCTTGTTCCGCCCCATGGCCGACACGACGATCTTCGCCCTCGTCGGATCGCTCCTCGTGGCGCTCATCGTGCTGCCCGTGTTGTGCAGCTGGTTCCTGCGGGGCGGCGTCCGCGAACGGGCGAACCCCTGGTTCGATTGGCTGAAGGGCCACTATGAGCGTGGGCTCGACTGGTGCCTCGCGCGACCCCGCGCGACCCTGATCGGATCGGTGGCGGTGCTCGTCGCGTCGTTCCTCTTGATCCCCGGGATCGGCGCCGAATTTATGCCGCACTTGGACGAGGGCGCGATCTGGGTGCGCGCCACGATGCCCTACACGATCTCGTTCGAGGAATCGGCCAAGATCGCCCCGCAGATCCGGCAGATCCTGCGATCGTTCCCCATGGTCACCGACGTCGCGGACGAGCACGGCCGCCCCGATGACGGCACCGATCCGACCGGGTTCTTCAACGTCGAGTTCTACGTCGGCCTGAAGCCTTACGGCGACTGGACAGGCCCGATCAAGACGAAGGACGAGCTGATCTCGGCTATCGACGAGCGCCTGAAGAGCTTTCCGGGAATCATCTTTAACTACACCCAGCCGGCCGAGGACGCGGTCGACGAAGCGGAGACGGGCTTGAAGAGCGCCCTCGATGTGAAGGTCTTCGGCCCCGACCTCGACACGCTCGAGACGTTAGGGAAAGAGATCAAGCACGTGATGGAGGGGGTGCGCGGGCTCACCGAGCTCACGCTCGTGCAGGAACTCGGGCAGCCGAGCCTCACGATCAAGCCCGATCGAGCGAAGATCGCCCGCTACGGGCTCAATGTGGCCGACGTGAACTCGCTGGTCGAGGCGGCCGTGGGGGGCACGGCCGCAACCCAGGTCGTGCAGGGCGAGCGGCTCTTCGATCTGGTCGTCCGCCTCGAGCCGCAGTTCCGCGACACCCCGGATGCGATCGCGAACATTCCCGTCACGACGTCGGGCGGCCAGCACATTCCGCTGAAGGAGCTCGCGGACATTTCGGTCTCGAACGGGGCGGCGTTCATCTACCGGCAAGACAACTCCCGGTTCATCGGGGTGCAGTATTCGGTACAGGGTCGCGACCTCGCGGGCGCCGTCCACGACGCCCAGCGGCAGGTGGCGACGAACATCGTCATGCCCGGGGGCTACCGCATCGTCTGGGGGGGCGAATACCAGGACTACACCGCGTCGCGGCGGCAGCTATTCATCGTCCTACCGCTCACCCTCTTTCTCATCTTTCTGATCCTCTTTGCACTCTACAGCAACTTCAAGTTCCCCGTGATCACCGTCGTAGGGGTCCTCTTGTCGGCACCGGTGGGCGGCCTGTTGGCACTCGCGCTGACGGGGACACCCTTCTCCGCGTCGTCGGACATCGGCTTCCTCGCACTCTTCGGCGTTTCGGTGCAGACGGCCGTCGTCTACATCTCGTACGCCAACGCGCTCAGGCGAGACGGCCTCGGAATCTCCGAAGCGACGAGGGAGGCGGCCCTCCTACGCCTGCGGCCGATCATGATGACGGCCCTCGTGGCGGCGCTCGGGCTCTTGCCCGCCGCGATGGCGCACGGAGTGGGCACGGACTCGCAGCGACCCTTCGCCATGGTGATCGTGGGCGGTCTGTTTTCTCGCCTCCTGATCAGCGTCTTCGCGATGCCCGTCCTGTACGAGCTCGTCGCGCGTCCCGGCGATCGCCTCGAGGTCTAGAAGTTGACGGCGTGCGACGGGCCCTCGCATCTTGCCGACCACCGCAGACCAATCCCCACGAGACAGACATGAGGCTTGCTCTAGCGCTAGCGTTGCTTGGAACCCTCGTCACCGCGTGTGGCGGTCACGGCACGAGCGCGCCGTGCACCCCGGACCCCACCGGGATGACGAAGTGCGATACGCAGGTCCCGACCCCGAAGTAGGACGCACGCGCCGGCGTCGAGCCCACAACGTGCTGGCGCGACAGACATAGAGACTGGGGATAGTGCGGGCGGAGGGACTCGAACCCTCATGAGGCAATTAAGTCTCTACGGATTTTCATACCGTCTACGGCTTTCGCCGCCCGGGTGCCGCCCTCGGAGGGCCTGCACACGGTTTGCGGTCTGGACTATCCCTTCACCGTATCCCGGATCAGCTCCGGGGCTTAGGTGCTGCCCGTCTAGTCTCTACACCTTCCCGACGGGGAACGCCCCGTCTGGGCTTGGCTCGGGATTGCCATTTCACAGGTTTCCCCGAATTTGGGCAGTTCTGCATCGTCGGTTTCCCGACGAGCACTCAAGTTGGCCTTAAGTCCGTTGCGTCTGCCATTTCGCCACGCCCGCGCTACCAAATATCAGCAAGGTTAGCAAAAGACGCCAATCCTACGGCCGCCAGGCACTACGAGACCGGTCTGTTATACGTGGCGCGCACGACTTCCGCTTCAGCAGAGTGCGCTGGAGGGATCTTCCGATTCGCAGGTGCCGCCGCGTCGAGCTCGACGCTTTGCCGGCAGCTCAGCAGATCTATCCTCACTTCTTCGATGGTGGTTTCGTGGGTTTGGTCTTGGCTCGGCCAGCGTTCACGCTGTCGGGGGGGGTCGCCAGAGCCATCCGCGATCGGCTCCCATCCCGGTACCCCTGGAGAATGCGCTCGGCATTCTTGGCGGGCGTGAGGTGCTGTGCAGAAAATGATCCAGCCATTTTGCAGAACGACGGATGAGGGTCTGATTCCTTCTTCCTAGCCTACACTTTTTCAATAGCCTTTGAAAAGACCAGAAAGACTTAACACATGGGCCGCAGGAGTTATCGAGCGCGTGCCATCTCCAGGTCTTGATGTTCAAAGGCTGAGGCCATACGGTCGATTTCCGGCTTCGTGAGACCGTGCCGCGCGGCTTCGGCGCGCCACTTCGAGACGGCATCTCCGACTGCTGCCGCAATCTCGCGGGCCATATCGGTATCAAGTTCGAAATATCCGGCAACCTCCATCGCCAAGGCGAGAGAGGCCGTGTTGTCATCCTCGTTGATCGCTGTGGTGAGAATTCGCGGCTTGATGTCGGTCGGCACCGGGTTGAGGTCGTAGGCCGGCGAAAGCCGCCAGCCATCCGGGCCTTGGTACAGAAAACCGTGGTTGCGAAGGTGGTCGTCGGTATTGGAGATCAGAATATTGAAGACCAGCCGCCGCCATAGCGCCTGGATGTCCTCCTTTGGCGCAGCCCCATGCTGGCGAAGCGCGTCCACGATTTCGAGATAGCTGCGTGTTTCGTTGTCTCTTGATCCCAGCATGCTCATGGCCGAGAGGAAAGGAATACGCCGTTTGTCATTCCGGTCAAAACGCTGCAGTAGAAGCACGGGCTTGTTCGCCACGGTTGCGACGCGTCTTGCCGGCACCGCGATACCGGCTTTCTGCGCCAGAGTGAGAGCCACCGCTTCCCACACGACGGTGTTGATTTCATCATCCCGACGCGGAAACTTCGCAATCGCGAGATGGCCGTTCTTCTCAATGACGGACGCCTTCGGGCGTGCGCCGCCGAGCGACGAGCCCGGCCCAAACAGCAGGCGCAGGTCTTCCTCGGTGTCCGTTTCTTCCATGACGCGTTCCGCCGCCGATAAGAGTTTCGGCAGCTCGACAAGCGGCGGGATGCGCTTGACGCCTTCTTCGCGCAGGAATGGTCCGCCCTCCCGTTCGGCAAGACGCAGCGCGCCCTGTCGCGCCTCATCGTCGACCAGCAGCAGGTAGTCGATCTCCTGCAGCGTGCGCGGGACACTGCCCTCTCGTTCTGCACGCCTGCGTTCCATACGGCGCATCAGCGCCCGTCCCCAGCGGTCCGGCGCCGAGTCACCGATAGCGCCGAACAGCGGTATATCGGCCGGCGTGTGAAATGGGCCAGGGCCAAGCTTGAGAGCTGGTTCCAAGGAGAAGCGCGCGGCATGTTCCAGCCATCCCTGCGCGTATTCGAAGGTGGCGCCTTCCTTATTCTTGCGCGCACGGGTCCACAGCCGCCCCACGAGGTGTGGGACAGCGTCCAGATCCACGTAGACAAGAATCTCTTTGTCCGTCACTGTCCCTTGGTACCCTTCTGCTTTTGTTTCCCGCGAATTCGCTGCGGCAGGTGCTCCTCTTCGAGTTGAAGACCGACGGCGTCGGTTTTTGGGTCGGCAAGGTCAGCAAGGCGCTCGACCATGCCTACCACGAAGAGGACCGTGGCGTAGATCCCGAGGGCGACGCCGGGATCGCCTTTTTCAACCTTGACCAGGGTGGTCCGGCTGATGGAGGCACGCTCAGCCGCAATGGCCACGGGGATGCGCCGTCGCCGTCGGGCGTCGCGGATATCGTGGCCCAGCTTGCGCAGCGCGTGCCGGACCGGAATTGGTAGTACCACAGATGTTCGACTTGTTCTCATAGATAGAGTCCATAGTTATTGTCGTTACAGCTTATATTGTGTATAACTATGAACGTTAAGTCAACAAGTTTCTTCTGAGGAGGTCTCCCGGGGGTAGCCAGGGCGTCTTCAGGTACACGCCCGGCAGCGTGAACGCTGGCGGAGCCGGAACCAAGCGCGCAAAATCCCGAACCAAAGAACTGAGCGTTGGAATTTCTGGTCTGCCGAACAAGCCTCGAGATCGACGCGCCCGTTCGCGATCGCGCCTCACCGCTTCAGGGTTGAGCTGCGCGTTGCAGCAGGAGCTCGCGCTCCCGCTCGTTCCCAGCCAGGGCGGCCGCGCGGGCGAACTCGGCCCGTGCTTCGGCGAACCGGCCCAGCTTGGCGAGCAAATCCCCCCGCACGGCCGGCAGCAGGTGATAGCGCGCCATGCTCGGATCTCGCTGGAGCGCGTCCACGATTTCGAGCCCCGCCGCCGGGCCGAAGGCCATCGCGTAAGCCACACCGCGGTTTAGCTCGACCACGGGGGATGGGGCGAGCTGGGCAAGTGCGTCATAGAGCGCCGTGATCCGCGTCCACTCCGTCTCTTCGGCCGTGCGCGCCTCAGCGTGACAAGCGGCGATCGCTGCTTGGAGGGCGTAGGGCCCGAGCCCACCTCCCAAGGCCGTCGCCCGTTCAAGCGCGGTCAATCCGTGCCGAATCAAGACCTGATCCCAGCGCGAGCGGTCCTGGTCCAGGAGCAGGATCGGCTCGCCCGAAGGGCCAGTGCGCGCCGCGAGCCGCGACGCCTGAATCGCCATCAACGCCACGAGCCCGTGCGCTTCGGACTCCGCGGAGGCAAGACTGGCCAGCATGCGACCGAGCCGGAGCGCATCCTCGCAGAGGTCCGGACGGGTCCAACGGTCGCCGGCCGTGGCGGCGTACCCCTCGTTGAAGATGAGGGAAATGACCTCTAGCACCGATCCAAGCCGGGCGGTGCGCTCAGCCGGCCGCGGCGCCTCGAATGGCACGCGCGCCTCGCGGAGCGTCCGTTTCGCGCGGACGATTCGTTGGGCGATCGTGGCCGTGGGAACGAGGAACGCGCGTGCGATCTCCTCCGTCGTGAGTCCGCCGAGCAGGCGGAGCGTGAGCGCGACGCGCGCCTCAGTCGCGAGCACCGGGTGGCAGGCAATGAACATGAGGCGGAGCACGTCGTCCCCGAAGTCGTCATCGAGGGACGCTTCGAGCTCCGCCATCGCCGCCTCCTGCCCCGCATCGAGTTCCCGCGCGAGCTCCGCATGTTTGCGGTCGAGCATGGGCCCCCGCCGCAGGAGGTCGATCGCCCGGTGTTTGGCCGTGGCGAGGAGCCAGGCGCCCGGTTGATCGGGTACTCCGTCTGCCGGCCACCGCTCGAGTGCCGCAACCAGCGCGTCCTGCGCCAGGTCTTCTGCCAATCCCACGTCGCCTACGAGCCGGGCGAGCACCGCGATCAGTTTCGGCGACTCGATGCGCCACACGGCGTCGATCGCCCGGCGCGCTGGCTCGTCGGTCGTCACTGGGGCCCGAGTCGAATGCTGCCCGCGGCGCGCTGCACATCGGGTGGGAAGTCGGCGAGCTCCTGGACCCGGCGAACTTCGATCACATCGCCGTCCGGCATGGGAGCGCGCTTCGCCCACTCGACTGCCTCTTCCTTCGACTTGACCTGTAGCAGCCAGTAGCCGCCGACCACTTCCTTCGCCTCGGCGAACGGGCCGTCGACCACCATCGGCTTTCCGCCCGCGAACCTCACTCTGCTCCCCGTTGCCGGAGGGTGTAGCCCTTCGAGTGCGAGCAACACACCCGCCTTGGAGAGCGATTCATTGAACTTGGTCATCCGCTCGACGAGCGTTGCGTCGGGCACGGCGCCCGGCGGCGCTGTCTCATATCCTTTGGGAAGCACGAGCAGCATGTAGCGCATGTCGGTCACTCCTTCGCGTCGATGGACGGTGGCGATGTTCGGCACGCCTCAATCATCGGGCGTCGCCCGGCGGCTCGTAGATCTGGCGCAGCTCGGTCTCACCGTCTCCCGCCACCGCGAGAAAACGGCGTGTCGCCTCGATCGCTTCCACCTTCGAAGCGACCCGGAGGATGGCGAACCCTCCCACCAACTCCTTCGATTCCGTGAAGGGTCCGTCAGTCACCGAGATGGCACCGTTCGCCTGCCGCACGCGGGCCCCCAAACTGCTCGGTAAACACCCCTCCGTCGCAAGCAACACCCCCGTGCGCATCTCGTCTTCGATCAACTTCCCCATCCGCGCCATCATCTCGGGCGTGGGCGGATTGCCGGTCTCCTTGGTGCGGAAGATGGCCAAGAATTTCATCGCCGAGCTCCTTCAGGTTGGAAGGTCGGTGCGGGAAGATCGACGTGTCCGCGTGACGCCTGCTGGGCCCTGCCGAACGAGCCCCGTCGACCGTAGGCGATCATAGCCGCCAGGACGCCAACCAAGAGCGGCACGAGAGCAGCTGCCACGGCGCCACTCTGAAGCGTGATGGTCGTGGCGCCCGTCATGATCATCACGAGTCCGGTCGCAGCCGCCGGGGTGAGCCCCCGGGCAACCTTGAAAAGGCCTGGCAACACGAGTCCCACGGCCCCGAGGATCTCCGCTGCGCCGATGAACCGGAGGAAACTGATCGGAACGGGCAGCTTCAGCGCGTTCATCGGCATGACGCATTTCATGGTCCCGGCAAACAAGAACAACGCGGCAACCACTGCCTGCACGACCCAGAGTGCCATGTCCCGCGCCTTCGGCCCTGCTACCATGTTCCCTCCCCTCGTCAGGTGTCCATGCACCGGGACGGCCCGGCTCCATCATGGCGACGAACGAAGGGCCCGCGAATCGACATCCGAGTTCAATTCTTTGCGCCGTAAGGGGATCTGCCCGGGCCCAGTGACCTGTGCATGAGTTCCGACTGCCGCCACCTATCGTCGGCTCGGGAGTCTATACGAGACCAAAGGCGATCGCGCGAAGGCGCGGGACTACTACGCGCGTTTTCTCGAGCTGTGGAAGAACGCCGACCCCGAACTCCAACCTTTCGTCCGCGACACCCGCGAGCATCTCGCAACGCTCGGCACCGAACCCTGACCTGGCGCGCGGTGCGATGACACGCCCCGCATCCACAGACGTCGTCCCAATCTGAGAACGCGTCGTGCAACACGCCGCGAGCTCACTCGAGTGAAAACGCGCATCGGGTTTGACTTTGCAAAACGCCAATGCTACCGTTTGCCAGCCTCGCCCATTCTCTGCCGCCCTCGCGCACTTTCGGAGACCAGCATGGGGTGTCGGTCCTACACCTGGTTGCTGCTCACCATCGCGCCGGCCGCAGCTGCAGCCCAGGGATTCGGCATCTACGAGCAGGGGACCTGCGAAATGGGGCGGGCGAGCGCCGCCGTCGCCGACCCCTGCCCCGACGGCTCGGCGATCTTCTTTAACCCGGCGGCCATCGCCGGGCTTTCGGGCGGCCACGCCACAGCCGGCGTCACGCTGCTCGACGTGTCGGGCAGCTTCACCGACAACCTCTTCGGCCAGAAGACCACCCTCAACGATCCGCTGATCCCGGTCCCGCACGCGTACGTGACGTACGCCGTCACGCCCAAGCTTGGGGTGGGAATCGGGCTCTTTGCACCATACGGACTGCAGACCGAGTGGCCGACGACCTTCGACGGGCGCTTCTCGGGTTACAACAACATCGTTCACACCTACTACGTCCAGCCCACGGTCGCCTACCAGGTCTCGCCGCGGCTCAAGATCGGCGTTGGGATCGACTACGTGCACGGCACGGTCGAGCTGCACCAGCGTCTCGATCTGTCCCAGGCCCTCGTGCCACTCGCCGGGGTTCCGGCAGGCACGACCTTCGGGCAGTTCGGCGTGCCCTCGGGCTCGGACTTCGCCGACGCGACGCTTCAGGCCTCGCAGTCGGGCGTGGGCGCGCATATCGGCGCCCTGCTCACCATCAACGACCGCCTCGCCATCGGGGCGCGCTATCTGACCCAGGTGAGCCTCACGTACAACGGCACGGCGCAGTTCACGCAGATCCCCACGGGGCTCGTCACGCCCGCGAGCCTCACGGTGGGCGCGCTCACGCTGCCCGCTGGCACGAACCTCGACCAGTTCCTGGCCGCGCCGCCCTCGGCGGGCGGGCTCGGGCTGTTCCTGCCGGGCGGCCTGCTCGCCGCCCAGGCCGTGACGGCCGCCATCCCGAACCCCGACATGCTGGTCCTGGGCGTAGCCTATAAGGCGATGCCGAGCCTCACGCTGCTCGCCGACTACCAGTGGACGCATTGGGCGGCGTTCAGTGTGCTCTCCCTGCGCTTCACGCCCGACACGAGCCTCAATCAGCAGCTCTATCAGGATTACCAGAACACGAGCACGATCCGCCTCGGCGCCGAGTGGGTGAAGAGCGACGCGCTGACAATCCGTGTCGGATACCTGTACAACCAGGCCGCGGCTCCCGATCAGACCGTGACACCGCTCTTGCCCGAAGGCGCCCGCAACGAGCTCACGGCGGGCGTCACGGCAAAGCTCGCCCCGCGCGTCACGGCGGCCGTGGCGTATCAGTACATCCATCAGAACGATCGGTTGGGACGCACCCGCGAGACGCCGAACGTCCAGCCCACCACGGCTCTGAATGACGGGCTCTACACGTTCGGCGCGAGCCTCTTCGCGGCGACGCTCAGCGTCGCGTTCTAGTGCGTTCCGTCGCCGCTGTCGCCCTCGCCGCCCTCGTCGCCCTCGTCGCCCTCGTCGCCGCGGCCTGCAGCAACGACAAGCTCGCGACCCCCGCCACGGGGGTGTATACCGGGGGTGCCATGTTCCAGCGCTACGTGGCGCTCGGCAACAGCATCACCTCGGGCTACCAGTCGGGCGGCATCAACGATTCGACGCAGCGACAGGCCTACCCGGTCGTTCTGGCCGCCGCGATGGGGGGCGATCCCTTCTACTACCCGTCGCTCGCCGGCCCCGGGTGCCCACCACCCTACACGAACATCTTCACCGGTACGCGTCTCGGCCCCGCGTCGACGGCCACGACGTGCTATTTCCGCTCGAGTCCCACGCCGCCCTACGTCAGTGACGTCGCGGTCCCCGGCGCGTATGCGATCGACCTCTACACGAACGGCGCCGGCACGAACTCGAACGCCCTCACGCAGCTTTTTCTCGGAGGCCGGACTCAGGTCCAGGCGATGGCTGCGGCGCAGCCGACGTTCGTGAGCGTGTGGATCGGCAACAACGACGTGCTGGACGCGCTGCTCGACACGGCGAAGGCCGGCGACTCGACGGTCATCACGCCCCTCGCCACGTTCCAAACCGAGTACCAGCAGGTCGCCGCGGACGTCAAGGCGACCGGGGCGCAGGCGGTCCTGATCGGGGTGGCGAACGTCACCGAGGTGCCCTACGCCTCGCTCGGATCGACCTATTTCGCGATTAAGAACGGATTGGTGGCGGGGGTCGCCTTTCCGGCGACCTTTATCGTGGGCCCGAACTGCGCTCCCTCAAGCCTCGGTGGGAAGGGCGATTCGATTCTCGTGCCGTTCCCATTCGGGGCCGCCCTCGTGGGTGTGGCGGCGCAGGGGGTCGCGGACACCCTGCACTGCACCGAGATCCACACCGTCCAGCCCGCGCAGCTGCGGAAGCTCATCGCCACGGTCCTCGCCTACAACACGTTCATCAATGCCACGGCGTCGGCGAACGACTGGGCGTACCTCGATCCCAACCCCACGCTCGATTCGCTGCGCTTGAATCCGGCGGAGGTAGCGCCGTTCCCGAACCTCCAAGCGTCGTGCTCCGCCTCGCCGTTCGGCCTCGCGTTCTCCTGCGACGGGTTCCATCCGAGCGGCGCCACGCATCTCCTCATCGCGCGCCACCTCGCTCAGGCGATCAACGCGAAGTACGGCTCGGCTATCCCCGCGTTTTGAGTCGCAAGTGAGAACGGCGGTCAGGCGCGGACGTCCGCGTGGGCCGTCTGCCTTCGCCTCGCTCGTGCTCGCCTCGCTCGCCGTGTGTGCCGGGCGGGCGGGAGCGCAAAGCATCGACGAGCGCACCGACACGCCCGCTCGCGGCATGGTGCGCCTCACGTTCGACCCGCAGATCCTCACTTGGGACGAGACGTATGGCCTGAGCGGCGCCGCGACGCCGCTCGGCGCCGGGCTCTCGGGCGATACCATCGGCGCGGCCAACATCCCCTACGTCGCCACCCTCCAGCAACAAATTCGCACCGCGAGCGGCATCCCGAGCTTCATCGCGAGCATCGGCCAGGGCATGCTCGCGGTTTATCGCGAGCAGCGCATCACGCCGGGCCGAGCGGAGGTCGGTGTCACGAATCGTTTCTCGATCGGGCTCACCGTGCCGCTCGTGCGCACCGCCACGCGCACCGCGTATCAGATCGGGCCCCAGGGCGCGAACCTCGGCCCGAACCCGCTCGGCACCATTGCCGGTGCGTCCGCCCAGTACGGCACGTTCTTCAGTCAGTTCGGTGGCGCGCTGACGCAGCTCGGCGACAGCCTGGCAGGCGGCCATTACGGCTGCCCCGGCAGCCCGGCCTGCGTGCAGGGGCAACAGCTCTTGAGCGAGGGTCAGGCGGTCTATGCCGCGCTGCACGGCATCATCTACGGCGTGGGCGCCCCTGGGTCGCCGGGCTCGCCCTTCGTGCCGCGCGCCACGTCCCAGGCCGGGGCAGGCATCGACAGCACCGTGAGCGGACTCGAGCGATCCCTCACGAACTACGACGTGGCCGGGTTCACGTCGCCCCTCCTCCTCGCCACGGACTCGATTCGCGACACGGCGGGCGTGGGGACGTTCGAATCGCCGCTCCTCACCGATCCGACCTACGGGTTCGGCTACGAGCCGTTCCGGGACACCTACCGCTACGGGCTCGGCAACATCGAGCTCGAAGGGAAGTACCGGGTGATCGACCGAGGCGGGTATCGCCTCGCGCTCGCGGCCATCGCGCGGCTGCCGACCGCTACGCGGGACACGACGATCGAGGTGATCGACGCTCCGATCGATGAGCTCGGCGGCGGCTTCGAGGGGCGCGTGCTGCAGGAGATCACGATGGGCGGACTGTGGCTCAACATCGAGGTGCGCGCCGGCACGCAGGATCTGGGCACTCGCTCGCGACGCGTGGCCCCGTTCGGGTCGATTCTCGTCCCGTCGCAGGCCACGAGCACGTTGAACTGGCAGGGCGGGAGTTATGCGGAATTGGACGTCGCCCCGCTCTACCACTTGGCACCCGAGGTCGCGGCCGGTTTCACGCTGCGCTACTGGACCAAGGCCTCGGACCACTACTCCTACCAGTCGGCCACGGACTCGACGGCGCTCGCTACAAACCTCGGCATCCCGCTGCCCGCGAGCCTGCTCGACGTGGGGACGTCGGAGCGCTCGCTCAGCCTCGGGTTTGCGGTCAGCTACATCGGACCCGTGGTCGAGGGGGACTTCTCGGTCGAGAAATCCCTCAGCGGATCGGGCGGTCTCGTACCGGTCGCGACCGTGTATCAGCTCGTGTTTCGGGTGACGCAGAAGCTCTTTTGAGCAGCTCGGCCGCATGTTCGAGCGCGGTCGTCATGTCCGGGTCGCCGAGCATCCTGGCAATCTCTCGCCGGCGCGCTTCCCCGGTGACGATCGCGACGTCGCTCGTCGCCACCCCCGCCCGGGCTCCCTTGGCCACGACCACGTGGTGATCCGCGTAGGCTGCGATTTGCGGCAAATGTGTGATCACGAGCGCCTGGCGGTCGCTCGCCACGCGCGCGAGCGCTTCCCCGACCTTGGCACCCGCCTCGCCGCCGATCCCCTGGTCCACTTCGTCGAAGACGAGCGTGGGCACCCGGTCGTGGTGGGCGAGGACCACCTTCAAGGCGAGCATCAGGCGCGACAGCTCGCCGCCAGACGCCACACGCGCGAGCGGTCGCGAGTCGAGCCCCTCGTTCAACCGGACTTCGAAACTCACGTCCTCCGCACCCACGGCCTGCGGTACCGCGCGTGGCAGGAGCCGCGCGGTAAAGCGCGCACCCGGAAGCCCAAGCTCGGGGAGCAGCTCCGTCGCCGCCTTCCCGAGCCGGGCGACCCCCGAACTGCGCTTCGCCGTCAGCGCCGCCTGTGCGCGACCACAATCCTGCGCCGCTTCCTCACGCCGGGCCGCGAGCTCGCGCAGATCGAAGTCGGCCGAATCCAACAGATCGAGCTCGCGTGCCGCCGCATCCCGGGTAGCGAGCACGTCCGGCAGCGCCGGCCCGTACTTCGCGGCGAGCCGGGCCAGGACGTCCCGCCGCGTCTCGAGTGTCGCCAGTGCCGCCGGGTCCGTATCGATCTCCGAGCCGTAGGCGCGGGCGCTCCGGGCGAGCTCGTCCAGGTTCGTGAAGGCGGTATCAAGGAGCTCCTGCCAGGGGGCGACCGACGGATCGAGCCGCGTGAGCGTGGCGAGCACCTTCGTGGCGCGCGCGAGAGCCGCGCCCTCGACCGCCCGCTCGAGCTCCGTGGCCAAGTTGCGCAACTCCTCCGCATGGCCCAGCCGCTCGCTTTGCGCGGCCAGCGCCTCGTCCTCCCCCACGCTCGGGTTCGCCGCCGTGATCTCCGACACCACGTGTCGCAGGTAATCGGCCTTCTTGCGGACTTCCTCCTGGCGCGCCCGAAGCGACTGCTCCTCGTCGTCGAGCGTGCGCCAGCGCGTGTAGGTGTCCCGCGCCGCGGCGCGCTCGAGCACGGCTCCACTGTAGGCGTCGAGAATGTCACGCTGAACGTCGGCTCGGAAGAGCGACTGCGTTTCGTGCTGGCCGTGGAGGTCGACTAGGAGAGCGCCGAGCTGGCCGAGCACCCCGACGGTCGTAGCGCTGCCGTTGACCCAGGCGCGCGAGCGGCCCTCGGGATAGACCTCCCGCTTGATGACGAGACTGTGATCGTCGAGCTCCACACCCAGGGCGGTGAGGGCCAGGGCGAGGCGCTCGGTCTGGCCCCTTGAGAACTCGAACGCGCCTTCGATGACGGTTTTCTCGGCCCCGGGTCGGACCACATCGCCCGAGGCGCGCTCACCGAGCAGCAGCGCCAGCGCGTCCACGAGCATCGACTTGCCCGCGCCTGTTTCGCCCGTCAACACGTTCAGGCCGGGCTTGAGCCGGAGCGTGACGTCCGCGATCACGGCGAGGTCCCGGACCCGCAGCTCGACCAGCATTACCGCTCGCGGTCCGAAAGGTCGCCCCAGCGGAGCTTTTGCCGCATCCGCGTGAAGAATCCCTCCGGGCCCACGCGGATGAGCGAGACGGGCCGCTCGGCGCGGCGCACCTGCAGCCGTTCGCCCGGGCCGATCGGCGCGCCGATCTGGCCGTCGAACGACACGAGCATCCGGTCGGGCCACGGGGGCACGGGCTCGACGGCAACGACCGCGGTGCCCGGCACGACGAGCGGCCGGACGCCGAGTGTGTGCGGGCAGATCGCCGTCACGACGATCGCGTCCACGGTCGGCAGCACGATCGGCCCGCCCGCCGACAGCGAGTAGGCGGTCGAGCCCGTGGGGGTCGCCACGATGATGCCGTCCGCCGAGTACTGCCCGACTTCCTCCCCGTCGACCGTGACCTGCAAACGGACCACGCGAGCGACGCCGCCCTTGTGGACCACGACGTCGTTCAGGACGAGGGGCTCGGACTCGATCCGGCCGTCCTGCCGCACCAGCTCGGGGACCAAGGCGAGGCGCGCCTCGATCACGTAGGTGTTCCGGACGATGGCGTCGAGCGCGGCCGAGAGCGTGCTGGGATTCGCGGTAGCCAGGAACCCGACGCGGCCCAGGTTCACGCCGAGGATCGGGGTCGCGGCCCCGTTCAGCCGGCGGGCCGCGCGCAGCAGCGTCCCGTCCCCGCCGAGCGTGATGATGCAGTCGAGCGGCGTCGTTGAATCGAGTACGTGCGGCGCGGGCGTCGGCCAGACCAACTGGAGCTCGGGTTCGGTGAACAGCACGATCCCGAGCCGCGGTGCCGCGCGCGCGAGATCGGCGAGAATGTCCCGGACGGCCTTGTAGCTCGGGTTCCCGACGACCCCGATGTTCATGACGAGATCAGGGACTCCTCGGCCGCGAGCGTGCGTACGCGCGCCGCGATCCCGGGCCCCGTGAGGCCCACACTCGCGAGCTGCTCGGCCCGCGCCGCGTGCTCGTAGGTGCGGTCGGGTACGCCCAGGGCGACCACCCGCACCTCGGGCGCCGTGGTCTGGACCACACCCGCCAGGTGCGCGCCAAAGCCGTTCACGACCACGCCGTCTTCGACCGTGACGAGCAAGCGGTGCTCGGCCACGAGCGCGTCGAGCGTTTCCCGGTCGAGCGGCTTCACAAACCGGCAGTTCACAACCGTCACGTTCAGTCCTTCAGCGGCGAGCAGTTCCGCCGCGGTAAGGGCAGGCCAGCACATCACGCCCACGGCGAGAATCGCGCAGTCCTTGCCCTTGCGGAGCACTTCCCAGCTGCCATAGGGCACCGGGGCCACTTCGGCCGCCGGCGGAGCGCCACCCGGGGCGGTGTCGCGCGGATAGCGGACCGCAAACGGCCCCGTGTGCGCGAGCGCGCACCGCAGGAGGCCGACGAGCTCGGCGCCGTCCTTGGGCGCCGTGATCGTCATGTGTGGCACGGCGAGGAGGTAGGCGATGTCGTACAGCCCCATGTGCGTCTGCCCATCCTCGCCCACCATGCCGGCTCGGTCCATGCAGAAGATCACGGGCAGCTTCTGGATCGCGACATCGTGGATCACGCTGTCATAGCCGCGCTGGAGAAAGGTCGAGTACACGGCGACGAGCGGCCTGATCCCCTGGGTCGCCAGCCCTCCGGCAAACGTCACGGCATGCGCCTCGGCGATCCCCACATCGAAGAACCGATCGGGCCACTTCCGCTGGAAGATGTTGGTCCCGGTCCCCGAGGGCATCGCGGCCGTGATCGCCACGAGCTCGGGGTGCTCGGCCGCGAGCTCGGTGATCGCTTGGCCAAACACCTTGGTCCAGGTCGGCGGCGAGGGTTCGACCACCTTGAGCCGACCCGTCACCGGGTCGTAGGGCGCGCGTGCGTGGTATTTCTCGAGGTCGGGCTCCGAGAGCGGGAAGCCCCGGCCCTTCTCCGTCACGACGTGCACCACCCGGGGCCCTCGGAGCGTCTTCACGAGCTCGAAGGTGTTGACCAATTGCTCGAGATTGTGGCCGTCGATCGGCCCGAAGTAGCGGAACCCGAGCTCCTCGAAGAGCATCCCTGGGGACCAGAGGTTCTTGATGCTCTCCTCTAGGGTCTTGGCGAACTCGATCAGCCGCGGCCCACCCACCACGTGCGACGCCCGCTCGATCAGCACCTTCACGCCTTCGCGGACGCGCACGGTGAAGGGGCTCGCGATCACGGAGCCCAAATACCGGTTGATGGCGCCCACGTTCGGCGCGATCGACATCCCGTTGTCGTTCAGCACCATCGTGATGTCGCGGCCCGAATGCCCGGCGTTGTTCATCGCCTCGTAGGCGAGCCCCGACGTGAGCGCCCCGTCGCCCACAACGGCCACCACGCGGAACTGCTCGCCCTTCAGGTCTCGGGCCGTCGCAATCCCGAACGCGGCCGAGAGGGCGGTGCCGGCGTGCCCCGCCCCGAACTGATCGTGGTCGCTCTCCGAGCGCCGCAAGAAGCCCGATAGCCCGCCCGCGCGCCTCAGGCTCGGCAGGCGCTCGTTTCGGCCCGTCAGGATCTTCCAGGGGTAGCCCTGGTGGCCGACATCCCACACGACTGTGTCGCGCGGAGATTCGAAGCAGTAGCAGAGGGCCACGGTGAGTTCGACGACACCTAACCCCGCCCCGATGTGGCCGCCCGTGTGGGAGACCACTTCGATCAACCGCCGCCGGACCTCGTCCGCCAAGGGCTGCAAATCCGAGCGGGCGAGCTTGCGCACGTCCTCGGGGCCGAGGATGCCCTCGAGCAGGGTCATGGAGTGGGAGCTTGGGAGAGAGCCGCGGTTGCGGGCACGCGGGAAACTAAACCGTAAATCCGCGTGCGGTCTACGCCTCGGGAGCGCTCAGTTAGGGCGCGTGACGATGTAGCGTGCGAGCTCGTCCAGCACCTCGGAGGTGACGTCGCCCGCCTTGAGGTGCCCGACCGCCCGCGCGGCGAGGCGCTCAGCCTCACGCCGGGCTCCCTCGACGCCGAGGCGCGCCACGAAGGTCGACTTGGCTCTTGCTGCGTCCTTGCCCGCCGTTTTCCCGAGCGCGTCCGACGTCGCCGTGGCGTCGAGCACGTCGTCATAGATCTGGAAGGCGAGCCCCACGTCCGCCCCGTAGCGGCGGAGCGCCTCCGTGGCCTCGGGTGCGGCCCCGCCCGCGAGCCCGCCGCTCACGCACGCCGCGGCGATCAAGGCCCCGGTCTTGCGCTCGTGGATTTCCGAGAGCCGCTCGATCGACACCTCCACGCCTTCGGCCTCGAGATCGAGCGTCTGCCCGCCGATCATGCCGCCCGCCCCCGCGGCTCGGAACAGCTCGAGCGCGATCGCCTGCTGGCGCGGGAGATTGAGGGCGAGACCTTCGAACCCGCGCGCGAGCACCGCCGCGGCCAGCGGAACCATGAGGAACCCAGCCCTGCTCGCCGTTGGGACGTCGAACGCCCGGTGCGTCGTAGGACGCCCCCGCCTGAGGTCGTCGTTGTCCATGCACGGCAGATCGTCGTGCACGAGCGAATAGGCGTGCACCACCTCGACCGCCGCCGCGAGCTCGGCCACCGAGCCCCCGCCCCCGACGGCGTCGTGGCAGGCGAAGACGAGCGTCGGGCGGAGGCGCTTCCCCGCCCCGAGCAGGCTGTAGGCGATGGCCGAGCCCAACACGGGCCAGTCGGGGTCCACGAACGTCCCACCCCACTCGGCGAGCACGGCATCGACCCGGGCCCGCGACTCGGCCATGTATTCGGCGACACGGCTACTCCGGACGGTCGCCAAGGAGCTGTTCTACCTTCGCTTCGGCACCCGCGAGCCGCTCGCGGATGGCCCGCAGGCGCTCGACACCTTCTTCGAAGATTCGGAGCGACTCGTCCAGGTCCAGGTCGCGCGACTCGAGGCGCCGCACGATCTCCTCGAGCCGTACGAGCTCCTGCTCGAACGTCGGGCGCTCAGCCATCGGCCACCGCCCGGACCTCGCCGTCCGACACGCGGAGTCTGAAGTGCAGGCCCGGCTCGAACTGCGCCACGCGCCGCAGCACCCGTCCGTCTGGATCACGCGCCACGGCATACCCTCGCTCAAGCACCTTGAGCGGCGACAACGCGTCGAGCCGCCCACCCGCCGCGACCAGGCGGTGGCGGCCACGCTCGAGCTCAAACCGCATCGCCCCGACCAGTCGCGTGCGGGTACGCTCCCACCCGAGGACCGCGGTCTCGGAGCGCTGCTTCAAGCCCCGGCTCAAGCGCACGCCGAGATGCGCCAAATGCGCCCGGACGTCCTCCTGGTCGGGCGTGGCGGCCGCGGCGGCCGCGGACGGCGTCGCCGCCCGCAAATCGGCCACCAGGTCGCAGAGCGTCGTATCGGTTTCGTGACCCACGGCGGAGATGATCGGCACCACCGCCGCCGCCACGGCGCGCGCCACCCGTTCGCTGTTGAACGCCCAGAGATCCTCCTTCGACCCGCCGCCGCGTCCTACGATCGCCACATCGAGCCCAGCGATCCTGCTCAAGCGAGCCAGCGCGGCGCACAGCTGGGTCTCGGCACCATCGCCCTGGACCCGGGTCGGCAAAACCGTGAGCTCGGCGAGCGGCCAGCGCCTCGCCACCACCGCCTGGATGTCCCGCAAGGCCGCCGCGTCGGGACTCGTGATCACCGCGATCCGCTCGGCGTAGCCGGGGATCCGTCGCTTCCGGGCGGGATCGAGCAGGCCGTCCTTCTCGAGCGCGGCCTTCGCCTTCTCGAACGCCCGCTGCCATAAACCACCCACCTCGGTCGAGAGCAGTTCCAAGACCGTTAGACGAAACTCGCCTTTCTCCTCCCACACTGTCGGCCGCCCGAAGAGAAACACCTGGAGACCGTCCTCGGGGGATGCCGGCAGTTTTCGGTTCTCGCTCGCGAACATCACGCAATTCACCTGCGCCGTGCGGTCGCGGAGCGAGAAGTACCAGTGCCCACTGCGCCAGCGCTTGAACCCGGACACCTCGCCCCGGACCCAGACCGGCGGCATGCCGGCCTCGACGATCGCGTGGGCCCGCCGCGTGAGCTCGCCCACGGTCCAGGCGCCTTCGGCCGACAAACTCGCTTCTAGGCTGAAACCCATTGGCGCGCAGCCTGCACAGTGTTGTAGAGGAGCATCGTAATGGTCATCGGCCCGACGCCGCCCGGCACCGGAGTGAGGGCGCTTGCCACGGCACTGACCTCGGCGAAGTGCACGTCGCCCACGAGCCGGTGCCCGCGAGGGGCACTGGGGTCATCCACGCGATTCATGCCGACGTCGATCACCACCGCTCCGGGCTTCACCATGTTCCCGCGAATGAACTCGGGGCGCCCGATGGCCACGATCAGGATGTCGGCGAGCCGCGTGACGCTCGCCAAGTCGGGCGTGCGGGAGTGGCAGATCGTGACCGTGGCGTTCCCGCCAGGCCGGTCCTGTATGAGGAGTGCCGCCATGGGCCGGCCCACGATCGTCGAGCGACCCACGATCACGGCGTGCCGCCCCACGGTCTCGATTCCATAGTGGCGCAAGAGTTCCTGAACGCCGGCAGGGGTCGCTGGGCGAAAGCCCGTGGGATCCCCGAGCATCACCTTGCCCACGTTTTCCGGATGAAACCCGTCGACATCTTTCCGCGGATCGACCCGGGTGAGCACGCGCGATGCGTTGAGGGGCGCCGGCAGCGGCAACTGCACGAGGATGCCGTGAATCTTGGGATCCCGGTTCAGCCGGTCGAGGAGACCAAGGAGCTCGGGTTCGGTCGTGCCCGCGGGCAGCGTGATCGTCTCGTGATAGATCCCCGCTTCGTCGGACGCCTTGCCCTTCAAGCGCACGTACGTGTGCGACGCCGGATTGTCGCCGACGAGCACCGCCGCGAGACCGGGCACCACTCCCCGTTGCGCCAACGCCCCGATCTCCTTGGCGAGCGCCGCCCGCATGGCCGCGGCGACCGGTGCACCCTCGATCAGCCGGGCGGGCACAAGGCAGGCCGGCGACGAACGATTGGCGAGAGGTTGTGCTGGGCGTCGAGCGCGCGAACCTTCACTCGACGGGCGCCGGGAGCGCGATCAGCTTCCGCTTCGCCGGGGGTAGGAGCTTCGCGAGATCGTCGGCCAGCGCCGTGAGTCGGGCCGCCACCTCGCGCTCGCCCCTGCGCGCCTGAAAGAGCTCGTTCGTCAAATCGAGCGCGGCGAGAATCGCGGCCTTGTGAATCTCGACGATCGGTCCCTGACTGAGCACCCGCTTCAAAGCTTGGTCGACATAGGCTGCCACGTCCCGCGTGTACTCGGGTGCGAGATCCGAGCGCACGGTGTATTCCTCGCCCCCGATCATCACTTTGACCGCGTGCTTCTTGGTACTCATGCAGCGCCGCTCGAACGGGAGGCCGCGTGCGCCTGCTCACGGGCTTGATCCTCGAGGAAGGTCAGCCGGGCGAGGAGCTCGCCCACGTGGGTGCGCGCCGCTTCGAGCCGGTTGCGGAGCTGCTTGTTCTCCTGCTCCAGGTCGGCGAGCCGGCTCCGCGTCTCGGGATCGGACCGTTGGGGAGTGCGGCCGTGCTCCTTGACCTCGGCCTCCGTCTTGAGCGCGCGCGCATGCCAGCCCGCGAGCTCATCCGCCACGTGGCGGATGATCGCCTCCAGCTGGTCCAACGCCCGCGCATCAGCTCGCTCTCCGTCGTACGTCAAGCTCGTCCTCCAACGCCTTGAGCGCTCGGGCGAGGATCTCGTCCACCTCGCCGTCGCGCAGGGTCCTCGTCGGGTCACGGAACGTCAAATGCCACGCGACGCTCCGCTGGTCGCCGGGGATCGCAGGACCCCGGTATTCGTCGAACACCGACACGGCCTCAAGCAGCGCGTTGCGCCTCAAACGCTGCTCGACCGCGCTCGCCGTTACGCCGGCCGGGAGAATCAGGGCCAAGTCCCGCTCTACGGCCGGGTGCTCGGGCAGCGCCCGATACGATACGGGTAGCGGTGCCGCCTCTTCGAGCCGCACTTCGAAGCCAAAAAGCGGCGCCGCCCAAACCGGGGCATCGGCCCCGAGACTGCCGGCCCACCCGACCACCGACCCGTCCGGAGCGAGCGCCTCCCAGGCGTTGCCCCGCTCCGAGACGGTGGCATCTGGTGCCGACACCCCCACCGCTAACTCAAAGTGATACTTGAGGTCCCATATGTCCATATCAGGTACTTTCGCACCCTCCGTCCAGTGCGCCGGGCGCCGGCCTCCCGTGAGGACACCGGCCACGGACACCCACTCGACCGGGCCCTTCGTCCCGGGGTCCCCGCGCCGGAACACGGTCCCGACCTCGGCCAAGCGCACGTCCCGGGTGTGCGCCGCCCAATTGTGCTCGACCCGCCTGATGAGGCCGGGGAGGAGCCGCGTGCGCAGGTGCGCTTCCTCGGCCGACATGGGGTTCAGGACGGGCACCGAGTCCGGACCGTCTGCCGGTCCGAGGGGGAACGTCCGCGCCTCGTAAAACCCCGCCCCGACGAGCGCCGCCCGTACACGGTCCTTCGCCCGCTCGGCCGGCGCGTCGGGCACGGTGCCAAGCCGATAAGGCTTGAGCTCGTCGGGAAACGTGTCGTAGCCCATGAACCGCGCGACCTCTTCCACCAGGTCCACTTCGCGCGAGACGTCCGGTCTCCAGCCCGGCACCTGGACCGCTAAGCGGCTGTCCTTGGGCGCTGTGACGAACCCGATCGCCGAGAGGTGTCGCTCGATCTCTTCGCGCGCGACCGGAGTGCCAAGCAGGGCGGACACGCGATCTGGCCGCAGGAAGATGGTCCGCGGCTGCGTGGGCTCGGGCCACAGATCGAGCGGCGGGCCCGTGAGCTCACCGCCCGCCACCGCCTGAATGAGCGCGATCGCCCGCCGCATGGCCTCGGGCATCCCGTGCAGGTCGATGCCGCGCTCGAACCGGTAGCTCGATTCGCTCGACAGGCCGAGGGCGCGCCGCGTGCGGCGGATGCGCCGCGGCTCGAAGTAGGCGCATTCGAGCACGAGGTCTCGGGTGTTGGCGGACACTTCCGACGTGGCACTGCCCATGATGCCAGCCACGATCGTGGGGCGCCGGGCGTCGCAGATCGCCGTCATGTCGGGGCTGAGGGTGCGTTCGACGCCGTCGAGCGTCACAATCCGCTCCCCCACGCCAGCGCGGCGGATCACGACCGCGGGGCCGTCGAGCTGGGCGAGGTCGAAGGCGTGCAGCGGCTGGTTGATCTCAAAGAGGATGTAGTTCGTGGCGTCGACCACGTTGTTGATCGGGCGCTGGCCCACGGCCTCAAGGCGGAGGGCGAGCCAGCTGGGACTCGGGCCCACGCGCACACCTCGGATCACGGCCGCGAGGTAGCGGGGACACCCTTCCGTGTCTTCGAGACGGACCTGGACCCCCCCCACGGTCCCGCTTGCGCTCGCGCTTCGTTCGGGCGCCGGGACTGGCGCTGCGCCCGGAATCTCGACCAGCCGGAAGGGCACCGAGAGCGACGCGCCGAGCTCGCGCGCGACGCCTTTGTGACAGAGCAGGTCGGGCCGGTTCGCGGTCACCTCGATCACGATCTGGTCGTCGGCCAGGGGCAACGCGTCGAGCAGCCTCGTGCCGGGCGCTGCGTCGGTCGCAAGCTCGAAGATCCCCGCGTGATCGGCGCCGAGACCGAGCTCCTTTGCGGAGCAGAGCATTCCGTTCGACTCGACGCCGCGGATCTTCCGCTTCTCGAGCTTGAGACCGCCGGGGAGGACGGCGCCCACCGGCGCATAGGGGTACGTGTGTCCCGCCGTCACATTGGGCGCCCCGCACACGACCTCGACCGGCGCGCCGCCCCCGTCCACGAGACAGAGCGAGAGCCGATCGGCGTTCGGGTGGCGCTTCACCTCGAGGACGCGGGCCACGAGGACGTCCCCCAGGTCCTGGTGGTGCGGGATGATCGCCTCGACCGGCGTGCCGAGCATGCTCAGGCGGTGCTCGAGATCCTTGGGGTCGAGCGAGCGACCGAGCATCGCCTCGAGCCAGCGGCGCGAGAGGATCATCGCGGCCCGGCGAACTGCGCGAGGAAGCGCACGTCCGACTCGAAGAACAGCCTGATGTCCGGGATCCCGTGCCGCGCCATCGCGATCCGGTGCGGCCCCATGCCGAAGGCGAACCCCGTGTAGCGCTCGGGATCCAGACGACAATGCTCGAACACGGCGGGGTGCACCATGCCCGCGCCGAGAATCTCGAGCCAGCCGCTGTGCTTGCACGTCGGGCACCCAGACCCATGGCACACCGAGCACGTGACCTGCATGTCGGCCGACGGCTCCGTAAACGGGAAGAACGACGGCGAGAAGCGGGTGCGCGTCTCGGATCCGAAGAAGCGCCGGGCGAACGTCGAGAGCGTGGCCTTCAAATCCACGAACGAGATGCCCTCGTCCACCACGAGCCCCTCGACCTGCTCGAAGACGGGCGAGTGGGACGGGTCGAACGGGTCGCGGCGGTAGCACTGGCCCGGCGAGACCACGCGGATGGGCGGGGTATGGCGCTCCATCACCCGGATCTGCACGGGCGACGTGTGCGTGCGGAGGAGCACGCCATCGCCCAGGTAGAAGGAGTCCTGGGCGTCGATTGCCGGGTGGTCCGCCGGGAAATTCAGCGCACCGAAGTTGTACCACTCGGTCTCGGCCTCGGGGCCGACGGCCCGCGTGAAGCCGAGCTCGAGAAAGATCTCGCAGATCTCGTTCACCACCTGCGTGACCAGGTGGAGCCCGCCCCGGACGGCCGGGCGCGCGGGCATCGTGAGGTCCGCGGTCGCCTGCTCGTCCGCGTGGAGCAGGGCTTCCTCGCGGCGGGTGATGGCCGCTTCGAAGTCGCGCTTGAGGGCGTTGGCCGCGGCCCCGACGGCCTTGCGGTGCTGGGGCTCGAGCTCGGGGAGCGCGCCGAGAATGCGGGTGAGGGCGCCCGCTTTGCGGCCGAGGATCTCGGTCTTCAGATCCTGCAGCGCGCGTGCGTCCGCCTGCTCGACGTCGCCGAGACGCTCCCGCAGCGCGTGGACGGCTGCCAGGAGGTCTTGGGTCAGAGCGCCTTCTTCGCGACCTCGGCGAGGTGCCCGAACGCCTGCGGGTCCCGCACCGCGAGGTCGGCGAGAATCTTCCGATTGACCTCGACCCCGGCGCGCCGCAAACCGTTCATCAGACGGCTGTAGGAGATCTCGTGGAGGCGTGCGGCGGCGTTGATGCGCGTGATCCAGAGGCGGCGGAAGTCGCCCTTACGCCGACGCCGGTCGCGGTAGGCGTACTTCTCGGCGCGCTCGACCGACTCCTTCGCTGCCTTCCACAGCTTGCTGCGCCCGCCCCAGTACCCCTTGGCGAGCTTCATCACCTTGTTCTTGCGCTTCAGGCGCGCAACGTTGCTCTTGACGCGGGGCATGTTGGGCTCCTTACGCCATCAGCACGCGCTTGAGGCGTCGTTCGTCGGCGTGCGACACGAGCGCGGCTTTGCGCAGATGCCGCTTCCGCTTCGGGTGCTTCTTGGTGAGGATGTGGCTCTTGTTCGCGTGATGACGACGCAACCGCCCGCGCCCCGTCAGCCGGACGCGTTTGCGGAGCGACCGCTTGCTCTTCATTTTCGGCATCGGATTCCCCCGTGTATGGCCCCGACGCGCCTCGGGGCAACGAGGGCCGGTGGCAGCAACGTCTATTTGGGTCCCAGCACCATCGACATGTTGCGACCTTCGAGCTTCGGGTCCTGCTCCACTTTCGCGATGTCCTTGAGCTCGTTCGCCACCCGGTCCAACACGTCGCGACCGAGGTCGATGTGCGCCATCTGCCGACCGCGGTACATCATCGTCACCTTCACCTTATTGCCTTCCTTCAAGAACTCGCGCGCGTGGCGGGTCTTGAAGTCGAAATCGTGCTCATCGATCCCGGGGCGGAACTTCACCTCTTTGAGATGGATGACGTGCTGCTTTTTCTTCGCGGCGCGCGCCGCCTTGGCCTGCTCAAATTTGAACTTCCCGTAGTCCATGATCTTGACCACGGGCGGCCGCGCGAGCGGCGCTACTTCCACCAAATCGAGACCCCGCTGCTGCGCTGCAGCCAGGGCCTCCTCCACCGTCATCACTCCCAACTGCTCGCCGTCTTGCGCGATCACCCGCAACGGACTGATGCGGATCTGCCGATTCACGCGCGTGCGCGGCGCTTTAGTTGTGCTTTCGATCGCCAGAGTGTTCGTCTCCCCGTCCTGAGAAGCGCAAAAGCGGATTCCAGCCGCCTGGAACCCGCTTCACCGGAACCGTCACACGACGGCTCACAGGAAACTGACCCTGGTGCACTGCCCACGGCAGGCACGGCGGGTGAGGCGACGGTGGCGCCCGCTTACCGATTTGTGGACACCAAGTTAGCCCCGCTCGACGGGCTCCACAAGGTCGAACCCCTTCCCGGCGCGCCGGATACGCCCCGCGGCGACGCGGGGGTCGTGCTCAAACCACAGGAGCCACTGCTCGGCCTCAGCCCGCTGAAGGAGCGCGCGCTTGGTCTCCAAGGTCACGAGCGGCTCGACATCGAACCCCATGATCCAGGGGAGGGGCAAATGGGCCGTCGTGGGCACCAAGTCGGCCACGTAACAGGCCCGCTCGCCTTTCGACTCGATCAGGATCGATTGGTGCCCCGGCGTGTGCCCGAGCGTCGGCAGACAGCGGATCCCGGGCAGCAGTTCGGTCTCGCCGTGGAGGACTTCGAAGGGCACGGGCTCGAAGTTCGCGCGCTCGTAGCTCACGGCCGTGCGCTCGTTCGCGGCGTGCGCGAAGGCGAGCTCGGCCGCCTGGACCACGTAGCGGGCGCGGGGGAAGGCGAGTGCCACGCCCCCCCGGTCGTCGAGATGGGTGTTGCCGCCAGAGTGATCGAAGTGGAGGTGGGTGTTCACGACCCAGCGGACGTCTTCCGACCGAAAGCCGAGCCCGAGCAGGCAATCGTCCAGGGCGGTCCGGCCCCGCGCGCCCGCGTTCGCGATGCCGTAGATGTCCCGGAACTTGGCCGCCTCTTTGTCGCCGATCCCTGTGTCCACGAGGACGAGCCCGTCGTCGTGCTCGATCAGGAGACACCGCATCGCGAGCGCGATCCGGTGCCGCGCATCGGCCGGGATGCGGCGTTCCCAGAGCACCCGCGGGACGATCCCGAACATCGCCCCGCCATCGAGCCGCAGCTCCCCGGCTTCGAGCGTATGGCAGCGCAGGGCCCCGACCTGGAAGGTGTGCGTTCTCATCCCTGCCCCGGCGTCCGTCATAGTCCTCGCGCGTTCGCGTAGCGGCGGCGCTCGCGCGTCGCCCGCTCCTGGTCGATCCTATCGGCAAACAGGTGAGTCGCCCGGTTGGCAGGGGAACGCCCGGACCATAACGGCGGGCCTTCCTGTCCGGCTAGTGAGCGACGCACCCGAAGATACCAAGTTCGAGACCAAAACGGGGGCATGGCGCCACGCTGCGCCTTGTGAACCCGAGAGGCAGCGCGTATCTCACTGACGATGCACCAGCGTCTGCCCCCGTTCGGCGTCCTCACGGTCGCAAGCGTTGCGTTCGGCCTCGGGCTCCTTCCCCCGGGTCCCGCGCCGCTGCGTGCGCGTCTGGCCAGCGCGGCCTGTCCGGAGGCAGCGAGCGATGCGATGGCTCAGATGCCTGAGGACCCCCAGATGCGCCTCACACCGCTGCGCCCGGGGACGCCCGCAGACTCGGCCCGGGCGAAGCACTTCGTCGAGCGGATGCGGGAATTGCTAGCCAAGTACCAGGACGTCCGGATAGCGGAGGCAGACGGCTACAAGCAGTATCTCCGGGACTTGACGCTCCCCTACTATCACTTCACCAGTTGGCGCCGGGCGATCGATGCGATGGTGCGATTCGACCCGGCCCGACCGACGTCACTCCTCTACGGCCGGGACCCGGACGGGAGCTTCCATCTCTGGGGAGCGATGTACACGGCGCCGGCGGGCATGAGCGACGACGACCTCGATGCCTTGGTGCCGTTAAGCTTGGCGCGCTGGCACCAGCACCTCAACTGGTGCGTGCCCGTCCCTACCACGCGGAACCGGCCCCCCGACACACATGCGGGCGGTCCCATTCCGGGGATCTCGACCCGGGCAGGGTGTGATTCGGTCGGCGGCCGGTTCCGGCCGCGCCTCTTCGACTGGAGCATCCACATCTACGCCTTTGCGGGCGACGATCCGAAGGCCATCTGGTGTGTCGACCATCAGGACATGAAAATGAGTGGCGAGTGACTCGTGAGGGTCAACAGGGTGGCGCTCGGTTCTGGACGAACGCTCCGGTGTTCCTCAGTTCGAGGGTCCAGTAAGGCTGCCTCAGGGGGTCGAACGCCAGGTCTTCGGCACCGTTGAAGAGGCGCGCGGACTCGGCCGTCGCCGGAATCGGGATCTTAGCACACCAGGAAGCGCCTTTCGCCGTGACGATCCCCGCGGCCAAGCTGTCGGAGCGGACGTCGAAGAACTGCCATTCGAGGACGAGGCCCGTCATGTCCCGGATGAGGACCACGACGTCGGGCGGCCGGGTCGGCGCTGGAACGACCTTCGCACCACCAGTGGCACACGCACTCGCCCCTACGAACGCGAGCCCACACACGACCGCCTTCACGGTTCCGCCTAGGCGCTGAAGCACGGCCGATCCCCCCGTCCCGCCCAGCTCAATAGGACATCTCGTAGTCCAGTCGCACTCCTCGAGCGGGCTGCGGCACGAAGTCCTTCACGACCGAGAGATTGTCGCGATAGATGGTGTTGAAGACGTTGTCGCAGTGGAGGCTGATCGTGTGGACCACCGCGTGCTGCACCAGCCTCACGCCGAACGCGATGTTCATCACGGCGTACCCGCTCGTCGGCGTGTCGCCATCCCCGAGGCGATTCTGGCTCGCAGCCATCCGCCACTCGAGCACACCGATGTAGCGACCGTCCTGATACGTGCCGCGTACCAGGCCGCGAAGCGGTGGGGTAAAGGGCAGCGGGACGTTCCGGTCGATGTCTTCCGCGTTCACGTAGTCGCCGCTCGCGCGGATCGCGAGCGGGCGGAGCGGCTCAACCGTGAGCGCCGCTTCGGCGCCCGCGAGACGGGCGCGCGTGGCGGCAAACTGCCGCACGGGAAAGCCCTGAAGCGTATCGCCCCGGAGAAACGCGTAGATGTAGTGATCGATCACGTTGTAGTAGGGCGACAGTTCAAACTGGACCGTCGGGAAACGCCCGTTGAGCGACGCATCGACGCCCAACCCCGTCTCGGGCCCGAGCGTGGAGGAGCCGATCGAGTAGGTGCCGCTTGCCGCATCGAGGCCGTTCGCAAAGAGCTCCTGGACGGTGGGGGCGCGGAACGCCCGCGCAACGCTGATCGAGCCCGTGAGATCGGGCGCAAACGCGTGGATCGCCCCGAGGGACGCGGTCACGGCGTTCTCCTGACGCGAGGCCGTGATGGTGCGAAACACGGAGTCCGACGACTGCGGGTAGGGACGGGTTTGGATCCCGTTGTAGTCGCCGCGCACGCCGAGCTCGAGCCGGGTGGCGCCGAGATGGTACTCCTCGTAGGCGTAGAGCGCAGCACCGGTCGTCAACGAATTCGGTCCGAGCGGCTGGTCTCCCTCAATTGTCAGATCCGAGACATCGGTCCAGAGACCGATCGTCCCCTCGAGCTGGCCGTGCCGCGCCTGGACGAGCTGCAGGACGCCGTTGAACTCGCGTTTATGAAAGTGGTTGGCCTGGGGGTCGGACACTCCGGTGGAATCTTCCGCGGTCGGGAATTCCGAGTGCCCGTAGTCGTTGTAGTTGGCGTCCAATTTCCACTGGCTCACGAACGACCCCTGGGCGTTCAAGAGGCCGCGCGCTTCGAGCGTCGTGCGCTCCTGTGTGATCCGCGACGTGGTGGGGGGCACCGTGAGCCAGTCGGGGTTCGGCGGAACGCCCGGGACGCCATAGTCCATCGCGTAGTACTCACCGCCGACACCAATCGAGCCCCGCTCGGACTGATAGGTGTACCCGAGTCCGCCCTCGCTGCTGCGATCGAAGGTCTGGGGCATGCGGCCGAGGGTGAACGGCGTCCCGCTCGCCGGATCGACGTAGGTCCCAAAGGGAATGCGGATATCCTGCGCGTGCACGCCGCCCGCCGAGATCCGAAAGGCGTCGTGGCTGCCGCTCAGCACGTTGTCGACGTACCCCGAGTACAGATCGCTCACGGAGTTCGTTTCGACCACACCCGTTCCCGAGACCGCGCGATCGGCCACCGTGGGCACGATATCGGTGACCACGTTGACGACTCCGCCCAGGGTGTTGGGACCGTCGATGATCGCCGCGGGCCCGCGCACGACATCGATCTGGGAGATCGCGACCGCCTCGATCGGCGTCGCGTGTGCGGGGTCGTACGTCGCGATGTCGCCCGTTCGGAGGCCGTTCTCGAGCACCAGCACCTCGTTATCCCCGAGGCCACGGAGAATAGGCCGCGAGGGCGCGGAGCCGTTGAGCCGGGCCGCGACGCCGGGAATGTCCGAGAGCTTTTCGGCAAAGGTGGCCCCGGCCGAGTTCAGGAGCTCGACTTGGGACTTGGAGGCCGTCGATTCGTACTGGTCGGTCTCGGGCCGCGGTCCGGGCGATGCCGTGACGATGATGGCCTGAAGCGGAATGGGCGACGGCGTCAGCTCGAATGACACCCGCGTCGTGTCGCCATGGACGCGCACCGTGTCCGTCGCGGATGCATATCCGAACAGGCCCGCGAACACCGTATAGGTGCCAGGAGCGAGGTCCGAGAAAGTGAACTGGCCCTGGGGACCGGTGCGGAGCGTACGATCGAGTTCAAGCAGCCGTACGGTGGCGCCCACGACGGGAGCGCCGAGCGAGCGCACCGTCCCGGTGAGCGTCTGAGCCGTCGCACTCGCGACGAGCGCAAACCCCGCTACTGACGCCCAGACGGCACGCCGGATCCCTCGAGTGACAGACGCCAAGCCCAAACTCATTGTGAGGGCCGAGTGCAATTTGCGCAATCCGCCCCCGCCGTCACCACCCACCAAAGCGCCCCCAGTGTGCGGTCCCCTGCGCTGCCCTACTCAACACCCTACCGAGACGAGCGCCAGCGCACCCAAAGCAATGAACAGGGACATGAACGGATCCCCGTGTCGGGGCTAGAGCGCGGCGGTCTCTCGCTCGGGCCACACGGCCGTCAGTCCGAGCGCCACGAGAATCCCCGCTGACACTTCAAGGAAGCGATGCACGGCGATCACCCACGGAGGGGCGGTCCGCGCGATGAGCAGGATGATGGCGAGCGTGATGCTCGCGAAGCGATAGGCATTCCGCTCAACGCCGAGCAGGGCGCACAGAATCCCGCTCCCGAAAACCGCCACGCTAAACACGAGGGTGCTCGGCGGGAAGAACGTGCCGAGAAGCGCGCCAAGTCCCGCCCCGAGCGCCGTGCCCACGAGCCGTTGCGTGGACACGGTGAGCGCTGCGCCCAGCGTCGACTGCATGACGATGAGGGTCGTGATCGCGGCCCAGTAGCTTTCCGGCAGCCGCAGGCCGTGGGCGAGCACGAGCGACACCGTGGCGGCCACCGTGGTACGCGCCACATGAACCATGGCGCTCTTTGTGACCCGGGCCCACAGCCCCTTCCGGCGCTCCGGCATACCGAACCTCCCCACGGGGCGCCGGCCGGCGAGTACCGCCCGATCGCCTCGTTCAGTTTTCGAGCTTGTAGATCTCCCGCTTCCCGTATTCGACCAGGTCGTGGTAGCCCTGCATGAGCTTTTCCATTTCCTTCCCTGCCTCGGGCGACTGGCCTTCACCCTGCATCATGGCTTCGAACGCCTGGACGCTCTGCACCTCGAACTCCGTCACCACCGTCCAATATCGCTCCGCACAAAAATCCGTCATGACGCGCATCTTCGGCATCCCGAACTTGTCGCTGAGCTTCGCCATCGCGGTGAACTTCTCAACCATCGCCCGCACTTTGCCGGGCTTGCAGTACATGATCTCGCGTACGATGAGCATCGGAGTTCCTCTCTGTGGGTGGACCGAAGCACTGGACCGCTAGCGCGGCTCGCAACACACCGAAACCAACAATTCGAGGCGACACACCGAGTCGACAAACGCGTAACGCGCCTGTGACGTGAGACTGACCCTTAGCTAGCCATCCGCGGACGCGCGGCGGCGGCGAGGCCGACGCCCGACAGCAAGAGCCCGACGGCAAAGACCGCCCAGTGATACTCACCCGGTGCGCGTCCCTGGGACGCCGCGCGGAAATCGACGACGAAGGTGCCGAACACTATGAGGCCGCCCCCGAGTATCGCGCTCACGCTCCCGAGCGTGAAGGCCGGCCGCTCCCTTCGTGCGCTGAGCCGCAGCAAGGCCGCGACGCCGCCCACGAGCTCGAGGCTCGCGAGCACCGGGGCCAGCACGGGCGCGGTCCACGGGACGGGAATCAGGAAGAGCACGTCCCAATCGAGGAGCGACGAAGGCCACCCGATCAAGACCCAGAGCCAGGCATAGTAGGCGAGATCCCAAATCGCGAACGCGAGAAGGAAGACCAGCCCGCGTTCCCAGAGGTCCCTGCCCGCAAGCCACCCGACCGCCACGAGCATGACGATCGTCGAGGCTTCCCGCGCCGCCTCGATCGCGAGAATATGGGGTGGGAGGATCGCAGTCGCTGGATCCGCAAACGGGCCGCCGTGCGTGAGTTCCCTCAGATAGACGACCACGGCCGCTTCCACGAACGCCATCGCCAAGGCGTAGACGACCGTCCACAGCATGACCCGTCTCACGTCCGCACGCTCAGCCTCGCGCCCAGGCTCCTTTGCCGAGCGACCGATTGCGCTCCGCAAGAAGCTTGGAAGAGCGTTCTCATCCTGCGCAAAGCTACGGACCGCCCGCATGCCAGGGCAGCCACAAAACTCTTCCGTGAGACGTTCCTAATGAGGCATTCGCGGCTTTGAGTTCGTGGGCGTCTGCACGTGGGCTGCGTCACGGCAGGTGGTAGAGACGCGCATAATCTTCAGGGAACCGCTGTAAATTGACCGGGTAGCGAACCCCGTCGTGCCGCCCGAGTTTCGCGCTTGCGTGCCTTAACAACAGCAGAGAGTGGGCGTCGCCTATGAGAGTTTCCCGGACAGTTCAAGCTGATGGAATGAGGGAAAGCTTCTGTCGATTAAGCGCCTGCTCCTGCTCACAGCGCCGCTTGCGATTGGCGCCGCATTGGCCGCAGCCGCGGGACCCTTGGGTCTCGCCACGCTTCTCCTCCCGCAGCGCCCGGCCCGGAACCGCAGAGTTCGTTTGAGCGGCAACCCTGGCCAGCCCAGCGGATCGGTCGCGCGCGACGCAGTGCCTCCTGCACGGCCCGGAGCGGGACCCTTGACCAACCAAGAGACGACCTCGGAGCAGTGATGCCAGCCAAGCGGTGGGTCCTCATTTTCGCCGCCGCGGGCATTGCCGCGTGCGGGAGCCAGACCGCTTCGGGCCCGGCCGCCGTCGCTTGCCGGTCGTCTGTGCTCACGGGCATCAATCTCGCGCTCGGCGCCGACATGATCGTCAGCGCCCTGGCGGATTCGGGCTGCCTGTCGTTCGCCGCGAACCCCGGTCCTGACTCGGTCGGGTATCTCATCGTCCCGCAAGTCACGAGCGAGGCCCCGGGCGACAGTTTTCCGTTCGCATTGACCGGCGGGTCCGCCCCCCCCGCGGCAGCCGCCGCAGTCGCCGCGCGACGCGCCCAGCACAGCCCGTGGGCGCGCTTGCGTCAGATGGGCCCGGTCGCCCTGCGGTTCGCGCATAACCTCGCTCAGCATCGCGCCGCGACGGCGTCGCATATTCGCGCCACGATGCGCCGTGCCCCCGCAGCGCCGGTGGCCAGCCCGCCAGCGGTCGGCAGCGAGCGGACGTTCTCGGTCTGCGCCGATTACAACTGCGACGTCTACAAGGCCGTGAGCGCGACCGTCCAAGCCGTGGGCAGCCACATCGCGGTGTACGTCGACAACACGTCACCAGCCCCGCCCAGCGGGCTCAACACGGCGCAAATCGACACGCTCACCGGACTGTTCGACACCCTGTACGCGATCGACACCGTGGCGTTTGGCGGGGTCTCGGACATCGACAACAACGGCGTCGTGATCATGCTGATGACACCGGTCGTCAACAGTCTCGTCACGACCGCCGAATGCTACGCCGGCGGATATGTCGCGGGATACTTCAACCCCATCGACCTCGTGACCGACTCGGCGAACTCGAACGATGGCGAGATCTTCTACACCATCGTGGCCGACCCGAGCGGGAAGTACAGCTGCGCGCACGATTTGAGCGACCTCGAGGCGGCGATCCCGACCACGTTCCTCCACGAACTCGAGCACGTGATCTGCTTCAATCAGCACGTCCTGCTGCGGAACGGCGAGGAGGAAGATCTCTGGCTCGACGAGGCGCTCGCGTCCTACGCGGAAGAGCTCGGTGGCCGGTATTTCCTCCCCGACTCGGTCACATTCTCGAACTACCTGATCAACGTCGTCTCTGACGCCTACTCGTATATGCAGAACCCGCCGCGCCACTTCCTGCTGCAGGAAAGCGATACCGTGCTCGCGGATTTCGGGGCGGGTTGGCTGTACATCCGCTATATGGTGGATCAGTTCGGAAGCGGCATCACGTTGAAACTTGAGGAGACGAATCTGACGGGGACGCTAAACATCGCGACGCAAACCGGCGTGTCCTTTGGGACGACGGCCGGGCAGTGGGCGCTCGCGAACTACGTCTCAGACCTCCCGGGCTTCACCGCGCCTGCTCCGTTGCGCTACACGTCCTGGTCCTTCCGGGCCGTGTTCGCGTCGCTCTCACAGCAGGATCCCTTGGACTTCCCCGTGGCGTTCCCGCTCTCGCCTCTCACTTCGCCCGGCACGCAGCTGCGCACGAGCGGCTACTTGGACGACGGCTCCGGGGCGTACGTCGAAGCCCTGCAAGGGCCCCTCGCGGCCGGGTTCTCGATGTACCTGAACGGCAACGGATCGGCCATCTCCCCGCTCAGCGGCCCGCAACTGGACGTCGTCAGAATTCGCTAGCGCCGCCCTGGGGGCAGCGAGCCCGTTTGCTTCACATCCTGCCTTCATCCGCCGTCGGTCCATAGATCGACGGTCATGGGAATTGGGGGCTGTTGGTCAGTGACCGGGCGCGGGGACGATGTCGAGCCCGGTGACCGGATGAACTTCCCACGCCGTCGCCCGCCAGACTCCCGGCTGCCCGGCCGCCGTGTTCTGAGATTGCTTGACGTGGTCAGTGTCGAACATCAGCCACCCCGTCACCTTCACCCAGTGCCCCGGGAGGTCATGCTCGAGCGTCCGCGTGGACCAGTCGATGCCGCGCGACGCCATCATCGCTCGGATCCTCGGCGTCACCTCGACGATCACGCGGTTCGGATGGTCTGAGTGCGCCGGATCGAGGACGATCTCGATGTGCGTGTCCCTTCGCGCGAGCGAACGGGCGTGACAGTTGGCGCTCTCGACCCCACCGGGCAGGACGTCCAAGACATACCCGATCACCACGGCGCCGCGGTGTTCGTCCCAACGGTGGCGGTCGTTGCCGGGGGCCACGATCGCCGCGAGGTCGACACGCGAATCGATGTCCGCGGGGCCGGGGGCTTCGGTCCTGTTCTTGAGCAGATCGAGCGTTCGAGCGTCCGCGCTCCGGGCGTCGCCCGTCGGCCCGCAACTCCACGGGGCCTGGGCGCGCGCGGTCGCCGCGACCCCGCACCAAGCGACGGTCAGGGCAAGCGTCAACACCCGAGGATGGATCATGGCGTTCAGAAGCGTCACCGAGGGGGTTACGCGAGGCCCATCGCGTGGTTGAGCCAGCGAACGAGGGGCAGAAGGGCCTTGAAATCGCTCTCTAGCAGGGCTGGCAGACGCGGGCCCATCGCCTGCGAGTCCTTGAGCCGCCGACCCATCGTAAATGACTCGTATTTGAGCCAGCTCGCGCCGGGCTGGTCTTCCCCGTACCCTCGCGGCATCCGCTTCAAGACGTTCTGGTCGTCGAGCCCGCCAAAGCGCCTCACCACTCCGCGGTGGCGGACGATGCGCTCAAACCCCCGGGCGTCCTCAACGATCGCATCCCGGATCTTGCCGAGCGCCGAGCGCGGCGGCATCCAGATGCCCGCACCGATAGAGCACGATCGCGGAGCCAGGTGAAAGTAGAACCCGGCGCTCCCGCCCTCGTTGTCCCCCGGTCGGCCCGCGGTCGCGCGGTGCTGGAACCAGCACGCGGCGTGCGTCTTGTAGGGGGACTTGTCCTTGGAGAAGCGGATATCGCGGTTGATGCGGAACATCGACCGCTTGGGATCGCCCGTCATCTCGGGCGCGAAGCGCTGGAACCGTTCGTCCATCTCGACGATGAGCGCGCGCATCGGGTCGCGCACTTGGCGCTCGTACTCCTCACGGTGCGCTTCGAACCACGGCTTTTCGTTGTGCTTGGCGAGGCCGCGGAAAAACGTCAGGGCCGCTTGCGAGAAAGCCATGGGTCAAATCTGCCCCCGGCCTCGGGGGTCGTCCACCGCCCGAAGCGCTTGGTCAGCGTCCTGCGGGCTCGTTGCGGACCCCGGAAGGAGCCGGCCGAAAGACGTCCGTGCTGAGATAGCGGAGCCCTGAATCGACGATCACCGTGGCGACCGTGGCCTCGGGTCCGAGCCGCCGGGCCACCTCGATCGCGGCAGCCACGTTGGCCCCGGTTGAGGTCCCCGCGAAGATCCCCTCCTCGCGTGCCAGGCGCCGCGCCATGGCCTTCGCCTCCGCGGTCGGCACGGCGAGGATCGCGTTCACGTGGGCCTGGGTCCAGAGGGGAGGGCGAAACCCGATCCCCACGCCCTCGATGCCATGCGACCCCGATGGACCACCCGATAATACGGCGGATTCCGCGGGCTCGACCGCGATCACCTCGAGCGCCGGGTTCAGCGTGCGCAGCACGTGCGTGGCGCCGTGGATCGAGTGCGCGGTGCCCACGGCCTGGACGAAGGCGTCCACGCGACCACCCGTCTGGGCCCAGAGCTCCTCACCCAGCGCGTGGTAGCCCGCTTCCCCGTCGCGGTTGTTCAGCTGATCGCAGTACCAGTGCCCGGGTTGCGCGCTCACCTCCGCCGCACGAGCGATCATCCGCTTGATGAGCTGTTCGGTGATCCCCTTCCCTTCGCTCGGCACGACGGTGACCTGGGCGCCATAGGCCTCCATCGTGTGTCGCTTCTCGTCGCTGAAGGCGTCCGAGAAGACCATGTGCGCCTTGTAGCCCGCCGCGGCACAGACGAAGGCAAGCGACACACCGGTCGTACCGGCCGTGTATTCGACGACCGTCCCGCCGGGCGCGAGCTTGCCCCTTTTTGCCGCGCCCTCGATCATGGCAAGCGCGACCCGGTCCTTCATGCTGCCTGTCGGGTTTGCGGATTCGACCTTCACCACCACGCGGGCTCCCGGCGGCACGACGCGCCCGAGCTCGACGAGCGGAGTCCGGCCAATCGCACCGAGGATGCGTTGCATGGGATGTTCCGGAGAGGCGTGCCACTGAAGGTACTGCAAAACGGACGCGACGCGGCGTCTTCGGTCTAGCGGTTGGCGAGTGCGAAGCTCAGGGTCTCAAGCTCCAAGGCCATGTTCACCGACTTGACCGCGACCGCGCTCGGGACCGCAAGCTGGATCGGGGCGAAGTTGAGGATCGCTTTCACCCCGGCGCGGACGAGTCGGTCGGCAACCGCTTGCGCCGCGTCGGCCGGCGTCACGAGGATCGCGATGTCACTCGGCTCCTTCTTGAGGTCGGCCTCGAGCTGGCGTACGTCCCGGACGACGAGACCGTTCCAGCGGGACCCCACCTTCTTCGCATCCGAGTCGTAGATGGCGGTGACGTTGAAGCCCCGCTGGCGGAAGCCCGGGTACTGGACGAGCGCGCCGCCGATCCGCCCGGCCCCAACGACCACGACCCGGTAGGTGCGACCGAGCCCCAGGATCTCCCGCAGCTTCGCCGCGAGCTCTTCCACGGAATACCCGAGCCCCCGCTTCCCGAAGGACCCGAAGAACGACAGGTCCTTGCGCACCTGCGCCGACGTCGTGGCGCCGCGGCGGGCGAGCTCGGCCGAGGAGATCGTGGTATGCCCCTGGGCTTGGGAGGTTTCGAGGAACCGCAGGTACAGCGAGAGGCGGCGGACCGTGCTCTCGGCGATCTTCCGCATTGTGAACTATTTCACAATGACCTCGTGTGGCGCAAGATGCGCGCAAACACCTCCGGGGCAAGGGCTTCCGGACGGATCGTCGGGGCGACCCCCAAACCGTCCAAGACATTGAGCAGTGCCGCCCGGGGGGCCTCGGTCGCCGCTTCGAGGGCGTTCACGATCTGCTTGCGGCGTCGGCTGAAGCAAGCCGTGACGAACGTCCGGAACGGCCGTTCTTCCTCAGGCATCACGACCGGGTCGGTGCGGGGAACGAGCCGTACGAGGGCACTGTCCACCCGCGGGCGCGGCCGGAACGCCCCAGCTGGGATGCGGAGGACCACGTCGACCGTGCACAGCGCCTGCACCCCGACCGACAGCGCGCCGTACGCCCGGGTGCCGGGGCGCGCCACGAGCCGACTCGCCACTTCCCGCTGCACCAGGTACACGATGCTCGCAGGCCGGGGCGCCTCGAGGGCCTTCGCGATGAGCGGCGACGTGATGGCGTAGGGGATGTTGCCGATGACTTTGAACGGAAACGCTCCGTCGAGCAACGCATGCCAGTCGAGCTCGAGCGCGTCGCCCGAGACCACCGTCACGTTCGCGGGCACCTGGGCAGAGAGCGAGCGGGCGAGCTCCCGATCGGTCTCGACGCCGACGACACGGGCGACCAGTGGGGCAAGCACGCGGGTCAGCGACCCCCGGCCCGGACCTACTTCGAGAACCACGTCCGTGGGCGCGGGCTCGAGTGCTGCGGCGATCTTGTTGAGGAGGTTTACGTCTGAGAGGAAGTGCTGACTGAGGCGCGTCACGCGCGCAGCAGCACGAGCGTCCGGTCGTCCGTCGCCGCCGCGCCGCCGGTGAACGCCGCGAGCTCGGCAAAGATCGCATCGAGAATTTCCCGCGTCGGCCGCTTGCGGAGCGCCTGCACGTGCCCCAGCACCCGCGCCTCGCCGAAGCGCTCGCCTGATTCGCTCACGGCTTCGACCAACCCGTCCGTGAAGAGACAGAGGAGATCCTCTTTGGGGCGCCACGGCCTGGACCGATCGGTTGCGTCCCCGGTTTCAGAGACGCCGAGCGGCGGCCTCGTCGCCTCGAGCCGCGTCACCGCAGCACTCAACGCGTCCACCACGAACGCGTGCGGGTGGCCCGCGTTCGCGTGCGTGAGACGCCCGCGGCGCGGGTCGATGATGGCGTAGAAGGCGGTCAGAAACATCTCCGTCCGGGAGAGCTCCTCCGTGAGCGAGGAATTGAGCCCGGCAAGCGCCTCACCCGGCGATTCGACCGCCTGGGCGCGGATCCCTACGGCCGCCATGACGAGCGCCATGATGAGGGCCGCGCTGAAGCCGTGGCTCGTCACGTCGCCGATCATCACGCCCATCCGGCCGTCCGGAAGCTTCATGAGGTTATAGAAGTCGCCGCCCACCGATTCGGCCTGTCGGCAGCGCGCCGCGACGTCGGCGCGGTCGGCAATCACGAGCGGTGAGGGCAGGAGCTTGAGCTGCAGATCGCGGGCGAGTTTCAGCTCGTGTTGCACGCGCTGCTGCCCGACGTCGCGGGCGACGAGCCGGGAGTTCTCGATCGCGGCGCCGATCTGGTTTGCGATCGCACCCACGAGTTTCCGGTCGCTCGAGCGGAAGCGATCCTCCCCCGTGCGGTCGGTCAGGTTGATCACGCCGATCGGGCGCGGCGACCCTCCCGAGGCGCCGTACATGATGGGCACGGACAGGAACGCCTTGCCCCGGTATTCGCGGCCCGCGGGGCACCCCGGGCTCGGCGCCGTGCTCTCGATCGGGTCATAACTGATAATCCGCCGCTCGGAGAACGCCCGGGCGGCGACCGAGCAGGGGTCGTCGAGCTCGAGCGGCTCCACCTCGGTCGGGTCCATGCCGCGGGCCGCGACCAGCCGCAGCACCCGCCGCTCCTCGTCCAGGACGAGGAGCGTGGCCCGTCGGGCCCCGACTACGCTTGCCACCTCGGTCACGATCCGCTGCGCGGCCTGGTCGAGCTGGATCGTGTGACCCAGAATCTCGGAGATGGAATAGATGAGGTCGATCTCCTCATAGCGCTCCGAGAGCTCGGCTGCGACCTGCGCCGTCTCCTGCTCCGCCATGAGCAGTGTGCCCACGGCTTCGGCCGCCGCCCGACGCACCGCGAGACCCGGGCGGTCGCCGTCTGTGGCCTTCGTTTCGAGCCAGACGCGCTCGACCCCGGGCACCCGGTCGAACCACGCCGGTCCGTCCGCTGTCTCGAGCCGGCCGCCGTCTCGCGTCCCTTCGGTCCACGCGGTCCAGGCGGGCGCACCACCCGCCACGACGCGCACCGCGCCCGCTTCCTCGCGCCAGATCCGGAGCCTCGCCCCGCACATCTGCTCCAAGGCCAAACGGAGCTGCTCGACGCGCGTCAACCCGCCCGGAGCGTCAGACAAATCGCGTTTCCCTTCTCGTTGAAACACACGTCGTCCACGAGGTGCCTGAGCACGAAGAGCCCCCGTCCGTCCTCCCGTTCGCGGTTCTCGGGCAGCGTCGGATCGGGCACGGTCGACGGGTCGAACCCCTCACCGTGGTCGCTCACGTGGACCTGGATGTGATCGACCGCCACCACCACCCGCACGTGCACGAGCTTCGAGCGGTCGTGGCGGTTGCCGTAGGCGATGGCGTTGCTCAGGGCTTCGGCCAGGGCGGTGCGGAGGTTGAAGCTCAAGCGGTGCGGCGACAGCGGGCGGGGCGGAAACGATTCGACGATCAGCTCGACTGCGGGTCCCACGAGCTCCAGGTCCGACGGCACATCGAGCAGGAGCTCGAGCCCGCTGTCCCGGGCCAGGCGCTGGAGGGCGAGACGGAGAGTCACCGCTAGAAGGCGCCGAGAGCTTCCTCTGGCGTCTTGGCGATGGCGAACAGGGTATCGAGTTTCGTGAGCTCGAAGAGCGTCTGGAGATCCTCGTTGAGCCCCGCAAGGCGGAGCTCCCCGCCCTGCTCGCGGATCTTCTTGGACAAGGAGACCAACACGCCGAGCCCCGAGGAGTCGATGTAGCCCGTGCGCGTGAAGTCGATCACGAACTTCCGCGCGCCGCCTTCCAGCGCGTCGAGCACGGCCTGCTTCAACTCCTGTCGGTTGCCGACGATCAGCTGGCCGTCGACCGCCACCACGGTGATCCCGCGCTTGTCCTTGTGGAGGTTGAAGCTCATCACGCTCTCCCCGTGAAATGATGGCGATACGCGCTCACAATATCGTCCCCTGTCCTGCCCTGCGACAACCTCGCGTCACTGTGGGAACTTCCGCCGCAGCGCGTCGTCCACCGCAGGACGCACGAGCTGGGAGACGTCACCGCCGTAGCGGGCCACTTCGCGCACGAGGCTCGAGCTTAGGAACGTGAGGTCGAACGCCGGCACGAGAAACACCGTCTCGACCGCGGACTCCAAGTTCCTGTTCATGAGCGCCATTTGGAATTCGTACTCGAAATCGCTCACCGCGCGGAGCCCGCGTACGATCAGGGTCGCCCCGATGCGCCGGGCGAAGGCGACGAGCAACCCTTCGAAGGCCTCGACTTGAACGGCAGGGTGGTCAATCGCCTGCCGGATCAGGTCCACCCGTTCCTCGAGCGTGAACAGCGGGTTCTTGGCCGCATTCACGGCCACGCCGACCACCACCCGGTCCGCGAAGGCGAGCGAGCGCAGGATCAGATCTTCGTGACCGCGCGTGACCGGGTCGAACGAGCCCGGGTACACAGCAACCCGGGAGCTCGTCACGGCGCGTAGATGAAGGTGACCCCGGTGTCGCCGTAGCGCCGGGTGTCGTCGCCCGGGATCGGGTGATCGGCCGGGTGCTCGATCGAGAACGTCCGGGCGAACGGGGTCATGCGGAAGATTGCAACGAGCAGCGGCAGCTGCTCGCTCGCGTAGGGCGGATCGGCGAAGGCGACGTCGTATTGGTTCGGGTGAAGGCGCTCGGCGAACTTGAACGCGTCCTCACGGTGAATCACCGTACGTTCGGCCACATCGAGCGTCTTGATGTTCGCGCGGAGCGCGGCGAGCGCGGGCCGGTGGATCTCGACGAAATCCGCGGTCGCGGCCCCCCGGGACAGCGCTTCCAGTCCGAGCGCGCCCGACCCGGCGTAGAGGTCGAGGACGCGCGCGCCCCGCATCGTGCGCTGGAGGATGCTGAACCAGGCCTCCCGCACGCGGTCGGCGGTCGGCCGGACCCGGCCGCTCGCCGGGGTTTTCAGCCGACGGCCCTTGAACTCCCCCGCGATGATCCGGATCATCCGCGCTGGGCGCTCGGTGCCATGGCCGCGACCCGGGCCTGCAACGCGTTTCGGCCATGCCAGTCATCGCGCTCAAGCCGGAACGCCACATCAAGCGGGGCGCTGAGCCAGGCGTCGGGCACCGCATCGGCCCACTGGAACCCGATCGCGGGCAGAACGCCCGAGCCGTCGTCGATCAGAAACCGGAGATGGTTTGCGCCGACCTTCCGCGCGCCCACCGCCCGGGCCGCGCGCACGCCGAACACGGGCGCCGGGTTGCCGGCGCCGCAGGGCTCGAGGTAGCGGATCAGCTTCTCCAGCTCTTCGCTGACCAGGCCCAAGGGCAACTCCAGGTCCACGCGTTGCGCCGGCACGAGATCCTCGGGGCGAACAAGCTCACCTGCCGCGGCAAGAAACGCAACACGGAACGCCTCGAAACGATCGCGGCGGATCGTGAGCCCGGCCGCCATGGCGTGACCGCCGAACTTCTCGAGGAACGACCCGACCTGGCTCAGGGCGTGGTGGAGATCGAGCCGCTCCACGCTTCGACCCGATCCGCGGCCGAGCGACTCCCCGCGCTCGGACTCGTCCTCCCAAGCCACGAGTACGGTCGGCCGACCGTAGCGTTCCACGAGCCGCGAGGCCACGATCCCGATGACCCCGGGGTGCCAGCGGGCCGAGGCGAGCACGAGCGCCCGGGGGTCCGAGCCGAGCTCGGCCTCGGCCAGCCCGATCGCGTCGTCCAGGATCTCCTGATCGAGGGCCTGGCGCCGGGCGTTCAGGGTCTCGAGCTCCCGGGCGAGCTCGGCCGACTCGTCCGGGTCGTCGGAGAGGAGCAACCGGAGCCCGTGGGCCGCTTCCCCGATCCGTCCGGCGGCGTTCAGCCGGGGTGCCAGAATGAACCCTACATGTCCGGCGCGCAGCGGCTTCCCCGCGAGCCCGGCCGTCTCGACCAGCGTCCTGAGCCCGGTCCAGCGCGAGTCGGTGAGCATCTTGAGCCCATGCCGCACGAGGATTCGGTTCTCGCCCACGAGCGGCACCACGTCGGCCACGGTGGCGAGCGCCACGTAGTCGAGGAAATGGAGCGGCAGATGGGGGGAGAGCCCCATGGCCTGCACCACGCTCTGTGCCAGTTTGAAGGCGACCCCGGCGCCGCAGAGCCCCTTGTCGATCGAGGGGCAGTCTGCGCGCTGGGGGTCCAAGACGGCCGAGGCCTGCGGGAGCGCGGGCCCTGGAAGATGGTGATCGGTCACGATCACCTCATGCCCCGCAGCTCGCGCCTCGCGTACGGCGTCGATCGCCGTGATGCCGCAGTCGCACGTGATGATCAGCCCGGCGCCGATCCTCGCGGCCTCGGCGAGCCCCGCCGGCCCGAAGTCGTAGCCGTCCCGCACCCGGTGCGGCACGAAGGCGTGAGCCCGGCCGCCCGCCGCGCGAAGCACGCGCGTGAGCAACGCCGCGGCGCACTGCCCGTCGACGTCGTAGTCGCCATGCACGAGAATCGGCGCGCCCGAGCGGATCGCCGACGCGACGAGATCGGTCGCGCGGGCCATGTCGGCCCACGCGCTCGCGTCGCTCAGGCGGGCGAGGTCAGGTCTGAGAAAGGCCTTCGCGCGATCGGGAGCCGCGAGCCCGCGCTGCACCAGCAACCCCGCCAACGCCTCGGGGATCGCGAGCTCGGCCGCGAGCAGGCGCGTGAGTGACGGATCCGGCGGCGCCGTGACGGCCCACCGGGCGGGGATCATTCGGCGTACAAGAGCACGCCACACGCCTCACAGCTTTCGATCGACGCACCCCGCTGGATCAGCACCCGCCGCTGGGTAGGCACGGCTGTGTAGCAGCGGCCGCAGGCGTCGCCGTGCAGGGCGTAGACCGCGAGTGCCGTCTTGCCGCGTCTGATCCGCTCGTAGCGCGCGAGCATCGGCGCCAACACCGCCGTCGCCGCGATTTCGCGCTCCGCCTGGGCTTCCTCGCGGCGCGCGAGGATCTCGTCACGCCGTCCGCCCAAGGCCTCGCGAGCCGCGGCCTGCGAGTCCCTGAGGTCCTCGAGGGCCTTCTCGGCGTCGGCCGCGCGACGCTCGGTCTCGGTCACCGCATCGCCCGATCGCATGAACTCGGCCTCCTCCTTCGCCAGCACCGAGCGTGCGAGATCGAGCTCCGCCATGAGCGTCGAGGCCTCCTTCGCCCCACGCACATATTCGAGCCGCTGTTTTCGCTGCTCCTGCATCGTGCGGTAGCTCGCGATCTTGCCCTCGAGATCGCCTCGGCGTCCCACCGCGGCCTGGATGTCGCGCCGCGCGTTGTCGAGCGTCCGCTCCGCGGCCGCCAGCGCGTCGTCCAGTAGCTGCAGCTCAGGTGCCAGCGCGGCCAGCGCAACGTTCGCTGCCGTCACGGCCTCGTCTTTTTCCTGGAGAGCTAACAAGCTTTCAAGTTCCGGATGCACCTCGCCTCCTTGTCGCCTTGAATTTGGGATATCGTGCGTTCATTTCTGCGCTCAACCGCTTCTTTTCCAAAACCAGCGCGAGCTTGCGATCGTCGGGCGCGAGGGGCAGCTCCCGGTCGATCGCGTCGACCTGCCGTTCGAGCACCCGCGCCTGGATCCAGTTCACCGCACCCGTGAACACCTCGTCTGCGTTCCGTCCGCCCAACCCGTCCCCCCGCAGCGCTTCAAACACCCGCGCCGCGGTCTCGTCCAGCCGGTCCGGGGCGTCGTCTACGAGCGCCTCAAAGACCGCCCGGTACGTCGGGAACTCGAAGTCCTCCGCCTCGACCGCTTCGCGGACCCGCGCGCGCCACGGTTCGCCCTCGAGCATGAGCACGAGGAGCGACTTCTCGGCTCCGGCAGGGACCAAGACGGCGGGGACAGGGCTCTGGGCGGGCGCGCTCGCCGGCTGCGTGCCCGCTTCCCGCTCGAGCACGTCCTTGCGCACGCCCGTCACGTCGGCCGCACGCGACAGATAGAGCTCGCGAGAGATCGGATCCGCGGCGGCGCGGATCGTGGGCAGTAGTCGATCGAGCGCCCGCCGGCGTCCGGGAAGGGAGCCGAAGAAGCCTTTGCGCTCGAGGATCTGTATCTTCCGCTCGAAGATGTCGACCGCGTCCTTCAGCACCTCGGCCAGCGCCCGCGCGCCCTGGCGCTGGACGAGCGTGTCCGGGTCTTCGCCCTCGGGGAGCGTCGCGACGCTCACGCGCACCCGGTGGCGCAAGAGCTCGTCGCCCGCCCGGAACGTGGCCCGCAATCCAGCGTCGTCCGAGTCATAGAGGAGGATGACGTGGGCCGTGTAGCGCGCGAGGAGCTCCGCCTGGTCCGCCGTGAGCCCCGTGCCGAGCGGGGCCACGACTTCCTCCACCCCGGCCAGCGTGAGCCGCAGCGCGTCGAAGTAGCCTTCGACGAGGAGCGCGCGCTCCGCTTTCCGAATGGCGTGCTTTGCGGTGTGGAGGTTGTAGAGGAGCTTGCCTTTGTGGAAGATCGGCGTGTCGGGCGAGTTCAGGTACTTGGGTTCGCCCTCACCGATCACCCGGCCGCCGAACGCCACGACGCGCGCCCGCAGCTCGTGGATCGGAAAGAGCAGCCGCCCGCGAAAGCGCGGGTAGAGGCTGCCGTCATCGCGACGGACGAGCAACCCCGTCTCAAGCAGCACGGGCTCTGCGATCCCGAGCGTCTTCATCGCTTCCTGGAATGCGTTTCCGCGCGGGGCAAACCCGAGACCAAGGGGCAGCACGGTCTCGAGCTCGAGCGCGCGCGAGCGCAGATGTTCCCGGGCGGGCTCGGCTTCCGGATTTTCGCGGAGTTGGCGGGCAAACCAATCGGCCGCGGCCGCGACGGCGGAATAGAGTGGCTCCCGCGGGTCCGGGCCGGCCCCTCGCTCGGGGATCGTGATGCCCACCCGGCGCGCGACCTCGCGTACGGCCGTGGGATAGTCCATGCCCAGGCGCTTCATGAGGAAGGTGAAGACATCGCCGCCTTCGTGGCACACGAAGCAGTAGAACATCCCCTTCTTCGGAATGACGGCGAAATTGCGGTGCGTGCCCCCGTGAAACGGACAGGGTCCCCGAAAGTCGGACCCGCTGCGCTTGAGCTCCACGTGCTCGCCGATGAGTCCCACCAGATCCGCAGCGTCACGGACCTGTTCGATGACCTCGTCGGGGATGAGCGTCATCAGACAAACTCGACCACCGTGACGCCCGAGCCGCCCTGGTTCGCCGGGGCGAAGGCGAAGCTCTTCACCCGCCGGTCGTGGCGCAGGTGCTCGTGCACGAGCTGCCGCATGGCGCCCGTGCCCTTGCCGTGGATGACGCGGAGATACGGCAGCTCGGCGAGCACCGCGTCGTCCAAAGTCTTCAGGAACAGCCCTTCCGCCTCGTCGATACGCAAGCCGCGGAGGGACACCTCGCTCGCGGCTTGGGCCGCGACCGGTTCGGCGCGCGGTCCGCTGGGGACCGGCCCCCCGCGCTTCAGGCGGAGCTCGTCCAGGGACATCCAGCGATCCTCGGGCAGCGCCGTAGCGCTTGTGTCGGCGATCGCTTTCTCGACCAACCGCCGTGCTTCACGCGCCGCGGCCTCGTCCACCGCCGCGCGGGCCGCAGCGAGCGCCGCGTCCACCTGGCGCCGGGCCTCGAGCAAATATCCGCGCGCCTGGCCCCGGGCATCGCGGTCCAAGGCGCGCGCCCGCGCCTCGACCCCGGCCTCGCGTTCGGCCAGCTCGGCCGCCTTCAGGTAGGCGGCCTCGCTCTCGGCCTCGACCCGGATCTCTTTTTCCCTGAGCGCCGCGGCTTGGACCTCAAGCTCCCGCGCCCGCGCCTCGACCCTTGCGAGCAGCGCATCAAGCGCGCGCGTCGTCTCGGGGAGCGCCCGCTCGGCTTCGGCGAGCACGTCCGCCGCCACGCCCAGCCGCTTGGCGATCGCGAGCCCGTAGGAGCGGCCTGGCACGCCTTTCAGCAACCGGTAGGTCGGCTCGAGCGTCTCGGCGTCGAACTGGAGCGACGCGTTCACGACCCCCACGCTGTCGCTCGCGAGCTGCTTCAGCGCGCCCAGGTGGGTCGTAGCGAGCGTCGTCGCCCGGCGCCTGGTCAGCGTCCGCAGCACGGCCGCGGCGAGCGCCGCACCCTCGGCCGGGTCCGTCCCGCTGCCGAGCTCGTCCAGGAGCACGAGCGAACTCGCCCCGGCGTTCGCGAGCACCTCGCACAGCGCTTGGACGTGGGCCGAGAAAGTCGACAGGCTTTCCGCAATCGACTGGCGGTCGCCGATGTCGGCGAAAATGCTCTGGAACACGGGGAGCGAGGACTCGGGGCCGATGGGCGGGATCACCCCGCTTTGCGCGAGCAGCGCGATCAGACCCACCGCCTTCATGAACACCGTCTTTCCGCCCGTGTTCGGCCCCGAGACGAGGAGCGTGTGCTCGTCCGCCAGCAGCTCGAGATCGAAGGGGACGACCAGCGCCTCCCCTGAGACGAGCAACGGGTGGCGGCCGGCGCGGATCGCGAGCGGCCCGATCGCGGGCGGAAACCCGTTCACCTCGATCGCGTAGCGGGCCCGGGCACACAGATCGTCGAACGCGATGCACATGTCCCACCCGGCATCGATCGTCGCCTGTTCGGGCCGCAACCTCTCTGTGAGCTCCCGAAGGACGCGCAGCACCTCGCGCTGCACTTTCAGCTCCTGGGCCCGGAGCTCGTTGCCGAGCTCGATCGCCGCCGGCGGCTCGACGAACAGCGTAGCCCCGCTCGCCGACTCGTCGTGCACGATGCCCCCGACCTCGCTCCGGGCCGTGGTCCGCACGGGGATCACGTAGCGTCCGTCGCGCACCGTCACCGCAGCGTCGGACGAGCGCTCGCGAGCGTCGAGCCCCCCGAGCACGGCTTCGAGCTTGGCAATCAAGCGCTGGCGGGTCTCGCGCACGGCCTGACGGGCCCGGGCGAGCTCGCGCGAGGCGGAGTCGCGCACCGTGCCGTCGCCGTCCACGGACTGTGTCAGCCGGGCCTCGAGCTCGCGATTGGGCGGCTGGACCCGGAGCGCCGCCGTCCGCGGGGCGGCTGGGGCGAGCCGGGCGAGCTCGGCCGCGACGACGCGGGTCGCGGCGAGCGCCTGGCCGATCTCGGCTAAGGCCAGTCCCTCGAGCACGCTGCCCGGCACGGCGAGGAGCTCGAGGGCGGGCCCAATATCGGGTATCGGTTCGGCGCGGATGGTCTCGTCTGTGAGGATGCGCGCGCTCAACTCGGCCACCTGCGCCAGGTTGGCACGAACGGTGTCGGGATCAGTGCTCGGGGCGCGGCTCTGGATCCGGGCGGCACCAAGCGGCGACACGGCGTGCGCCGCCACCCGCTCCAGCGCGGCCGAAAATTCGAGGACCTGAAGCACGGAGGGGCTCACCCCTCCCCCAACGCTCATACCGTGGCGCCGAGCTCCTCGCGAGCGATTTGGTTCACGAGCTTCCCGTCCGCCCGGCCCTTGAACTGGGGCATTACGAGGCCCATCAGCTTCCCGAGATCTTTCGCCCCACCGGCGATCGCCTGTCGCACGGCGCCGCGAATTTCCTCGGGATCGACCGCTGCCGGCAGGAATTCCTCGAGCATCTTCACTTCGGCGAGCTCCTTCGCTTGCAGCTCGGCACGCCCGGCCGCGGCGTACTGCTCGGCCGCCTCGTGCCGTCGTTTGATGCCGCGCCGCAGCACCTCGATCGCTTCGGGGTCTGAGGCCGGGTGCTGGAGCTCGAGTTCGCGGTTCTTGAGGTCGGCGAGGATGGTGGAGAGGAGAAGCGTGCGCAGTTGGTCGCGTCGTTTGCGGGCGTCGTTCATCGCGCCTCGGAGCCGGTCGGGCAGCCCATCCACGCTCAAACGGGACGGGGGCGCCGGGTCTGCCGGTTCTTACGACGCGCGGCGTTCATCTTACGCTTCTTACGCTCGCTCGGCTTCTCGTAGTGACGGTGCTTGCGCAAATCGGAGAGGATCCCCGCTTTTTCGCACTTCTTCTTGAATCGCTTCAGTGCGCGCTCAAAGCTCTCGTCATCGTGAATGATGACTTCTGGCATTTCTCCTGTAACTGTTGAGAACGTGCAAAGTTAGCTGCCCTCAGTGGCCGAGGCAAGACCTCAGCCGGGCGGCCACGCCATCGGGCGACCGCCGAGCAGGTGGAGATGGAGATGAAACACCGTCTGCCCACCGTCGGCGTTCGTGTTGACGACCACCCGGTACCCGGGCGCCGCCAAGCCCCGCTCTCTCGCCACATCCCGCGCGAAGGCGAGCAGCTTGCCGAGCAGCGCCTGGTCGCGCGCCTCGTCGAGCGACGGGATGTGCTCCGTGGGAATGACGAGGATGTGGGTCGGCGCCTGCGGATTGATGTCCTGAAAGGCGAGGAGCCCGTCGGCCCGCTTCACGACGATCGCGGGGATCTCGCCCGCTGCGACCTTACAGAAGAGACAGCTCATGCCCCGAAGGCGCGGCGGAGATCCTCCCAGAACTTCTTGCCCGCCCCCTCCTCGGCGGGCGGCGCCGTCTCGACCGACCCAAGAGCTTCGAGCGCCTTCCGCTGCTCTGCCGTGAGGTGCGTGGGCGTCCACACCCGCACCCGAACGTGCAGGTCACCCTTGCCGCTCGACCCCACGTGCGGCAGTCCCTTGTGCTTCACCCGATAGAGCATGCCCGTCTGCGTACCGGGCTGGATCTTGAGCACGGACTCGCCATAGGGCGTCGGTACCGTGAGCTCGGCGCCCAACGCGGCCTGGGCGAAGGAGACGGGCAGATCGAAGATCAGGTCGTCGCCGTGGCGCTCGAACCGTGGATCCTCGGCGATTTCGAGCACCGCCACCAAGTCCCCGGGCGGGGCGCCGCGGGGACCCGGCACGCCCTGGCCCCGGACGGTGAGATAGTGGTGATCCGCCACACCGGCCGGCACGTCGATCTGCACCGTCTTCTCGGCGCGGACCAATCCCTCGCCCTGACACTTGGGACAGGGGCTCAGAATCACGGAGCCTTGGCCGCCGCACGTGGGACAGGGGCCCACGGCCACGAACTGCCCGAAGATCGACTGCGCGCCGCGTCTGACCTCGCCCTTGCCGCCGCACGTGCCACAGGTCGTCGCCTTGGTCCCGCTTTTCGCCCCCGATCCCGCGCACGCCTCGCAGCGATCGAACGTCCGGAGCTTCACCGTCCGGTTCGTCCCCGTCGCCACATCGGCGAGCGTGAGCTTCAAGACGACCTTGATGTCGGCGCCGCGCTGGCGTTCGCGACGGGTCCGCTCGCCCCCGCCGAAGAACGCGTCGAATCCGCCCATGCCGCCGAAGTCCCGCATGAAGATCCCGAGCGCCTCGGACAGATCGACCGGCCCGAACCCCTGCGCCCCACGGCTCGGGCCCGCATCGCCGAAGCGGTCGTAGTGCGCGCGCTTCTCCGCGTCGCAGAGGATCTCATACGCCGCGGTGATCTCCTTGAACTTCTCCTCCGCCGCCTTGTCGCCGTTGTTGCGGTCGGGGTGGTGCTGCATCGCGAGCTTCCGGTAGGCCTTCTTGATCTCGGCCTCGGGGGCATCGCGTGCCACGCCCAGCACCGCGTAGTAGTCGCGCGCGCTCACTGGAGGAGCTCACCCACGAGCCGGCTCGTGTGATCGACCAGGGCGATGATTTTCTCGTAGGGCATGCGCGTCGGGCCCATGACGCCGATGACGCCCGCGAGGGGACCGGCCTGGTAGGACGAGGTCACGAGCGTAAACGGCACGAGTTTTGGGTCGCCGTGCTCTCCGCCGATCGTGATCGTGAGCCCGCCGCGAAGACGGGAGGCGAGCGCTTCGCGCAGCAGGTCCCGGCGCTCGGTCACCTGCATCAAGCCCTGCAGGCGCTCCTTCGTCGCGAACTCCGGTTGCTCGGCCAACAGCTGGGTCGAGGAGAGCAGCACGCCCGCGCCGTCGTGCCCGCTCGTCGGCACGTCGAACAGCTCGTCCGCTTCCTGGATGAAGATGTTGATGAGCTCGCTCGAATCGCTGTCCGAGACCGCGTCCCGCAGCCGGTCGGACAACGTCCCGCGGATCTCGCGCAACGTGAGACCGGCGAGGCGTCCGTTCAGAACCAAGGCCACTTCGACCACCGCGTCCGACGCCATCTGCGCCGGGACCTCGACGAAGATCGTGCGCACCACCCCGCTCTTGAGCGCGAGCACGAGGAGCAACCGATCGGTCGACACCTGCAGTAGCTCGAGCCGCTCAAGCACCGCATCGTCCAGCGTCGGGCTCACGGCGACGCCGAGCTCCTTCGTCAGCACCCCGAGCACTTTGGCCGCGCGGGCGAGAATCTCCTCCACGGCACTCCGCTCTGAGGACAGCTCTTCGCGGATCTGGTGCGAGTCGGACTCGGAAATGCTCGTGGGCCGGATGAGGGCGTCCACGTAGACCCGATAGGCGAGATCGGTCGGGATGCGGCCGGCCGAGGTATGGGGGTGATAGAGAAACCCCTTCTCCTCCAGATCGCTCATCGTGTTGCGGATCGTGGCCGCGGAGAGACCCATCCCGAAGCGCCGGGCAATAGTCCTACTGCCCGCCGGTTCGGCGGTTTCGACGTAGGTCTCGATTACGGCTTCGAGAACCTGCCGCTCGCGCTCGTTGAGAGAAGTTCCGGCCAGCATTGCCAAGTCCTTTGCTGCAAACAATTTACGAAGTTCCTTGAGGCCCGGTCAAGTCCGCGACGAGCGCGTCGAGGCGGAGCCACCCTTCGGGCGTGCACGACACGCGGTCGGCCTCGAGCCTGACCCATCCTGCGGCGGTCCAGCGCCTGAGCTGCTCGTTCGAGAACGCGCTCCGCTCGAGCCCCTCAATCGTTCGCAACGCAAGATAGCGGCGCTCGAGTTCCCGCAGGGTCTCGGTCAGGCGCTCCTCGGACTCAAGCGGCAGGCGGCCGAGGGCGAGCGCGCGGCGGTAGGCCTCCCACGCCGCGAGGTTCCAGCGACGGGTGGTGCCGTCGAAGGAATGCGCCGCGGGCCCGAGCCCCAGGTAGGGGCGTCCCGACCAGTAGGCCGAGTTGTGGCGCGAGCGGTAGCCGCGAGCGGCGTTTGAGACCTCATAAAACTCGAAGCCCGAACGGGCGAGGACCGCGTGAGCGGTGAGGTATTCGTCCGCGTACCGCTCATCATCGGGGGCCGAGCTCGCGCCGCGGCTCACCCAGCGGGCGAGCGGGGTCCGGGGCTCGACCGTGAGGCCGTAGAGGGAGAGGTGCGTGGGCTCAAGGGCAATGGCGCACTCGAGGTCCCTGGGCCAGTCGCGCTCGAGCTCCGCCGGCAGCGCGAAGATCAAGTCGAGCGAGATGTTCGTGAAGCCCGCGCGGCGCAGGGTCGCAAAAGCCCGCTCGGTCTCCTTCGCCGTGTGCACGCGGTGCATCCACGCGAGTGCCCGGTCATCGAACGATTGCGCGCCCAGGGAAACCCGCGTGATGCCGAGCCGCCGCCACGATGCGGCCGCCTCGGGTGTCACGTCCTCGGGGTTTGCTTCGAGTGTCACTTCCAAGTCGAGATCGGTGCTCGGGAAGCATTCGAGGAGACTGGCGAGCGCTTCGGATGGCAGGTGGGAGGGCGTCCCGCCGCCGAGATACAGGGTGCGAAGCCCCTCGAGGTCCGGTGCGACGAGCGCGAGCTCGGCGCGCACGGCGTCGAGATAGGCCCTGGCCGGCACGCGTTGGCGCACCGCGATCGCGAAGTCACAGTAGCTGCACCGACGACTGCAGAAGGGGACGTGGAGGTAGAGGTGCTGCACGAGACGGTGCTACGGTGATGCAGCGTCAGGTGAGAAACCGTGCGCCGCGAGGACCGTCAGTTCGAAGGCCGGTCGCTCGCCCCGGTGGATCGTCACGGTCTCGACCGAGTCCACGCGCCGGAAGAGGTGCGCATACGTCTGCCGCGCCGCGTCGTCTCCGGGGCGAACGACCAACAGCCCGTCCGCCCCGGCGAACGTCTTCTGGTCCAACCGGTAGGGGAAGTGGTGGCACGCGGTCCCAAGACACAGGACCGGCACCGACCCGAGCGCATAGGCCAGCTTCCCCGCTGCCATCCAGTCCGCGGCCCCGGCAAAGGCCGGGCCGCCCGGCGCTCCGACGCGCCCGAACGCGGGGCGGAGCTCGCGCCAGTCGACGAGCTCAAGCGTTGGGTCGCCCTGGCGGAACAACCCCGGGATCTCCTCGCTCACGGCGCCCGTCGCCGCCTGCGCTCCCAACGCGGCGACGAGGACGAGCAGCGCTGCTGCGCTGCCAATCATTTCCACTCGCCTCACGTTCTCGCGTTGTCTTGCTAGAAAGCCCCCGAGGAGAGGAAACAAGAAGAGGTACCCGCCCGCGGCCCAGTGCGGAAACCCCGGGTGGCCACGGAGCGCGAGCACGGCGATCGCAACGATCGGCCCCACCGCGAGCCAGCACAACAACCAGCTCTTCTCGTTCGGACCGGCCAGAGACCCGGTCACGAGCACGTAGATGAGCCCAAGCCAGATCCAAGGAAAGAAGTACAGCGCCTGCCCCGCCACACTCGTGAGCAGGCCCGCCGGATGGAACCCGGTCGCGCTACTCACCCCCGTGTGTCCCCCTTGAAACCGAAACGATGCCCAGCCGTGCGTGGCGTTCCACAGCAATACCGGACTCACGACGACGAGGGCCACGCCAAGCGCGACCCAGGGCCCGGGGCGCGCGAGCCACCGGCGATCGCTCGTCGCCAGAAACCCGAAGACCCCAAGCGCCGCGAAGACGGCCACGTACTTGGACAACCCCGCACAGCCGCCGGCGACGCCCAAGGCGACCCACCACCCCAAGCCCCCGCCCTCGGCGTCATCGAGCGCGCGCGTCAGGCAGTAGGCCATCGCCACGAGCGAGAACATGAGCGGGCCATCAGGGACGATCCAGCTTCCGGCACTCAGCGTGAAGAAGGGTGCCAAGTTCATCGCAACGGCACCGTAGGCGCCTGCCTGCTCGCCCACGAGCCTCGCACCCAGGCGAAAGAGGAGCCACGTCGTGCCCGCAAAGAGAAGGATGAATGGAAGTCTCAGGACTGCGCTTTCGCCGAGCAGCGCGCTTCCTGCTCCCGCGAGCCAGAACACGAGCGGCGGATGATCGAAGTAGCTCAGGCTGAACGGCCGCGCGACCGCTACGGCATACGATTCGTCCACACCGAGTCCCGTAAACCACGCGAGCACCAGGCGGCCGAGTGTGCCCGCCACCACGACCCCGAGCACCAGGCGCCGCGACTGCGCCTCTCGACCGAGCGTCACCACTCCTCGACCGTCGCCGCCTTCGGTCTCCGGGACTCCTCAGCCGGTTGCGCGCGCATCAGCACCCGCCAGAGCGTCTCGAGCAGCTCGGGCAATCCGGCTCCCGCCACGGCCGAGATCGCGCACACGGGCGTCCCCTCGCGCGGGCGGATCGAGGGGAGCGTGGCCCCGGGGGCGAGCAAATCGATCTTCGTCAGCACGAGCACCTGCGGCTTCGCGGCCAGCGCTTCGCTATAGCGAGCCGCCTCGTGCAGCAACAGGTCGTAGGTCGCTTGCGGATCGGGCGCATCGACCGGGACGAGCACGGCCATCACTCGCGTGCGCTCGACGTGCTGCAGGAACTTCAAGCCCAGCCCCCTGCCCTCGTGCGCCCCTTCGATGATCCCTGGGATGTCGGCCATGACGAGGGATCGATGATCCGACAGCCCGACGACCCCGAGGTAGGGTTCAAGCGTCGTGAACGGATAGTCCGCAATTTTGGGCCGCGCCGCCGAGACGCGCGACAGCAGCGTGCTCTTCCCGGCGTTGGGCTCGCCGAGCAGGCCCACGTCGGCGATGAGCTTGAGCACGAGCTCGATATCGCGCTCTTCTCCATAGGTGCCAGGCTCCCACTCGCGCGGGCTCTGATGCGTAGACGTGGCGAACGCGGCGTTCCCGCGCCCCCCGTGCCCGCCCTGCGCGACCGCGAGCGTACTGTTCGGCTCGACGAGCTCGCCCAACAGCTCGCCGGTCGCGGCGTCGCGGACTTCGGTCCCCTGTGGAACGGGGAGCACGAGATCCGCGCCCGACTTCCCGTACATCTTCTTGCCACGACCGTGCTGGCCCCGCTCTGCCTTCCATTGGCGCCGGTAGCGGTAATCGAGGAGCGTCGAGAGCTGGGGATCGGCCCGGACATACACCGTCCCACCCGTGCCCCCGTCGCCGCCGTCCGGTCCGCCCTTCGGAACAAACTTTTCTCGCCGGAACGACGAGGCCCCAGCCCCCCCGGCACCGCCCACCACGTGCACCACGACCCGGTCAATGAACACGGACACCCTCCCCTATCACGTCAATTGCCGTCAGGTCGAGTGATGTTTCGGCCCCGCACATCCGCCCAGAGCTCCCACACCGACTCAGCGTGCCTGCGATCGACCTCCTCCTCGAGGAGATCCAAGACCTCATCGACTTCCTCAGGCGAGGCGCCGGTGTTCAGGGCGCCCCGCAAGTGCGCGTGAAGCTGCCGCGGTGCCTCGAGCACGGCGATTTCGGCCAACGTGCACAACTCGCGACGCTTGAGGTCGAGCCCGGGCCGCCCGATCAGCTTGCCATAGGCGTCGACCAGAACGAGCGCTTCGAGGGCGGGATGGAGGCCGCGAAGGTTGAGGAGGAGCTTGTGGTAGGTGCGCCCGTAGACGTGCCCGCACACGTCGGCCCCCCGCGCAGCCCACTCCGACCAGTCGGCGTGGACGAGCGGCTCCCCCGTCTCAGGCGTGGGATTCACCTCGCGCCACACCCCGAACGCCTGCAGGGCCAGAGCGTAGCCCACGTTCAGCGTGCTCTGCAGCAAGAGCTCGTCGACCCAGGCCACAGGGACACCGGCCGCTTTGAGTCCCAACATTTGCTCTTTTAGTCCAGCGACATCGCCCCGCGCGATCCGGATCGCGACCCGCACCAGCGCGCGCGTCGCTGCGTCCAAGGCGTGCTCTGCCTCGTCAGTCATGGTTCCTCCCATGGCTTGCGGCGACTCCTTCGAGGCCCCCTCGCGTGCGCAGCTCGCCCACCACCTCGCCACGGGTGTTCGTAATCGGCTGCGCCACGAGGCGCTCGGGCTGCGGTCTCAAGCCGAGCTCGGCGAGAATGGCTGCCATCGCGAGTGCTGCCGCGGCCCCCTGCCCGTCTTCGACCTTGAGCGCGATACCGACCTCTTCCTGCACGAGGAGCGCACAGTGCACCCCTGCCGCACCTGCCTTTGTCACCACGCGCCCCGGGTGGGCCTGCATCAGGTCGGTGCAAGCGCGCCCTTCTCCTGCGATGATCTCCGGGTGCCGCAGCATCGCCTGGACGATCGTTGACGCCGCCTCCCCGCGCGAGTCCGATCGCGCGTTGGCCTCGCGCCCGAGCGTCGCGTAACCGAGCGCCATCGCCCGGAGCGGCAAGGCAAAGCACACGACCCCGCATCCGTCGACCGCCGTGCCGATGTGCTCCCCCGATACCGAGGACCACTCGGCCACTTCCGCAAGACAGCGCTGCTGCACTGGGTGGTCTGCTCGAATGTAGAACTCGGACGGCCAGTTGTGGTGGCGTGCGAGAACGAGCATGGCGGCGTGGTTGCCGGAACAGTTCGAGTGGATCGCCGTGAGGCG
>Ga0209415_10000199_pt1 | contig 102637 bp, 78 predicted proteins | sample PeaSoiSIISIP2007_FD_187696 | JGI IMG/M metagenome (GOLD analysis project Ga0209415, IMG submission 187696) | Peat soil microbial communities from Weissenstadt, Germany - SII-SIP-2007 (SPAdes) (version 2) | ecosystem: Environmental > Terrestrial > Soil > Wetlands > Peat | place: Germany...
TGGTCGCGATTCCCCGGAAAACAAATTGTCGATGCGTGAGACGGACTGCCAACATCAGCCCATCCAGACGCAAGCCATACAAACGTTGCCGCAAAGGCTGAAAGGTGTAAAACCCGCGGCGCGCAGGCGTACCACAGCACCAGTCACAAGATTTCGGATCGTGCCAACGCGAAGTGCAGGTGCTGCCAGTTGAGTGGAATTATAGGGTCGAAAACGGCCGCTGGTCAACCGGTAGTTTAATGAGAAGTACATCCAGATGCCTTGTCCAGTGCGGTTTTGGGACAGTCTAAAACAGGCGCTCTAAGACTTGCAGGTCACGCTCAAGTTGCTGTGCAATTCAAGCGTGACCCGCAATAAGTGGAACTCTCGCGACTCCCGGAGGAGCGTTACAGCCCGTTCTCCAGCCATACCGGTGTGTATCCGATGGGCACCTGATGGTTCTTGATGCCATAAACATGGCCGTACAAGTCGCGGTACTGCACATACTCGTTAGGTACGCTGACCGTGATGGTGTTGCCATACGGCACCGACGTGTTCCAGATGGCTTCGGCCTGGTAGCCGCCGGACTTGTTGAAGGTGCAGCTCCAGGTGGCATTGGATTGCTCCTGGCAGGGCTGGACCATGGTTGCGCCCACCAGCCAGTTGTAATAGAGCTGATAGGAAGCGCCGTTGCTGGTCATCACGCTCGAGTTCGTGCTCCACAGATTGCCTTCCTGGGTCGAATCGTAGTCAAAGAAGTAAAACCTCTGCACCGGCGTGGACAACATCGACAAATAGTGGCGGAAAGTGAATCCCGGCTGTTGGTTAAGCGGCAGAGGAACTGCGTTGCAAGGGCTTGATTCGCACCAGCTGCCTTCGGTGACGTAGATAGGTTTGCCCATCTGTCCGTATTGCGCCATCGTGGAAGTGGTGGCATTGATACGGGTAATGATGTCTTCCGGGTTCTGCACGTAGCCGTGCAAACCGATCACGTCCACGTACTGGCCTCCGCCCGCAGATAGGAACGCACCCAGATACAGCATCTTGGTGGCGCCTTTTCCGTCACCGGTTTCCGGAGGTGAAGTGATTTTAATATTGGGATCGTAAGATTGGGCAATCTGACGCACATCCCGGGCCATGCTTACCAGTTGTGCCACCGTGCCCCCATATTCCGCGGGAATGTTGGGTTCGTTCCATATCTCGATGTACTGGATCTTGCCCGGTCCTTCGTGCTGCATCAGCGCAGTGATGAAATCCTTCACGTGCTGATCGGTGCCGGTGCCGTCCGAGTTCAGATCGTTCGGGGGATAGCAGCCACCAGGAGGCTCGTTACCCGAGTTGCAAGTGCAGCTTGGGCACTGCGACGCCCAGCTGGGCGTGAAGTAAAACGTGTACAGCACCGTTTGCCCATTCGCGGCGGTAAACGACAGCCATTTATCCAGGTTGGTCCAGTCATAGACGCCTGGCGCGGTGTTGATGTCCGACCACTTCACTTCGCTGGCGACTGATCTCCACGAGGAGAACTGCACTCCGACCGTAGAGGGCCAGGGATCGGTGTTTCGATTAATGTGCATGGCGAAAAACTGGGGTGAAATCTGGGCCGCAGCAAGGCTGGCTGAAAGCAAAATCATGGCCGCAACAAAACGCTTCATGGTGCCTTCCTCCGGCGTAGCCGCGAGTCTTCCGCTCTACGCTCGACTGATGAAATCCCCATGAGCTGGGGGGGAAAATTGGTCACTGGGAGCTGGCCATTTCTCCGGCAAGCCCACCAACGTGCCAACCCGCCCAGTATTGCCGCCCGGGTTCGGGGTCACAAGGTCGCGATGGACGCAATGGAAGGCGAAAAGGGACAGACCATGGCCTTGACCGCGAGTACAAGTACCTGGGCAATTTGTAGCAGGGAAAGCAGTTAGACGGCGCGGGCGCGGGTTTATGGGCATGTACTTCCAGCGTGGGCTTTGGTAAAGGAGTCAAAAGCCTCCCCCCCAATAGAGCAGTAGTTCCTATTGCCCAGAACAGCCGTTCCTTCGTAGACTTCCGGGACGGGGTAGCGCTGGCTTCTCCGTCTCGTTAAATGGTTCTGGACTTTTCCCCCTACAATCCCGCAAGGGACATTACTTTCAACTGGCCGAGGAAGCTGCTTTCATGAGTCTCCCAGATCGCTGGCGCAGCACTTTTAGTTGTCCCGTCGGGGTGTGCGCTGCAGTGCTTCTGGTGCTTGGTTTCGTCACCCTCGCCGATGCGCAAAACCTGATCTCGACCGTTGCCGGGGGCGGGTCCGTCAATGGTCCTTCCAACGGGCCAAACGCCGATCTTCCGGCTCCGAGTTCTGTGGTGCAGGATGGCCAGGGAAATACCTACATTGCCGTTCCCAACGCGCAACAGGTGTACAAAGTCGATCCGACCGGCGCAAGCATTTCAGTGTTTGCAGGACTTGGCTGGTCGACTGAAGAGCCGACCAAATTGGATGGAGGGCCTGCGGTACAGGGCAGCCTCAATGAGCCTACTGGCGTCGCCGTCGATAGCAACGGCAACGTTTATATCGCCGACATGGTCGACTACCTGATCCGCCAGGTGGACACGAGCGGCAATATTCACACGGTAGCTGGCAACACCAAACTTTGCCAGGATCCCACGGCGCCGTGCGGTGATGGGGGTAAGGCCACAAACGCACAATTAAATTATCCCGATGCCGTTGCCACGGATAAGGCCGGCAATGTGTTTATCGCCGACACCGGCGACAACCGAATCCGCGTAGTGAACATGCAGAACAAGGCAATTAAGATCGCGGGCGTGACCATCAAAGTGGGTGCCATTGCAACCATTGCCGGCACGGGCGTGGCGTGTACGACTCCGACCTCGGCTTGTGGTGACGGCGGCTCAGCATTGTCGGCGAACCTCAATGGGCCGCAAGGCGTGGTGGTGGACAAGAATGGCAACATTTTCTTTTCGGATGCCGGTGATCACCGGGTTCGCCTGGTGACCGGCGGCGGAATCATCCAAGCCTGGGCGGGCAACGGGACGGTGTGTAATCTCGCCGTTGGCTGTGGCGATGGCGGCCCAGCCACCAGCGCCAATCTCACCGGCCCCTGGCAGCTCTCGGTCGACACCTCCGACAATCTCTACATCGCCGACGCGCCGGAAAATAAAATCCGCATGGTGACCGCCAAGGGCACGATCTCCAGCGTGGCCGGCAACGGCACCATGGGTTTCAATGGCAACAACATTCCTCCATTGAATGCCGAGCTGAACTCCCCACGCGGCGTTTTTGTCAATAGCGCGACGGGCAATTTTCTGATCAGTGATACCGGCAACCAGCAAATGCGCGAGGTGGCGTCAGGGCTTATTAACACATTGGCGGGCGGCGGCTCCGGTAACGATGGTGGCCCCGCAACCTCAGGAATCCTGGCGGCGAACCGCGATGTTGCTTTGGACTCAGCAGGCAACCTTTATATAGCCGACACAGCGAACAATCGCATCCGGAAGGTAAGTCCGGCCAACGGCGGAAACAACGCGACGATTACCACCGTGGCCGGCACCGGCACTGCAGGCGGTTATGGCAACGGTGTACCTGCACTTTCGGCCAACCTAGATTCTCCCTACGGCGTGTTCGTCGATTCGAACAACAATGTCTATATTTCTGACACGTTCAACGCAATCGTCCGCGAGGTGAATGCCAGCACCGGCAACATCATCACCATCGCCGGCACCAATGGCCAGGTGTGCAGCAGTCCAGTGGCACTCTGCGGCGATGGCGGGCCGGCTACCAGCGCTAACTTGAATATGCCGGTCAGTGTGGCAGTAGACAATTCCGGCAACGTTTACATTGCGGACGCCGGCGACAATCGAATTCGCATGGTCAGCCCTTCTGGAACTATCTCCACAATTGCCGGTTCCACGGGTGGCACGAGCAATCAGTGTACGAGTGCGATCTCGCCCTGTGGCGACGGTGGGCCGGCCACTGCAGCGTTGCTGAATGCGCCCTTCGGCGTGGCTGTCGACAATGCAGGCAACATCTATATTGCTGACACCGGCGACAATCGCATCCGCAAAGTTAGCGGCGGCACGATCACTGCGTATGCCTTCAACGGCCTGCCCGGCTTCGGGCCCGACAAGGGCCTGGCCTTGGATTCCAGCTACGATACGCCGATGTACGTGGCGGTGGACCCCAAGGGCAATCTGTACGTCAGCGGCAGCGATCTCTATTATGTCGTGCAGCGCATCGACGTGTTCGACACGACTGTGCAGAGCGTGGCTGGCAGAGCAGGAGACCCGAAGTTCTACGGATACGGCGGCGACGGGACGAAATCGACTTCCTCTTCCGCGGACATCAACAATTTTGGAGCCACCATCGACGGCAACAGCAACCTATATGTTTCGGATGGCGGAAACAACCGCATTCGGTGGGTGCCGCTGGTTCCAACCGCCGACACCTCAACTCTCCAACTGAATTTTCCGCCGACCCCGATTGGGCAGCAAAGTCAGGCGAACTTCCGGGATACCAATCAGGGTATGGACGATATGTATATGGGGGCGGTGCAGTTCAAAGGACCGTTCTCCCTGGCGAGTGTGGTGGGCAGCAGTCCGGCCAATACCTGTGCGACTTTGATCGCACCTGGCCAGTATTGCACTTACTATGTCACCTACACGGCTACCGGATACGGGCTGCAGCAGGGCTACATCACGATCAGCGATAATGCGTACGGTTATCCGGTTCAAAAGGTCACGCTGAACGGTTACGGACCGGACTATACGATTTCGGCGAACCCGACCCAGTTGACCATCGCTCCGGGAAACCAGGGCAATTCGACGATTTCTCTGACTCCAAGCGCAGGTTTCAATCAAACGGTGACGCTGGTGTGTACGGGAGCGCCCAGCGGCACGGCCTGTGGGATGAACCCGAATCAGGTGCCAATGGATGGAATTAACGTGGGAACATCGACCATGACGGTGAATGTCGGTTCATCGACGGCGCCGGGAAACTACACGCTGATCGTCCACGGCACCAGCGCTACGAATCACGATGTGTCGGTCAGTTTGACGGTACCGTAAGTGGGGATGTTTGCGGATATCTTTGACTGTCTTCCGAGGCGCGCGTGAATCAAATCTCGCGTGCCGGGTGAAATTTCAATGAGGAAAGCTGAAATGAAGATCAAGAGTTTGACGGTTGCGTTAGTGGTGATTGCGGCGCTGGTAGCAGCGATGCAAGCGATTGGCAGCAGCAAGAAGAACAGCCCTGCCGCCACATTGACCTCGATCACTGTGGTCCAGATCCTGGATAAGAATGTTCCGCCGCAATTGCCGGTGGGTGCGCTGCGCCAGTTTACCGCGTACGCCAACTACTCTGACGGCACCCAGACCTATGTGACCCAGCAGGCGGCCTGGTCATCCGCCGACAACACCATTGCCACCGTCACTCCCAGCATGGGCCTGGTGACGGCCGAGGGCGTGGGTACGGTCAACATCACCGCGACCTACCAGGGCGTGCAGGGATCAAGTTCGCTGACCACCCTCGCCGCCACTCTGACCCAGGTTGGGGTGACGCCGGCCAGTTGGACCATGCAGACCGGCACCAGCCAGCAATTTAACGCCATCGCGGAGTACGGCGGGGCGACCATGACGAACGTGACTTCGATTGCGACCTGGAAGTCCTCCAACACCAAAGTGGCTACCGTCAGCTCGACCGGCCTGGTTCAGGCCGTCGGGGCGGGTACGGCGAGTATCAGTGCCTCTTACACCACTCGCGGTGGTTCGACCACACTTACCGTGACCACGACTCCGCCGCCGAATCTAGGGATGTGGAGTCCGCCTGAGAGCCTGGGCATGCTCGGCATTCATGCAGCCGTGCTCAACACCGGTAAAGTTCTGTTCATTGGCTATCCCATCGGCCGCTCCGGTGGTCCCGCGCCGGCGCGCCTCTATGATCCGATCGCCGACACGGTCACCGATGTGACCTTGCCGTTCCCGGTCGACATTTTCTGCGGCGGCGACTCGATCCTGGCCGACGGACTGTTCTTCATGGCAGGCGGATTGGATGACGGACAGTATCCTGCTGACGCCGGCATCACCAATTCAACCATGTTCAATCCGGCCAACAATACCTGGACGCAGGGGCCAAACATGAGTTTGGCCCGCTGGTATCCCGGTACGGTGCCCATGCCGGACGGCACGATCTTTACCCTGGCGGGCACCGATTCGCAAGGGCTGAACATCGAGCGCCCGACCGAATCCTACAATCACAACACCAATGCCTGGACGCTGTTGCCGCCCTCTGCCAAGATGCCTCCGAACCCGGATGACTATCCGCAGATGATCCTCTTGCCTAGCGGAAATGTGTTCTATGCAGCGCCACGGCAGGACAGCCAGATGTACAACCCGACCACCCAGAGCTGGTCGTTTGTGGCCAACATGAATTACGGGGAGCGCTACCGGTCGGGATCGTTATTGCTGCCCCACTCGCAGCAAGTGATGATCGCGGGCGGAGAGAGCGTTCCTTCCGGCGGCGGCAGCAATCCGACCAATACCACCGAGATTATCGACTTCTCGCAATCCACTCCAGTGTGGACCTATGGTCCACCGATGAACATCGCCCGCTACAACCATAATTTGATTTATTTGGCGGATGGCACCATTCTGGCTGTCGGCGGCAACCAGAATTCCAACTACACCAGCCCGGTTTTTCAACCGGAATTGTATAACCCGGTGACCGGCACCTGGACGCTGCTGCCGCCGCAGATTGGGTTGCGCGGCTATCACTCGACAGCGGTGCTGCTGCCGGACGGTCGGGTGATTTCGGCGGCATCCGACAGCGGGAAATCGCTGGAGAACACCTACGAGATTTACAGCCCGCCGTATCTGTTCAATGGCCCGCGGCCGACGATCACTTCAGTGCCCAGCCAGATTAACTACAACCTGCCGTTCACGATCGTGACGCCGGATGCAGCCAATGTGACGCGGGTGGCGCTGCTCCGGCCGGCGGCGACTACCCACGCCGATCACATGGACGACAAGTACTACATCGATCTGACGTGGACGGTGGGGTCAGGACAGATAACGGCGACCGCGCCGGCAAAAAGCAACTATGCGGCGCCAGGCTATTACATGCTGGTGATTTTGAATCAGGAGGGCGTGCCCTCAGTCATGCCCTTTGTGCAGTTGTTACCGAAAAGGCAGTGAACAGGGTGGAGCGGGGAAGCTGCCGGCCCCGCTCACCGCAGTGAGGCAGGTGCATTTTGCCTCGTGCATGTGACCAGAGAGTTGAGGTAGCAAGTTTAGAACCTGATCAGGAGAAGCTATCAATGATAGACCGGATCCTTCGCACAGCATATTTTGCCTTGTTGGTGCTGCCCATTCTTTTTGGCGGACGCACGGCCGCGGCACAAACCGGCATCAACAAGATCAACCACATCGTCTTCATCGTGAAGGAGAACCATAGCTTCGACTCGGTGTTCGGAACTTTCGAGCCGCCACCGTGGGGGACCAATCAAAATGGCACCAATTACGCGTTGATGTCGACGGGCGCGTTGGTGCCGATGGGCGAAACCCCGGACGCCAATCCAAATGACATCTGCCATGACTGGTCGTGCCTCATCGGCATGATGGACAACGGCAAGATGGACCGCTACGATCTGGATCCGACCTGCATGCAGAACGGCGTCTACATGTGCCTGACCGAACTGCATCAGGCGGATATCCCGAACTATTGGCAGTACGCGGCGAACTTCACGCTGGCGGACAATGTGTTTTCTTCCATCCACGCCACCAGTTGGCCGAACCACTTCTACACGATCTCCGCCACATCCGGTGGAGTCATCGGCCAGGCCCACCTGGGCGAGACCCGCGCCGTGGGCTGTGAAGCGCCCGAAGGTTCGACCGCGATGTTCATGGACCAGTACGGCAACGTCACCGAGCAGTATCCCTGCATCGACATCACCACGCTGGGTGACCTGTTGACCACGGCCAATCTGAGCTGGATTTCGTATGCTCCGCCGCACATTATTTTCAACGCCTATACCGCAATCAACCACATCTTTAACACCAACCAGTGGGCCGAGCACATCAAGGACTACGGCCAGTTCGTGACCGATGCCTCAGGTTCGAACCTGCCGGCGGTGAGCTGGCTGGTGGCTAACCACGAGAGCGAGCATCCTCCGTTCAGCATTTGCGATGGCGAGAACTGGACCGTGACCCAGATCAACGCCATCATGAACGGGCCGAACTGGAACGATACGGTGATCTTTCTCATGTGGGACGATCCCGGCGGCTTCTACGATCACGTCGCTCCGCCGACCGAGGACCAGTTTGGCCTGGGGCAGCGTGTTCCGTTCATCATCATTTCTCCGTATGCGCTGGCGCATAACATTTCGCACACGCAATATGAACCGTCTTCCGTGTTGAAGTTTATCGAGGAGCGGTTCAACCTGCCGCCGATGACCCAGCGCGACAAGAACGCGAATGACATGCAGGACAGCTTTAACTGGAACCAGACGCCAAACCCGCCTCTGACATTGACAACCCGCACCTGTCCGCAGGTGGTGACTTCGCAGACCTTCCAGCCGCAGACAGTGAACACCAAGAGCCCCACCTACATGTTCACCTATGTCGACAACAACACGACGACGATGTCGGATTTCGTTCAGAGCGTGACCATCTCGCCCAGCCCGGGCCCTTTTACTGAGCAGAATAACTGCGGCACCATCTATCCTGGGGCCTATTGCAACATCTATGCGAATTTCCAACCGACTACGAGCGGAACGCAAACCGCTACGATCACGATTAAGGACAAGATAGGACAGAACGGCCAGATCAACACGCACACCATAACTTTGACCGGCATCGGTTCGGAGTTGGGAATATCACCGGCGGGAATTATCACGTTTCCACCGACCGCAGTGGGCACGACCAGCGCTGGCAAGACCATCACCTTCACCAATCTGTCAACCACGCCGATCAGCATCTCCAACATCAGCCTTTCCGGTAACTTCTCGCAGACCAATACTTGCGGCAGCGCGATACCAGCCAACGGCAACTGCGCCTTCACCGTGACTTTCAAACCCACCGCTGCCGGAGCGCTGCCGGGCACTCTGCAGGTGACCGACAGCGATCCCTCCAGTCCGCAGACCATCACCCTGACCGGCACTGGCGCGACGCTCTCGGCCTCGCCCACCAGCCTGAGTTTCGGCAACCAGCCGATGTTTACCACCAGCGCGGCGCAATCCCTGACCATCACCAACATGAGCGCCACCAATGTTCCGATCACCAGTATTTCGATCGGCGGAATTTACAACTGGGCGGAACTTGCCCAGACCAACAACTGCCCGTCGCAGTTGGCTCCGCAAGGGACTTGCACGGTGCAAATCACCTTCAGCCCAACCATGCTGGGTCCAGTGCAGGGAACGACCAGCGGGTGGGTCACCGATCCACAGTTGCTGGTAACCTATCCGGCGAAGGACAGTCCGCTGGTTGTGAACATCTCAGGTAACGGCACGGCTTCCACCAACAATCCGGCGCCGATGATCACTCAACCTCTGGTGCCGGGTGCCGCTGTTCCCGGAGGCTCAGCCTTCACGCTGAACGTGTACGGGACCGGATTTACCTCCACCTCCGTTGTTAACTGGAACGGCACGGCGCTGGCGACCAAAGTGAAGGGGCCGAGATACCTGCAGACCACGATTCTGGGCTCACAAATCGCAACCGCCGGAACCGCCATCGTTACGGTAAGCACGCCAGGGCCGGGCGGCGGCGTATCCAATGCCATGCCTTTCAGCATCACCAACCCGTCTTCGAGCGTTTCATTCAACACCAGTTCAATCCCAGTTGGCACCAATCCGCAGGGGATCGTGACCGCCGACTTCAACCACGACGGATTTGCCGACCTCGCAGTTAACGATGAAAACACGAACCAGATATCGGTCTTGTTAGGTAACGGCAACGGGACCTTCACGTCGGGCACAACCATCACGGTTGGAAAACAGCCCGGCCCGCTGGTGGCGGCAGATTTCAACAATGACGGTATCACCGATCTGGCGACTGGCATGATCGCCAACAGCCGGATCGAGGTACTTCTCGGTACCGGCACGGGGACTTTCAATCCCGCACCGGTGGTCGATTGCACCTTGTTTGACGATTGCGGAAACACACCGGACCCGGTTGCCCTCGCAGTTGCTGACTTCACTAACGATGGCTACAAGGATCTGGCGGTCGTCAACAACATGATCAACACGCTGTCCATCCTGGACGGCCAAGGGAATGGCACATTCCGAGGGCAGGGAACGACACCGCAGCTCACCCTCAACAACGCGGTCGCGGTGGCGGTTGGCGACTTCAACAACGATGGCGTTCCGGACGTGGCCGTGGCGAACGCTACCAGCGGCTTGGTTGACATCCTGACCGGAAATGCGAACGGGGCCTTCAAAGTCGACACACCGCTGACGGTCACTGACCCGGCAGGCGTGGTCATTGCCGATTTCAACGGCGACGGCTTCGCAGATGTTGCTGTCATCAGTCAGAGCGGCAACACCGTTACCATCTTCCTCGGCAACGGCAACGGGACCTTCCAGACCGGCGTAGCTTACGCGACCGGTACGGGGCCGACTGCGATCATCGCTGCGGACTTTAACGGTGACGGGATCCTCGATCTCGCCACCGCCAACTCCTCGGGCACCATCTCCATCCTGCTGGGAGCGGCGGGCGGCACGTTCCCGACGCACACCGAATATAGCGTCGGTGGCACACCGTCGGCGCTAGTGGCCGGCGACTTCAACGGCAACGGCAAGATGGATCTGGCAGTGAGCAACTCAACCGGTAACAGCATTACGCTGTTCATACAGTAGTTCCTGACCTGAAAGCAAAATCCCGTGCGGCGAAAGCCGCACGGGATTACTTGTGTCCGCGCTCTTCTAAGAATGCTTAAGTGCGTCTAGCTCACGCCTCGGTCAGCCGTTCCTCAAAAGCGATGGCCAGGCCAACCTGTCTGTCCGCGCCGATCTCGGTGCGCACCACTTTTCCGGCACCTCGCAGCGTAACCTTGCCCAGTCCTTCTTTCTCCATCATGAGCAAGACTTGCACCATGGCGTGGTCAGGAATGGCTCGCGACGCGCAGAGGAAGGCCCCGCTCAAGGACACATTATGCGTACGGGCGGCGAGTTCGTGTTGTTCGCCGTCGATGTAAGAGAGGATCGCGGACTGCTGTAGGGGAAAGCGACGGTGGCGTCGCCGTTCGCGGTACTCCACTAAACGCTCCCGTTGCCCTTCCGAAGGGAGTGTAGTTTCCCGGCGCACCACAACAGGATGGCAAACTCTGCCTGCCCAGCGTGAGTATCAGCCGGGGTTCCCTGGGCGGGTTGGCGCTACCAGGACTAATTGCGTTTCAGTTTTTTGGAAATCGTCTTGACTTTTTCAGGCAATGGCGCCGAAGCGAAGATGCGCAGCTTCTGCCAAATGGAGGTGCGGTAGAAATCCCGCTGCCAGCGATGTTGGCTGAACCGGCCCAGCAATCCACTGTTGAGCGGGCCCTGCTCTGCGATCGCGACATTCTTCTGCACGTGATCCGGGGTGCGCATGCCGGGAATCACCGTCGAAACGGCCGGATGTGATAGGCAAAAGCGCAGAGCCAGGCTGGGCAGTTCTTCCATTGCAATGCCTGCGTCAGTAGCGAGGCGTTGCACCCGCGCCCACACCTGTTGCTTGCGATACCCGGCAAAATACCAGTTGCGGAAATCACCGTGCGGAAAAGTGGTGGCGGGAGTGACGCTGCCGGTCAAACCGCCTTCGTCAAACGGCACACGGGCAATGACTCCAATCTGATGCTCGTGGCAGTGTGGAAGAAGCTTGTCCTCCGGAGATTGATCGAAGATGTTGTAGATGACCTGTACCGTATCTACCAAGCCGGTTTCCAGTGCTGGCAGTACGCTGTTGGGCTGGTGATGATTGGTGGAGATTCCTACAAACTTCGCTTTTCCCGACCGGCGAATCTCTTCTACTGTTCGGCGCCACTCCGCGTCGTGCGCCCACTTCTCCGACCAGTTGTGAAATTGATAAAGATCAATCTGCTCGCGCCCGAGGTTCGCAAGGGTCCTATCCAGACAGCGCAGAACGTGTTCCCGCGGATACTGTTCTGTGTAAGCTTTTCCTGGCTGGAGCCGGCCTTTAATCGGAACCTTGCTGGCGATGATTACGTCCGCGGACTTGCCAAAGGCCTGCGCTAAGAGCTGCTCGCTGTGGCCGTCCCCGTAGATCAGGGCCGTGTCAAAAAAGTTGACACCCAGGTCTCGCGCCAGTTGCAGCGCTCGAATCGAGACCTGGTCGTCCGCGCCGAGCCAGACAGTTTTTCCGATTCCCCAGGTTCCAAAACCGACTTCGCTGACCCGCAGTCCGGTCCGTCCCAGCGTTCGGTAGTTCATTCGCGATCAGGCTCTCTCAAGACAGTTATAGTTTACGCAACTCGGCCTTGAGGACCTTGCCGGAACCGTTCTTGGGAAGGGAATCGAGCACCACAATGGACTTGGGGTGCAGTTTCAGTGGGATGTTTTCCTTGCAGAACTGGCGCACGCGATCTTCCAGACCGGCCGTGCCGGATTCGCGTGGAACAATAAAGAGTTTGATGGCCTCGCCCAGGACCTCATCCGGAATGCCAATCACGGCAGCTTCCAGCAGAGCGTCACATTCCAGTAACCGCTCTTCGAGCGACTGGCAGCTCACGCGTTCGCCACCGCACTTAACAAAATCCTTCGTCCGTTCGACCAGATAAATAAATCCGTCCTCGTCGACAGTGGCCACGTCGCCGGTGTGGAGCTGGCCGTCGCGAAACGAGATTGCGGTCTCCTCGGGATCGCGCCAGTAACCGCGAGCAATGTTGCCGCCTTCAGCGACAATTTCGCCGGTTTCCCCAGGACGAACTGCCGCGCCCGACGAATTCAAGACTCGCAAGCGCACGCCAGGAATGCCCTTGCCAATGGATCCTGGTTTCTGGCCGACCATTTCCGGAGCCAGATATGACAGGCGTGCCGTGGCTTCGGTTTGCCCGTACATCAAGAACACCTGGGTGCTGGGCAACGCAGCGCAGAGCTCTCGCACGAAAACCGGCGCCAGGTGGCCTCCGGCTTGCTGCACATAGCGCAAGCGTGGAAACGACATCTTCCTCAAGCTGGAGCGGCGCAGCAGGATCTGATAATGACTGGGCACTCCCGCAAAGCCGGTGCACTCAGTTTCCGCCATCCGTTGCAGCACTTTGTCGGGATAGAGAAACCGCGGGTCCACCACCACACTGCCGCCGACTCGCCAGTGCGTATGCAGGAGAGACGCGCCGAAGCAGTAGTAAAACGGCAGAACCGCCATGATCCGGTCGGCCTCGGTCAGCTTCAAATACTGGATAATCGATTCCGTGTTGGCCACGATGTTGCCGTGAGTCACCATCACGCCGCGGGGTTTGCCAGTCGACCCAGAAGTGAACATGATCGCAGCCAGGTCACCGGCGTCCACCTGCGGCAAATCTGCGGGAGCGCGTGACGGCTGTCCGGTTAAATCGGCAAACATCATGCCCGGGCCGTTGTCGGTGACGACGGGCGTCTGCGAGAACTGCGCAGCGTGCCGGGCCGCAAGGCGGGATTGCAGAAAGGCAAAACGCGGCTCGGTGAGCCGGACAATGTGTTCGAGATCATCGCGTGAGATGGCAGGATTCAACGGCACACAAACCATTCCCGCCTGGAAAGTACCCAGGTAAGCGCTGATCCAGAAAAAAGAATTATCGCTGATGAGGACAACGCGATCGCGCTTGCGTCCGCCCTGGCTGATCAAGTAGCGCGCGACTGCAGCGGCGCCAGATTCGAGCTCGGCATAGGTGTAGGAGCGGTCGAGCAGGATGACTGCAACCCGGCCGGGGTCCTTGCCCTCGAGCAGAAAATTTGCAACGTTTTGGGACTTGTGCGCGAGCGGCATTTCGGATTGGGTCAAAAGGCCGGGCACAGCGTGCAGCTCTAGACTTCTGGAATCGGTTCCATCAGCACCGGCTCCGCGTGCAGATAACGCGTTGCCTGACGCTTGGCCTCAATCAGTTTATATACCCGCAGCACCTGCTGCTCCGGCAGGCCGGCAAGCGGAGCCAGTTCAGACGCCGGCATCCCCTTGTTTTTTCCGTACAGACACAGGTCCATTTTCTCAAGCGGAAGAGTGAAGTAGAATTCCTCCTGCGTCTGTGCGAGCGAGTAAGTGTCAGTCGTGGGAACGCGCTGCTGGATCTCCTCCGGAACTCCGAGATATGCAGCCAGCTGGTAAACCTGCGATTTATAAAGATGGGCGATGGGCTTGAAGTCCGCAGCGCCATCACCGAGCTTAACAAAGAAACCCTGATCGTACTCCAGACGATTCGGTGTGCCGGCCACGGCATAATGGTTCAGATCAGCGAATGTGTATTCCAGCATCTTTCGCGTGCGCTGCTTCAGGTTGGTGGCCGCCAGGATCCCGCGATACGCCTCCGCCGTCAGCCGCACGCGCTTGGTTTCTCCATCTGGAGATTGCACCACGACATAGAAAACCGGATAGCGGTCATCCGCCAAAAGGTCGGGTAGCACCATTTTGCACTTGTAGCCGGCGCCGTACTCGGGAACTACCTGGCGCACGGAAGAATCGCGCAGCTCGTAGCAGCCGGCGGCGTGCAAGATCGGAGTAATGTCGTGAAGCTGCGAAGACGATCCCAGTGCGGCGGCCACCATCTTCCCCAACCGCGCACTCTCGGGAGAGGAATCGGCGTCGGGAGTGAACAACACCAGCACACGCTCGGGTCCCAGGGCCTGCGCGCAGAGAAACGCGACCACTGCGCTGTCGATGCCTCCAGAGACTCCGACCACCGCTCCCTTTCGGCGAAACTTCTGGAAGACGACTGCACGGATACCGGTTACGATCCGCTCCGTTTCGGAGGCGACGTCGATGTTCAGAAGCTCATGGGACGCTGCGAGAGACGCATTCATATGCTGCTCGGACTTCGTCATCACGCTGAGGTGTGAGAGACGTCCATCGCCGACACCGCTAGCGGCGCTGACAGTTTGCGCTGCAGGAAGCGGCCAAGGGATGAAATGGAATCCAGGTTTTCCGGAACCAGTTCCTCCGGCTCCAGTTCGATGTTATACCGCTGCTCCAGGAAGGAAACCAATTCTAGGATGCCGGTGGAATCAAAAATCCCCTTCTCAAGAAAGGAGTCGTGGTTGGACAGAATGTCTTCCCTCCCCATGAGGAAGTTGTCCAAAATAAAGATCCGGATCTCTTGCTCAATTGCCGTCATTAGCAGGTCTCGTTGATGAAATGAACTGTTGCATCAGAAGTTGGGCCGAAAGGATACCCACCAAAGCCATGTTGTCGCGGGTACCGCTCGCCCGACCTTTTTTGAACTTCGATGCGAGACCGAGAACTGTAGGGGGGTCGAAGATTCCGTCTCGCCTGATCCTTTCTTCCGAAAGGAGTTCTGCTACAAATTCAGGGGAGTTTGGACCTATAAAACTAGCACCGTCCGGCGCCCGGTACGGCTGCTTGGGACGCTGAATAACGGCCGGGGGCAACATACCTTTGGACGCCCGCTTTAACAGGTATTTCTCTGTTAAAACGTGCATTTTCAATGCCGGGGAGAGGGCCTGAGTGAATTCTATCACACGATGGTCGAGAAACGGATACCGGCCCTCCACCGAATGGGCCATAGTCATCCTATCTCCTTGAGAGGAAAGGATATAGCCGGGCAATAGATGCACTGTTTCCAGATATTGCGCTTGACAGAAGCTGGGCCAGCGGGAGTAGCCGTCCGGCAGCGCCTCCTGTAACTCTTCGTAACCCTCGTAGTCGGACAGCTCATGCTTTACTTGCTCTGAAAAGAAGCTCTTGATCCTGGCGGTTAACTGCCACCGCGGCAGGTGGGAGAAGAAAGGACTCGCCAGATCCTGAGCATCGATGCGGAAGAAGTGCGCCAGGTATGCTTCCGGCTGCTTCTGTAAATCCTGCATATAAGGATAGAGGCGTCGCAGCAGCAGCGGCCGAAGTCGCGAGTTCGGCTGCTGCGCCCAGAAGCGGCGAATCTTAGCCTCCTTATATATGTCGTAGCCGCCGAGGAGTTCGTCGGCGCCCTCGCCGGTAAGAATGACTTTGAAGCCATTGTCGCGAACCAGTTGTGACAGCAAAAACAGCGGCGCCGGAGCGGCCCGCAACACCGGTTGTTCCGTGTGCCAGATGACAGCGGGGAAGTTTTTGCCGATGTCATGACTGGAGCAGCGGATTTCGCTGTGTTGCGTGTGCAGAAACCGGCTGGTTTCCTGCTGGTATGGGCTTTCGTCGAGGTCGGCATCTTCGAAGGCGACGGAGAATGTCCGCAGATTTTCCTGCACCACTCGGCGAGTGAGAGCCGTAATGAAACTCGAATCGATGCCGCCGCTGAGGTATGCGCCCACCGGTAAGTCCGCCCGCAGACGGATGCGGGTGGCGTCGGACATCAATTCGAGCAGTTCTTCGGTTTTACGCCCGGCCGAATCGCTTGCTGATTCGACCCCGGAATAATCCAGTTGCCAATAGCGCCGGACGTTCATTCGGCCGTCCTCGACCGTCAAAGAATGGCCGGGAGGAAGCTGGGAAATGTTGCGGAAGATCGTGCGTGGGGCCAGCGTTACCCAGAAGGTGAAAATCTGATCCAGCCCCTTCAGGTCTAGTTCACGTCGAACTTTCGGACACGCGAAGATGGCCTTAACTTCCGAGCCAAAAATAAAGTTCCGATCGGCCACCGTGTAATAGAGTGGCTGAATGCCGACGCGATCGCGGGAAAGAAAAAGTTTCCGGCGGCGCGCGTCCCAAATGGCGAATGCCCACTGTCCGTTGAGGCGATGAACGCAGTCCTCACCCTCGCGCTGGTAGAGATGCAAAATGACTTCGGTGTCGGAGCGCGTGGCGAAGCGGGCGCCCTTTTTTTGCAACTCCTCCCGCAGCTCAACGTGGTTGAAAATCTCGCCGTTGAAGGTGATCCAAAGGGAACGGTCCGCGTTGGACATGGGCTGGTTGCCGCCGGCGATGTCCACAATGCTGAGCCGGGCGTTCGCCAGGCCGACAGCATTGTCAATGTGTACGCGCTGCGCATCCGGGCCACGGTGCCGCAGCGTGGCGATCATGCTGCGGAGAAGCGTCTCATCTACACGCTCGCCCCCAAGTTTGAGTATGCCCGCAATACCGCACATGAAATTTATTTGCTGATGCGATTCTACAGGGCGCCGTCGCCATCAAACGGCGTTGGGTCCCACACGCTGGGATCTTTCAAGCTCTCCGCGAGTTGTTTGTCCCTGGCTTTGTAGTAATAAAGCCAGCAAGGGAGTTGGCGATGATGAGGCGCAAGAGGTTCCAGCATGGCGCGTTTTTCCGCGGAGAATCCATTGACCTCGAGCATGTGAAAACCCTGTTCGCGGCAGCGCTCCAGGGCCAGCCAGAGCATTCCCCCGAGCGCATGCGGTTCGTTGTCGAGGCTCTGAAAGTCCACCAGGCGGACCCGCTTCAGACCCACGTTGTAGTTGTCCTGGCGGAGGAAAATGCCGTAGGCCCGCAGGCTGGAATCGCAAGTCAAAGTAACAATCCACACCCGCTGCTGTTCCAGGGCAAACTTGAAATGCCAATCGAGAGTGTCGTGGGAGCGAACGGCCAACAGCGACGACGGCTGCCGGGCCTTCAATTCTTTCCAGAAGACCTCAAAGCGCTGGTCGAATCCAGCAGTAAAATCCAGCTCAGCACCCTGTATTTTTGGCGGCCGAGGCTGCCGCTTGAATACATCCTGGACGGCCAAAACAGCGGAAACAGGATAGCTGAGCAAAGTGGGCAGCGGTGCATTCTTGCTCTCTGCAAGTTTTGCGGCAAAGCCACGATAGCCGGTGATCCAGAAAACCGACTGGTCCCAGGCTCCCGCCGGACAGCGCTGGCAATGAAACAGTTCGTGCAGGTTCATGCCCTGCGCGTTGACTGTGCTGTTGAGGATTAAGTCAATATTTTTCTGATTGAAAAACGAGCTAAACAGTGGAAAGGCGTAGCTGCGGTAGCGCTCATCGACAGCCAGGCCGCGGCCGCTGGCGGCGATCAGTTCCCGTCCGCGAAATTCGAAGGCCGAGGGGACATTGCTGATGTGTCCCACGATTTCCTTCTGTTCATTCTCGACGACCCATCCAATCTTCCATTCGGGCAGATCGCGGCAGGCTGGATTTCCCTGCCAAAGGTGGACCCACTCGTCATACGGCCTGGGGTGGAGCCGGTAGCGCGACTCTAAGGCCGCCATCTGTGGGTAGTCGGCAAACGTAGCCTCGCGAACTTGCGCCACTCCACCGGTGGAGGCCAGTTTGCTCATCAATGGTTTGGCTGACATTTCAAGTTACCTTACAAAAAGACGGACACCGCCCCACGTCAGTTACAGAAGAGGAAGGGCGGTTTCAGGCGTTGACAGGAGCTTGCAAAAACGCCGACTGGGAGCGCGATTGGAGCTGGGCCAATCCAGTCTTGCTTAGCACAAAGTTACCGATAACCAGAGCGTCGATGCCGGAGCAAAAGTAACTCCGCACGGCGTCTCTGGGATTGACGACCAGAGGCTCACCAAAGAGATTGAACGAAGTGTTGACGAGGATGGGCGCTGGCGCTTGTTCGCCGAACTTTTTCAACAGGCGCCAGAACAAAGGGTTGGTGCGCTGGCTCACTACCTGTAGCCGGACGCGGTTGCCGGCAAACAGCAACCCCTCCGGCAGAACGTTGGTTTCCGGCCGCGCCTGGGCCAGTGAATTCATAAATGCGCATAGCGGCGAACAGTCGAAGTAGCGGGCGCAATCTTCTTCCGGTATTGCCAGAGCAAACGGGCGGAACCACTCGCGGTGCTTGATGAAGTCGTTGAGGTTCTCTTTGACGTAAGCAGCCCAAGGCGATGCCAGCACGCTGCGATGGCCAAGGGCGCGCGGGCCGAACTCGGCCGCTCCCTGATACCAGCCCACGATCTTTCCCGCGCCAAGCAACTGTAGAGCCGCGTCAATCTTGCGATCTTCTGTGCTTTGCAAGGCGTAACGGGCTTTGCAGTTGTCCAGGACGTCCTTGATGTCCTGCTCGCGAAACTTCGGCCCCCAAAAGACACTGGTGGTCGCTTCTATGCGAGCATTGCCCTTGACTTGATGCCACATCAACTGCGCCGCCCCGAGCGCGCAACCGGTGTTGCCGGGCGCCGGCGGCACGAACACGCGTCCCGACCCCAGGCGCTTCTCCAGATCAGACACCAGCAATGTATTCTGGAACACGCCACCGCCCAGGCAAACCTGCTCAACGCCCTCCTGCCGGCGGACCGATTCCACCAGATCCGCGATCAAGTCCGTACACGCCTGTTGCAGGCTGGCCGCCAGAATTTTTTTCTGGTCCTGCGTGATCTGCGAGCGTTCTGCAGGCAGGCCGAATTCCCGCGCAAACTTGCTAGCAAGCGGAAGACCGCCGACCAGCCCGCGGGTGAAATAGCTGAGGTCAACTTTGGGCAATGGCCCGCCGCCACGGCGCATCATCTTCAGGAAGGCGTCTTTGAGGTCCGGGCTGCCTTCCAGGCTGAGCCATTGCGTTTTGTGTTCTTCCTCGTGGGGAACAAAACCGAGCAGGTCGGTAATCAGTGTATAGACCCATCCCACCGAGTGGGGGAAGGGAATCGTTCGCAGGACGCGGATGCGCGTGCCTTCGCCGATGGCCAGCATTCCCGATCGGCCGTCACCTTCTTCGTCGAGAGTGAGGATCAGCGCCCGCTCAAAGGAAGAGGAAAAGAACGCATTGGCCGCGTGGCAAAGGTGATGGTCCAGTTTGACGACTTTGCTGGGCGCGACCCGCTTGCGCAGGCGCCGGATGTGATTCAGATGTTGTGCTGCCAACCCGCTGTCGTCCGCTTCATAGTAGGCGTTGGCCAGCGGCGACAGCAGCGAGTGCCTGGCCCGTGTCCACGAGCGGCGCATCCAGCCCTGCAGTGGATCGCTGGCGATGGCCACCGAATCCAGGTCATGCCAGGAGATGCCGGCACTCTGCATGCACCATTCAATGGCGGTAATCGGCATGCCGCGAGTGCGGGTGCGCAGCAGTTTACGGTCTTCTATGCCGGCTTCCACCTTGCCATCGCACAGCAACAGCGCGGCAGGATCCCGCTTGAACGACGACAATCCGAGAATTCGCATAGGCTAATCCGCTTCCGAACCACGAACCTGCGACGAAACCGAAGGCTTGGCCTTGGACTCCTGCTTGGCATCGGCCGCTTGCCGCAGCAGTACCGCCGGCCGTCCGGCGGCTTTGCGGTAGGAATTCAGCAGCCCCAGCGGCGCGAAGCAATAGAGCCACCGCTTCACCGTATCGGACGTCCGCCAAAAGCGATAAATCGTCCAATCGACAGCACGCTGCCCAAGAGACGGCTTCGTGGCCGTAGTATCCAGCACCTCATAGACCCTCGGCCATCGGCCACCGGATTCCTCACGCCACAATCGCACATACGACGCAATCTTATGTTTCTGCGCATCGGTAAGAATCTCCGACCGTTCTTCTCTGACGACGATGCGATCACCCTTCACTTTTTCGTGTTGCCCCGCTGGATCAATAGCGGAGTGGTCGCCACCCTTCAGGCTGGCCATGCGCTCGTCGTAGGGAAGATTGAGAAACTCGCAGACTTGCGTCATGGTCCCTGCAGTGTCGCGCACCAGGTCGTCGTACTCGATCGGATGAACGTGGGCCCCGCGTCGCAGCAGCGCGTCGTACTGTGATTTGAGGACGCGGCAGCCGAACAATCCCCGTTGAAACATGCCCTTGCGGTTAAACCAGGAATACGAAATCTTTCCCGCCCGCAGCACGCTGCGGCAAACGTCCGCGGGATCGCGCCAAATAATGATGAAGCGCGCATCGGGAAACATCTTGTGCAGACTGACCATGTAGTCGAAGTAGCTCGGCGACTTGCAGCCCCAGATTGCCGACCCGGCGTAGTCGCGGTAAACGGTTTCGACGGCAGTCCTGACATCGCCCGGATTCGCCGGCAGTTGGGCACGATCGATGGAATGCCGGCGCAAGGCCCCGCTCCAGAAGTCCCAATGCTCCATCCAGTTTGCCCTGCGGTTAAACCAGAAGAACAACGGATGCAGCACCGCGAGATCGCCCTCGTACATCAGCGAAATCTGGGGATGCTGGTTGATGAGCCGGTAGAGCAGGGAAGTCCCCGAGCGCCACATGCCAATCACGAATAGAGGTCCGCGTCGCGCTTCGAAAGACGAGGCTGCGGAATTCTTCACGGTTTGGGTTGGGGACTCCAACTGTTCGGACACAGGGCTCACTGTCTAGCCACACTCTTTTCCGGGGTATTTACCTGGCAGGCGGCGGCGTAAGCGGGAAGTGTACGCACGACCTGGGCAAGACCATCTGCGATCCATAGGTGCCCGGGCTGCGTGGGATGTACGTGGTCCATGAACAGCGGGCCTCGGTCGCGGGTCCGCAATGCCTCGATCATATTGACCATGGGCACGTGGTTCGCTTGCGCGAAGTCCATCATGGCTTTCTGATAGGGATGGAGGTCGCCGTTGCCGGTCTGCTTGTCGGAGCCCAGCACCAGTAGCACCATGGGAACGTTGTGCGTCTGCGCCTCGTTGTATGCATCCTGCAAGTTGGCGGTAAAAACCGACGGAGGATCGTCTGGTTTTTCCTTGGCCGTGTCCCATGTGCCGCTCAGCATCAGTTCACGAAAACGGTAATAAGCCAGACCGCGCATCACGTCTTCGATCAGGAAACTGTACAGCGCGCTGCGGCGTAGCATCGACTTCATCACCACGCCACGCAGGATTTTTTTCTTCTCCGCGCCTTGCACGTGGACCAGTCGCTCCATGCCGGTGTTGAAGCTGTAAGCCACGACCACGAGGTCCGGCTGGAGGTTGCTTTCGAGCACGGCCTTGGCCCGCTCGTCGACCAGTGAATTCGGATAGGCATTCACGCCCGCTGAAATGACTTGTACATGGTCGACGCAGCCGGCATGGTTCAGCTTCTGTTCCAGCAACGCGCTGTAATGCGAGTTATCATCCACGCCCCAGCCCATGGTGACCGAATCACCGAAGGTGAAAATGCGGAATTCGCCTGGCTGTTTTGGTCCCAGGTCTACCGGGTAACGAAACCCTTCATCGTTGATGCTGATTTTGGCGTGGTTCGCATTCGTAAGCTGGTCGCGTCCTGGCGTTGGCAGCCAGAGCAGACGCTGATCAGGATGGAACTGCACGTAAGACCCGTAACCAAACAGCCGGAGGACGAGTTCACAGACCACAAGAAAGCCGAAGAACCAAGCCACTCCGCGCCAGAAGCGCCCCTTTTTTTTCGGCGCCGGTGCCGCGGGGGGCGCGATCCTGCTCACGGACTCTAAACCTGAAGATGTCACCGTTTTTTCCATTTCTCGTTCTTGCCTGCTCACCTTCCGGAGATCGCAGGGGAGTTTTTCAGTTCATCGCGTACATTGGGGTAGGACGCGCAGCTGCAGTCTGTCGCCTGAAGGCCAGTTCCGCCCGCTGCTTCTGTTTTCGCCGGAGCAATTCGGCCCAGCCCAGTACGATCAGGAAGAACAGCGGCGCGTGCCAGATCAACTCTACGTTAAAGAACGAGTGCACAACCAGCACAATCAGGACTCCAAAAGCTTCCAGGCTGAGTTGTTGTTCCGCGATGGGAAGAGATTTGTCTCGCGAGTAGCGGAACAGCAGCGCAGTGGTCCATATGACCGCGATGGCGAACAATACCGTGCCGATGATCCCTGAGCCGACCAGCAACTCAATATAGTCGCTGTGTGTCGAGCTGGCGTTTACGCCCAGACTTTTTAGCACTACGAACTTTCCGCCCGCGTACGCGCCCATGCCGGTGATGGGGTGGGCCAGGAACTGGATCCAGGCCGCGTGCCACCATTCCAACCTTCCGCTCAGTTCGGTGAAAGCCTCTTCGCCCTGGCCGCGCTGCAGCCACTTATATGCAAAGCTTCCCATCGTGGTAAACACCAACGCCGCTGCAGACAGGCCTATCGCCATCACGCCGCGCAGCCCGCGGGCGACCAGCAGGACTACGATGATGGCGCCCGCCAAACCGAAGATGGTGTTACGAGTTTGCGAGAAGAGGAGCGTCGCCAATCCAAAAATGAACAGGCAGGCGTACCAGGAGCGTTTGAATACTCCCTGCTGAAAGGGAACCAGCCGGCATATGGCAACGATGCAAAGCACCGCTCCGTATTCACCCACCGCGTTGTACGCGGTCATAGGGAAGACGCCCTTGAGCCGGCCGTCGATCAATACTTCGCTAGGCCAGATGACAACCTGGCACCAGCACCAGAACGTTTCTATGGCATACACCGTCCAGGTGAAATCAAAGAAGATCTTGTACTGTTCTGCCGTGGTGAAAAAACACAAAATCGCGGACAAGACGGAGACGTCCAGTAGGAACTCGACGGATTTGTAGAACGTGAAGGCTCCAAATATCGACCACAGGGTCGAGAGCGTGCAGTACAGAGCGTAAATCGCCAAAACCCCCGGGATGCCCTGGAACAGGGAACCCAGCCAGAGCATACGGCGCATGGCCAGGGAAAGCAGCAGGTAGAGACCGAGAAACAGCTCGGGAAGGATACGAAACATGGCCCAGGCGTCCACCGGGGTGGAGCGGAATTGATCCATATCGCGGACCCGGAACACCAAAGCGCTGACATAGATTAGAAACCACAGGAAATGCCACCAGTTCAGCCTGCCCTTGAGGTACGCCGCGTTGGTTTTGAGTTGTGGAAGCGCAAGGCCAAGCAACAACAAAACCAGTAGCGCGCCGATGACAAACAGCAGATTGTAGGCCCCGCCCTTCAGCGAAGCGAGGTTAATGGCAACGATCGTGGTGACCGCTGCGATGGTTACGAACGCCGCGATCTGGAGAAAAGGTAGACGGGACGGGTCCTGCCGCCTGACCTCCATCGATGTCGCGTAGCTGTTATTCAAAGGCTTCATCTAGTCGAACTCCAAATCTTCGTACCGCACTCCTCACAACGAAGGTGCGCCTGCTTTACTCGGCGGTTGATTGCCAGTCTTGCTTCCGCCGGACGCGAGGGCATTGCCCGGAACCTGAGCCTGCATTTCGCAGACTTTTCGGGCCATCAATTCTCCACCCAGTTCGTGTCCGATCTCGTTCCAGTGTCCTTGATTGCTGCCGCGGAACCCGTGCAACTGCACGTTGTGTTCCTGGGCGTACTGGAGAAAAATTGGCGCCAGGGTCAGCACCGGAATGTCGTCGCGCTTGGCTAACTGGGCGACGCGTTCGTCCGGATAGTACAAGTTGGGCACTCCCAGACGCTTCATGAGTTGCTCGCGCGCAGTCCCATCAGGAGAGACCTGAATGCTGCTGCTCAGCGTGACCACCAGAAGCTGCGCGCCATGAGCTCTCACTTCATCGCGCATGGTGGTGATCAATTCCTCAGTAACGCTCCACGCGTCTCGCCAAACCGGATCGGTGGGCTCGTGATAGACATTATCGTCCAGGCCCATTTCCGTCGCCTTCACGCCATCAATGTTTTTCTGGGACGAGTAATTCTTCGCCGCAGCGGCCACCTGCAGCACCCGGGAATGAGCTACTGCCCAGGAAAGAAAACGATGGAAGGCGTTGAACTGAGAGTGAAAGCCGGGCTCATTCACAAACGAATCGTCCAGCACCAGCTTGCCATTCTCATGCACAAAATAGGGGCGATAAGGGTCCTTCTGCAACACGCGCGAATCGTTCTGGACGTCGTTTCCGGTGAAAAAGGCGAGCACCACCAGGTCAGGCGAGTAGTCCCAGGCATAATGCCGAAGCATCTCCAGTTCCTGCGCGGTGCCATAGCCGGAGACGCCAAAGTTGATGGCCTCGACGTGCTTTCCATTCAGCTGCGCACATCCCTCCAGTTGCCTCTGCATCGCTGACGAAAAATTCTTTTCAACCGATACCTGCATGGCTTCTGTGAACGAGTCTCCCAGGACAGCGATGCGAAAAGTGTTCGGCGGCTTCTGCTTGGAGTGCTCAACGTCGTGCTGACCCTCATTGTTGATGCGGATGAAAACATCGTTTTCGGAATGTCCCATTTGTGCCTGACCGGGACGCAGTCCCAGACCGGTGTAGGGATCCCAAGTGTAAATCAGCAATTTCCCGCCCAGGCTGGGAAAGCCGATGTGGGCGATTCGCAGGGCGACCTCGGCCAGCGCCAGTGTCACCACTACGCTCAGGCCCAGCAGCAGGAGCTTCTGTGCGATCTTTCGCAGCATTCTTTGCAGTACTTTCTATTGGGGACGACCGCCCGAAGGCGGCTCGGAAAAGGGGAAAATCCAATCGCAGGGCGGTGCGGTAGCCATACCCGCCCCAGATTGACGTGACTACAGGATATGCCAGGCGGCCAACCCCTGTCCAGTCCCTTATTCTGAGGCAATCTATTCAGAATAAAGCAGTTACAGGTATTGCCAGGTGGCTAAAACAGGGTATAGATAAACGGAGCGATGGCCGAGCTTTGGGCCAGAACGATCAGGGCGCCCAGCAGGAACAGGGTCACAATCATGGGCACCAGCCACCAGCGTTTGTTGCTCCAGAAGAACGAAAAAAGTTCGCCCGCGACTCCAAGGTTCCGGGCGGTGGTACGAATGAATTTCATGGTTCTCTCCTCAAAAGTGAATCTTGAACTGAACCATCACTGGACGCACGTGGCGATCAGGCGGCGCCGTTGTTCTCAACCTGGGTCCGCTCGGCTCGTTCCAGGCAGAGCCGCAAACTCTTGGCTAAGAAATCTACGTTTTGCTCGTAGAACATGGATTCGTGTCCGCCACGGATGCGGTAGATCTCCATGCCTCCCACCAACTGGTTCCAGCCGGCATGAAACTCCCAGTACCGGCCCTTGGGCCAATCGGTGGACTGGAAGAACACCACTTGTCCCGGATACGCCTGGGGCTGGTAAACATAGGAGGCGGGGTGGATGATGGTGTCGAGATCTTCCAGATGGCTGTCGCCGACATGCAGGCCCAGAGCGTAGTAGGTCCGCCAGCGCATCACGCTGAGCCGCCGGCCGACTCCCGTCAAACGTTCACGAACAAAATTTGGAAATCCCTTGACACGGGAATGCTGCAGGTTGGCCAGGTGGTAACGGAACTTCTTGAACATCAAAGCGCCGCGGCCTTCGGAGGAGAAGTCGCGATAGTAGGCTGGGTTCTGGGCATCGAATAGTCCCAGCAGACTGACCTGCTCTCCCTGATTGTGAAGCTGGCGCGCCATTTCATACGCGATCACACCATTGACGCAGAGTCCGGCAATCTTGTACGGGCCGCTCGGCTGCACTTCACGCATGCGCTCGACCAGCGCAGCGGCGATGTCCTCCAGTGTGTACGGTATTGGCAGGCGCGCGGCATCAGCGACCGGCAGGTGCAATCCGAGGAGTGGCTGGTCCAATCCCAGGCGGCGCGACAATGCCAGGTACAGCGGCCCACCCCGCACCCAGAACAGCGGCGTCTTGGATCCTGCCGGCTGGATGGGAATAATCGCCCCCTTGTAGCGCTGAGCGGAGCCGTTGGCCAGCAACACTGCTAACTCCCGGACCGTGGGGGCCTGGAACACATCTCCCAAAGACAGTTTTTTCCCGAATGTCTGCTCCACCACCAGAAGCAGCCGGGCGACCAACAGAGAGTGTCCGCCCAAGTCGAAGAAATTCTGTGTCGTTCCGACCGGGCGCTTGCCCAGAACCTTCTCGAAGATCTCAACTAACTGGGCTTCAACCGGACTGTGGGCCGACTCGTGCCCTACCGCGGAGAATGACCTCGGCGACGGCAGCGCACGCCGGTCCACCTTGCCGTTCGGCGTCAAGGGCAGGTGCTCAAGAGTGACAATCGCGGACGGGACCATGACTTCCGGCAGTTTGTGCTTCAGGAACTGGCGCAGTTGCTTTCCGTCAAAAGCTTCGTTGGAAGGCACGATATAGGCCACCAGCTCTGACCGGCCTGAGCTGTCTTCTCGCAGTGTCGCCACCGCCTGGCGTACGTCCTTATGCTCGGCAATCACCGATGAAATTTCTTCCAGCTCAATTCGGAATCCACGGATCTTTACCTGTTCATCGAGCCGCCCCAGGAGTTCAAGGTTCCCGTCGGGCAGGTAACGGGCCACATCGCCGGTGCGGTACAACCGCTCCGTCTTATCTTTGCTGAAAGGGTTGGGAACAAATCTCTCAGCCGTCAGATCGGGACGATTCAGGTATCCACGCACCAGGCCTGGTCCCGCAATGCAGATCTCGCCGGCCACTCCTACCGGAACCAGGTTCAAGTGACGGTCAAGCACGTACACGCGCGTGTTTGCGATGGGACGGCCAATGGAGACCAGCAACCGCGTATGCTTGGGCCGGCAGCGGTACACCGTGCTCCACACCGAAGCTTCGGTGGGCCCGTACTCGTTGTACAGAACGGTGTGCGGCAGCAGGCGATAGTGGCGCTCAATCAGTTCGGGCGCGCATGGTTCTCCAGCCACGATGGCGCTGCGCAGGCTAGCCAGTTGCATGGAGGTGGCCTGGTCCAGCAGAAATCCGTACACCGAAGGCACACACAGCAACTCGGAGATGCGGTGCCGGGAGATCAATTGTCCCAGTTCGGGGAGACTCTCCTGCACCGAGCTTGGACACAACACCAATGTTCCGCCCTGGCATAAAGTGCCAAAGATGCCCACCAGCGAGCTGTCGTAAGCGAAGGAAGAAAGCAGCAGGAAGCGGCTGTTGGGTGCCGCGTAGTAGTTCAACCGCGCTTGCGTGGAATGGACCAGGTTGCGGTGGGTAATCAGCACACCTTTGGGCGTGCCGGTGCTGCCTGAGGTGTAAATCACGTACGCCAGGTTTTCCGGCCCTACCTTGGCGGCAGCCACACGCCGAGGGGGCGGAACGGTCTCCGGTTGCTGGTCGAGGCAGATGCTTTGAATGCCGGCGGTGGGTAATAGTCGCTGCAGCTCGCTGGTCGTCAGCAGTACCTTGACGCCAGAATCTTCTACCATGTGCTTGAGGCGGCCCTTCGGATAACTCGGATCCAGAGGCAGACACGCGCCGCCCGCTTTGAGCACTCCCAGGATCGAAATCATCATCTCGGGAGACGGCTTCAGACAAATTGCGACGAGGTGCTCCGGCCCCACACCACGCTGGCGGAGAGACTCTGCGAGGGAGTTGGCTCGATTGTTAAGCTCTCGGTAACTGAGCTGCCGATTGCCTTGCACCACCGCGGTAGCATCCGGGGTCATCTCCACTTTGGTTTCGAACAGGTTGTGGATGCAAACGTCGGTCGCATATACCACGTCAGTGTTGTTCCACTCGACCGCGACCTGATGCCGCTCCGAGTCGGTGAGCAGGGGCAGATGGGAGATTCGCTGCTCCGGGTTGCTGGCGACGCTGCGCAGCAGCGTTTCCAGGTGCCCTCCCATGCGCGCGATGGTGGGCGGATCAAACAAATCCGTGCTGTACTTGAATCGCCCGGCAATGCCCGTAGGCGCATCGTCCAACTCCAGGCACAGGTCGAATTTCACCAGCTTGGTGTCCACTTGCGACTGGGTCAAGGCCACACTCCAGCCATTGGCGTCGATCGGCATCGGCGGCTCCAGCGTGAACAGCACCTGGAACAATGGGTTGCAGCTCAAACTGCGGGCGGGGTGCAACTCGTTGACGATCTGAGTGAACGGGGCGTCGTCGTTGGACAGCGCGTCGATGCTGACGTCCCGCACCCGGCGCAGCATTTCACTGAAGGCCGGATCGCCTGACAGATCGTTGCGCAGCACCACGGGATTGAGGAAATATCCCAGCAGGCTTTCGAGTTCGGAACGCTTGCGCGCGGAGCTGACAGTGGCGATGGCAACGTCGTCGAGAGCAGAGTAGCGGTGCAGCAGCACGGCCAGCCCGGTCAGCAACGTCATGAACAGCGTGGTTCCGCTGCGCCGGCCAAGCATCTTGAGAGACTGGCTTACTTCGTGAGAGAGCGCAAAGGGGTGAATGGCGCCGTTGAAGCTCTGCATCGCCGGACGCGGACGGTCCGTTGGCAGCTGCAGCATGGAGATATCAGTGAGATGTTTTTTCCAATAGTTCAACTGCGCTGCCAGCGCGCCGCTTTGCACCAGCCAATCGCGCTGCCACAAAGCAAAATCCGGATATTGAACTGATAACTCCGGCAAGGGCGAAGGTTTGCCTTGCCGAAACGCTTCGTAAAGAGTGGTTAGTTCCGGCAGAAAAACCCGATAAATCGAGAAGCCGTCAAAAATAATGTGGTGCAGCGTCAGGTACAGGCGATGATCGTCATCGCTGAGGTGAATCAGGAGCACACGGAACAGCGGCCCTTTGGTCAAATCGAACGGGCGTTGGGCATCCTCTACCGCCAGCCGCAAGGCCTCCGGGTCGCGCTGCGGCCCAGGTATTCCTCGCAGATCCACCACTGGAACCCGGACCTCGTAGGGCTCGCCGATCACTTGTACGGGCTGTCCGTCCACTACCTGGAAGTTGGTGCGCCAGGCTTCGTGCCGCCGTACCATCTCGGTCAGGGCCTGTTCCAGCATCTCGTGGTCCAAGGCTCCGGCTTTGTAGATGGTAATCGGCTCGTTATACAGCGAAACATCGGTGACCAGTTGGCTGTGCAGCCAGATTTGTTCCTGGCCATGCGAGAGCGGCACGATGTTGCCCGCAACACGACGGCCGACGGCCGTCAATGACTGGGCTTTATCCGTGCTCAACTCTGCAATGTGGATACCCATCAATAGCACCTAACTACTGCACAGAAAACGACACCGGCAGCGCAGTGAGACCGCGCAAGCCAAGATTTTCACGCCAAACCAGCTTTTCCGATGCCAGCTGCAAATCGTGCAAACGTCGCAGCACGGTCGCGAACGCAATCTGCCCCTCGATGCGGGCCAGCGGGGCGCCGAAACAGAAGTGCGGTCCCCAGCCGAAAGCCACATGACGGTTGTCCTTGCGCGTAAGATCCAGCCGGTCCGGATCAGGGAAGCGTTCCGGATCACGGTTGGCAGCGCCCATGACGGCAAGCACCGCCTGGCGCTTGGCAATTTTCTTGCCGCCCATTTCAATGTCTTCCGGCGCAATGCGCGCTGTGTACTGGCTTGGACTTTCGTAGCGCAACAACTCTTCCACCGCCACGCCGATGATCGCTGGGTCCTGCCGCAGGCGATTGGCTTCGTCAGGATTGCGCAATAAACTCACGATCCCGTTACCGATCAGGTTGGTTGTCGTCTCCTGCCCGCCAACCATGGTAAGAATGGAATTAGCGATCACTTCTTCATCGCTCAGCCGGTCACCGTTGACTTCGGTTGTGAGCAGGGAATTCACCAGCCCCTGCCGCGGCTTGCGCCGCAGTTCGGCGACCAGGCTGCGGAAGTATTCCGTCATTTCTTCCAGGCTGCGCAGCACCCGGGCCACGCGATTGGGATTGTGCTGAAAATTTCCCAGCATTTCGGCAAAGTCCGCTGACCAGTGCTTGAGTTGCTCGTGGTCCGAGGTCGGCACACCCAGCATTTCTGCCGTGACAATGGCCGGCAAGGGCGCAGCGAATTCCGCAATCACGTCCATACTCCCCGCATCGCGCACACGGTCCAACAGATCATTGGCAATGTCCTGAATGTGCGAGCGCAGGGCTTCGACGCGGTGCGGGGTGAAGGCCTCGGCGCACAATCCTCGCAGCCGCGTGTGCGCGGCCCCATCCATGAACAGCATCTGCGTGACCATCACCTGCGCGATGGGCGTCAAATGGCCAAGACCCATCGCAGTCAACTGCTCTGGCGTGGGCGTGCGGTTGGCGGAAAAATTGGACAAAACCTGCATGACGTCCACATACCGAGTGACCACCCAGGCGTGAAGAAACGGGTCCCAATGCACCGGATCTTCACTGCGCAGCCGGTGATACAGCGGATAAGGATCGGCCAGCACCTCGGGCTCCAGCAGATGGTAAAAGCTCAAGGCTGAGTCTGCCTTGGTGCCCGCAGACGTGCTGCTGCTGGCGAGGTTCTCCACCAGACTGGCTGACGTTGAGGTCGCCATGGAGTTAGTCGGCACTGGCGCGTGTCTCGTTGGCGATCATGGATTCGATCTCGGCTGACAGTTCCGCCGCAGTAGGCGAATCAAACACTCTACGCAAGGACAACTCGACGGCGAAGGCGTCGCGCACGCGGGCGATCAGTTGCGTACCCAGCAGCGAGTGTCCGCCGAGGAAGAAGAAATTATCGTGGACGCCGATTCCCTGGACGCCAAGCAATTCCGCCAGAATGCTGACCATCCTGGCTTCGACTGCCGTGTGCGGCGCCCCTCCACCATGGTCGCCAATGATGTTGTCCGGGTCCGGCAGCGGCAGTCTTGCCCGGTCTACCTTCCCGTTGCTGTTTACGGGAAGGGAATCAATCCGGACAAAGACCGGAGGCACCATGTAGTCGGGTAGATACTCACGTGCAAACAGAAGCAGGGAGGCGTAAGACAATTCGGCTCCCGGCGCGGGTACCACGTAGGCCACCAGTTGCTTGCTTCCAGCTACGTCCTCGCGAGCCACGACCGCGCTTGCCTCTACGCCCGGATGCTGGCCGAGCACGCTGATGATCTCATTGGGCTCGATGCGGTAGCCGCGAATCTTGATCTGACTGTCGATGCGGCCGACAAACGCGATCTGCCCATCGGGCAGGCAGCGGCCTAGATCGCCGGTTCGGTATAGCCGGTTGCCGGAGCTTCTGCGGAATGGGTCGGAGATGAACTTCTGCTCGTCCAAATCAGGGCGGTTCAGATAACCTCTCGCCAATCCGGCGCCGCCGATGTAGATTTCTCCCACCGACCCGACCGGAACCTCGCGCAGTTCTTCGTCGAGGATGTGAATCTGCACGTTGTCGATCGGGCGTCCGATGCTGGGTTTATGGTTGGAATGAGCGTTGGGCGGAACTGGGCCGGAAGTTGCCACCACGGTGCATTCGGTCGGGCCGTAATTGTTCACCACCGCAAACGGGAGATTCGCAGCCGGGTAGCGGTGCAGAGTATCAGCCCCCGTCAACAAAGCCCGCAGCGCGGACTGGCTCGGCCATTCCAGAGTCATCATCCGTTCCGCCAATGTTGTGGGCACGAAACTGATAGTGATTCTCTGTTGCAGGATCCACTCGCGCAACAATTCGTGGCTGATTCGCGTGGTGTCATCGCAGAAGTGTACGCTGGCCCCTGCCGCCAGATACGGCCACAACTCCCACACCGCGGCGTCGAAACTCACGCTGGCAACCTGGCTTGCCCGGTCAGCGGCAGAAATATTGAAAGCGCGCTGGTGCCATTGAATCAGGTTGAGCAGCGAATCGTGCGTGATCTGTGCTCCCTTGGGTTGTCCGTCGGAACCCGAGGTGTAAATCACATAGGCCAGATTCTGGCCCGAGATCCCCGGTGCAGGCGCACTGGTAGGTTGCTGGGCAAGCATCTCCGCCTGCTTCTCAATGTCAACCACCTGCCATCCGTTTCGGGGAAGCTGCTGGTTAATGGCCTCGCGAGTGATCAGAACCGGAACTTGCGAATCCTCCAGCATGAAAGCCAGGCGCTCCGGCGGGTAGTCCGGGTCAAGCGGGACGTAGGCTCCGCCCGCTTTCAGAATGGCCAGCGCTGCCATAGCCATGGCGGGAGACCGCTCGAGACACAAACCGACAAGCACCTCAGGCCCTACTCCCAGCGACGATAAATGGTGAGCAAGCTGGTTGGCCCGCGTCTCCAGAACCCGGTACGAGACTGACTCGGTGTCTGACGCCAGGGCCAGCGCGTCAGGAGTGGTGCGGGCATGCAGACTGACCAGATCCGCCACCAGTCTCGGTTGGAAGGAATCCGGATGCGCGTTGTCAGACACAACAACCGACGGTCCTCCGCCGACTGCGGAATTAACATCGGTTTGTCGTTGCAAGGTGGACATGTTATACGACTATCCTCGGATCGGATTAGAGGAGGTTTACGTCTACTACTGCGTTACGGCTCCGAGGCCAGAAGGGCCTCAACAAGGAAGTGGCTCCGGATAACTTATCACAAACTAATTGCTGGCCGCCCCTTTGCGTGCGTTCCACATGGCGAAAAGGTCCCCGTTGCTGACCTTTCTCATGTTCTGTCTTTGGGAGACTGATTTCAGCACCGACTCCAGCTTCTGCCACTCTCCTCCACCATCAATTTCCCAGCTATGGAAGTACAAGTGCGCGATCCCACCGGTGGTTTCGACCTGATCGAGGGCGCGCTGGAAGTGCGTGGCCCAATCAGTGGTCGCTTTGTACATCCAGAGAAAGTTCACTGCGCCCTGGAAGTTGCCTTCCACCAGAGCGTGGCGGACCTGAATCATTCTGCTCAGTGCGTATCCCTGCGTGCTGACTCCCCAGAGAAACGGGTCTGGAGGAAAGTCATGGCGATTCAGAAAGCAGGTACGCGCTCCGACGAAGCCGGCCTTCTTCACCAATGCCACAACGCGGCCGTTGTGCTTGCCGCGCGGATAACAAAAAGACCGCGCTGGCTTTCCGAGAAGATCTTCGAGCCAGGCCTTGCCTTCCGAAATCTCCAGCCAGACGCGGTCCTCGGGTACGGAGTTGAGGGGAACATGATTCATGGTGTGCCCGCCCAATTCAAACTGCTGGGCGATCTGCCGCATCTGAGTGCTGGACATCACCGGCCGCTCCGGGTTTCGCGCCGGCACATAAAACGTTGCCGGAAGACTGTACTTGCTCAAAAGCTCTGCGCTGCGCAAATCCGTTGGGTGCCCATCATCCACACTGATGGTCACAAACGCCTGATGACTCGAATTGGAATTTGCGCTCATAACGAAGAGCTTGCGCTATACCGGAACGGCCTGGTTCCGGATCGAATCTGCCGTCCCTGCGTTGCTGTTCTGCCCCAGCACAGATTCGTATATGTCGTTCAACATCCGATAATTCTTTTCCGCCGTGTATTTGGTTTCGTACTCCCGGCGTGCCTGCTTGCCCATTTTTCTGAGATACTCCGGATTTTTCCACGCGTACCAAACTTTGGCAGCGAGGTCGCTCGCGTCGCCCGGACGAAACAGCAGGCCTGTGAAATCATGCTTGACGATTTCCCTGGTCGCGCCGCGATCGGAGGCGACAACCGGAACGCCGCAGGCAAAAGCTTCCGCCAGACTCAGCGGGAAGTTCTCGTACATCAAGCTGGAGAAGACCAGAAAGCGCGCGCCCTTCATGACGTCCATCAATTGAGCGAAGGGCAGATGGCCGAGATGTTGAATATGGGGCATGCTCGCCGCCGCGGCCTTCACCTCGGCTTCCAGCGGACCAGTCCCAGCCATTCGTAGCGGCACCGGTTCCGGCAGTTGTCTCCAGGCGTCCAGCACGGTGTGCAGCCCTTTCTCCGGTTCGAGGCGTCCCACGTACAAAGCGTAATCGCCGTCGCCGGTGCGCTCCCCCGGGTCCGAATGTACGAAGTTGGGTTTCACCGTGATCTTCGCCGGATCAAATCCAGCACTTAGAAAATTGCTGCGTGAAAACTCGGTGAGCGCGATGAAGCGGTCAATTGACTTGCTGTAAGTGCCGGCGGCGCGATGCCACGCCAGCATCATCGCCACCGAAGCTGTGGTCGCGCGCGATCCCCGATAGCAACCGTGCAACACGCTGTGTCCAAGATGCGAAGTGCAATCGTGGCAGGGCTTGCCGTCACGGAAGAAATTTCCCACCGGACACATCAGCCGGTAGTTATGCAAAGTCTGCACCACCGGGACCCGCTGCTCGCGGCAGGCGCTGTAGATCGACGGCGAAATCACCATGAACGTGTTATGCACATGAACCAGTTCGGGTTGAGTCCGGTGCAGGAGGTCGGCAAAGTCACGCCGTGAATCCGATGACCAAATTACCTTTGCACCCAGGGCCACGCGCTGCCACGCGGAGTATTGTTTGATCTCATCATTGGTGCGCCAGTACTCGATGACTTCGTGGCCGTTTGCTTTGAGCAGGTCGCGCTCCCGCTGGTACACACCATCCTCCCCACCGTGAAGCTGATACGAGTTGTGAACGAGGATAATTCTCATCGCGCTGATCTTTCGTGGCTTCTGCAAATGTGGCTTCTGCGAACTAGTCTCTGCCGGCCGAATCACCTGCAAGGATCGGCTCGCTGGCAATCTGCGAAGATGCGGCCGATACTTTGGCCGTACCGACCGGATATCCCAGCCGCACCAGAATGTGTTCGGTTTTCGATTCGATGAATTGCAGCTGTTCCGGAGAAAGCTGCTCCTTCCAGCCCTGCACCTTGCCGCTACGAATAAAGCGGCCGCGGACGGAGGCTTTGCGCGGCGATGCCAGTTCCTTCTCGCGCATCTTGTCCACCGAGTTGTTGGCGACGGCCCGACGAATCGCCTCCGGCTCCCGCTGAAACCCGGCGAAGTCGGAGATGCGCTTGAATTGGCCTTCCGGGTCGCGCCGCAGGTCTTCGTATCCTAGGACAAGCAAATTCGGCGTGCCCGCGATCGGGCTGTCCAGCCACGAAGTTACGTGCCGCGGCCAGGCGCCGAATCCATGAACCTTGCCGCGGAAAAAAGCCTTGATGAAATCATCCAGGCTGCCCTGAAAGCGGTCGAGCGCGCTCATGAACGCATATTCCGAAAGGATGACGTCGCGCACGTCGCGCACGATGTAAACGCCTCGCGTGTACTCTTTACGATACGATTCGTGCGAGCCGATGACCCGGCCGCCGCCAGGCAGTATCGGTCTTGCCTCGTCAATCTTGTTGACACCCTTCAGGGTGCTGTGCACCGATTGAAACGTGGCGGGTTCTCCGGTGAAAATCTCGAACATGGTGAAGCTCGCCCATGTGGTGCCCGATCTCGGGTAGGTGCCAAAGACGAGATCCTGCGGCCGGATGCTGCGATGACGGAGCCACATCAAGGGAACCCGCAGCCTGGTCTTCGAAAGCTTGAAGCGCAGTTTGCCCAGGGCTGATTCGGGCTTCCGCGGCTTCGATTTGTTCTGGACTCCGACCTTCGCTTGTTCCGTCATTGCCTCTTGGCCTCCAGATGCAGTTTCTTGACTACGCTGGTCCGACCGGAGCGACTTCGCGGCCGATCACCAGACTCTCGGCGTGGTGATTCAATCTCTGGCGAACCACTACGAACACCACGATCAGGGAAGTGACATCTGCGACGTTGCTCCCCCAGATTGCTCCTTTGAGTCCCCAAAACCAGGTCGCGGGAACGCCTACGATCAACGATGCCACCATCGCGATGCCGAAAGCTTTGAACACCAGGTGGGGCGCCTCCATGCCGCGAAGTGCGATGGCCGGACCGTAGGCCGCGCTCCAGAAAACCTGCCCAAACGCCACCAGCGGCAACAGGTGGAGCACTTCCGAATAATTTCCGCCATACATTAGCCGAAAAATGAGCCCGCGTAACGGCAGCACCAGACCCCAATAAACAATCGCGCCGCCGAATGCCAGGAGAGTCATCTGAGTGGTGAGCGCCATTGCCCCGGACTTCTCTTTGCGTGATGCCACTCTCGCCGCGTAAGGGAGAAACAGCATAGAGAGCGCGGCTTTCGTCTGCTCGAACGGCAAGGTCACGTTCATCAGAGCTTTCATCTGCCCCGACGCCGCCATCCCTGCAAAGCTGCTCAGCAACGGATAATAAAGGTAAGCCGGAACCCAACTGACCACGCTCGTAGCCAGCGCCCACTTTCCGTAGCCCCAATGCCGGCGCCAGGTTTCACTGAGTACAGGCCCCGGTTCTCCTTTCGGCAACAGCTTTCGCAAACGGACCCAGAGGCCGATGCTGGTGACGGACGCGCCCAGAGCAATCACGCCGAACGCGCTAAAAGTCGAAAGCAGCCCGCGGTGGAACAGAATAAACAGCGAGACCAGAACCAGTCCGCAATAAACCAGCGACCCGGCCGCGGCTTCCAGCGGCCACAACTCAAGATAATAAGTGCGCCGCGCCAGCCAGAACAGCAGCACACAAGGTGATGCGAGCGTCACGCCGGCGAACGCGCCAGCCAACGTGCTCTGCTGGCCGATTTCCCAAATCACTGCCGCAGTCAGCCCAAACACGACGATCAGCGACAGCGAGATCTGCCAGTGAATCTGCAGCAGGGTTCTCAGGTAGCCGCGCAGGCTGTTGCGATACGAGGAGCCACCGAAAACCGCCATCGGCTCCAGCACCAGTGCCTGATAAACCAGCGATAGCAGAACAAAAATACCGAATGCGATGGCGTAGGCCCCGTATTGCTCGGTCCCCAGCCACCGCGCCAGCAGAATGCTGACCAGAAAATTCGATCCGGAGATCAGGCCCTGATCGGCGATCGCCAATCCGCCCTTGCTCAACCACGGGATCAGTCTCTTGCGAATGATCTCGGCATCCAGGCCGAGATGCTTTCCCAAGTTTCCCAGCTTTCCCTTGGCCACGGCCTCGGTGGCCGCGTCTTCCAGGGAAACTGCTTTTTCTTCAACTCCGGTCAAACCGCGATCTCCGCTGGCGATCACTGGACCGCCAAAGTCTGATGGGCCGCGAGCGACTGGTCGATGCAAGTCTTGAGCCGCTCGGAAAGAAAGGTCACTTCCGGTTCGACAAGAATTCCGTAGTGATCGCCGGGGATGTCTTGAAATTCCAGTCCGCCTTGCGCCAGGTCATGCCAGGCAGCATGCGGGTCGGCATCGCTGCGCAGCGATTTTTCGCTAGCGCGGAACAAAGTCACTTTGCCGGAATACGGTTGCAATTTATATTTTTGAGCGGCTCGGCTGTTCGACTGGAATACTTGCCGCAGCGCCTTCGGCACCGTCATTCTTCTCCAGAACAGACGCGCCCGGCGGCGAATGAAGCGCGGAATCTGGACGAATAATTCGATCGACGGCGACTTCAGCGACTTCAGCAGGGAACTGCCCATCGAATTCAGGTTTCCCGGATACGTATCAAACAGCGCCAGCAGCGCGACTTCTTCATCCTGGGCGCGCAGCTGCCGCGCCATCTCATACGCCACCAGACCGCCGAAAGAAAAGCCGCCAAGAAGATATGGGCCTTGCGGTTGCACCGTGCGGATTTCACCGAGGTAGTGCGCGGCCATCTCTTCGATGCTGACCGGATTGTCATGCTTGCCATCCAGCCCCCGGGACTGCAAACCGTAAAAGGGATGCGTCGGCGCCATGTGAGCACCCAGGTCGCGGAAGCCCACCACGTTACCGCCCACACCGTGAATGCAGAAAAACGGCAGGCGCGAACCTTCCGTTTGAATCGGAACCAGCGAGCACCAGTGCCGCGACCATCCATCCTGGCGCAGCGCGACGGAAAGTTGTTCGATGCTGGGAGCTTCGAGCAGCATGGCCAGCGGCAGTGTCTTGCCGACCATCTGTCCAAGGCGATGCATCAACTTGGCCGCCAGCAGGGAATGACCACCCACTTCGAAGAAGTTGTCCTGCAAACCTACTGTCCTGCCCAGAACTTCCTGCCAGATTCTTGCCACTTGCGCCTGAAGCGGATCGCTGCCGTTGGTCGGCTGCGGAATCGCTTCGGCTTTCGGCTCGGGCAAGCTTCGCCGGTCGACTTTCCCGTTTGGCGTCGTTGGCATGGCCTCGAGCACCATGAACACCGACGGCACCATGTACTCCGGCAGTTGTTGTTTCAAATAGTCGCGCAGCTCCGAGTCGCTGACCACAGCATCTTTCGCGCAAACGATGTAAGCGATCAGGCGTTTCTCACCCGACTCGCCCTCGCGTGCAACCACCGCAGCCTCACGAATGCTGGCGTGCCGGCTGAGCACGTCTTCGATCTCACCGGGTTCCACTCGGAAGCCCCGAATCTTGACTTGATCGTCCTCGCGCCCCAGGAACTCGATCTCACCGTCTGGCCGGTAGCGAGCCATGTCGCCAGTGCGGTAAAGGCGGGCGTCCGGTTCAGAACTGAATGGGTCGCGAACAAATTTTTCTGCGGTGAGTTCGGGACGATTCAGATAGCCGCGTGCGATGCCCACGCCTCCGATGTAAAGCTCTCCGGGTTCGCCGATCGGCACCAGCTCCAGCGATCGATCCAGCAAATAAACTTTTGTATTCGCAACCGGACGGCCGATGGGAACCTGAGGAAGTTCATCGCTCCCCGCGGGCTCGTAGGCGGTCGCAATCACGCTGGCCTCGCTCGGGCCGTAAGTGTTGACCCAGCGGATGCGTTGGCCTACGCAGGACTGCCAGCGCGTCAGCACCGCCGCCGAAACCTTTTCTCCTCCGACGATCACGAGGCGCAAGCTTGGTGGCGGCGATTGCCGATTATCAAACAGGTAATTCGTCCATTCATGCCAATAAGCTGTCGGCAGATCGAGGGCTGTGATTTCGTACTTACGCACAAACTCCATCAACTCTGAAAATCCCAGCGAGAAGTTCGCATCTTTCAGGATGACAGCCCCGCCCGAGGACCATGTGGGATACAGTTCTTCAATCGCGATGTCGAAGCTGATCGAGGAAAACTGCAGCATACGCTCATCCGGCCGAAGACCATAGAGCTTGATGGCTGCGGCGCTGTGGTTCACCAGGCCGCGATGACCCAGTAGAACTCCTTTGGGAGTTCCAGTCGATCCCGAGGTGTAAATGATGTACGCCAGATTTTCCGGCCCGACCGCGCCGGTCAGATTCTCGCGGCCTTGCTGCTCGATGTACGACCAGGCCGAGTTCAGATCGATGATTGCGGTTGAGACGGGAGCGATCTCTGCCAGCAATTCCGGCACGGTCAACAGAACCCGCGCCTGCACGTCTTCCAGCATGAAAGCCAGGCGCTGCCGGGGATAGCTGGGATCCAGGGGAACACAGGTGCCACCGGCCTTCAAAACCGCGAGAATTGCGATGACAAACTCGATCGACGGCCGCAGACAAACTGCCACCGGATCTTCCTGGGAAACTCCCGTACTGCGCAGGTAGTGGGCTAACTGGTTCGCTTTGGCGTTCAGGTCACGATAGCTGAGACAACGCTGACCCTGCACCACGGCCACGGCGTCAGGCGTGTGCGCAGTCTGGTTCTCAAACAGTTGATGCAGGCAAAGAGTAGACGGATAGGGCGCGTCGGTTCGGTTCCACTCCTCCAGCACCAGGCGCCGGTCCTCTGGAGAACACACGCTAAGCCCGGAAACGGAAGGAGCTGCGCCGCCGATGTCTATTTTTGTTGTGGAGATGTTGCTCATTCAGCCTGTGAGACGAGTGGCAGTTGTGGTGAGCAGAATGCTGCTGAAGATTTTGCTCAGGCCGCGCCGGAGCCTCGGAGCACCGCCGGAATGGTGCGCAGCAAAATCTCGAAGTCCAGGCGGAGAGACCACATATCGATGTACTGCAGGTCCAACTGCATCCACTTCTCGAAAGGAATGCTGTTGCGGCCCATGATTTGCCACAGGCAGGTGATGCCCGGACGGACGCTGAAGCGGCGGCGCTGCCAGTCTTTGTCGAAGCCGTCGCAGTCGCGCACCGGAAGCGGCCTTGGTCCTACCAGGCTCATGTCGCCTTTCAGCACATTAAACAGTTGCGGCAATTCATCGATACTGGTTTTGCGAAGAAACCTGCCAACGGGAGTAATGCGGGGGTCGTTCTTGATCTTGAAGACCGGGCCAGAAACTTCGTTCAGATGCTCGATCTCTTTCATCTTCTTTTCCGCGTCCACCACCATGGTGCGGAATTTGTAGATGCTAAACCGGCGCTTGTTGAGTCCCAAGCGGTGCTGAGTAAAGAGCACCGGGCCAGGCGAGGTCAGCTTGATGAGAACCGTAACGATAGCCAGCAGCGGAGCAACCACCATTAGCGCGCTGGTCGAGACCGCGATATCGAAAAGCCGCTTGACGGTGACCGGCCAGCCTTCCATCATGCCGGCATAGTGCGTCATGAGCGTGGCGCCTTCGAGTTCCTCCGATCGGCTCCGCGCTCCCTTCAGATTGAACAGATTGTTCAACACCCGGATGGTGATGCCCTGTTCCTGGCAGATGGACATAATGGCCTCGCCATGCTCGTGCAGCGAACGCATGGGAAGCGTCAGCACCACTTCGTCCACTACCGTTTTGCGCAGGTAGTGAGGAAGTTCGTCGAAGTCACTGACCAGCGGCAAACCGGTTTCCTCGATCTGCTGCAGGCCGTGCCAGTGCTGGTCCACGAATCCCAGGATGTGGTAGCCCAATTCGGGGCTGTGCGAAATGCGCCGGGCGAACTCGATGGCCCGGCCATTGGTCCCCACAATCAGCATGTGGCGCAGGTTGCGGCCATGAAGACGAATGCGTTCGAGAAGCGAGCGCAGCAACAGCCGGCTGCCGACAGTAGATACCACGGCGGTCAGCCAGAACACCACGATGAACAGGTTCGTCACCAGGCGGATTCGGAACACCGCGGCCGCCAGCAGGAGAAACACCGTCCCCACGGTCGTCGCCTTGGAAAAGTCTACGGCGTCGTGCCAGCGACCCGCGAAACGCCTCGAGCCGTAAAGCCCGAAAAGCGAGAAGATCACATGCCAGGAAAACATCAAACCGGAGAACAGAATAATGTTCACCAGCTTGATGCGCATGGAAAGCACTTCCTGCAAGGTCAGGTTCGTCTGCGATTGCCGCAATACCACAAACGTGGCTGCCAAGAAGCAAGCCACCATCACCGTCAAATCAAACAGCTTGAGAGCATTCAGTAGAACTTGTCGTCGGGCAGTTCCCATAGAAAGGTTCTCTCTGACTGTCTTGCTAATTGCGACGGGGAGTGGCGATACCGCTCAGAAGGGGCGAACGGCCCCGGAAACGATCGTCCCGGAGCCGCGACTCTTGATTACAGCCGTTTATACAGCGACTCCGGAATCGGGAAGGTCCTTTGGTTCAGCACCGCCCCGAGAATTCGCACGTTGGCGTTGCGCGCTTCTTGCAGCATCCGCTGCGCAATTTCCCGGCGGGACGAGTTGGCTTTCAGAACCAAAGCAATACCGTCGGCCGCGCTTGCCAGTCTCAGTGCATCGGTGTACAGGTTCATCGGCGCGGCATCAATGATCACAAAATCAAACTGCGTCCGGAGTTGCCGGATGCACTCCAGCATCTGCTCGGATGCGCCCATGGCCTGCTCAGCTTTTTCCGGAGAGCCACAAGTCAGCAGCCACAGGTTGGGCACTGCTGATTTGCGGAGATAGCCCTGCAGCGGCGCAGAAGCCGCCACTGCATCGGCCAGGCCATTGTGGTTGGTCATCCCAAACACATCGTGCACCGCAGGATGACGCAGGTTGGCGTCTACCAGGCAGACTCGGTTGCGCCCATTAGAGGCCAGTGCCCGTGCTACCTGCGTGGCCAGCCAGGTGCACCCGGCGCCACGTTCGACGCTGGAGAACACCACCGACCGGGGCGATTCCGGAAGCAAGAACAGACGCTGCACCAGCTTGGTCAGTTCCTCGCGCGAGTGACCTTCCGGCCAGGGCGGAAGAGAACCAGTTTCGGTTGCCTCCGCTTCCTCGACCCACTCCATCGGCACGGCTGTGGCGGCAGCGGCTTGCGCCGCACCAGCCATTTGTTGCTCGCGCTCCTCTGCGGCTTTCTGTAACAGTTCGAAGTTCCTGCTCATTTGCTTGTGTTCCTTTTCCCGAGAAGTGTTCTTACTGGTCTTTCCCTGGTGATTTCCCCCTTCCGCAGGGGAGATCAGCGAATGACCTCTTTCGGTAAAATCTGGTGTCCGTTTCTGCTGCCATTGCCATTGGCGTGAAACCCGTTCCCATTCCGTCCTGGGACAGCGGCAAGCACCGGCAGATTAAGGACCGACTCCACTTCCATCGGAGTACGGAACGAAGCGTCGAATCGCTCCATCGCGAACACCAATCCCGAGCTCAGTGTGACCGCCAGGACCGTGCCCAAGAGGGCAAACAAAGCGTTGGACTGCGCCGGATACCGCGGAACCGCCGGTTTCTCCTGGATGGCCACGTTCAGAATCTGGGTGGTGTCCAGTGCATCTGTGATGCGGGCTTCCTCGCGCTTGTGGCTATACAGTAGATAGTTGTCCTCGGCAGTCTTCATGGCGCGAGTGAGGTCCTGCAGATCCACGCTGTTCGCGTCAAGTTTGCGCACCGAGTCCATGGTGTCGTTGATGACGGATTCCAATTCCTGAACCCGGGCTTCATCACCTTTGATTTGTGCCTTCGCCTTGACCTGCTCGTCGTTGAGCCACTGATAGGTTGGGTTGCGGTCCGTGGTCACATCGTTGACTACCTGGTTGGCGGCAATCGTCTCTTTGGTCTTGGCAATTTCCTTTTCGAGTTCGACCAGCGGCGGATAGTCCGGCTGATACTTGGACGCCAGATCGCTCCGCTTCAATTCCAGGTTTAGCAATGTGGACTTCATGTCTTTCAGTGCGATGTCCTCGCCCTTGTGCTCCTGGGCCAACTGACGCGGGTCGGTAGTCTTCTGCATCTGCTCCAGCGCGATCAGCCGCTCCTGGGCTTCCGCCATATCGGTGCGGGTCGTGCCCAAGGTGAAGTTGAAGTCGTTCACCTTTTGCAATGCGATGTCCCGGCCCATGGATGGATTGGCGCTTCCGGTAGAGCGTGGGAACGCCTTCAGCTTGGCCTCGGCTGCCTGCAGATCCTGCATCGCCTGTTTGGTTTGTTGATCGAAGAAAGCGAATTGCCCCGGAGGATGGTGCAGCTCTCTGTGCTTGTCCAGGTAAACCTGGTCCAGAACTTCCAGAACGTGTGCTGCCTCGACCGGATGGGTCGAAGGATAAGTGACCTTCAACACGTGCGTCTTGGGCAAGGGTTCCACACGCAGGCCGCCCTTCAGATTCGCCAACGCCTTGGCTACCGCGTCTTCCGGCTTGCGCGGGAAGAAGAGCCATTTCGTGGACTCTTTCTTGTCCAATCCACACTTGACGACCACAGGGCGAAGCACATCGTCACTCTTGATGAGCTCCACTTCTGTATTCATATCGTCTTCGGTGATGACGTCGTTCGACATCATCGGGTTCCCGGCTTCCGCCGTAACGACAGGATCCACGCGCTGCCTCACCACGAGGATTTCGGTGTGCGCTTCGTACCGTGGCAGGATGACCGCAGCGATGGCGGTACCCACCAGCACGGCAACGAAGCAGGTCAGCAGGGCAACGCGATGGCGGAACCCCATGCCCACCAGATCACGTGCCGTGAGAGAAAGCCCCGCCTGCTGCGGAGTGTGAATGATTAGCTCTTGACCTTCCATGTTAAGTCTCCTCGCGATTCCGCTCAGAAAGTTCTGGTCTGCGCGCCCATCATGTTTACGCTGTAGATGGGCATCCACTGCTGAACCTTGGAAGCCGTGTTCTTGGGCACGAACAGCATGTCCCCCGGCCGTAAATGTACATCTTCCGTCAAATTCCCGCTCTTCTCCATGGCCTTCAGGTTAATCACCTTGGTCTGGACCCAATTGTCATCCACACGACGGAAAAGGACGACTCTGGAATGCTTGGCATAGCTGGAGTTGAGGCCGCCAGCCTCCGCAATCGCCTGGGTGACGGTGGTGTCGCCGCGCAGATCGTACTTGCCCGGTTTGTTCACCATACCATCGGCAATGAAATAGGGCTTCTCAAAATCGCGCAGCAGGATCGAAATCGCCGGCTTGTTCAGGACCTTGTTGTAAGCCTCCACCATCTTCTGGTGCGCTTGCTCGACGGTGAGCCCGTTGACGTAGACGTCGCCAATCGAACGCAAGGTGACGTAGCCGTCCGGCTGCACGGTCACAGTTTGGTTATATTCCGGCGTGTAATCGAAACTGACGTCGAAGGAGTCAGTAGGGCGGAGCTTGTAGCGCGGATAGCGCTCCGAAAAAGTTGGCGTCTTCGGGAAAGCGGCCTGCTTGGAAACATCGGTTCCAGCGGTATCGGACACCGACGGAGCGTTCCCCTGCCCAAACGCCGCCACAGAAACCAGGAAGACTGGAAGCAAAAGCAATACTTTTTTCATCGATTGAATCTCCATCAAGGAACTCTTGGCCATTTTTGCCTGCTGGATACAGCTCCGCCCTCTCACTTCGTTGGGCGACTCGTGCTAACTATTTCTTTCTCAGCCACTTCCCCGGTTTTTCCAGGAAATGGCGACCCTGCCTAGCGTTCAAAACGCGTAAACTCGTTCACCGCGGCAAAACCCGTTCCGTGACCGTTGTTTTCCACCCGCACCACCTGTCCCACTGCGCGCAGCCGAAGTTCACCGGAGCTCTCCTCCAGCGGAGGAAAGAGGAATTCCAGCCGCACCGTGGTGCCCAGCGTCGGCATCTCGGAACAAAAAACGAAAACACTCTGCGTACTGATGTCCCGGGTGAAACCTTTACACAGGCAGCGTGACCCAGACTCGTCTTTCCACCGGCAAAGAACTGGCACACTGAGCCGATAGCGCATACAGCCACGTTGCTGTAGAGGAACACTCGCGGTCTGTTGTAAAAGGCTCGCCACGGTCCTATTTTTCCGGGGGGAAACAGGGTGTTACAGCGTACGAAACGGCTTGACTAAAATACGAAATCGCGGCCCGCGCGGAAAGAGGCGGAAAGTTTCGTTCCTACAGAACTGTTCGGCTCAAAGTGCAACGGGGCTACGGTACCCTCTCGTTGTGAGCGACCATCGTCTCCTGGCATAGGGAAGATATTCTCCTCAAAACCACTAGGTACTACTTACTCTAGTAACTAGATGAAAGGCCCTAGACGCGGCTTCCCTGTGCTGGTAGTATCGCGCTTAGCATTTATTCCCCTCCCCCGAGAGAGGAATTCTCCAACCGTAGGACCGTATCATGACAATACCAGACTCGTCGTCCAGCCCAGCCCCGATTCGTGTCCTGGTGACCGACAGTACCCGCATGGGCAGTCAGTTGTTGGCTGATGCCATGCAGCGTGATTCCCAATTTGAAATCGTTGGCGTTTGTGCCAGCGGCGAGGAAACCCTCACCGCGCTGCATTCCGCCCGGCCGGATGTGGCTATCATCGGGATGAACCTGGACGAGCAGCCGATGAAAGGCCTGGAGCTGTGCCGTCAGGCACGCGCCCACTTCCCAGAGTGCAAAACCGTCCTGCTGATCGAGAGTTCCAAAAAAGAGGCGGTGCTCGCAGCTTTTGGTGCCGGCGCCCGGGGCGTATTCTGTCGCGCTGAGTCGATTGAGACCTTGCGGAAGTGCATTTGCGTGGTACACAGCGGACAGGTGTGGGCCAATCACATTGAAATGCGTTACGTGTTGGAAGCCTTCGCCGATGCCGCCCCGACTCGTCTCACTGATGCCCGCGGCACCGTCCTGCTTTCCAAGCGTCAGCAGGACATCGTGCGTTGCATCACCGAAGGGCTCACCAATCGTGAGATTGCCGCCCGCCTTAAATTGAGCGAACACACGGTCAAGAACTATATCTTTCGAATCTTCGATCGGCTTGGTGTTTCCACACGGGTGGAGATGGTGCTGTACGCGTTCAGCCAGCGCGATGCCCAGAAGTTGGCCGGTAACGGGCGGCAGCCAGGGATATCCATCGACGATTTGCCGGAGATCGAGCGCTACCGCAGACTGGCCGAATTCGAATCCGTGCTCTCGCCCTTGCGCCTGGGAGAGATGTATCGCGATGGCCGCGGAACTCCCAAGGACAAGGTTGCGGCCGGCACCTGGTTCTTGCTGGCGGAGCGCATCGGCCACGAACTGAGCACTCGCGCTCGCCGGTCACTCGACGGCTTGGTGGGCCAGATGGAGCCTCACGAAAATACTGAGGCGCAGCGCCGGACCGCCGAGTGGCTCAGCGACCACGAACTTCTTTCCCCCGATGCCGGTCTGCCCCCGGTCGGCGCCGGCCCAGACGGGGAGGCGGAAACAGAGGTCGTCCGCCGTCCGCCCCTTAAACGCAAGGCCCGCGCCTGATTCCCTTCACTGCGTCACCAGCAGGATCGGTTTGGCTCCTACTGGGGCCGCGCCGTTCTGGATAGAATGCTTGTTTCCCGCCAGATCCAGATATCCCGTGTACTGTGACGGCACCGCCTGGTTGCTAGTTGTGCAAACCCGGTTGTTACAGGTTTGCGCTGAGTCCCACGTCGCCTGCGACTGTGTGCCTCCACTCGAGATCGTGCAACTCCAAACCGTCGAGTGATTGGTGCACGGCGCAACCTGTTTGCCATCCGTCCAGGACACAATCTGCTGGTAAGCCACACCTGCCTCATTCAGCGACTGGGTGCTCGGATCGTAGAAACCGGTAGTGAGAAAATCCCAGCCATACCAGTACAATTTGGCCACCCCGCTGCCCATCTGCAGAAGATAGTAACGGCCGGTAAAAGCGGCTTGCTGATCTGCGTCCGTGATGGCGCTGGCCTGGTTCACGTCGCCCCAGCTGCCCTCGGTATCGAACAGAGGCTTGCCTTGCAAATTCAGTGCGGTCAGATTCTGGATGATGATGAGAACGTCCTCCGGTTGCGGACAGTTCTGCGGACACGCGCCACTCTGCACGTAGCCGTGAAATCCCACGATATCGGCTGAGCTTGCCCCGTCGCTGCTGGAAAAGTATCCCTGGATCCAATCGGCAGCGCCACCCGGACCCGGCCCTGTGGCCGGCGGTGAAGTAAATTTGGCATTGGGGTCGGCGGCAGAAACAATCGCGCGCATATCCTTCGCCATCCGCGCCAACATAAGGTATTGCGCGTTGACCACTCCCGGACAGTCACTCGCTCCATTCCACTCACTGGAAATATTGGGCTCGTTCCACATCTCCCAATACTTGATCTTTCCAGGTCCCACGTGGTTCAGCAGCGCCGCCACGAAAGTTTGGAAGATCTGGTCGCTTCCACTTCCATCACAATTCAAGTCCGATGGAGGATCGCAAATGCCCGGGCCGTTTGTGTTCGCGAACGCGCAGCTGGTATTGGGTGCTCCGAGACAGCCCTCACCAACACCGCTGCAATTTGACCCGCGCGACGATGCCCATGCAGGTGTAGCGTACATCGTGTACATTACGTCCTGGCCGCCGTTCTCGGCTGCACTCGTCCACTTGTCAAAGTTCGTCCAATCGTAGCTGTCCGGGCCGGGGTTCAGGTCGGCCCATTTCACCGAAGAGCCCAGACTTCGCCAGCTGAATACAGGGACCATCGTAGCGGGCCACGGGTCCGAGAGGTTATTGGTGTGAATGCCGAAAAAAGAGGAGCTCGGGACCTGAGGCGGAGGCGCGGAAGTCGGAGGCGAAGGATTGGACGCGGATTGCCCCTGGCTTGTTCCGCCGCCACATGCCGTGCCCAACAAAAGCAACGAAAATGCGGCAAGTGCGTACGCCAGCAATCGAGCCCTGGGGATAGGCTGGCACCCGGAAGGCATTTGGCTAATTTACCTCGAAGTTACTCCTATGATTCGCCGCTCTGGACAAAGGTTGGAACCCGAAGGTGCCAAGAAAGCCTCTACACCCCGTATGCACAGAAACACACTTTTCTTGCACAACCGGACGTATGGAATTGAGAAATTCGTAACAATTTTGATACTGAAATTTGACGGCAGTGTTAAACTGCCCTGACGCTGCGCTGTGGGCCGGTCTTCTTGCTGCGCCCTCCCCCAAGAAAACAGAATGCAGCGGCATAGAAGCACGCGGTGTGAACGACTGCGTGCGGCGCTTCAGGGAAAGCTCTCTCTGCGTCCGTGGAGCGTCGAATGTACGGACCATTTAGGGGGAGGTGTGTCGTGAAGCACAAGCGCGCAGCATTTCTCTTGATGTTTTGCCTCAGTGTCGCACTGAGCCATGCTCAGGTCACCGGATCCGGAACCAAGAATACCCTTCCAATCTGGACAGCCAGCACTACATTGGGCAATTCCGTGATCATACAAAACGGCTCCAATGTAGGCATCGGCACAAATAAGCCCAGCGCCAAGCTGACCGTGTCTACCAATAGCTCCACCGGAGAGTCGATCCTCGGCAGCAATTACTCCACCTCGCCAGACACCTCCCCGATCGGTGTGCTCGGTTTGAGTGCAGGTCCGCAGGGCGTTGGCGTCTATGGCGATGCTACTTCGACCACCGGCGCCACCATCGGGACAGAAGGTGTGACCGTGAGTCCGACCGGCATGGGCGTCGAAGGCTTCAACGATTCCAGCACCGGCGACGGTGGGAACGCCGCGGGCGTAGTGGGGATTTTCAACGGCACCCTCGGCACCGGCAGCGGTGTGATCGGGATCAGCGCGGCGCCGTCCGGCTCGGGCGTTTATGGTGATTCGATCACCAGCATTGGAGTCAGCGGAATCACCGGAGGATCGGCAGGCTTTGGCGGCTACTTTGACAATACGGTCGGTGGAAACATCATCGTCGGCGCAGTGAATGGCGTACACAAATTCCGCGTCGATGGCTCCGGCAAAGGCTTCTTTGACGGCGGCACTCAGACCGGCGGCGCTGATTTTGCCGAGTCCGTCGCGGTTACGCAGAGTGACAACGCGCAAGAACCCGGCGATCTGTTAGTGGTCGATGCCAGCCGAAAGCGTCAACTCAAGCTGGCCACCGAACCTTACTCGACGCTGGTTGCCGGCATCCACTCCACCAAACCCGGCGTTCTGGCCACAGTACACGGCATCGAAGAAACCGCCGCGAACGAAATTCCCCTCGCCATCGTCGGCATCGTTCCCTGCAAAGTTTCGGCAGAGAACGGCCCCATCCAGCCGGGTGATTTGCTCGTCAGCTCTGCCACTCCCGGCCACGCCATGAAGGGAACCGATCGCAGCCGGATGCTGGGCGCAGTCGTCGGCAAAGCGCTCGAGCCGCTCAGCGCAGGCAAAGGCGTGATTGAGGTGCTGGTCACGCTGCAGTAAGAACTGGCGAGTACCGAAACAAAAATCCGGCAGTGTCCTCTCGGACTCTGCCGGTTCTTTTTCGCGAGCAGGTTCGCTCTTACTGCACGGTCAAACTAAGCGTGGTTGCGTGCGTGGTTACGCCCGATCCCGTCACTTTCAGCGTGTAGGTTCCCGGCACGCTGCTGTTGCCAACTTTCACCGTGAGGGTTGAGTTGGCCTGATCCACTCCGTCCAGCGTGATCGAGTTCGGGCTTGCCCCGCAGGTGGTCCCTGCCGGCGCGCCGCCGCAGGTCAGCTTTACCGCCTGGTTGAATCCCGCACTTGGTGTCAGCGTAATCGTCGAGTTGCCGCTGCTTCCGCGCGCAACCGTTAGAGTATTGGGCGACACCGCAATTGAGAAGTCCGGCCCGTAACCCGCCAGCGCGGCTGACTGGGTGGGAAGACCGTATGCGTTGTCGCTGATGGTGATTGATCCCTTCTCCAACCCATAACCGGTCGGTGTGAAGGTGAGGTTGTAAGTGCAACTCTGGCCGGGCGTGATGATGTTATTCACGCAAGTGTTCACGCCGCTGCTGCTGGTCACACTCTGCAACTGGAACGGCCCTTGAATGGTCGTGTTCGAGATGTAGAGGTCGTCGCTGCCGTTGTTCGTGTCCGTGAACTGCATTGCCGAACTGGTGCTGCCCAGCGCCGTCGGCGGAAAGGTCAGCGAACTCGGCTGATAATTTGCCACCGGAACCAGCGGGATGTAGCGGACGCGATTGTTGCCGCCGTCCGAGATGTACAAGTCTCCGGTGCCATCAATCGCGACGCCGAAGTTGTTCAGGTCGGCAGATGTCGCCGGGCCCCCATCGCCCTGATAACCGTAATACTTGGGATCGCCGGCGCGGCCAGCCACGTTGATCGTGGTCTGATCGTAGGCATCGACTCGCTGCACGACATAATAGAAATCGCTGCCGCTGATATACATGTTGCCGTGCGGGTCGAGCGTCATGTACATCGGCGTGTCGTAGCTCGATTGCAGCGCGTTGACCTTGTTCGGGCCGTAGTTGAACACTCCGTTGAATGCGTATGCATTGATGTTGCCGCTGGTGTCGATTTTGCGGATGCGATTGTCGCCGGTATCTGCAATGTAGACGTTGCCTGCGCTGTCCACCGCCACGCCGATCGGCTCGTTCAACTGCGCCGACGTGGCCGGACCGCCGTCTCCGCATGGCGAAGTCGGGTTCTGACAGGGCACGCCGGTGCCGGCGATGGTCCCAATAACTCCCGTATAGCTCACTTTGCGGATACGGTGCGCGCCCGCATCAGCGATGTAGAGGTTGCCCAGGCTGTCGAGCGCAACGGTTGTCGGGAAAGCCAATTGCGCTTTGCTCGCCGGCCCTCCGTCACCGCAAGGTGAAGTTGGATTGCAAGATTGTCCGTTGCCCGCGTAGGCCGAGATCGTCCCGGTCGCGGCATTCACGACGCGAACCTCCAGGTTGCCGCTGTCGGCAATGAAAATATCGTCCGAGGCGTCGACTGCAAGGCCGTAGGGAGCGTTCAGGTTCGCTGCTGTAGCCGGTCCGTTATTGCCGGCGAAGCCAGCCATGCCCGTGCCCGCAACCGTGGTAATCGTCGACGAGTTGCCGAGGGTCATTTTGCGAATTCGGTTGTTGGCTGTGTCGGCGATGAACAGATTGCCATTCCCATCCAGCGCAACATCGCGGTTCGCCGAAAGAATTGACGATAAAGCAGCGCCGTCCCCGAGCCCCGTGCCGGCCAGCAGCGCGATGTTCCCGGTGCTGTTGCTCACGGATCTGACCTGTTGGTTGCCAGTGTCGGCGATGGTCATGTTGTCGGAGCTGTCAACGTAGATGCCGCGTGGTGAATTCAGGTACGCGCTCAACGCCGGCCCGCCATTGCCGTTGAATCCCTGGTTGCCAGAGCCGGCCACGCTGGAAATGATGCCGGTGCCGCTATTCACCATGCGGATGCGATTCTCCGGAGCATCGGCGATATAAAGATTGTTCTTTGAATCCATGGACAACTGCCACGGGCTGCTGATGTTCGCGCTGGTTGCCGGGCCACCGTCCCCGCAGCCGACGGTCAAAATGCAAGTGTTTCCGGTGCCGGCGTAGGTGGTGATGATCCCGCTCGACAGGTTCAACACACGAATCTTCGAGTCGCCCGAGTCTGCGATGTAGAGATTGCCTTTGTTGTCCAGCACCAGTCCCTGCGGATTATTGAGCTGTGCAGAGGTCGCCGCGCCGCCGTCACCGCAAGCCGACGTGGAAACGGCGCAGGGCACGCCGGTGCCGGCGATGGTCGAGATGATGTCCGTACCCTTGGTCACTAAACGGATCTTGTTGTCCTGCGTGTCGGCGATGTAGATGTTGCCGGTAGAGTCAACGACCGCAGCAGCCGGGTAACTCAAATTCGCGGCGCCAGCCTTTCCGCCGTCGCCACACGGTCCCGTGGGATCCTGGCAAAGGTGCGTATTTCCAGCCACGGAGCTGATGATGCCCTTCGTGTTCACTTTGCGAATCAAGTAGTCGGTGGTGTCGGCGATATAGACGTTTCCGGCGGTGTCCACGGCAACCCCGGTAGGCTCATTGAGACTCGCCTGAGCCGCGGGGATGTTATTCAATTTTACTGGGTCCTCTGTGGACCAGCCGAGTCCGGCAAAAACTGTGAGATTACCCGAACTGTCCACCTTGAAAACCTGCTGCGCGTTGGGAACCGCGATGTAGGTATTTCCCAGGCTGTCCTTGGCCACGGCGCTCGGCCCGGGTAGGACCGCGTTGCTCCCGGTGGCGGGTCCGTTCACCGATCCGCCGCCCGCAACCGTGGAGATCTTATTTTGCGCATTCGCGCTGGGCATGACGCAGGTCAACAGAACCAGCAGAGCGGAGAGGTACGCAGATGCTCGATAGCTGCGGGCATCCAGTGCAGGGCAATTGCCGAGATTCATAGGGTCGTGTCCTTTATAAGTTCGAAGTGATAGTACGGAGCGGCTTCTTGGGGAGGAAGACCAGAACCTGCTGCTTGTGGGAGAGATACTCCGATTTCAGGCAAGTTTACCCACCACCCGGATGTAGCGCAATAGGAGGTAGTTCCCTAGACGGTTAGAGCAGTTTGACTCCTGAACCAAAGCCTACGGGGGTGATGGTGAACTCGAACCGCAGGACTCAGAACCCAGCCGCCTTGGGCGCGGCCGCTTCTGCGCGTTCGTCGAAAAGCAGGCGGCGCAGCGTGCGCAGATCGTTCAGCAATCTCCGGCTGCTCTTGATATGTTGCTCCAGTTTTTCGAGCTTGTACAACGCCAGCCGGATGGCTTCCACGCGCCGCGCCGCGTTCAGTTTGCTGGCCTCGAGGATGTCGGCCTCAGCACTCTGTTTGGCTTCAGCGAGCGATTGAGTCAGCAGGGCGAGATACTCCTGCGCACCCTCGATGCTCTCAAACGGCGTTTCAGTTTTCTGGGCCAAAGACTGCGCCTCCATCGCCCGTGGCGATCATGCAACTATACCTCAAAATCCAGCCGATTTCGTGCATTTCAACTGCCGAAACAATCGCCCGGTAAGGCATCGTTTATCATACAGTTATAACGAATTGTTCATGCTTTCTCGATCCTTTCTGCAACTCCCTGCACATCTTTAAGGGTACATTCATCGCCCGCGCTTCCGCCGCCGCAGCGCGGGTGGCACCGATCATGGGCCAGGAATTTCACAACCGGCTTTCGCCCTCCGCTGTTGGTAAACTAAGAATTCAGAGGGGGAATTGGATTTCATGAAGCGTGCAGTTTTCGCAATCATCGCAGTGGTCGTAGTTTCCTGGGGAGCAGTGCTAGCTTCTCAGGAAAGCGGTTCGATCCGCGGCACCGTCCTCGACGAGCATGGCAAGGCGGTAAGTGGCGCTCAGGTGACAGCCAGACAGACCGACGTGGATGAAAGCGGCGAACATTCTGCCATCACTGCTGCCGACGGTCGCTTTGAGATTTCGAAGCTGCCCTGGGGCAAGTACAAAGTGGGCGCGCAGAAGGAAGAGGCCGGATACCCGGACATGAACCAGCCCTTCTACAGCGATCAGGCCGAGCACGCGCCGATTTCTCTCAGTCCCTCGACGCCAAATTCAGATCTCAAGCTGACCTTGAAAGGCGGAACGGCGGTGCTGACCGGGATCGTCACCGACGCGGTTTCCAACGATCCGATTCGCGCCACGTTTCTCCTGCGGCGCGCGGACCATCCCGAGAACATGCTGACCGTAGACGTCCAGTCCGCTTACAAGATCCTGGTGCCGTCGAACGCGGACATCAAACTGGAGGTGTCGGCTCCCGGCTACAAGACCTGGTATTATCCCGGGACGATCGACTGGACGAAAGCAACGCCGCTCCGCATCAAGGCAACGGAGCCGATGAAAGTGGACGTCCAGATGGATCGGGAACTTCAAGGTTCCTGACCGCTTGGCCTGTGCCGCACGAAATTGGTCCTGCAAAAAAATCCTGACCTTGGGTTCGGATTTTCTAACGGGAAACACTTGACGCGCCGACAGTGTTGCGGATAAGCTTCGGCAACGACATGGGGCGTGGACCGTGGACCGTGGATCAAAGGGCAGATTCCTGTTTCGGTGCTGCGTCTCGCAACGCCTGTTTTCCCCAAGACAAATTTCAGTAATAGCGGGGGATCTTTTCCCTGCAGCTGTCACGAGCGCGCGCCAGTGAGCGCTCAATAACTCTAGAACAAAAGGCCGAGAAAGGCTGAGTGACTAATCTGAATAGACTGTAGCGGGTGCTCAGGTTCGCTGCACGTGATCCGCAGGTCGCCTGGAAACAATGCCAATCGTGAGCAGCGAGACAAAACCTTCGACCTTCTCCGACATCAAGGTTCGCGAAGCTGTCTTGGAAGACTACCCGCAGCTTGCGGCTGTGCAGATCCGCAACGGATTAGAATGCCGGCCCCGGGAGGAGTGGGAGCACCTGTGGGTTAACAACCCCGCCTACAAGAAAAAGCCAAACTTTCCCATCGGATGGGTGGCGGAAAACGCTGATCACGAGATCGTCGGCTACATAGGGAACATTCCCCTGGGCTTCGAATTCCAGGGCCGTGGGCTGGTGGCCGCAGTGGTTTGCGGCCTGAGCATGGACGAGGCCTACCGGGGCACCGGGGGATTGCTGCTCAGGCGGCTACTCAATCAAAAGACTCCGGACTTCATTCTCACCACCACTGCGAATCCAATTTCCGCCAAGCTCGCGGGCAGGGTTTTTCGGGCGCCGCGTGTCCCGACGGGAGATTGGGGCAGCTCAGTATTCTGGATTACCGCTCATCGTGGTTTCCTGGCAAGCGTTGTTAAGAGCAAAGGATGGCCGCAGTTGCTCACCTATCCGGCCGCGGCGGTTATGTCGCTGCGGGACCGATTGAGCAAGAATTCCTGGGCGTTGCGAAGGCACCGCGAAGTCGAGGTCTGCTCCGATTTTGACGGGCGCTTTGACGTATTTTGGGATGAATTGAAACGCGCCCATCCGGAGCGCCTATTGGCCGTCCGATCGCGCGATTCTCTGCAATGGCATTTCAAGTATCCGCTGGCGCAGAAGCGGGTGTGGATCGTGACCGTGACGGAGAGATCGCGATTGCTGGCCTACGCCGTTTTCTTCCGTCAGGATAATCCCCAGATCGGGCTGAAACGGGTGCGGCTGGCGGACTTTCAGGTGCTGGACCACGACACCCAGTTGCTCGTCCCCATGCTGGCGTGGGGGCTGCGCAAATGTCGGGAAGAAGGCATTCACATGCTGGAGGCTTTTGGTTTCCGCCCGGAGAAGCAGCAGGTGATTGAGAGTCTGGCGCCGTATCACCGGCAGATGCCGTCGTGGTGGTACTTCTACAAGCCCGTGGACAAGGCCCTGGCCCCGTTGTTGACGGACCCGAATGTGTGGGACCCTTCCCACTTCGATGGAGACGGCAGCCTGTAGCGGCGCCGGCGAAACCTCGCGCTCTGAATCCGGACTTCTACTAAGAAAGACAACGACCTGAACTTCCTTCTGGAAATTCAGGTCGTTGAGTTCGTCGAATTCTATGAGCAGCCCGGAAGTTTGAAGTTGGCGATCCTTGTACGCCAGGTCAGATTGGTGATCTGGTTCGTGTTGAAGTATTCGTTCACGTACCAGAAGGTGCAATCGTCCGACGGATCAATCGTCATGCTGCTGTAGACCCCCCAGATAAACGAGTTCTCTTCGTCGGCGGTTCCGCTGTAGAGCAGGATTTCAGTAGGGTTGGTCGGGTTCGCCAGGCTGGTATAGGAAGCGGCAATCGAGGGATGCTCCGAAGGCCCTGAGATGCTGTAGCCCACAGCCATATTAGCGTTCTTGTCCTGGGCGATGCTGGGCATGAAGCGGTAGTTCCCATCGTTGTGCATGATCGTGCCCGAATGTCCCTTGCCGCCGATGCGGAATTCATACCAGCGGATGCCGGTCTGTGAGCCAGTTCCGGTACCCACCTGCACCGCGTGGGAGACTAGGTAGGACTGATACTGGCCAGGAAAGCGGCGATAAGCGAAGCGCTGCATCAAGCGGTCGCCCACCGAATCAATGTAGACCTTGGTCGTCGCCGTGCTCGGTTCCGGCACGCACACCGTGTTATAGGGATTGCCACCCTCGTCATAACAGCCCTGCGTATAAGTGTTGACGACTTGCGAAGTCGGTCCGGTGAACTTGGAGTTCGTGGGCGTGGTCCAATCCACGTGGAAGCTCCACAAATTCAGCGAACTGGAAGTTGTGGCGGGAGGCGTCGGGTTTTCCACGCTCAGAAAATATTCCAGCGCGCCCGCGGGCGGCGCGAAAGTACCGTCAATATCTGCCGGCTCGAGGCTATGTGCTTGATAATTCCCGCTCGGATTCGGAAGCACGCGGAAGCACTGCGGTGTCCGCATGGTTCCACCGGTGAGCATGGTCGTGCGGTCGAATGCGCAGGCGATTACTCCGACCTCGGCATAGTTTCGGCTGGGATCCTCAATATCGATCGTGACGTAGTAGGCGTCGGCCCAGGTGCCGATTTTCGGATAGTCGGGATAATAGGTCACGCCCTCGGCATTTTGGCCGAGGATCGAATTCAGCGGCAGTTCGTAGGCGTACCAGGTAAGCGTATTCATATCAGCGCCGCTGGAGACGGCGATACAGTAGAAAAAAGTGCCGTTGCCCACGCGACGTCCGATGACCCAACGCGAAGCCAGGTGATCAAAATTCAGTTGCACGTTCCCGCTGTAGGGCTCGCAGTCGGTCATGTTGTTCTGCACCCACGGCGTGTATCCCGGCACTGGTTGTGGAGTCACCGGCGTGTACGGTGCCGTCTTTGAAAACGCCCAGTACGCGTCGTTGGTCCACTCCGTGTATTGCAGCGTACCCACCGCACCGTTGGCGTCGATACCAAGCTCTGGCCCGACGTCGTTGGACGCATCAATTCCCTCGAAAGTGTTCACCGTGACCTGTGCACCGGCAACTGCAGTCAGGAGCAGCAACAAAAACGGCAACGCGCGAAGCCTGCGGGACATGTCTTTCTCCTCAGTGATGTGCGTGAAAAGGGCAACGGCTGCCATGGCCGTTCGGGGGCGACAATTAGCATAAGGGTTACCTCATCACCTGTCACGGGGAGGAAAGTACCTCTAACTTTTGTCTGTCTACAGGAGCGGGCGAGACCGTGGTCTCGTCAGTAAACCCTTGCCGGGGAAGGGGATGACAAATTTCGTCATTCCTGTTGTGGCACTTTCGTGCCATCCAGGGTTGTTCAGCGAGGCTTTGCATGTTGCCACTGATTGGCAGGGGCCTGCTGCATCCAGTGCCAGGCGCTGCGCACGATGTCGTCCAGCGAACGCGATGCCTTCCAGCGCAGCAACTTCTCCGCTGCCGCCGGATTGGCCACCAGAGCTGGTGGATCTCCGGGACGGCGTGGCGCCATCTTCATCGGCACCGGACGTCCCGTCACCTCCTCGATTTTGTGCAGCACCTCCTTCACCGAATATCCGCGGCCGGTTCCCAGGTTAATTTCGATCGATTCGCCTCCATCGTGGAGGTGTTGCAAAGCGCGTAGGTGCGCTTCCGCCAGATCGTTCACGTGAATGTAATCGCGGACGCAAGTGCCATCGGGCGTTGGGTAATCTGTGCCAAATACTTCCAGCGCCGGGCGTTCGCCGCGCACAGCCTGCAATGCGACGGGAATCAGATGCGTCTCCGGTTCGTGCAACTCCCCGATCTTGCCGCTGTCGTCGGCGCCGGCAGCATTGAAGTAACGCAGGGCGGCAAACTTCAGCCCGTAGGCGCGGCCGTAGGACTCGAGCGCCTGTTCGAAGAAAAGCTTGCTGACGCCATAGGGATTCACCGGCTGTCGCGAGGTTTCCTCCGGGATCGGCACCTTCGCCGGAATTCCATACACGGCGCAGGTGGAAGAGAAAATGATGCGTTTCACTCCGGCGTCCATGCACGCGTTCAACAGCGCAAGTCCGCCTTCGACGTTGTTGCGAAAATATTTTCGTGGGTTCTCGACCGACTCTCCCACGTAAGCGTGAGCCGCAAAGTGCATCACGGAATCGACGCGCCGCAGCGCGGGCGAGAGTTTCGTCGGGTCTTCGATGTCGCCCCGAACCAGTTCAAACCCGTCGGCCAGAAAAGCGTGCCCGGTGGACAGATTGTCAAGAATAATGACATCGTGTCCCTGGCGGCGCAGGGTGTGGGCCGCGTGACTTCCTATGTATCCTGCTCCGCCCACCACCAGAACGCGCAAATTCGTCTCTCCTTCGGATCTGCTTCGCCGACTGACCTCTACAACGGCACCACGTCGTAGCCTTCCAGATCAATGGAAAGCGAGCGCTGAATAGGCTCGATGAAGATCACCAGCCGGCGCTGGCCCCTTCGCGCCACCAGGACTCCTTCCACCCCGTCAATCGAACCGCCTCGCACCCGCACCTTCTGTCCCACCTGCAGCGAGAGCAGGTTCTTGAACGGCACTTTATTGCTGAGCAGGGTCTTGACGTCCTGGATTTGCTTGTCGGGAATCGGGCTGCCGCGGCCGTGGGTGCCCACGAAGTCAACCACTCCGTGAGTCTGCAGCACACGCACCCGCCGGTCCGGCGTGTACACCAGGCGCACGAATGTGTAGCCGGGAAACAGAGGCAGCTCCACCTGCCGCGGTCCGTTGGCCCAGCGATGCAACTGGCTGACCAGGGGCAGAAAATTCTCCACTCCCAGATTGTCCAGTTGCTTGGCGACGACCTTCTCATGGCGCGATCGCGTGCGCACCGCGTACCATTGCGGTTCCTCGACCGACGCCGGTAAAGCCTGAATGTTTTCTGTATGGTCGCTCATGCGCTGCGCAGAATCCCGCGAGATGAAGGCTTGGTCCTGGCGGGACCGTTCGCTATGGTAGGATTGTCCGTAGTCACCCCCCAATTTTACCTGTGAAGGAACCCACATGCGAAATGTCTGGACCATCCTCCTGTTGTTTGGATCGATTGCCTGGGGACAGGCACTGCCAGCCGCTCCCACGCCGAAGCGAGCATCTCCAGCCACGAAGCACGCGGACGACGATGACGAGGATGCCAAGGCCAAGCCTGCGTCAGTCTCCAAAGTGGCTCCGAACGCTGCCGTGCTTACGATCAACGGTTTGTGCAGTAAGCTCGCGACCCAGCCAGGGGTGAAGCCCGCTGCGACTTCCGCCCACGCCGCTTGCCAGACTGCGGTCAGCCGCGAGCAATTCGAGAAGCTGGTCATCGCCCTGATGCCGGAAATGTCCCCGCAGACCAAACGACAATTTGCCAACTCCTATCCCCGGCTGCTGGTGATGGCCCACGAAGCGCAGACCCGCGGGCTCGACAAGGGTACCCGCTTCGAACAAATCCTGGCCTTTGCCCGCCTCCAGATCCTCTCCCAGGAACTGGTTCGCGACTTCAAAGAGGAAGCTGCCAAAGTCCCCGAAAACGACATCGCTGACTATTACCGCAGCAACGCCGCTGCCTTCGAACAAGTGACTGTGGAGCGAATCTTCGTTCCGGCCAGAAAGCAGATGGACGCGTCCAGCGAAAAGCTCCCTGGCGACACCCAGGCGCAACAGAAAGCGGCCGCGGATGAGATGACAAAAGAAGCAGAGGCGTTGCGCGTCCGCGCCGCCGCCGGGGAGGATTTCACCAGGTTGCAGCAGGAGGCCTACGATGCCGCTGGCTTCAAAACCAGCGCGGCACCCTCCGCTGCGCAAAAGCTGCGGCGCACACAACTGGCGGCATCGCAGGTTTCGGTCTTCGACCTGAAACCCGGCGAAGTTTCCCCGGTGTTCAGCGACAGCACCGGCAACTACATTTTCAAGCTGGTGAGCAAGGGACAGCAGCCGTTGACCGAGGTTCGGGCGGAGATTCGCAGCACCCTGCAAACCCAGCGCCTGCACGCCATGATGGACAGAGTCGACCACTCCTTCACCACCGATGTGAATCAAGCGTATTTTGAAAATAAGAAGCCCAAGGCCGACGAAGACGACGACTAGATAGGAACTGCAGATTTGAGCTTTCAGATTGTAGATTGGAAACTCCGTGCAGCGTCATGCTGCTTGAAAAATCCGAAATCTTAATTCTCAAATCTGCAATCGTGACAGGGTGCCAGCGCTACGAAGACAGTCAGTCGGCAGCACCACGACAGTGAACAGGGCAACCGTTGCATCTGGCGGTGAGCCAACGAATCTCGTAAAATCCGAATCAGCGAAAATGCCAATCGGTTCGCAACGTCGCGGAGAGCGCGGGCAGACCATCCTGCTGGTGGCCGTGTCGATTGTGAGCCTGCTGGCGATGGCGGCGCTGGCCATCGACGTGGTCAGTCTGTACGTGGCGCGCAGCGAAGTTCAGCGTGCAGCCGACGCGGCCGCTCTGGCCGGCGCCCAAGCCATCGCGAACTCGGGGATGACAACCCTTTCCCTTAGCGACGCCAATATCACAGCCGCTGAGACCTTGGCAACGAGCATGGCCAATGCCTCCATTCAGGCGGTGCTGGCAAACAATCTGGTGGCGGCATCAGCGCCCACGTGCACGAACTGCCCGCTTACCTCCGGTGCGGGGATCGACTATAGCCGCCAAGGCAATCCGATCGTCACCGTTACCCTGCAGCAAACCAATCTCCCGACATTTTTCTCGAAGATTTGGGGATCACGCTTGATTAGCACGAGCGCGACCTCCGTCGCGGAAGCCTACAACCCCTCAAACCCGCCGTCGCCGTACACCTATACTCCCATTGCCCCACGATGCGTGAAACCGTGGCTGGTGCCAAACGCAGACCCGGGCAGCGGCCTTCAATTTGTGACTCCGGCGACCGGGGCGATTCCGGCACCTGTACTTGGTTTGATCGGGGAAACCTTCACGCTGAGAGCTGATTGCAATGGCACTGGCCCAACGAACTGTGTCACGTGGCACAACCCTCCGCTGAGCGGGGGGGGAGTTCTTGAGTATGCGCCGGCCAATGTGAGTGCGCACACTGTGCCCCCCAATATGGTCCCATCCTCCTGCGACCTAGGGCCAGACGCACTGTACACCGAGGCGATCGAAGCTTGCGACATGAATGTCTACTCCTGTGGTGGTCCTCTCAACACGACGAGTTGCACGACGCCGTTCACATGCTGGGATCCCAGCGTTAACCCCACTCACCTAGCCGCAAACGGTGACGCTGTCGAGGGAACCGAATGCCTGATTGACACTGCCGCGGGGCAAGACACGCTGAGCTGGCCAAACCCCTTTCCCAACGGTCCTCCCGAAATCATAGCCGGTAATGGCCCCCAGTTCGGTAAGGCGGTCACAACGAGTTCTTCTGTTGTGACAATTCCGATTGCCGACCTTAGCAATTACGGTGGCGACTGGCCGACCACCCCGCCCGATGCCGTACAGGTGGTTGGTTTTTTGCAGGCGTTTGTCCAGTCTGTGGACACGGCCAGCCCTTACGGCATTCACGTCACCATCATGAACGTAGCTGGTTGTGGCGCGAATCCCACGGCAGGCGTCAACCCGATCACCGGCGGTTTTGGCAACTCGCCCGTTCCCGTCCGTCTGATTACGCCTCCGTAGGGCCGGCATCCTGGCGGCTGTACCGAGGGTGTCCCGCGCTCGAGGACACGCAACTCCGCCGGCACGCCGGCTCTCCCCACACAAAAAAAGGCCAGCCTCATACCGAGGCTGGCCTATGCGAAGGACGACTACTGCTGGCTGAGATTTCCGGCCAATGGCGTGCTTTGGCCGCCCATCACTGCCTTCTGAGGAGCGTAGAGGTAGAAGAAATAGTTCTCCGTCCCGGCTGGGGTGGTCATCGAGATATTGGTCGATCCCAGGCCGTCGGGTGTGTAGACGAAGAACGGGTTGCCGAGCAGCACACTGGTAACGCTGCCCACCTGCCCCATGTCGACGATGCCGGAAATGTCGCCCGCGCCGTCGAAGTTCATCAACATCAGCGCGGCTGCGTTGCCGTTCAGGTTGAAGGCCTGCAACGCATAGTTACCCGCCAACGTCGAGGTGCTGTAGGGCGTCGCAACTTGCAGGTCGGCCTCGCCGATGGCGGGGCTGAATTCTTGCAGGTTGCTCCACCAGTAGGCCTGCAGCAGGAGCATCCGCGAGGGCGAAACCATGTAGTAAAAGTAGGTGTACTGCTGGTTGTTGTAGGTGTCGGTGGCGGTGATCTGGCCGCGGCCATTGACTCCGCTCTCGCTGATGATGTAGCTGCCGCTTAACCCGTCGCCATTTCTGACTCCGCCCAGCGTGCCGTTGTTGAACTGGAATTGTCCGACCTGGGCTTCGCGGATGAGCGCGGTGTTTTGGCCCTGCTGCACGATCACCGGGTTCTTCACCAGGTAGGCAAAGTTGCCGGTGACGCTGTTATAGGTTTGTGCGGTCTGCAGATCAGCCTCACCAGCCACGGCCGTGACTGTGCCGCTGTCGGTCTGCAGGAAGAACATCCGGGTCGAATCCACGATGTAGAACGCATAGTTGGTTGTGCCGGACGCGGTGATCAGCTGCAGCGTTCCGCGGCCATTGGTGTTTATCGTGTACCCGGAGGCGCTCAGCGGATTGTCGCCGCTGAAGGCGCCGAAGTCGTTCACGTCGTTCACGCCGCCGGTGATGTTGCCAAGTCCGTCCGCGCTGAACATGCCAGCCTCGGCCAGACCTTCAGGAATGTTGTTCGGGTTCGTGCTGGCATCCACGCCGGAAGCCGCGAACACGTATGTGCCGTTAATGGCGGCAGCGTTGAAAGCAGCTGTGTTCTGCTGCTTCATGGATCCGAGAATGGTTCCGGCGCCGTCAAACTCAATCAGTTTGCCGTCGGTGCCGGTCGATGACAGGATGAACCGCAGCGTGATCCCCGAGGGATGGCACGCGTCGGAGTTGAATACGATGTTGCCACGGCCGTCGGGATAGAGAACATACGTGCCGCTGACCGCGACCTGCTGATTTACTCCGCTTGATGTATTGGAATCTTCGATGCCGCTGATATTGCCCGCCCCGTCAAAACTGATTGAGCCCGCAAACATGGAGGGACGGCTGTTGGTCGAGCCAAGCGTGAATGCCCAGTCGCCCAGCAGGTTGGCGTACTGGCTGCCGACTACATTCAACGAAGTCGTGCCGTTCTTACCACCCAGGCTGGCTTGGAGGTTGGCCGCTCCGGCTGCAACTCCGGTGGCGTTGCCTCCGCTCGTGATCTGCACCTTGGTCTGGTTTGACGAAGTCCAGGATGCCGTTGAGGTGAGGTCCTTGAAGGTACCGTCATTGTAGAAGCCGGTCGCCGTGAATTGCTGATTGCCGCCCACCACAACCGCCGGTCCAACAGGGCTCACCGAAATCAGGTTCAGCAACGCAGTCACGCTCATTTGCATGGACTGCGAAACCGAGCCCTGGCTCGCCGTCACCGTCACCACGCCGCCGTGCAGGCCGCTGGCGACACCGTGGCTGTTGATGGTCGCGAATGTGATGTTGGAAACTTTCCAGCTCACGCTGCTGCTGATGTTTTGCGTGGAGCCATTGTCGTAGTGCCCGGTAGCAACCAACTGCTGCACCGATCCTACGTTAACGTTGGCCGCGCTCGGGCCGAGCGTGATGCTGTTCAGGATCACAATGTTTACCTGCAGCCCCAGCGAGCCTTTGACTCCGCTGAGCGCCGCTTCAATCGTGGCTGAACCCGGCGCCACGCCGGTGACCAGCCCCGTGCCGCTAACTTCGGCCACACCCGGCGCGCTCGAACTCCAGGTTACCCCGGGGAGCGCCTGGGGCGGCCGCTTGTCCTGATAGCTGCCCACGGCCGTCAATTGCACCGAGCCTCCGACGAACACGCTGTTCTCGCTGGCGTTGACGGAGATTGCCGTCAGATTGTCGGTCACGGTCAAGCCGGTCGAACCTCTCACAGATTTCAAACTGGCGCTGATCGTGGTCTTGCCGGCGGTCAGCAATGTCGCGACGCCTGCGCTGTTGATTGTGGCTACGCTCGCCGAGGACGAACTCCAGCTCACGCTCTTGGTCAGGTCTTTTGTGCTGCCGTCGCTGTAAGAGCCTTTCGCTGTGAACTGCTGCGGCGTCCCGATCGTAACTGTGGGAGCACTGGGTGATACCGCAATGCTCATTAGCGTGACTTCGGGATTGCCGCTGGAATTGGAAGCAATCGATCCGCTTCCGCAGCCGATGAGGGTGAGTGTCAGCAGTGTGGCCAACGACCACAGAACCATTTTTACGCGCATTTCAGGGACGCTCCTCGAATTATGTGGGGAGGAAAACTCTTCTTCGGGGGAAGAACACTACCACTACCGGGGGAAACAGGGAGTGACCAAAATAGGGCACGCAGACTGCCAAATTCTGGCGCTTGCTGAGTATTGTTTCTTAAGGAAGTTACTCTCGTAAATCCCACGAAAGTGGGGGAAAACATTTGCACACTATGGCGCGCAGAGGAAAACGTCTGCCGGTAACTCGCAGTAACTTGCTTTTGAAGGGGCGCGGCTTCAGCCGTGCCGAAAAGCCCCGCTGGACCCAGGCCCGCTCTGCCTCCGGCAGCACAAATAAAAATGTATGCTCGCGTTGATTCCCGCGGGTTGGGCAACGTGGAAGGGCACGAATTCCAGTCGTGCCAACAACCGCTCCATTTTGAAGGAACGCACAATCCCGGAACTCAGGATCTCTGCGGTGTTTTACGCCGGGAACCTCAGCGGCTGAAGCCGCTTCGGCCGACAGGCAAACCGGCACGACTGAAGTCGTGCCCTTCCACTCATCGCACGTTCGGCCGGTAGATCCACTCCGGCTTCGGCGCAACCTCTACCTGGCCTCCACCTACATTGATCTGTGTCAATACATTCTCGACGAGCTCATGCCGCGGAGCGAGCGAGCATACTGGGTCGGTGGCGGCAGCATCGCCGGTCAGCAGAAACGCCTGACAGCGGCAACCGCCGAAATCTTCCGTGCGCCGATCGCAAGTGCGGCAAGGCTCCGGCATCCAGGCTTCGCCGCGGAAGCGCTGAAACGCGCTCGATTCCTGCCAGATCCAAACCAGCGACTTCTCGCGCACGTTGTCGAACTTCATGCCCGGAATCACGCCGGCGGCGTGGCAGGGAAGCGCCTGGCCCGCCGGATCAATCAGCATCAAACGGCGTCCCCAGCCTCCCATGCAGGCTTTCGGGTAACGCGCGTAATAATCCGGGGAGACGTGATCAATGCGCATGCGGCCACGCAGCCGCTTTTCAGCCTCCTCGACAGTGCGTTCCGACTGCTCAACTTGCCCTCGGGTAGGAAGCAGAGCTTCGCGGTTGCGCAAAGCCCAGCCATAATACTGGACATTCGCGATCTCCAGGCGGTCGGCGCCCAGCTCTTCGGCGAGAGAAATGATGTCAGCCAGGTGATCGAGATTCTGCCGGTGCACCACCACATTCATGGTGAAAGCGATCTTGTGTTTCCGAATGACGCGAGCCATATCCACTTTGTACGCGTGGCTGCGCGTTCCGGCAATGTCGTCCGCCACATCTGCGCGGGAATCCTGGAAGCTGAGCTGGATGTGCTCCAGCCCGGCTGCAACCAGCGCCGCCAGCCGCTTCTCAGAGATCCCAATGCCGGACGTAATCAGATTCGTGTAAAGTCCGGCCGCCCGCGCACCCGCAACTAATTCCGTCAGGTCAGTCCGCGCCAGCGGCTCTCCACCGGTGAGATGAACATGCAAACAGCCCAGCCGGCCAGCTTCGCCGAAGACGCGGATCCATTCCTCGGTCGTCAGCTCCGAGGCGGCTTTCTGCATTTGCAGAGGATTCGAACAATAGACACAATGCAGCGGGCAGCGGTGAGTGAGTTCCGCGATCAGCGCTAGAGGTCCGGAGGGCATCAATAATCCACGATTCGCTTCTGATTCATCTGCTCGAGAAAGCGGCCAACTTCTTGTTGGATTCGTGCCGGTTGAGCGGCACCGTACTGCCGCTGCAAGTCAGTCACGATTTGTTGCAGCGTGCGCTGGCCGTCGCAGCGCTCCAGAATCTCCCGCCCCGTTCCTTGCAGGCGGATGGCGCCCTCGGGATACAACAACATTCGTTCCGCGCCGTTCGGGTCGGCCCATCTGCACCCTGCGGCCAGGCGCGGCCGGCTGCCGTCGTCAGGTCTTGCCATGCCAGTCTTCCTCAGCGGGAATGAACGCTCCGGGCGGCGGCCAAGCGGGCTGAACGTAAGCGAAGTACAAGGCGTCGAGCTGGGCCCAGAGAATGTCGCACTTCCTCCGCAGAGCGCCGATCGCGGCTTCCTGCTCGCCGCGAGTTCGCGCATGTTCGGCAACCCAGTCGAAGGCGAAGCGCGCATCTTCCGGCGCCTGCTTAAGCCGGGCAGTGAAGTAGTCCAGCCCGCCCGCAAGCCACGGATAGTGCTTGCGGAGCGCATCCATGCGCAGCGCGATCAGGTCACGCGAGAACATCTCCGTCAGCGAAGACGCTACCGCCTCCAGGAGAGTCCAGTTCTTTACCAAGTCGAGATATGCGTCGACCGCGTAGCGCACGCCGGGCAGTACTTCTTCGCCGCACAGGACGCGCTCGCGCTCCAGGCCAGTCGCTTCCGCCAGCCGCAGCCAGCGCTCGATGCCGCCTTCATGCGCCGCGTCGCCATCATGGTCCACAATACGTTTTCGCCAGGCGATGCGAAAATTCCGGTCTTCACTGCGCGACAGAATGATCGAATCCTTAATCGGAATGCACTTCTGATAGTAATAACGATTGAGCGCCCAGGCCTGCAGTTGACCGCGATTCAAGCGGCCCTCATGCATCATCAGGTGGAAAGGATGCTGATGGTGATAGCGTTCACGCCCCACTTCCTGCAGCCGGGCGTGCAGCTTTTCCGTGCTGAGTAATTGGGTCTCCGCGCTGATCTCAGGGATGGTCATTTGCCTCTGTCAAATAATACACGGTGGCAGATGTCCCATCTGCCCAGCGGAGCGCAACTCAGCAGCTTCGCAGACAAATGACAACTTCTCGCGGGCGAGGCGTTCGGGCCTACACAATTTTCGCTGATTTTCTGTCTATGATCGCTGCGTTAATCAGGCGCGCACTTCGTCAGTTCGGCGGCGTCAGCCCAGCGCGGGCACTCGCGGATCTCTTCAATCCGTGAGGTGATGATCGGCGTGTTGTATTCCGGATGACAGAATTCCAGGTGCATGCCGCGTCCAATATAGCGGACCTTGAGCATGGAACCACCCCAGGTTGAACCGGCAATCGCCACCTGGACCGGCGATGGACAATATTTAGGATGCCCGGAAATCAGCGCCTCACTGCCACCCAAAATGACCGCCCGGTAACTGTGGTTTTGCGTCTGAATTTCCAAGACCGTCGACGGAGGCAGGGCACCAAGCAGTACGCCGCCTTCAATTTCCGACTCGACGATGTTGCGATTCACGTCGTCGCTGAGGTTGGGATGCGGTGTAAACATACCACTTGGGCAGCAAGTGTAGCAGGCTTTTAGATGTAATAGCGCACAAAACGTTACTAGAAAAACTGGGGTAACCCTGGCAGGGTAAAAACCACCTATGCCGAAGTGGGAAAGCAGTGCCCAAAAGCAAAGCGCTACCGACCCAGCATCCAAACTCGCCCGAGGGATGCTACGGTAGCGCCGCCAGTTATGGAAACGTACAAACCGATTAGAAGTTAGTCAATAAGAGGCACCGTTTCTAGTGCATAGTCTGATACCGGCTTGGGTGGCGTTACACCGGCAAAGCCGAATGGCTCACGGCGTTCGCCAGCGCATCTTCCAGGTCGGCTAGATGACATTCCCCGGTGAGATAGCTGATCACCATCATGCGCAGCACGCTCTGTCCCCTGACCCTGGTTTCGGAGATCCAGCGCCGGCCATCGCACGTCACGTCATCCACGATGCCGGCATGGGCGGCGGCCAATTGTTCCGCCGTCATGCGCCCCGATTTCAGACGAAATGCGACAATCGGCAGGACCAGCGGTGCAGCCATCTCAAAGTGTTCTGAGCCGTTGATCCAATCCACGAAGCCTCGCGTCAGTTTGATCTGGCGGTCGATGTGCTCCTCGTAGGCTTTCCGGCCATGGACGCGCAGTGTCAGCCAAACCTTAAGCGAGTTCATGCGCCGCGTCCACTGCGCGCTGATGCGTGAATTGTCGACCCCTTTCGCCTCTGCCGCTTTCGGCATGTACGGCGCCGCAACCGCAAACGCTCGCTCCAGCATGTCAGGATGGCGGGTCAGGATCACGCCCGCCGCCAGCGGCACGGCCAGCCACTTGTGCGGATCGATGGTGATCGAATCCGCTTGCTCGATGCCGCGCACCAGATTGCGATGAGCATCGGAAAAAATCGCCGCGCCCCCGTAGGCTCCATCCACGTGCAGCCAGAGATCGTAACGGCGACAGATCTCGGCAATCGCTACCATGTCATCAACAGCGCCCGAATTTGTGGTTCCCGCAGTTGCCACCACGCAAAACGGTTTTTTCCCGTCTCGCAAATCGGCGGCGATAGTCTTCTCCAGGAGCGCAAGATCGAGTTGCACATCGTCATTCACCGCGATTCGCCGCAACGACTTGCGCCCCAGGCCGAGCAATCCGGCGGATTTGTCCAGGGAATGATGGGCCTCGTCAGAGGCATAGAGCACCGGCGCACCGGCAATCGAGGCCACGCCTTCTTCGATCGCATCGGGAAATTTCGCCGCCAGCGCCAGGGCCAGCCCGCTGAAGTTGGCCTCGTTGCCACCGCTGGTGAACGTACCGTTGAATTCGCCAGTCCAGCCCACGCGCTCGCCGATCCAGCGCACCGCCTCGTGCTCAATTTTCGACGCCAATTGCGAACGCTTCACCGTAGCCAGTTGCGGATTAAGCGCCGCCACCAGGGCCTCGGCCATGACTCCGATGTAGGTCGGCGTCGGATTCATCAGCCCAAAATAGTTTGCGCTGGGCACATGGAAGCCCTTGTCCACCATTTCGCGGAAGACTTCGTCCAGCACACGGCCGGCGTCTTCGCCTTTTTCCGGCAGAAAATGGTTCAAGGGACCGAAAGTCCGCTGGTCGGCGGGAAGTTGCACCGGCCGGTCGGGCAGGGAAGCGAAGAACTCGTCGATGTGGTCGATCAGGCGGTAGCCCAAACGGCGGCGCGTGACGGAATCGAGATCGAAGCGCATGAGATATTGACGCCCTTTGTCAGAACTGGTTTCAAAATCGGTTGTGAGCCTTGTTACACCCGCTTGTAACCTGCATCACAGCCCTCGGTAATAGCTGCTGCTAGCGTAATAACAGGTCGAAGTGCCTTTGCAGGAGGCCTGTTATGGTGCCGGAAATCTACACGTTGATTGCCTTCCTCGTGATCGTCGCAGCTTACCTGTTACATCGAATCCTGGTTGGCGGCCAGGAATTCCGCAAGTTCTCCGGCAAGATGCTCGTGACCTGCCCCGAAACCCACGAGCGGGTCGCCGTGAAGATAGCGAGCGGTCGCGCGGCGCTGGCCGCGACTGTAGGCAAGGAACACCTTGAACTTAGCCAGTGTACGCGCTGGCCGGAGCGCAAGGACTGCGACCAGGCTTGTTTGTGCGAACTGGAAGCCGATCCGCAGGCCCACAGCATCTGGACGATTGCGGCCAAATGGTACGAAGGGAAGCACTGCGTTTACTGCGGGCGTCCGATCGCGCCCTTCAGCCACCTCGATCATCCCCCGGCGCTGGTGAATCCCGAGGACAAGATCGTTGACTGGGACCGGATCACGCCCGAAAGACTTCCGGAGGCATTGGCCTCGGGACGTGCGGTGTGCTGGAATTGTGGGATCATCGAGGGCTTTCGCCAGCATAAGCCCGAACTCGTGATCGAGCGGCCCTGGAAGCACTGAGAGACAATCGACATATAGGGTCGTCCTGGGCAGCCTGCCCTGAGCGCCTGTTGTCCAACCAGGAATTCTGTGAGATGTCATCTTGAGCGAAGGTCACGCCGCGAAGGATCTTACGTACGCTTATATTCGCGATGCAGTGGATAGGGCTAGAGAAGCTCCTGCCAACAGCACATCCGCTTCGACCTGTCGTAAGATCCTTCAGGCCTAAAGGCCCTCAGGATGACAGATCTATTTTTCCTCCGTGTCCTCCATGTCCCCTGTGCTCTCTGTGTTGGATGTTTTTTCCGGCCTTAGCAACGGGAACAGAATCACATCACGAATCGTGCGCGATCCGGTCAGCAGCATCGCCAAGCGATCCACGCCCACGCCCACGCCCCCGGCCGGCGGCATCCCGTAGGACAGCGCCCGGATATAGTCTTCATCCATCTGATGTGCTTCTTCGTCGCCGCGCTCGCGCTCTTTGAGTTGCTGTTCGAAGCGCTGCCGCTGGTCTTCGGGATCGTTGAGCTCGCTGAAGCCGTTGGCAATCTCCATCGCTCCCGCAAAGATTTCCCAGCGTTCCGTCCACTCCGGCTCATCAGGCTTCTGTTTCGAGAGCGGCGAAACCGCGGTAGGAAACTCGTAGATGATCGTCGGCTGGGTCAGATGTTCTTCTGCCGCTGCTTCAAACAGGTTTGCAATCGTCCTGCCCGTTGGTTCTTTCGGATCATAGGCCACATGCGAGTGGCCAGAGTTAAAGCGCTCCACCAACGCTTTCAGGGATTCATGCGAAGCGAAATCACTCATCGCAGGTTTACCACCCGCCCGTTCCGGCCAATAATGAATGATTGCCTCGCGCATGGTCATCCGGCGCCAGTTGTCCGCACGCCAATCGATCTCGTCGTCTCCCCACTTCGTCTTCGTCCCGCTTGTCACGTCAATCGCGGCCTGCTCGATCAACTTCTGCGTCAGGTCCATCACGCCGCGATAATCCGTGTACGCTTGGTAAAACTCCAGCATGGTGAACTCGGGATTCCATCGCCATCCCAGGCCTTCATTGCGGAAGTTGCGGTTGATTTCGTACACGCGATCAAGCCCGCCGACCGTCAGGCGCTTGAGGTAAAGCTCCGGCGCAATCCGCAAATACAAATCCATGTCGAGCGTGTTGTGATGCGTGACAAACGGCCGCGCCACCGCGCCGCCCGGGATGGGCTGCATCATCGGCGTCTCCACTTCGATGAACCCCTGCGCATCGAGCGTGCGCCGCATCGATTGGATCAGCTTGCTGCGCTTGAGAAAAACTTCGCGCACCTCCTGATTCATGATCAGATCGACGTAGCGTTGGCGGTAGCGCAGCTCGACGTCGGTCAGGCCGTGCCACTTCTCGGGCAACGGCAACAGGTCCTTCGACAGAAACGTGAGTTCCTCCACATGCACGGTGAGTTCGCCGGTTCGAGTACGGAATAAATAGCCGCTCACGCCGACGTGGTCGCCGAGATCGAGCAGCTTGTAAAGCTCGAAGCCCTTATCACCAACCGCATCTTTCTTTGCGTAAATCTGCAGCTGCTGTCCGCCCTGTTGCAGATGCGCGAATCCTGCTTTGCCCATCAGCCGGATTGCCATGATCCGGCCCGCGATGCGCACGTTGACGCGTGATTTCTCCAGATCCTCAGCCGACTTCGCGGAGTATTCAGTCACGATCGCCGGAATGGTGTGCGTGAATTCGTACTTGGTCGGATAGACGCGCTGGCCGAGCGCCTCAATCTGCTTCAGCTTCTCGCGCCGCTGTTCGTAGATTTTGTCGTCGAGTGCCAATGGGTTCCTTCGTTTGAAAGATGAACTGCGATTATAAACAAGGGCCTCGTTTTCTGGGGGAAGTCGCGATTCGTTCTTCTCCGTGATCCTCTGTGCCTCTGTGATAAGGGTTTTCGCCGTTGAAGTCTGGCGCGCACGGCGGTAGTATTGCCTTGCAGCAGGGAAGAGCCAATGCCGCAAAACTACATTCCGATCTTTATTTTTGTCGCCGTGGTCGGGGCCCTGATTCCGCTCACGCTCGTTCTGGCCAAACTGGTGCGGCCGGACAATCCGAATCGCACCAAGCTCATGCCCTACGAGTGCGGCATCGATCCGGTGGACAACTCCCGCGGCCGCTACACCGTCCGCTATTACATCGTCGCCATTCTGTTTGTGGTCTTCGACGTTGAGACCATTTTCCTCTTCCCGTGGGCCGTGAAGTTCAAGGCGCTGGGCACCTTCGGGCTGGTCGAGATGCTTATCTTTCTGCTGATCCTGATCGTGGGCTACATCTGGATGTGGCAAAAAGGCGCGCTGGAGTGGGTGTAGAAAGACAGCGGTCAGCACTCCGCACTTAGCATTCAGCCGCGAACCAGGGCGCAAACTGCATGGTCAGAGCTGATTCTCCACACTTATGACCGACTCGACTCCAACCGGAGAAACCTTCGTCGCCAGCCGCTGGACAAAAGGGAACTTGTTTTTCCCAACGCGACTCGTGGTCAATCCTCAGCACGTGAGCCGCATCAAGCCACGCCTGTTCGGCAGCAACGAAGAAAGCATCGGCATCACGCAGGTCGCTTCGGTTCACATTTCCACGGGAATATTCTGGTCCGACATTCTGATCGAATCGACCGGAGGCAGCGACCCCATCACCAGCCACGGCCATCGCAAAGCCGACGCACAACGCATTCGCGATCTCATCGAGGGATATCAGTCGGCTCGTCGGGCCTGAATGTGCAAATGTCATGCTGAGCGCTGGCGGACTGCTCGCTGGCGAGCGGTCCACCGAAGTCGAAACATCAAAACGTCCCCTCCTCGTTGACACATCCGACCCAAGCTGTTTAAAGTTAACGTTCTTCCAAATTGTCTGCCGGGCCGGAGGTTTGTAGCTCGCGGGTATGCCTGAGGAAACCACATCGCCCCCACCGCCACCGAGCGGTGAGCCGAAAGCACCGGCAGGGCAGCCCATTTCTGGTAGCGTTCAGTCCACTTCCGAAAAACCTCCCGCAACTCACGCGGCGCCTGCCAAGCCCACCGGCCCCACTCCTATTCCCTGGGATTCGCCGACTGTAGCCCGGCTCAAGAGCCAGTACGGTTCCGGTGTGCACGAGGCCAATACTTACCTCGGCCAGAATTATCTGGTGCTCGACGCGTCCATCACTGCCGAAGCTCTGCGAATCCTCCGCGACGAAGAGCAATTTGACTACTGCGTGGATCTTACGGCCACGCACTATCCCACACGCGAAAAACAGTTCGAGCTCATCTGGATTCTCTATTCCTTCGCGCGCAACGAGCGCATCCGCGTCAAAACCATGATCGCCGACGGCGAATCGTTCCCCAGTTCGGTCGAGATTTGGCCAACCACCAACTGGCTGGAGCGCGAAGTCTATGACATGTTCGGCATTCGCTTCGACGGACATCCGGATTTGAAGCGCATCCTGCTGCCCGACGGCTGGAAGGGCTATCCTCTCCGCAAAGACTACGGCATCATTCAGCAGGACCAGGAATGGGTGCAGATCAACCTGGGGATCGAGAGCGGCCAATAATGACCGACCCCACCGCTTATCTCTCGCACCTCGAGCTCGGCGAGCCCGACAAAACCTTTCTTGATTCGAACGAACTCATCATCAATATGGGGCCGCAGCATCCCGCCACCCACGGCGTGCTGCGCGTCATTCTCAAGCTAGATGGCGAAAAAGTTCTGGGCACGGAGTGTGTCATCGGCTATCTCCACCGCGGAGTCGAGAAGATCGCCGAACATCGAACGTACACGATGTTCAATCCATACGTCGACCGCATGGATTACGTCGCCGCGGTCTCCAATGGCCTGGGCTACTGCGAAGCCGTCGAGAAGCTGCTCAACGTTCAGGCTCCCCCGCGTGCCAACTACATTCGCGTCATTCTCACCGAACTGAATCGTTTGGCCAGCCACCAGCTCTGGCTGGGTACACATGCGCTCGACATCGGCGCCATGACGCCGCTCTTCTACACCTTCCGCGACCGGGAAGAGATCCTCAAGATTTTCGAGAAATATTGTGGCGCCCGTTTGACTACGCACGCTTTCCGCATCGGCGGCTGCCTGTACGAAACCTACGATGGTTTCGAGCGCGACGTGAAAAAATTCCTCGACTTCGTTCCGCCCAAGATCGACGAATACGAGGAGCTGCTGACCACCAATCGCATCTGGCTGGAGCGGACGAAAAACGTCGGCAAAATTTCCGCTGCTGATTGCAAAGCGCTGGGCGTGACCGGGCCGGTGCTGCGTGCCAGTGGCGTTAAGTGGGACATCCGCAAGGCCCAGCCTTACGCCAACTATTCCGAGTTCGACTTCGAGATTCCTACCGGCGTGAACGGCGATACCTACGACCGGTACATGGTCCGCATGGAGGAGATGCGGCAGTCGCTGCGCATTATTCGTCAGGCGGTGGAGCGCATTCCCGAAGGCCCGATCATGGCCAAAGTTCCCAGGGTCATGAAACCGCCGGTCGGCGAGATTTATCACTCGATCGAGGCGCCGAAGGGCGAGCTGGGATACTTCATCGTCAGCGACGGCTCGACTCAGCCTTATCGCGTGCGAGTGCGGCCACCATCGTTTGTGAACCTGCAAGCGCTCGACATCATGGTGCGCGGGGCATTGGTGGCCGATGTGGTTGCCGTCATCGGCACACTCGACATCGTTCTGGGCGAGGTGGACCGCTGATGCTCGACTACATCACTTCCTACCTCAGCATGAACACCACACCCGGACAAGCGGGAAATGTTTTTTGGGTGGTGGTCTACATTATGGTCGTCTTCGGCGGGGTCTCGGTCGCAGTGATGGCGATGAACTGGCTGGAGCGCAAGGCGCTCGCCCACTTCCAGATTCGCCTTGGCCCCATGCGTGTAGGGCCGCACGGACTGCTGCAGCCGATTGCGGACGCCGTCAAGCTGTTTACCAAAGAAGACATTATTCCCTCCGAAGCCGACAAGCTCGTCTTCTGGATCGCGCCGTTGATCATTCTCTGCGCATCGTTCACGGTCTATATCGTCATTCCTTTCGGACCGACGCACGCCATTACCGACCTGAACATCGGGATTCTTTTTATGCTCGGAGTTTCCTCGCTCAGCGTGCTGGGCGTGGTCATGGCGGGGTGGGCATCGAACTCGCATTACCCGCTGATTGGCTCGTTGCGTTCCAGCGCGCAAATGATTTCCTACGAAATTGCCATGGGAATGGCCGTAATTTCCGCCATTCTGATGACCAGCCTCAACAAGACCGGCACCGGAACCTTGAGCATGATCGGCATTGTTCAGGCCCAGCAGCAGCAGCAAATCTGGTTTGTGTTCAAATTCTTTCCCCTCGGCTTTATTGCCTTGGGCATTTTTGCCATCGCCATGATTGCGGAGACCAATCGTGCGCCGTTCGATCTGCCCGAAGCCGAATCAGAGCTGACCGCCGGCTTCCACACTGAATACAGCGGATTGCGCTGGTCTCTGTTCATGCTGGGCGAGTACGCGGCCATGATCGCAGTGTCGTCGATCGCGGTAACGTTATGGCTCGGGGGATGGCTGCGGCCGTTTCCCAACACGCTGACCGGCGAAACCTGGGACCTCGTGTTCTCGCTGCTGCCCGGATTCTCGTTTCTTGCTTTAGCCGCTTTCGCGTTCATCGGCGTGGTCCGCATGCCCAAGCATCCTTACTTCCGGATTCAGACCATCGGCCTGGCCGGTTTTGGCGCGGTGCTCGGGCTGATCGGCCTGGTGCTTTTTATTCCTCCGGTGCGCGACCGCATTCAGGACATCTTCTGGTTCGTCGCCAAAGTCGCAGTCTTTATGTATCTCTACATCTGGTACCGCGCAACCTTTCCGCGCTACCGCTTCGATCAGCTCATGAAAGTAGGATGGAAGGTGTTGCTGCCAATCGCGATTGGCGTGCTGATTCTCACCGCCATTATGGGGGTGATCGTCTGAAATGACTCCCGTAGCCACACCGTTCTTCTTTTATTTGTTGGCCGGACTGACGCTGGTGAGCGGCATTCTGGTGATCACCCGCAAGAACCCGGTGCACTCCGCGCTGGCGCTGATCCTGGGCTTACTCGCGCAAGCCGGACTGTACCTGATGCTCTACGCTCCATTCGTTGCCGGCGTGCAGATCATTCTTTACGCTGGCGGAATCATGGTGCTTTTTCTGTTTGTGATCATGCTGGTGAACTTGCAGCGGTCACAAAGAGAAGAGCAATTCAACAAGCAATGGCTCGTCGGGTTAGTCGCCGCGGTCGCCCTCGGAGCGCTGTTCGTCTTCGTTTACATAAAGGGCAGCACATTGTTTCCGGCGAACGGCCCCATTCCCGCGGAAAACAATAACACGCAGCTGGTCGGCGAACTGCTGTACGGGCAATACATGTTCGCCTTCGAGATTGCTTCGTTGCTGTTGCTGGTGGCCATCATCGGCGCAGTGGTGATGGCGAAGAAGAGGATTTGAGAATTTAGTAATTTGCAATTTGGTAATTGGGCAATTTGAAAACCTAATCGCATAGAGGAATTTCAATTACAAATTACCCGATTACTCAATTACCAATTCCTTGCGACGGGAAGGCAACTAAAAGCTTTTATGGTTCCAATCACGACACTTCATTATCTGGTCACCGCTGCCGCCCTGCTTATTCTGGGCGTGATCGGCGTCTTGACCCGCCGCAACGTGGTCATCGTGCTCATGTCGATCGAACTGATCCTGAATGCGGTGAACCTGAATTTAGTCGCGTTTTCGCGGTTGTGGGGATTGCATGGACAGGTATTCGCAATTTTTGTGATCACAGATGCGGCCGCGGAAGCGGCTGTCGGCTTGGGAATTCTCATCGCCTTCTTCCGCAATAAGGAGACGGTGAATGTGGATGAGGTGGATTTGCTGAAGTGGTAAGAACCCAGCAGTTAGCAATTGGCACTTAGCATTTGGTCGTCTGGGTCTTTGCTCACGTCTGCGGAACTCGGATTGGCTAAGTGCTAATTGCTAAGTGCTAACGGCTAAATAATGTTTTTCTTATCCCACATCTGGCTCATTCCGCTGCTGCCGGCCTTCGGCGCTGCGATGATGTTCTTCTTCGGCCGAAAGCTGGAGAAGTCCGCCGTCAGCGCGATTTGCGTTGGGTCGGTCGTTGTCGCCTTCCTCTTTGCCTGTCTGGCCGTCTGGCAATACACGGGTTACTCTCAGGAAAATCCCGGCAAGCCCTATCAGACTATTCTCTACACCTGGCTCGGGACCGATACTGGAAACTTCAACTACCTCACCCACGGCGGCACTCCAGCGCCGTTCCAGGCTGACGCCGGTTTTCTCCTCGACCCGCTCTCCGCCATCTGGCTGCTGTTTGTCACTGGCGTGGGCATGTTGATTCACATCTACTCGATCGGCTACATGGGACACGAAGGCGGCTACTACCGTTTCTTCGGATATCTCAATCTCTTTATGTTCTCCATGCTGATGCTGATCCTGGGGAACAACTACGCCTTGATGTTTGTCGGCTGGGAGGGCGTAGGCTTGTGTTCATATCTTCTGATCGGATTCTATTTCCATCGCAAGTCCGCCAGCGACGCGGCCAACAAGGCGTTCATCGTGAACCGCATCGGCGACGCCGGTTTCCTGTTGGGAATGTTTACCATCGCCTGGTACTTCGGATCGCTGCGTTTCACCGACGTCAATCATCTAGCGCGCAGCGGCCACTTCGCCATCGGTGATCCCGTCATCACCGCGGCCACGTTGCTTTTGTTCGTCGGCGCCTGCGGGAAGTCGGCGCAGCTTCCTTTATATGTCTGGCTGCCCGACGCCATGGAAGGTCCCACGCCCGTTTCCGCGCTGATCCACGCCGCCACCATGGTGACTGCTGGCGTTTACATGGTGGCGCGCTCGAATGCGCTGTTCGTGCTGGCGCCCACTTCGATGAAGACGGTTGCGATCATCGGCGCGCTGACCGCTATCTTCGCCGCGTCCATCGGTCTCGTACAAAACGACATCAAGCGCGTGCTCGCTTATTCGACCGTCTCGCAACTCGGATACATGTTTCTGGCGCTCGGCGTAGGCGCATTCGCTGCCGGTGTTTTCCACGTATTTACCCACGCTTTCTTTAAAGCACTTTTGTTCCTTGGCTCGGGCTCGGTCATTCACGCCATGAGCGGTGAGCAGGACATGCGTAACATGGGCGACCTGCACGCGCGCACCCCCATCACGCATTGGACGATGTTCATCGCGACCCTCGCGATCGCGGGCATTCCGCCATTCGCCGGCTTTTTCTCGAAGGATGAGATTCTGTGGCAAACGTGGTCGTCGGAAGGCGGCGCTTATCGCGTGCTGTGGTTCATCGGCTACGCCACCGCGTTGATGACGGCGTTCTATATGTTTCGGCTGATGTATCTGACCTTCCATGGCCGCCCGCGCATGAGCCACGAGGTCGAGCACCACATCCACGAGTCGCCGAAGTCGATGACCGTGCCCTTGGTGATTCTGGCCATCGGCGCAGTCGCCGCCGGATGGCTCGGCTGGCCGCACAGCCTGGGAGGTTCCAATCACTTCGAGAAATTTCTCGAGCCGGTATTCGCTCGCGAGGCCCAGGTTCTCGGTGAAGAAGGGAAATCCGCGCAACTTGCGGCTGGCGTCAAGGAGGAAGAACACACCAGCGGGACCGAATATTTCTTGATGCTTCTTTCTGTCGGAGCGGCGGCCGCAGGTTGGGGCATGGCATGGAAGGCCTACCGCCACGCCGACAAAGGCTACACCGAACCGATCGCCGCTTCGGCGCCGCCGCTGTACAACGTTCTCTACAACAAATATTACGTCGATGAAGCCTACGATTACGCCTTCACCGGCCGCCGCAAAGTGGGAGATGTGCGCCTGGGTACGATGGGCCTGGGCGAAGCGTCTTCATGGTTCGATGCCAATGTGATCGACGGCACGGTCAACGCCGCTGGCTGGATGACGCGATTCACCGGCACTCTTTCGGTTTGGTGGGACAAGTGGATCATCGACGGTTTGCTGGTGAACGGTCCAGCGGTTGTGTCACGAATGCTTTCTTATCCCACTCGCATGTTGCAGTGGGGACTGGTGCAGTGGTATGCGCTGGTGATGGTCTTTGGGTTGGTTGGGTTTGTCGCCTATTACGCCTGGCGATAATTATGAGATTTCAACAGAAAACAACGACCTCAATTTCACTTGTCATTCCGAGCGAAGATTCGCGATCCGCGTGGCGGATCGCGGATCACAGTCGAGGAACCTGCTGTCGGAAGTCGAGGAAAGCAGGTTTCTCGACTTCGCAAGATGGCCCTGCGGCCCATCCTGCTGCGCTCGAAATGACAGACCCGATACGCGGTAATTGCGTCGTGTACTCGCTATAACAACGGACTTTATGCAAAGCCATATTCTCTCAATCATTCTCTTTACGCCGCTGGCCGGCGCGATCCTGCTCTTGTTTGTCCCCAAGGACAACAAGCAGGCCATTCGCGTGATCGCCAATCTCTTTGCTCTGGCCGGCTTGCTCGTGTCGCTTCCGCTCGTGCCATGGTTCTGGGCGCAGCGTTTCGAGCCCGGCTTCAAGTTTGTCGAGGGCGTGCCCAACAACTGGATCCCCTCGATCGGCGCCGGCTACGTGCTCGGCATCGACGGGGTTTCCTTCCTCCTGATCATGCTGACCACGCTGCTCGGCTGGGTCTCGATTCTCTCTTCCTGGAGCGCGATCGAGAACCGTGTCAAGGAATATTACATCTGGTTTCTGATCTTGCAGACCGGCATGCTCGGCGTCTTCATGGCGCTCGACTTCTTCCTGTTCTTCGTTTTTTGGGAAGCCATGCTGGTACCCATGTATCTGCTGATCGGCATCTGGGGCGGCCCGCGCAAACTTTATGCCGCCATCAAGTTCTTCCTCTATACGCTGCTTGGCTCGGTGCTGATGCTGCTGTCGGTGCTGTTCCTCTACTTCTACAATTTTCACCAGACCGGCACCTACACGTTCAGCATCCAGGCGCTTTATCAGACTGCGCCGCACATCTTCCACGATCCGGCTTACGGGCCCAGCTTCGCCATCATGCTGTTCCTGGCATTCTTCGTGGCCTTTGCCATCAAAGTTCCCATGTTCCCCTTCCACACCTGGCTGCCCGACGCCCACGTGGAAGCGCCGACGGCCGGATCCGTCATTCTGGCCGGCGTGCTTTTGAAGATGGGTACGTACGGTTTTTTCCGATTCGCCCTGCCATTCTTCCCGGACGTTGCCATGCACCCAAAAGTTCGCGGATGGATGATTGCCCTGTCCATCATCGGCATCATTTACGGCGCACTGGTTTCTCTCATGCAAAAGGACATGAAGAAACTGGTGGCTTACTCTTCGGTCAGTCACCTGGGCTTCTGCACGCTGGGAATCTTCGCCTTGAATCCCGCAGGACTCAGCGGCTCGGTGCTGCAGCAGATCAACCACGGCATCTCGACCGGCGCGCTGTTCTTGATCGTCGGCATTTTGTACGAGCGGCGGCACACCCGCGAGATTTCCGAGTACGGTGGCATCTCGAACGTGATGCCGCTCTACGCCACCATCACCATGATTATGTTCCTGTCTTCCATGGGACTGCCGCTGCTCAACGGTTTCGTCGGAGAGTTCACCATCCTGCAGGGTACGTTTATGGAAAACTGGCGATGGGCGGCCTGGGCCGTGCCGGGAGTGATTCTTGCAGCCGCTTACTTGCTGTGGCTTTATCAGCGGGTTTTCTTTGGCACGGTGACCAATCCCAAGAACGAAAAGTTACATGATCTGACTCCCCGCGAGGTGCTGACCTTCGCGCCTCTGCTGGTCATGGCGTTTTGGATCGGCCTTTACCCCAAGCCGTTCTTCGAGATCCTGCAGCAGCCGGTCAATCAGCTCGTGCTCACCGTCCGGCCGGATTACCCGGGAATCACCGCGCCGATCGTCGCGCCCGCCAAGGTCATCACCCCGGCATCGAATGATCACACGGTGGCAGCCGTCACTCCCGCGGCCAGCCACAAGGAGAACCAATAGTGCCTGGCGCACAATATTTCACCGGCACGGATTACCTGCTGTCGCTGCCGGTCATTCTCCTGACGCTGTTCGCGCTCGGCATCCTGCTCATTGATCTGATGGTTCCGCCCGAGTGGAAGTGGACGAACGCCATGACTGCTTTCATCGGTGTGCTGTTCGCCGCCGCCGGCCTGGCCAAAATCCAGTTCGCCCAGGCAGAATTGTTGCAGCACGGTCAGCGCGTGGAGTGGGCCTTCATGCACTCCATGACCATGGACCACTTCGCCATTTATTTTTCCTACCTGTTTCTTGCTGGTGCGGGGCTGTCCATTCTGATATCGGCCCGCTACCTGGAAATTGAGCACGAGCACCACGGCGAGTTCTACGCCCTGATTTTGTTCTCCGTCGTGGGCATGATCTGCATGGCCTCGGGCTACGACGTTGTGCTCATCTTCATCGGCCTGGAGCTGATGGCCATCTCGACTTACATACTGGTCGGCTTCCTGCGGAGCGACAAGCGTTCCAACGAAGCCGCCCTGAAATATTTGCTGCTGGGGGCATTTTCATCGGGAATCTTTGCCTACGGCCTCTCGCTTTTCTACGGCCTTACCGGCAGCACCAATCTGGCGAACATCGCGCAAGGCGTGGGGCGCGAGATGATGGTCCACCACGGGCATGCCACTCCGATTTTGATTGTGGCCCTGCTCACCACCGCCACTGGACTTTTCTTCAAGATTGCCGCCATTCCGTTTCATCAGTGGTTGCCCGACGCCTATGAGGGCGCGCCCACGAGCGTGACGGGATTTATGTCCGTGGCCGTGAAGGCTGCTGCCTGGGCCATGCTGCTGCGCATCTTCATCTGGGGTTTCTATCCGTTGCGCACGGTCTATGTGCCGTTGCTGATCTTTGTCTCCGTCATCACCATGACCGGCGCCAACCTCGCGGCCCTCACGCAGAACAACACCAAGCGCCTGCTGGCGTATTCGTCGATCGCTCACGTCGGTTACATGCTGCTGGGCTTGGTCGCGCTCGCTTCGGTCGACTACCCGAATCCTGCGTTCTTCGACGGTTTCAAGGGAATCCTCCTCTACCTGCTGGTTTACACTTTCATGAACCTGGGCGCGTTTGCGGTGATCACCTCGCTGCGCCAGCGCGACGTTATTGGCGACGAAATCGACGACATCGCGGGCCTGTTCTCGCGCGCGCCGACCGAAGCCGTCCTGATGTTGATCTTCCTTCTGTCGCTGGCCGGCATTCCGCCGCTGGCCGGCTTCTACGGAAAATACTTCATCTTCCTCAGCCTGATTGAAAGCGGGCACTACGTGCTGGCGTCGCTGGCCGTGCTGTATGCTGTCTTCGGGCTTTACTACTACATGCGGATCGCGAATGCCATGTTCATGCGCGAGGCCTTCGACAAGACGCGGCTGCCGATCAGCGCCGCCATGCGCGTGGCGCTGGGCGTGACCGCATTTGCCACGGTTTTCATCGGCATCTTTCCCGAGCGATTCATCCGCCTCGTGACCTGGGGCCTGGGACTCTCGTAGCTATCATTGTCATCTCGAGCTTTTTACCCATTGTCATCTCGAGTGGAGCGGAACGAATCCCTTGCGACTCGTTCCGCGTAGTCGAGAGACCTGCTGGTGCCATTCCGTAGGCGCTGAGTACTCCACTCTTCGTTGTCATCCTGAGAGCCCGCGTTTTTCTTCGCGGGCCGAAGGATCTCAGTCCCCACCGCTTTCGGGGAGACAGGCCGGGTGCGTTCTAGCGAACTGCGCTTTGCGACGCTAGGGCGGGGAAGTTGTTTCGGCAGGAATAGCTCAGAACCACGTCGCCGCGTTACAATCGCAGCGCCGTTAACATGCCCGACGATTCTTCCAACAAGAAAAGCCTCTGGATCCAACTGGCAAACTACAGCCAGTTGGCGTTCATTTTTCCCGCGGCTACCGTCGCCGGATGGCTGATCGGGGTGGGCCTCGATCACTGGCTGCACACGACTTGGCTCTACCTGGCCGGACTGATCCTTGGCATCATCGCCGGTTTTGTCGAACTCATACGCGTGGCGATTTCCGACAAAGAGTAGGTGTATCCTGCTTTCGATGTCCGCGCCGAACGTGACTGAACAGGCCCGGTCCGAGTCGTTCTTTGCAGGCGCAATCACGCGCATCCCGCGCTTCATGCTATTCCTGGCGGTGGCTTGCACCATCGCCGCCGCGCTGCGCTTCGGATGGCGCATCACCCTCGGGTTTGCCTGCGGCTGCGCCATCGCCTACTTGAATTTTCGCTGGCTGGAAAAAGTTGTCGCCGCCATCGCCGACCGAGCCACCGGCGCGAGCCATCCCCCTTCGAGCGGCGGCGTTGTGCTGCGATTTCTGCTGCGCTACTTTTTGATGGCCGTGGCAGCTTATGTTATCTTTAGTGTTTCTCCCGCGAGCTTGTATGGGCTGTTTGCGGGCCTGTTTTTGCCCGTTGCGGGAATTGCCTGCGAAGCCGCATATGAGCTTTACTCCGCGCTGGCTCGCGGGGTGTGAGCGCGGAAGCAACAAGCTGACAACCGAGAGCTGATAGCCCTTTATGCCCGAGCAACTCTGGTTTACGCAAATACTGAACCAGCTTTTCGCCGGCCCGGTCACCGGGCTGTTGCGGGCGCTCCACATTGAGCCACACCATCCCCAGGCGCCGATCCCCAATTCTGCGGCGATGGAAGTGCTGGTATTTCTCTTCCTGATCGCGATCTTTGTCATGGTGCGGTCACGGCTCTCGGTCGACAGTCCAGGCGCCTTGCAACACATGTTCGAAGGCGCGCACGGCTTCATCGTCGGACAGAGTGAGGAAATCATCGGGCATCACAGTGAAGGGTTCACGCCGTTCCTGGCTACGCTGGCGTTCTTCATCTTGTGCTGCAATCTGATCGGTCTGATTCCCGGTTTTGAGTCGCCGACCGCAGTCCCCGTCGTTCCCCTGGGCTGTGCCATCTGTGCCTTCGTCTATTACCAGACCCAGGGATTCAAACACGCCGGAATTGGCTATCTGAAGCACTTTGCCGGACCGTTCTGGTGGCTGGCGCCCATCATGGTGCCGATTGAATTGATCAGCCACATCGCGCGCGTGCTGTCGCTGACCGTCCGTCTTTACGCCAACATGTTTGCCGGCGACATGGTCACGCTGGTTTTCTTTTCGCTGGTCCCGATCGGCGTGCCGATTCTTTTTCTGGGACTGCACATCGGCGTCTCGTTGCTGCAGACCTACATTTTCGTTCTGCTGACGACCGTGTATTTGGCCGGCGCGGTAGCAGAAGAGCACTAGATCAGTACCGAGTAGCTAGTAGCTAGTACCTAGCGAACTGCCTAGCTCCTATCCACCAGTTACTCGGTACAAGGTACTCGGTACTGGCTTGGCCGTTTAGCGTGAGGGCGTCTGCACGGTATGACGTCAACCACCCACTGGCGGCAATTCATACGAGGAGAACAACTATGCGGCGTACGTTGAGTTACATCTTTATGGCGATGGCGATTCTTTGCTTCGCCACGCCTGTGTTTGCACAAGGTGGAGCGGCTTCCAGCGAGGTCAACTGGGTGGCCATTGCTTCCGGCTTTTCCATGGCATTTGCTTCCGGCATTTGCGCGCTGGCGCAAGGCAAAGCCACAGCGGCGGCGGCAGAAAGCCTAGGGCGAAATCCCGCAGCTCGTCCCGGAATTCAGTTGGCGCTGATTCTCGGTCTGGCCCTGATTGAGTCCCTGGCGCTCTACACCCTGGTCATCATCTTCGCCAAGGTCAAGTAGGTCGAGGAAGAAAGCGCGAGGTGTCGCCGCCCCGTCCTAGGTTGTCATCCTGAGGACCCGCGCTCTGCTTCGCGGGCCGAAGGATCTCGGTCTCCACAACTTCCCGGGGGAGGACAGTCCGGTTCTTCGCGAAAGAGTAGGAGACAACACAAACCGCGCGTTTGCAACCAACCTGTTAAGAAATCAAAAGCCCCGGCCTGGTTGAGCCGGGGCTTTCTTCTAGGAGGTACACGTGCAACAAAAAACCGTCTAGCTGCGCCGCTCCCCGTCCCACTCGGTTTCTTTCACCTCAGGGGCGCGATCAATCGTCTCCATCAGCAATGTTCGCAGGCGATAGCGGCTGTCGAGATCGGCATTGACCAGTTCAAATCCAACTTCATTCACCCGAGCGCGGCGCAGCAGCACCTGCCCGCGGATGTGGCGCACGCCCACGGAAATGTCGACCTGGGCTTCTGAACCGACTCGCAAGTTGTCTTCTTTCGTTCCCATCCCGCCGCCCAGACTGAGTTCGCGGACCAGAATGTTCGATTTGCCCCAGGAACTGCTGATGGTCGCCGATAATGTCTTGCGCAGCACGATGCGCTCGTAGCGCCGCTGCCGCACCCACGGACACGCGGGGGCCGAATCCAGAGGCGCAATCGCCAGTTCTCCCGGGGTCAACCCGCTCTCCGACATCACCTGGCTGGCGTATCGCGGATCGATCTTCGCCAGAGCTTGCGCGGCCACAATGCGCAGTTCGCGGGGATGGACCCACTTCCACATTTTCCTGGCTTCCAGCAGATTGCGCAGCACCGCAACCGATTCCGGTTCGCGCAGTCTTCCCAGCGACTCCACGGCCTTCACTTGAATGAGCGGCGGACGTCCCTGAGCTTCGCCCGCTTCCGCCATGACCATAAGCGGCGGTACGGTCGAGCGGTCTCCACTCATGCCGATTTCATCGATGGCCTGCGGCAGCACCAGAGGATCGAGAAGCTCCAGAATCTCCAGCAGCGTGCGTCCACGATCGTGCGCCGCGCCGTAAGCAATCTGCCGCACCGCCATGTCGTGATAGAAGCGGTTCCACTCCGGCAGGCGCGTAGGCAGCAGCTCCAGCAGGGTGGGAACGTCGAGGCGGCTCAACAAACCCACCACTGAAGAGGCCACGCTCGGTTGTCCGGTGCGCAGCATTTGCCGCATGTGATACAGTCCTTCCGGACCCAGTTCCTTGACCAGTTCCACCATGCGGTCGCATTCTTCGCGACGCATGCAGCGGAAAAAGCGCTCGGAGAGATGTTCTATCGACGCCTGTGAAGTACGGCGAAGCACGGAAATCAGATCTTGTGGCATCTGCGGCAGGTGTAACGCCTCGTCGATGAATTCCGGCAAACGGTTCTCTACACCGACCCGCGCCCGCAGATCTTGCGCCGTAGCCGGCCGGTCTTTGGCCAGGTCATCGAGGACCGCGCACACTTCGCTCAGCGCGCCGAATTGCTTGCGATTGCTGGCCTCAGAACTGAGCCGCACCAGCGCGGCGCTCAGCAGGCTCTGCGTATCGGGTTCGGGTTCCTTGGCCAGCATCTCACCCACCTGGCGAATGGTGACCCCAATCAAGTCGATTTCCGGAGCCGCATACAGATCAGCCAACTGGCTCAGCCCGACCGCGATCTTTCTCCGCGACTCAGCATCCTTGGCTTTGAGGCAGCTCGAGTAGTTCTGCAGAATGTCGACCACCGTTGATTTCTCGCCACGTTCCAGCAGCGTCCCGACATATTGGCGAATGTTACGGGCTGGGACGCACGGGGCTTCATGCGAGAGCAGCACGCTCTTCTTGCCCGCCTCCGGCACCTCCGCCCAGAACATGCGATCCAGAATGTCAGCATGGGACTCGACCAGAATCCCGGCCTTGCTCATCTTGTCTTCCTGGAGGCGCAGGATCTGGCGCAACGTGTCCATCTGCCGGCTCATGTGCTCCATCATCTGGTGCACAGCATTGACCTTCACGTCGCCCTTCTGGAAGCGTTCCATGGCGAAGCGAATCGCCATGTGCTCGGCCGCTTTCATCAGCAACGGCCGTTCACGTTCTTCGGGAGTTGCACTGGCTTTGGTCGCCAGACTGGCCAGCAACTGCTGCAGGTTGACCTTGGCGTTGGCGTCGGCATGAGTCAGTTCCTGCTGCAGCCACTCGGGCTTGAGGTTGGGGTCGCCACCAACCTCGCCGAAGCGGGTCAACAGGCGGATCGCTTGAATAACTTCTTCCTCCTGCAATGGCACAGTCCCGCCGGCCCACGTACCGCCTCCGGTGCCGCCACTACCGCTTCCGCCCTGGCCTGCGGGAGCATTGGGCACGCTTCCCATGGGAGCGCCGCCGGGCACGCCACCGGCCTTCGAGCCTTCGGCAGCGGCGATGAGTTGCAGCAACTTTTGCGGATCATTCAACCAATCTTTGAACTCAGGGCCCAGCGTCTGGGCAGCGATTTGAGCCGCCACGCTGATCTCTCCGGTTGCCGGATCTGCAGCCACGAACTTGACTTCGTTGATCCGGATGGTCGCCTGCTTGTTGTCCCCGAAGGTCTGCTTGATTTCTTTCACCACGTCCTGGGCCTTGGATCCTGCCACCGCGAAGGCCCGGATCAGCTTGGCGAAATCATCCACCGTGACTTGATTGGAAAACTGAATGCTGGCCAGACCCGCCGTGTTCAGCAGTTGGGCGAAGCTGCGCTCCGCTTGTCCGCTTTCGAGCGCCACCCCATCCAGCAGTAGCCGGTTGTCGGAGACTCCCAGCAGAAAGCCCTCGTCCCTGCCCTGGGGCAGGCCTTGCTGCAGTTCTTTCCAGCTGGTCTCGAACTGGCCTTCGGTGCGCTTGTGCTGAAAGCCATACAGACGCACGTACTTGATCAGAATGTTCAGGCTGTGAATGAAAGCGCGCGCCGAGGCGCTGCGATCTTCGCGCTTGGTTGTGGCGCCGGTCTGGATAGGCCGCTCCTGAGGCTACCAGTAAAGCGTAATCCAGAAGTAAGACACCCGCATGTTACGGAGGTAATTGGACCCCTACAGCGAAAATAGCGGTCAGTGCAACCGTCATCCTAAGCTGGGGACCCTATCCTAAGTTGTCATCCTGAGAGCCCGCGCCTTTGTTCGCGGGCCGAAGGATCTCAGTCTCCACAACTTCCGGGGGAAACACATCGGTGTCCACTCTTTTCGGGTTCTTTGGGAAAGGGTGGGAGGCGACAACCTAGTCACGCGCGTTTGGCTCGTTTCCTTATCTGCGCTTTGAACCACATCGAACGATGCGGTAAGCTCAGTAGTTCCCCGATGGCCACCGCCGCCAACCCGGCACCCAGCGCCGACAAGAAGTCCGGCCTCGCCTACTGGATGGGCCGCGTGCCAGAAGAATGTGACCGCGCCAGTATCGACTTCGCAGCCGATCCCGTCCACGACCTGCGCGTCGCCCTGCGCCGTTGCCGCTCCATGGCCGACGGCCTCCTGGCGATCGATCCCGAACCCGCCTGGAAAGATATGAAGAAGGCAGGGAAGCGCCTGTTCAGTTCCCTGGGCGACTTGCGCGACGTTCAGGTCATGCAGGAGTGGGTCAACAAGCTGGGCAGCCCTGATGACTCTGTGACCGTTGCGCTCCTCCAGTTTCTCGCTCCGCGCGAGTTTCAGCACAAACAGCAAGCGGCACAGGCCTTGCGCGAGTTTGATCGCAAGCAATGGAAGAAGTGGAGCACCTCATTGCCGCGCCGTGCCGCCCGAATGCGCCCTGGCAGCCTGTTGTTCCGTCATCTCGCACTGGAACGCTGGACCGAAGCTCGCGAACTGCATCGCCAGGCGTTGCGCAACCGCTCGCAGGTTGCGTTTCATCGCCTGCGCATCGGACTGAAGCGTTTCCGCTACATCGTAGAGAATTTCCTGCCCGAACATCACGAAGCCTGGATCGAAGATCTCAAGCATCTTCAGGACGTCCTCGGCGAAGTTCACGATCTCGATGTCTTGTGGGCCACGGCGCTGCAGGTCAACGCATTTCCGGACCACGAATCGAGTCTGCGCTGGCACCAGAAAATCCGTGACGAACGTGAACGCAGAATTGAGACTTACCGCGACAAAATGGTGGGCAAGACTTCGCGCTGGTCAGTCTGGCGCGCCGCTCTGCCCGCGGGCAAGGAGATTGAAGCCGCCGCCCTCGGACGCTTGAAGCTCTGGGCATCATTTCTTGATCCTGAGGCAAAACATTCGCGGCAGGTTTCGCACCTGGCTCTGCAGCTCTTCGACGGCTTGCCCACCCCGGCAGCAATTTCAGACGCAGACAAACAAGCCCAGCGCGCCATCTTGCAGCTTGCGGCCCTGATCCACGAGGTCGGGAGATCAAAGAAAGAAAAAAATCATCATCGGGTCAGCTACCGCCTGATCTCCAAACTCAAACCGCCTCTGGGATGGAGCGCGGAACAACTGCGCCTGGCTGGCATCGTCGCCCGCTACCATCGCGGAGCTTTGCCACGCACGGGGCAAAAAAGTCTCGCGGGATTAACTTCGGAACAACGTCAGGTCGCAGAAAGATTGGCTGGCATTCTGCGCCTGGCCAACGCTTTCGATGCCGACCACAGCGGCAAAATCTGCGATCTGCAGGTGGCCGCGCCCAATGGCGTCCTGCGTATCGCAGCCGACGGCTACAACCGGCGCGACCGCACCGCCGAATCTGTTGCCGCCTCACGCCACCTGCTCGAGATCATCTATCGCCGGCCCATCCTGGTCAGCTCTCTGCGAACCAAAAACTGAACCTTTCTCATGGCGCCATCCCGAGCGTAGCCGTTTTTCAGGCGGAGCGAGGGATCTCGCGTGTGTTGCAACGGGACTTGTCCTTCCGCGCGAGATTCCTCGCCCCGCTGCTGAAAGCGCGGAGCTTCGGAATGACGGGCAGAAACTTGGAGCTTGAGACTTGAAACTAGAAACTAGAAACTCTTCTTACACTCCCGTTCTCGCTCCGCATCCCTTACCCTGACTCCATGACCCACGCGCAGTTGGTCGCCAAAGCCGTTCATTGGTTGCGCTCTTATCGCTGTGGCGTCATTCTCTCCGAGCAGGCCTGCGCCAGCGGTGAAATGCCAGACGCGATTGGATGGAAGCGCGCCTGCCATTCCGTGCTCGTGGAATGCAAGATTTCACGCCCCGATTTTCTTGCCGATCTCGACAAGCCTTTCCGCCAGAAACAGCACCTGGGCATGGGCTGCGAGCGTTACTACCTGACTCCAGCCGGACTGCTGTCGCTGGAGGAATTGCCCGCCGGATGGGGACTGCTCGAATATCGCGGTCGTCAGATCGTGAGGCTTCAGCCTTCGGCAAAGAATCTCCGCACCGCAGCTGGCTTTCGCTATGAAATGAATCTGCTACTGGCCAGCCTGCGCCGCGTCGAGGTCCGCATCGAGCCGCAGACCATCACCGAATTTTTGAAGTGGAAGAACCGCATGGCTGACTACAACCGCGGCACTCTGCCGGAAGGAATCACCGCCGCCGAGCAGGAGGAAAATCTCTTCCTGCGCATTTGAGCCGAGTCTTCCGGTCTTGATCCGTGAAAATCCGTGCAAATCCGTGGCCGCTTTTTGCGCAAGAAAAGAAAACCGGGCTGGTTAGCCCGGTCCCCATGCGTCGGTTGAGATGCGGTTACATCACAGCGCGGCGCGCGCTGGCGTCGAAAGCGCGTCCGGCCCGTTGGAGGCCAGATCTGTTCGGATGCAACTTCTCGCGCCAGCTGAAAAATCAAAGTCCCTGCGCGACCGGGCGAGGCATGGTGCAACTGCTGCACCACTTAAGGTGCTGTTTGCAGAATGCCGTGTAAGTTACAGATACAAAGCCGGTTGGCTAGATCGATGCAGAGCCGTAAATTCGCAGGTTCGGCCGCGGAATAGCACATTCTCTGCACACTTTGAACAATTCGTTGTTCAGGAAGGCTGTTCGGGAAACAGTGTTCGAGGAATACCGCAAGAGAAACTACACGCCGAAGCACTTCTACAGCTCCCTTCGCCCCTCGAGCGACTTCAGCATCGTGATCTCGTCGGCGTATTCAATGTCGCTGCCCACCGGAATGCCCATGGCGATGCGTGTGACCTTCAGCCCCGCCCGCCGCAGTTGGCCGGAGAGATACGTCGCTGTCGTCTCGCCTTCCACCGTTGGGTTGGTAGCGAGGATTACCTCATCCACTGTGCCCTCTTCGACCCGCTTCATCAGGTTGGAAATGCGCAACTGCTCCGGCCCTACGCCGTGCAGCGGCGAGATCGATCCGTGCAGCACATGATAGACGCCGTTGAAATGCTTCGTCTTCTCAATGGCGGCGATGTTCGTCGGCTCCTCCACCACGCACACCAGCCGCAAATTGCGCGTCGGACTGCTGCAATACACGCAGGGATCCACGTCGGTAATGTTGTTGCACACTGAGCAGAGCCGCAGCTTGGCCTTGACGTCGCGCACGGCTGCCGCCAGCCCTTCTGCGTCTTCATCGCTCGCGCGCAGGATGTGAAACGCCAGGCGCTGCGCGGTCTTGCCGCCGATTCCCGGCAGTTTCTTCAGCTCGTCGATCAGCCGCGTCATCGGCTCTGCAAATTTGGACATTGGGTAAATTTGGTAATCGGGTAATTTAGTAATCTGAAATCCAATAGCCAGAGCGGGATCGTTTGGGTTTCTCAGTGATATTTGCTCCTGCTCTGTGTTCTCCTGTGCGCTCTGTGTTTTTGTTCTTGAACACGGAGAACACAGAGTTACACAGCGGGAATGAGAAATTACAAGATTTCCAAATTACAAATTCCCCGGAATCCCCATTCCTCCCAGCATCCCGCCCATCGTGGACTGCATGGCCTCATCCACTTTCCGGCCGGCGCCGTTGATGGCCGCCGTGATCAAGTCCTGCAGCATCTCCACGTCGCCGCTTTTTACCGCCTCCGGATCGATCTTGATGCTCAACACCTGCTTGCGCCCATCCATCTTGACCACGACCGTGCCGCCGCCAGCGGAGCCTTCGACCACGGTCTCCTCCATTTTCTTCTGCAGCACTTCATATTGCCGCTTGGCCTGCGAGACCAGCTCCTGCAAGTTAAATCCGCTCATGGATCAGTCCTTCTTTGTCTCCGTGTCCCCTGTGCCCTCTGTGTTTAGCGCTTCTTGTTGTCATCCCGAGCGAAACTTGGGATTCGCCTTGCGAATCCCAAGTGCAGTCGAGGGACCTGTTGTTTTAACGCTTTTCCCGGTAATCAATAATCGTCCTGATCTCCGCTCCAAACTTTTCTTTCATACGCCGCACGATCGGATCCTGCTCAGCCCGCCCGCGCCCTCCGCCGTTGGACGATGGGCTCGCAGCGGCTACCGGCGTCTCCAGCCCCGGAATCACTTTCAGTTTTACCGGACGTCCCAGCACTCCGCTCGCTGCGGCGATGGCCAATCGCCTGGCGTCGGCTGCCAGCGACATATCAATCACCGTCGCCGACGCAGCCACTTTGATCACAATCTCACCGCCCTCCACCTGCCATTCGCCTGCTTCCAGCATGGCCGCCAGCATCCGATGGCCAGCCAGCGCATTCAATACCGCACTGCGCAAATCGTCGAGTGAGCCAGTTTTCGCCAGGGGAGCTGCCGCCGGCACGATCTCCGGCTGAACCACTGCCGCTGGTGCTGCCGATCCCATAACCACCGGCGTTGTGGCTGCGCCCGTCGCCCCTAACCGCGAACTTGCGCCCACATGATCCTCAGCCGCCATTTGTGGCTTGCTCTTGCGCGCACTGTCGGCGGCAAACGGAGAAACGTTGCTCGGCCGCCCCACAGCCGCGTCCTTTTGCGCGCTTGGCACTACCGACGGCTTGCCACCCGCCCGAGGCACGCTGCCCTCGAGCGACGCCGCCTCGCTGAGCAACTGCTCCATCGGAAGCAATCGCTGCGCATGGGTCATCTTCAACAGACCCAACTCCAGGTGAAACCGCTGTTCCTGCCGGTAACCGAGTTCGCCGTGCGTCCGCAGCATGATCTGCAAATGCCGCGCCAAATCCTCTTCTCCGAAAAGTTCCGCCACTCGTGCCACTCGCTGGCGTTCGTCGCTAGAAATCTGCAGCAGGGAAGAGTCTCCCCCGGCAACTTTCGCGACCATCGTGTTGCGCAGAAACTTAACCATCTGGCGCGCAAAGTGCGTCGGACTGTGACCCTCGCCGATCAGCCTGTCCACTAACCGCAGCACGTCCTGGCTCGAGCCCTGCGCCACGGCTTGCATCACTTCCTCCAACACGCCGGACGGCGCCGCGCCCACCAACTGCCGCACCGTTTCGATCGTCAACCGTCCGACCGCCGAAGCAATCGCCTGATCGAAAATCGACAGCGCATCCCGCACCGATCCATCGCCAGCTTCGGCCAGCAGAGCCAGCGCGTCCTCATCGGCTTCAATCTTCTCCCGCCCAGCCAGGTCTTTCAGCTGATCGAGAATCTGCTCGAACCGCACCGCCCGGAAACTGAAATGCTGGCAGCGTGAGCGGATGGTCTGCGGAATGTCCTCAGGCTGCGTCGTCGCCAGCATGAACACCACGTGACCCGGCGGTTCCTCCAACGTCTTCAACAGAGCATTGAAAGCGGCATCGGTGATCTGGTGGGCCTCATCGAGAATGTAGATCTTGAATCGATCGCGCGCCGGCCGGTACCGGGCCGCCTCACGCAGTTCACGGATCTCGTCGATCCCGCGGTTGGTGGCCGCGTCAATTTCGATGACATCTACGGAATTTCCTGCGCGGATCTCCGTACATGAATCGCACACCCCACAAGGCTCGGGCACCGGCTTGTTGGACGACCGGCAGTTCAGCGCCATAGCCAGGATGCGGGCCACGGTGGTCTTGCCAATCCCCCGGTGCCCGCTGAAGATGTAGCCATGCGCCGTCCGCCCCTGCTCGATGGCGTTCTTCAGGGTGCGCGTAACGTGTTCCTGGCCGATGACTTCGGAGAACTTCTGAGGACGGTATTTGCGGGCCAGGACCTGGTAGCTCATGGTGCGGAAGCTTGATTATACGCGATGCTAGCGGCTCAAAGTGGCCCATGGGCCTCTGCAGAAACCGATAGAAGTCCTTGCGCGAACCGCCCCTGCCAAGGTACGCTTTTGGCTGGTTTTTGGCAGACAATGGGGGAAATATGCAACTCAAACTGAGCACGCGAACCATAGACGGAGTCCTGATCGTGGACTGCGCCGGCCGCGTCGTTTTTGGCGAGGAGTCGGCTTTCTTGCGCGACACGGTGAAAAAGCTCATCGCGGAGCGAAACCAGATTGTCCTGAATCTGTCCGGCGTCAACTATATCGATAGCGGTGGGCTGGGCACACTGGTCGCACTTTACACCACTGCGCACAACTGCGGCGGCGCCGTCAAGCTGGCGAATCTCACACAGCGCGTCGGGGATTTGTTACAAGTCACCAAGCTCGTCACCGTGTTCGACGTTTATGACAGCGAGCAAAAGGCGGTGGACTCGTTCCGCAAAGGCGCAGCCGCCTGAAATCTGCGGACCGCCACAGGTCACGTAGGGGCGGACGTCCTCGTCCGCCCAGCCGAGCGCAGCTCGGCAGCGATGCTAACCGGGCGGGGAGGTAGCCTCAAACCGCCACAGTCCCGTGCTACACTGTGCCGTTTCCCTCCAAGGAGGCCACCCGTGCGTAACCGTAATTTACTTGTTATTCTCCTCACCCTTGTCTGCCTGCCAGCCGTTGCCCAAACTCTCTCTCCCGACTTGCGCCAGAAAATCGACAAGCTCGCGACCGACACCCTGGCCAAGAGTGGTGTCCCCAGCGTTTCCATCGCGATCGTTAAAGATGGCCACATCGCATACCTCCAGGCTTACGGCGACGCCCGTCTTGAACCGCGCACTCCCGCCAGGCCAGAGATGCGCTACAGCATCGGCTCCATCAGCAAGCAGTTCACGGCTGCCGCCATTCTTCTCCTGCAGGAACAGGGCAAGCTTTCCCTCGACGACAAGGTTTCCCGCTTTATCCCCGATCTCACCCGCGCCAATGAAGTCACCATCCGTCAGTTGCTTTCGCACACCTCCGGCTACCAGGATTTCTGGCCCCAGGACTACTGCATGCCGTATGTTCTGCAGCCGATTTCGGCGCAGGCCATCATGGACCGCTGGGCACGCAAGGCGCTGGATTTCGATCCCGGCACAAAGTGGCAATACAGCAACACGAATTTTGTCATCGCCGGCGTCATCATCGAAAAAGCCAGCGGCATGCCCTTCATTCAATTCTTGCGCGAAAAAGTCCTCGCTCCCGTCGGCATCAAGAAGGCCGCCGATACCGATTCGGCCAAGCTAGGGGATTCCGATCCCGCCGGCTACATCCGTTACGGTCTGGGTCCGCTCCGTCCCGCGCCCAAGGAAGGGAAAGGATGGATGTTTGCCGCCGGAGAGCTGGCCATGCCCGCGGATGACCTCGCCCGCTGGGACATTTCGATCATCGATCAAGCCTTACTCAAGCCCGCTTCTTACCAAGAACTGGAAACCGAAGTCCTGCTCAAGAACGGATTAGGCACGAGCTATGGTCTGGGAGTTGACGTAGACACTGTGTCTGGCCATCGTGCGCTCTTCCACGGTGGTGAGGTCTCGGGCTTTACCGCGCAGAACATCGTCTTTCCAGACGAGCGAGTTGCGGTCGTGGCACTCACCAATCAGGACGCAGTGGGCGCTGCCGGCGATATCGCCCGCGGCATAGCGCCTTTGCTCCTTACTGCCGACGACCCTACGACCTCGCAAAAACTGGAGCAAGCACGCCAGATTTTCCAAGGCCTGCAGCACGGCACGATCGATCGTTTGCTCTTCACCGACGACGCCAACTTTTACTTTAGCGAGGATGCTCTTAAAGACTTTGCCAGCGGCCTGGCGTCGCTGGGAACACCGCAGGAGTTCACCCAGACTCGGCAAGCTCTCCGCGGAGGCATGACACTGCGTGTGTACCGCATCAAGTTTCTACAGAAGACCTTGCGAGCCTGGACCTACGAAATGCCGGACGGTAAGCTGGAGCAGTATCAGATTGCCCCCGCCGATTAAACGATTCGCATGCCCCGTTCTCACGTGGGGACGGACGCCCTCGTCCGTCCAGCCGAGCGCAGCCCGGCAGCCATATAGACGCGCTTGTCCGACGTTCCCGCTCACCCCACTCTGTCACTCTTAGTTACATTGGTACCCTTGGGTCAGGACACGACCCATGTTATCTCTATACCTACATTTGGATCGCGCTTCGGTTTTCCTCCATCCTGAAGCGGCCTGAACTCGGGGTGGGGTCAGCAAACGTCCGCGGCCCGGCAGTATTCGATGTCGCATTTCGATGAAGTTCGGCCTGGCCTTTCCGTCCTTCCGGACGCAACTGTTGAGTTGTCTCCAGAGAGCATCACCCTCAAGCCCGAAGACGCCAGCTTCCTTATCCTGTTTCAGCAGCACCCCCAGCCGATGTGGGTATTCGATGTCAAAACCCTGAAATTTCTGGCAGTCAACGACGCCGCGGTCGCGCATTACGGATACTCCCGCGAGGAATTCCTGAACATGCGTACGACTGAAATCCGCCCGCAGGATGAAGTGTTGCGCTTGCTGGAATACATCCAGCACGTTCGCGTGGGCATGCAAAACTCTGGCCAGTGGCGGCACGTTTGCAAAGATGGCCGGCTCATCGACGCGGACATCATTTCTCAAGCGCTATACTTCGGTGGACACAAGGCTATCCTGGTCGTCGCCCGGGATATCACCAAGGAAAAGCAGGCCGAAGAAGCTCTGCGCAAATACCGTCTGATTTTTGAAGAGGCAATTGTCGCAATTTACCAGACCACGCCCGACGGACGCCTGCTGGCCGCAAACCCGGCCATGGCGCGGATGTTGGGCTATGCATCTCCGGAGGAATTGCTGGCCACAGTGACCGACGTCCGCACCCAGCTTCATGTCAGCCAGGAGCGCCGGAATGAATTCCGCCGCTTGATGGAAGAACACGGGCTGGTGCGGAACTTCGAATGCGAACTCTACCGCAAAGACCACTCGCGTTTGAGTTGCGTGGCCAACGCCCGCGCGGTGCGTGAGGGCAGCACCATCGTCCGCTATGAGGGCACGTTTGAAGACCTCACTGAGCGCAAGCTGCTTGAAGACCAGCTACGGCAAGCGCAGAAAATGGAGGCCGTCGGACGCCTCGCGGGTGGTGTCGCCCACGATTTTAACAATGCTTTGGGTGTGATCACCGGCTACGCCGATCTGTTGCAGGTACGGCTTCCGGCGGATGATCCCCTGCGCAAACATGCCGAGGAAATTGCCAAAGCCGGCCATCGTGCCGCCGCTCTCACCCGCCAACTCCTGGCCTTCAGCCGCAAACAGGTCATCCAGCCGGTGGTTCTCGACCTCAATTCGGTCACCACAGAGTTGGAGAAGATGCTTCGCCGTCTGCTGGGCGAAGACATCAAGATTAATTTCAAGCGCGATGCGGAGCTGGGGCGAGTCAAAGCCGACCCCAGCCAGATTGAACAGATCCTGATGAACCTTGCCGTCAACGCCCGCGATGCCATGCCCCAGGGCGGCCATCTGGCGATCGAGACTGCCAATGCGGAAATCGATGAAATCTACACCCGCCAGAACCCGTTCGTGGTTCCCGGGTCCTACGTCATGCTTAGCACCGGCGACACCGGCTGTGGCATGGACAAGCAGACCCAGGCCCACATTTTTGAACCGTTCTTTACCACGAAGGATCCCGGCAAAGGCACCGGCCTCGGACTTTCAACTGTGTACGGTATCGTGAAGCAGAACTCGGGCTTCATTCAGGTTTACAGCGAAGTCGGACGCGGTACCACATTCAAGATCTACCTGCCCCGCGTCGCCAAGGCTGAGCAGCCTGCGGTGGCCTCGCAAGTTCCCTCGACGCTTCCGCGGGGAACAGAAACTGTCCTCCTTGTCGAAGACGAAGACGGGCTGCGTGGACTGGCGCGCACCTGCCTCGAGAGTCATGGATATCGAGTGTTGACCGCTCCCGATGCCGCCTCCGCCCTTGCCCAGGCGGAGAAACATGGTGACGCAGTGCACCTGCTGCTGACCGACGTCGTGATGCCCGGCATGAACGGCCGCGAACTTGCCCAGCGCCTGGCGGCGCTGCAACCCAAAATTAAAGTCCTCTACATGAGCGGATACACCAACGAGCTGATCGCACAGTACGGCGTCATCGACAGCGACACTATGCTGCTGGAAAAACCCTTCACCCTGCACTCGCTGTTGCTCAAGGTTTACCGCGCGCTCCACTCCGGCCAGGGTGGCAAAGCGGCATCCGCAGACTAGTGCGGCGTGAACAGCCGACCCCCGCCCACCTTGTTACTTCAATTTCACAAACAGCAACACGAAGATCGCCCACACCCCAACCGTCATCGGAAACTCCGCTACGGCCGCGCTTTGCACGAACGAGCCGCCTTTGGGCAGCGCAAACGTCAGCAGCATCATGACCACGGCCGTCAATATGCCGACGATCAGCTTACTTTTCCAGTCCATAGTTGTTTCCCCCCGCCGTCAGGTTAACTCGCTGCGCAGTATATCCGAAAAGAGATGTGAGAAGTGCCCCGTTTTAACGGAGCGTTCGCTGCGACGTTAGGGCGGGGAGTTTCGCGGTTTGCGTCTTCGCCGGCGATAGCTTCGATCGAATCGCAGACTCCACCTTGTCCCACACTTCCGGGTCACACTCTATTTGGGTGTGCGGCTTGATGAGAAGGCGGTTGAACCAGGGATAGCTTTCACAGCGTAGCGAACTGCCGCTATAGTCGAAGCGGAAGTTTCCCACGATTTCGGTTCGCTCGGGATCCTCAGCGCGAATTGCCGGCTGGCCGTGCAGCAGCCCATGCGGCTGATAGAAATTAATGGCCTGTTCCACGTTGGCAGGAATGACCCCGTCGTTCTGCCCCCTCTTCTGCACACTGTCCACTTGGATCGTGAGCAGGATCGGAACATCGATTTCTTCCAGTTGCCGCGCCAGAGCTACGGCTTCCGATGCTCCCCAACTGTGTCCGTAGAGAATGATCCGTGCGCTCTGTTTTTCGTTTTCGGACAAGTTACCGTCGTGGTCCGCATCCAGAAAGCGCAGGATCTCCTGGTAGGCCTTCTCTCGTTTGTGGTTCTCGAAGACTTGCACTGACACGCTGGCTGGATATTGATGACGCAGGCGCTCTGCCAGTTGCACCGTGCTATGTACGCGATTGCCGGGTTTGACGTATCCGCCCAGGAAACCGATCACCACGGTTGGCGGTACTGCGGGCGGAATAAAGCTGGCGATTGGGCTTGACGCAGGATCTTCGGCAAAGGCCAGCGCGATACTCAGTGAAAACAGCACGACCCGGCCCGCCATGCGCACGCCGCCCATAGTGGGAAGGCATGTTAGCAAAAGAACCAGACCGCAGATAGAGACCAACGGCCCCAGCGACGTGACTCCCAAAATTGTCATCCCGAGCGCAGTCGAAGGACCTGCTGTAGGTCATACAGCGCAATCAGGCTCGCTCAACCGGGCAGGGCGTGGCTTAGCCACGTCGAAGCAGGCGCCGATGAGGCGCAACTACGCATCCCGTGCCCAATCCTAGGGTAGTGTCTTATTAAAACACTACCAATCCTAGCAACGACTTCGTACATTGTGACCGCCTGGGCTAACATAGACCTGCCAGCATTCCTATTTGAGGCCCTTGCATGTGCCGGAATATCAAAACCCTCTTCAACTTCGATCCACCTGTCACAGAAGACGAAGTTCGCGCCGCGTCGCTGCAGTTCGTGCGGAAAATCACCGGCTTCAACAAACCCTCGAAGGCCAACGAGAGCGCCTTTCTGGCCGCAGTTGGGGATGTCGCGGGCATCTCGATCCGCCTGCTGCGAGCACTGGAAACCAGCGCACCACCGAAGAATCGAGAAGAAGAAGCCGCTAAGGCCAGAGCTCGCGCCGCCGAGCGCTTTGGCGCCTAAGTCAGGCTACTTTCCTCCAAACCGGTAGACGATCCCTGCCGACAGCCGCATTGCCGGTGTGGTGGCGCCGCTCGAACGGATACCAACGTACTCGCCTTCCAGCCGCAGCGCGAATTTCTGGCTGCTGCCGAGCCCAATGTCGGTCCCACCGCCCAGGGCAAACGCGAACTGGTTTCCCCCGCCTGTGATACCCCCTGTCGATGTCGAGAAATGCGATCCCCCGAACAGAGCCTGCACGAATGGCACGTTCCTCGGCAATCTGCGGTAGGTAAATCGCGGGCCGACCATGTAGGTGTCTCGCCGGTGAAAATCTGCGGGACATGGCCGACGTAAGCGCCGAAATCGCCGGCCACGCTGAACCAGTTGTTGGCGTTGACCGCGACCGAACTCCGGCCGCCATTCATCCAGATGGTATAGCCCTTCAGAATATAAAGTGGGGAATATCCCACCGCGACGTCAGCGGAGGGCATGGTCTGTGCGGTCGAACAGCCGGCCAGAAGCGCGAACATCAAAGCGAGCAAGATCGGGTATCTCATTTTGTATCTCCTCATTCTGAGTTACAAAAAGCCGTTCCCCAAGTTCCGTTCGAGACCCTAACCCCAGTATGACCGGAAAGTTTGTCAAAAGTTTGTCACCAGAATTGTCAAGTCCGGTTCAGCGGGTGCCTTTAAACGGAACTGGGTGCCCCGTTCTAACGGAGCGCTGTTTGCGACGTTAGGGCGGGGAAGTCGCCTGTCGAGACTTGCGGAACCCGAAGCCGGACCGCTTCGTATATCCTTACGAAAAGCCCTATGGCCCAATCCGCCCAATTTCCGCCACTCGCCAGCATCGTGCCAAAACAAAATTCGTGGCCCTCGCGCGCGCTTTGGTCGGTCATGTGGTTGTTCTCCCTGATTATTGCGGTTTATGGAACAACCTATTTCTTCGGCATCCCCACCGAAGAGCATTCTGTTCCTGCGGCCGGCGCTTCCTGGTCTTGTTCTTCTTCCGGCTCTGCGGGATCGTAGTCGCGGGGATCCCATGCGTGTTCTCCGAGAGAGTTATCGGCGACGTAGCGCTGCTCGATGACGACATCGGGCTGATAGGGCGAGAAGCGAGCCTGCTTCAGGTTGATGGAGGCGGTTTGCAATCCGTAGATCCCAACAAAAATCCCCACCCTAGTGTCGCCAACTGCGCTCCGCTAGGATGGGGCACCCTCTTGTTCTTTTGTCGGACAAGAGTGTCCGACCCACACGGCTCTAGCCAAAAGCCAGAAGCTAGTAGCTAGAAGCCGCTTTTAGTACATGTCTCCCATGCCGCCGCCGTGCCCGCCGGGCATCGGAGCATTCTTCTTCTCTTCCGGAATCTCCGAAACCAGCGCCTCGGTGGTCAGCATCAACGACGCGATCGAGCCGGCGTTCTGCAGTGCGGTGCGCACCACTTTGGTCGGATCGAGCACGCCCGCCTTGACCAGGTCTTCGTACTCGCCGGTCAGAGCGTTGTAGCCGAAGTTGTTGTCCTTCGAGTCGTTGACTTTGCCCAGAACAATCGCGCCTTCTTCGCCGGCATTCTCGGCGATCATGCGCAACGGTTCGGTGATGGCGCGCTTCACGATGTTCACACCGATCTGCTCGTCACCTTCAACCTTCAGCGCGTCGAGCGCCTTGACGCAACGTGCCAGGGCCACGCCGCCGCCGGGGACAATGCCTTCTTCCACGGCTGCGCGGGTCGCGTGCATGGCGTCTTCCACGCGGGCTTTCTTCTCTTTCATTTCGGTTTCGGTCGCGGCGCCGACTTTGATCACGGCCACGCCACCGACCAGCTTCGCCAACCGCTCCTGCAACTTTTCACGGTCGTAGTCGCTGGTGGTCTTTTCAATCTGGCTGCGGATCTCTTTCACTCGGCCTTCGATCTCCGAGTGCTTGCCCTTGCCTTCGACCAACGTGGTGTTGTCCTTGTCGATGGTGATCTTCTTGGCCTGGCCAAGATCGCTGATCTGAACGTTCTCCAGCTTGATGCCGGAGTCTTCCGTAATGGCCCTGCCGCCGGTGATGGTTGCGATGTCAACCAGCATGGCCTTACGGCGATCGCCGAAGCCCGGGGCCTTGACGGCCGCGACTTGCAGCGTGCCACGCAGCTTGTTGACGACGAGGGTGGCGAGCGCTTCGCCCTCGACGTCTTCTGCGATGATGACAAGCGGCTTGCCGCTCTTGGCGATGTTCTCCAGCAGCGGGAGCACGTCCTTCATCGAGCTGATCTTCTTTTCGTAGATCAGGATGTAGGCGTTCTCCAGGGCCACTTCCATGCGCTCCGGATCGGTGACGAAATACGGAGACAGATAGCCGCGGTCGAACTGCATGCCTTCCACGACTTCGAGCTGGGTCTCGAGCGTCTTCGCCTCTTCCACCGTAATGACGCCGTCCTTGCCGACCTTCTTCATAGCTTCGGCAATGATGTGGCCGATGGTCTCGTCATTGTTCGCCGAGATCGTGCCGACCTGAGCGATCATTTCGCCGGTGACGGGCTTGGAGAATTTGTCGATTTCGCCCTTGATGCGGTTACCTTCCTTGTCGAGGCTGCCGCAGATGGCGGTGACGGCCTTCTCAATGCCGCGCTTCAGGGCCATCGGATTGGCGCCGGCCGCGACGGTTTTTACGCCTTCGCGATAAATTCCCTGGGCCAGAACGGTGGCAGTGGTGGTGCCGTCGCCGGCGATGTCGGAAGTCTTGGAAGCAACTTCGCGCACCATCTGCGCGCCCATGTTCTCCTGGGCGTTCGGCAATTCGATTTCCTTGGCCACGGTGACGCCGTCCTTGGTGATGGTCGGCGAACCGAATTTCTTTTCAATGACAACGTTGCGGCCCTTGGGGCCGAGAGTGACTTTTACGGCGTCGGCCAGAAGGTTGACGCCGCGGAGGATCGCTTGCCGCGACTCTTCTCCGTGTACGATTTGCTTTGCCAT
>Ga0209415_10000200_pt1 | contig 102377 bp, 89 predicted proteins | sample PeaSoiSIISIP2007_FD_187696 | JGI IMG/M metagenome (GOLD analysis project Ga0209415, IMG submission 187696) | Peat soil microbial communities from Weissenstadt, Germany - SII-SIP-2007 (SPAdes) (version 2) | ecosystem: Environmental > Terrestrial > Soil > Wetlands > Peat | place: Germany...
AAGCCGGTAGTCATTCAGGAAAAGCAAGGACGGTACCAATCTCCAGATCACCCTTGGAAGAGACTTAGAAGAGCATCCGTACAGCTTCCCACTGCTTCATAAAAAAGCGGACATTTTCACTTTGGTAAGGGTAGGACATTTCTATTTTGGGTTGACAAACACATCGGCAGGGTTGACGTGTTCCGGTAAAAAGAATATAGTAGACCACAAACCGGACCGGATTTTTAGAAATCTGTTTTCAGGAGCGCACACGGCGTGATAGACACCCCGGATCAACCCTCTCAGGTTTTTGCTAGCGAAACCACCCTCTCAATCATTCCCCTTGGCGGGGTCGGCGAGATCGGCCTTAATATGACCGTTCTCGAATGCGGAAACGACATCCTGGTGATCGACGCGGGTCTCATGTTTCCTGACGATGAAATGCTCGGCGTTGACATTGTCATCCCCGACTTCAGCTACCTGACTGAGAATAAGAAACGCATCCGTGGCGTGGTACTCACCCACGGCCACGAGGACCATATCGGCGCGCTGCCCTTCCTGCTCAGGGAGATCAAGGTGCCGATCTACGGCACGAAGCTGACGCTCGGCTTTGTCACTGAAAAGCTGCGGGAGCACGAGCTCGACGGTGAGATAAACCTTATTCCCGTCCACCCCCGCGACGTGGTGGATCTGGGGTGTTTCAGCGTTGAATTCATCCGCGTGACCCACAGCATCGTAGACGGCGTTGGACTGGGCATCACGACACCCGTGGGCCGTGTGGTTCATACCGGCGACTTCAAGATCGACCCCACGCCCGTGGACGGCGAGATTATGGACCTCCGTACCTTTGCGGAGTATGGGGACAAAGGAACGCTTGTGCTCATGTCCGACAGTACGAACGCCTCACAAGGAGGATATACCTTTTCGGAGAAGGAGGTTCGACGCGGGTTCGAGGATATTTTCTCCCGGGCTATGGGGAGGATCGTGGTCGCGACCTTCGCATCGAACATCCACCGCGTCCAGCAGATCATCGATGTCGCCGTCATGTACGGCAGAAAGGTGATCCTGAACGGCAAGAGCATGATCGCCAACGCTCAGATCGCCCTTGATTTGGGATATCTCCGGATGCCGCCGGACACATGGCTTAAAATCGGCGAGCTTAATAAACTGCCTGACGACAAGGTTGTAATGATCACAACGGGCAGCCAGGGCGAACCCATGAGCGCTCTTTCGCGCATGGCCGTCAACGAACACAAGGATTTTCAGATCAAAAAAGGCGACACCATCGTACTGTCATCCAAGATGATCCCGGGGAATGAACGGGCCATTTCGCGCATCATCAACCACTTGTTCAAACATGGCGCGGAAGTGTTTTACGAAAAAGTCTCCGAAATCCACGTCTCGGGTCACGCGTCCAAAGAAGAGCTTAAGCTCATGCTGAACCTGATCAAGCCGAAGTACTTCATTCCCGTGCATGGCGAATACCGGCACCTTGTCTATCACGCCAAGCTAGCCCGGAAAGTGAACATCCCGGAGGAAAACATCTTTATCATAGAGAATGGCGTGGTGATGGAATTTACGGGAAACAGCGCGAAGCGCGCCGGCATCATAAATGTAGGCAGAGTTTATATCGACGGCAAGACCGCGGGATCAGTTGTTGAGGCGGGCGTCGATACGGTGGTGCTTCGGGACCGCATGAAGCTTGCCCACGATGGCGTGGTTATCGTAATTCTCGGCATCGAAAAAACCTCGGGCAAGGTGATCTCGGGGCCAGACATCGTTTCGCGCGGATTCGTGTTCGAAGACGCATCCCAGGAACTGCTGGCCGAAGTGCGGGACGTGGTCATGGATACGCTCACCCTCATGATCCCTGAAGCCAAGGGCGACTGGTCGCTCGTTTCCGCACGCGTCCGGACCAGCCTCAAGAAGTTTATCAACAAACGCCTGGAACGCAGGCCCATGATTTTGCCGATTATCATGGAGATCTGACCCGCCTCACAATCACCTCTCTGGCCTAAAGCAGCGAACAGCATTGGCAGGATATTTATTAAATCTTCTGAATAATAGATTTTCTGGAGTCCGCGAAAAAAAGCTAACAGCGGAACTGCAGCAGCAAGTTGCGGGTTCTGAACGCTCAGTTATTCTCGACAAAGAATGAGCTGAACGGCCGTTGACAGAACGTATATATCTTGCTACCATCAAAATAGCGCATGCTTGCCATAATCTGTAATGGTGTCCAGACTTGCATTTTTGATCAGAAGCAATAAGGTCCCACGATCCCGCATAATGAGGATATTTTAATGTCTATCAGCATCAAAGTTTTTTCTGACTATATCTGACCCTTCTGCTACATCGGCGAGGGCATCGTCGAAAAGCTGAAGCAGGAATTCGACATTACAGTCGAATGGGGGGCATTGAAATTCATCCGGATACCCCTCCGGGAGGAAGGCCATTGGCCGAGCTCTTCCGCATCGAAGACATTAACAGAATGATGAATCATCTGCGCACCATGGGCGCTCAGTTCGGGATTACCTTTGTGGACCGTCCCTTCCTTTCCAATTCACACCTTGCCCTCCAGGCAGCAGAATTCAGCCGGGAGAAGGGCAGATTCGATGCTTTTCACGAAGCCGTGTTCGCTGCATATTTTTCACACGGCCTCGACATCGGGAGTCCCGACGTGCTTGAACAGATTGGACGGGATTGCGGTCTCGATGCGGAGGCCATGCGAAAAGCCGTCGCAAGCGGAAAGTACTTATCAAAGCTCGAAAAGACAAAGGAAGATGCAGCCTACCACAGCGTGACCGGCGTTCCCTCGTTTTTTATCAATGAGAAAAAATCCGTCATTGGCGCGCAGCCTATCGACGTATTCCGGAAGGTTATCCGCTCCGCATAATCCCGGCTAGCGATGCCGTCTACGTCTGGATACCCTTTAGAGGGCGCTTTTTGAGGCCCGCGTGCCTAAAAATAAGTCCCCTTGTTCCAACTTTTCATGTAGAATGAAACAAAACCTACCCGGAGGCGTCATGGTCTTCAACCATAATAATCTCATCACCTTCCAGTATGATAAGCTCGGCAACGACCGGCAGTCCCTCAAACACTCACTGTCAAACCGCCTCATTTACTCCATGGGCAAGGACCCCATCACCGCGACTCACCGCGACTGGTTCCATACCACGGCTTACGCAGTCCGTGAGCGGCTGATCGAGCGCTGGATGGAGACCATGCGCAGCTACTATGAGACAGATGCCAAGCGGGTTTATTACCTGTCCATGGAATTCCTGACCGGACGCCTGCTGTCGAACAGCCTGCTGAACATGGGTTTCTACGAGGAATGCCGCGAAGCATTGTCCGATCTCGAGCTGGACCTCGAACGGATACGTGAACTCGAAGTGGACGCGGCACTCGGCAACGGGGGGCTGGGCCGGCTCGCGGCCTGTTTTCTCGACTCGATGGCAACGCTACGGCTTCCGGGTTACGGCTACGGCATCCGCTACGAGTACGGCATGTTCAACCAAGGCATCGACGACGGATGGCAGGTGGAGCACCCCGACAACTGGCTACGATACGGCAACCCTTGGGAATTTCCCCGGCCCGAGGTGCTGTTTCCAGTAAAATTCGGTGGACGAGTGGTGCAGTTCAATGACGAGCAGGGCCATGCGCGGTTCCACTGGTTAGGGACCGAGGACGTGATGGCCATGGCCTATGACACACCTGTTCCCGGCTACGGCACCAGCACGGTGAACAACATGCGACTCTGGGCAGCCAAGGCATCGCGCGATTTCAACCTCAAGTACTTCAACGAGGGAAACTACATCAAGGCGGTGCAGGAGAAAAACGAGTCAGAAAACCTGTCCAAAGTGCTCTATCCAGACGATACCACGCAGATGGGCCGCGAGCTGCGGCTCAAGCAACAGTACTTCTTCGTCTGCGCTTCGCTCCAGGACATTCTCCGCCGATTCACCAAGTATCACCCGAATCTCGAGGAATTGCCGGACAAGGTGGCGATCCAACTGAACGATACGCACCCTTCGATCGCCATACCGGAGCTCATGCGTGTGCTCCTCGACGTACATCATCTGGAATGGGACCGCGCTTGGGACATCACGCGCAGGACATTCTCCTATACCAACCACACGCTTATGCCCGAAGCGCTTGAAACGTGGCCGGTCGGCCTTTTCGAGGCGATCCTGCCGCGCCATTTGCAGATCATTTACGAGATCAACTACCGGTTTCTCGATGACGTGCGACACAGGTTGCCGGGAGACATCGGCCTTCTCAGGCGGATGTCGATCGTGGACGAGGAAGCCGGGCGCAGGCTGCGCATGGCCCACCTTGCCATTGTCGGAAGCCACTGGGTGAACGGGGTCTCGCAGATCCATACGGACCTCATGAAGCAGACGATCTTCACGGACTTCGAGCAGATCTTTCCCGGGAAAATCATCAATATCACGAACGGAGTGACGCCGCGAAGATGGCTCAACCAGGCAAACCCCGGCCTGTCCTCCCTCATTTCCCTGTTCATCGGTGACGAATGGCGCTGTGATCTGCGAGAACTCAAGAAACTTACATCGTTTGCCGCCGAGGCCCCGTTCCGGCAGCAATTCCAACAGGTGAAGCGGGCAAACAAGGAGCGGCTTGCGGAAATAATTAAGATGCGGCTCAAGATCAAGGTCGATCCCAACTCGATGTTCGACGTTCAGATCAAGCGCATCCACGAATACAAGCGGCAACTCCTGAACGTGCTCCATGTTATCACACGTTATAACCGTATCCGAGAAGGTGTTGTCGTTGACGCCGTGCCCCGCACCGTGATTTTCAGCGGGAAGGCCGCGCCAGGGTATACCATGGCTAAGCTCATTATCAAGCTGATCCACAGCGTCGGCGATGTCGTAAACCACGACCCGGCTACCGGTAATCTCCTGAAGATCGTCTTTATTCCGGACTACAGCGTCTCTAATGCGGAGAAGATTATTCCTGCATGCGACCTGTCCGAACAGATTTCAACCGCTGGAACTGAGGCTTCGGGCACGGGCAACATGAAGCTAGCTCTGAATGGAGCATTGACCATCGCAACGCTCGATGGAGCGAATATCGAGATCAAGGAAGAGGTGGGTGACGACAACATTTTCATGTTCGGTCTGACCGCCGCTGAAGTGGCCGCAAAACGGGCAAAGGGGTACACACCGCATGACATCTATTCCGTGAACGCGGAGCTGAAGCATGCGCTCGATATGATTGCCGGCGGGTATTTCTCGCCTGATGCTCCGGGCCGGTTCCTGCCCATATTCAACGCGCTCACCAGCAACGACCATTTTCTGCTGCTCGCGGATTATGCTTCTTATATCGCCTGCCAGGAAAGGGTGGACGCGCTTTACCGCGACGCTGAGGAGTGGACCAAACGCGCCATCCTGAACGTTGCTGGCATGGGCCGCTTCTCGAGCGACCGCACCATCATGGAATATGCCAAGAATGTGTGGCAGGTGAAAGCGGTGTCGCACTGATCACAAGGGCCCGGCTCCCTATAGCGTCCTGCTCGTAGATATACTGAAGTTGAGAGGTAATGAAAATGAAAGCGCTTTATTATAATGAATTGAGCGGTTACCGGGGAATCACGATGGGCGAACTGCCCATTCCCGTGATAAAGGATAACGAAGTGCTTGTCAGAGTGAAGGCATTCTCCCTGAATCATCTGGACCTCTGGGTCATGGACGGGAAATATCCGGTCCGGATACCGCTGCCACACATTTTCGGTTCCGATGCAGCAGGCGTTGTTGAAAAAGCCGGTGCGTGCATCGACCATGTCAAGCCCGGGGATGAAGTCATCGTTTTCCCCGGCCTTTCGTGCGGGCGCTGCGAGCGATGCCTCAGTGGGCGTGACAATGAGTGCAACAGCTTTTCCCTTCTCGGTGTCATCGAGAACGGCGTGTCCGCGGAATACGTGAAGGCACCGGCGGAAAACATCTTTCACAAGCCAGCCGGCCTCTCATTCGAGGAAGCGTCAACCTTCGGCATTACCTACACAACGGCGTGGAATTCCTTGGTGCTGCGGGCGCAGATTCGTCAGGGCGATACGGTGCTGATTCATGCTGCGGGAAGCGGCGCGGGCACGGCCCTCATCCAGGTGGCGAAGCTGTTTCAGGCGACTGTCATAACGACGGTGGGAGACGATTGGAAGATCGAAAAGGCAAAGGCGTTCGGCGCCGATTACGTCATCAACCATCGAAAAGAGGATGTAGAAGAAGCGGTCAAGCGCATCACCGGCGGGGAATTGGCCGATATCGCAGTCGACCATGTGGGCGCGGCCACGTTCAATAAATCCCTCACCTGCCTGAAACGGGGTGGTACACTAGTTACCTTCGGAGCCACATCGGGCGATGAGGTTCCTCTGAGTCTTCGCTACGTTTTCGGCAAGAATCTCAGAATCCACGGTGTCTATGTGGGACCGAAAGCCGCTGTTCTCCAATATCTCAAACTCCTGCCTCTTCAGCTCAGGCCCGTTATAGACTCGGTATTCTCCTTTGAGGAAGTTCAAAGAGCCTATGAGAAGCTCCTGAGCAGGCACTTCTTCGGAAAAATCGTGGTGCGGGTCTAGGCTCTAGGCTCGCCTGCGCTCACAGCGCAGTCTTCCGGCACGAATACCTTAAAACATCTTGAATTCATCCATTCTTTGTGAAATAATGTCCACCATTGAACAAGGCAATTCTATCCATCACTCAGCAGGGTGACTTCAGCAGTCGGAGTTAAAATTAAAGGCAAGAGGTGAACATTGATAATCTTTGAACACTTGCCCGTGCATTCCCCCTGCTAAGCGAGTAGCGCGAGGAGGGGGTCAAGCAGGCCTTTTTTTTATTTGGGTGTCCTTTGTTGGAGATTTCAATCGAAGCATTTCCGCCCTAGACAGATTTTATTAGTAGACATTTGTCCACTTATAAGATATATTAACTTTATGAGCTTATGACACCACTTCGCACATCGCAGGCGTGTTCGAAGTAAATGACGGCTTGATCTGTTCAGGAGACTATGGCTGTATCAGCGACAAAACATAAACACTGGAACGAGATGGTAGGGCTGCTCCTGTTTGCGGCCGGCCTGCTAATAATCCTGAGCCTGATTTCCTACAGCGCGACGGACCCCTGCTTCAGCGTGACCGGCACGAATGCGGTAATTAAAAATTATATCGGCATTATCGGCGCTTACCTCTCGGACGCTCTCCTTCGTCTCTTCGGCGTTACGACCTATCTGATCGCTTTCCTTTTCCTCGGTTTTGCGGTGTTCTATGTTCTCGGTAGAGAACCGCACCATCCCCACCTAAAAAAAATCGGAGGCCTCGTCCTCTTCTTTTCAACAGCTGCTTTTTTTGGGCTCCAGGGAGAAACGGTCCGCCTCCTTGGAGAAAACATTCCCTCGGGCGGTATGCTCGGCAGCCTCTTCGCATATCTGCTCATACAAGGATTTTCCTTCACAGGCTCGTATATCATCACGATTACCGCCATGACTGTTTCGCTCATGATGCTCACGCCATTCTCTCCGCTCAAGGCGCTTGCATGGCTCCGAACGATGTATAGGCAATTGTCGGAGCATCTCGACATCCTCGTCACGGTCTACCAGGGCAGGCGGGAAAAAGCTCGGGAGGCAAAACAGCGGCCGGTCGCTCCCAAGGAACCGCCGAAAATCGTGGATGAGCAGAAACCGCCTGTCGCGCCGGTGTCAAAATTCATAAAACCAGAAAAGCCGCTCAAGGCGGTTCAGGCGAGCTTCGAGTTCATGGGGGCAAGCGACGGAAAAGGCGGCAAAGATTCCTACCGTCTCCCGTCTCCCGATCTCCTCGACCCAGTGCCGTCGGCGATGAAAAAAACATCGAAAGAAGATATGCTTGCCCAGTCCGAGCTGCTTGCTCGCAAGCTTCAGGACTTTGACATCGAGGGACGCATCACGCAGGTTTATCCTGGCCCCGTGGTCACCATGTTCGAGTTCGAACCCGCGCCCGGTGTGAAGGTGAGCAAGATCGTGAACCTTGCCGACGATCTAGCTCTTGCCATGAAGGCGGGAAGCGTGCGCATCGTCGCTCCGCTGCCAGGCAAGGCCGCTGTCGGGATCGAGGTGCCGAACAACACGCGCGAGACCGTGTATTTCCGCCAAATTATCGAATCGCCCGAGTATCAGGCACACAAGTCCAGACTGAAAGTCCCGCTCGGCAAGGATATTTTCGGCGCATCCGTGGTCAGCAGCATCGACAAGATGCCCCATCTCCTTGTGGCGGGCGCCACGGGGTCGGGCAAGAGCGTTGCAATCAACTCCATCATCCTGGCGCTCCTGTATAATGCACGGCCGAACGAGGTCAAGCTCGTGATGGTGGACCCCAAGATGCTCGAGCTTACGCTCTATAATGATATTCCCCATCTTCTCTCGCCCGTGGTCACCCAGCCCAAAAAGGCGGCGGAGACGCTTCGGGCGCTGGTCGCCGAGATGGAGCGCAGGTATCGACAGCTTGCGGAAAAGGGATCGAAGAACATCGAGTCTTTCAACAAAGTCGTGCCCGAGGCGGAGCGTCTTCCCTTTATCGTCGTAATCATCGACGAACTTGCGGACCTCATGATGACAGTGCAGCGCGAAGTCGAGGACTCGATCATGCGCCTTGCCCAGATGGCTCGCGCTGCGGGCATCCACCTCATTGTTGCCACACAGCGGCCAAGTGTGGACGTGATAACCGGCCTTATCAAGGCCAATCTCCCGGCCAGGATCTCTTTCCAGGTTTCATCCAAGACCGATTCGCGCACAATCCTCGATGCGAATGGCGCCGAGAACCTTCTCGGCATGGGCGACATGCTTTTCCAGCCCCCGGGCTCGGCCCACCTCGTCCGCGTGCACGGCTGCTTCGTGTCCGAGGCCGAGATCAAGCGCGTTGTTGAATTTATCAAAAAGCAGGGGAAGCCGAACTATGAGCTCCTGCAGCAGCGGGTCAAGGAAGTGGTCGAAGCGCAGGTTGCGGAAGTAGAAGATAGCGAGCGCGACGAACTATACGCCCGCGCTGTCGAACTGGTTCAGCTGAACGGTCAGGCGTCCACATCATTCCTGCAGCGAAGGCTGCGCGTGGGCTACAACCGTGCTGCACGCATGATCGAGATGATGCAGGAAGACGGCATTGTGGGACCGGCGGACGGCGCCAAGCCGCGGGAAGTCCTCATCAGGAAAAACATGGACGGGACCGTGAGGGATCTGGATGAATAAATCATATAATTCTGGTAACGGCAATCGTAACCACGGATGAGCACGGTTTAACGCATAAAAAAGAAATTAACGCGCTGAGACGCGTTGGGCTTCACGCATTCAGACGAAACTGCCAGCTGAATTCAAGAAGCCGTGTCTGTTGTTAACAAAATCTCACGTCCCGGCTAAGGATGTGCGAGATAACATTCGCTGCGTTGTGGTTGCCACGAGGTTTCGCCTTGCTCATCTTTAGACCCCGCTGCCTCCTTGCCACTTTCCTGTGCCTCCTGCTCGTCACTGGCACATTAGTCTCGGTACGTACCGCGTCGGCTGAATCACGTGACACGCTCCTGAACATCGTCACAGACTGTCTCGACATACATGCGTCGGATTACTGCAGTAAGTGCCTCTCGCCACGAGTCGAAAGCACCTGCGCGAAGGGTCGTGGCTGCAAAGAAACAACTGAAGTATGGGAAGAGACAGCAGCATACATCGTTATCCGCGACAGGAAAATGTGCGGCTGCCCTAAAGGCTTTATGCACGGTCTCGTGATTCCCCGAGCACGGATTGCTGGGGTCGAGGACTCGCAAAGACCTGACGGGATATGGCGCATCGCTTGGGATGCCGCGGTGAAGCGTACCGGAGAGGAAACCAGCACTGCGCTGGTGGTCAATCCCGCAAGGTCGCGAAATCAGGATCAACTGCATGTTCACATTGTGCGGTTGCGCAGCGACATTCGGCGTCACCTCAACAAAAGGAAGATTGCGTATGTGCAGTCCCTGGACGAAGTCTGGCTCGTAGCCGCGAAAAAAGCGTCGGCAATGAATCTCAAGGATTATGGCGTTCTCGTTGCCAGGCAGAGAGGCAGTGAATTTCTGGTACTGGTTGAAGAGGGAAGTCCGGAGAGACTATATACCTTGTGGACATGTAAATAAAGAACAGCAGATAATTCGTAGGTTGGACTTAACGAACATTCACGAAGTCAGAAAGGGTTCCACAAAAGATTCCGGACAAGCCCACGGTTGTTGCTAAAATGTCGGGGTAGGCGGATTGACGTCAAAAGCGCGACAAAGATTTCTCAGGAGTCTGTCATTCACTGTTCTCCGAAGCCGCGCCGTTCCTATAGGACCGTATCTCCTTCATAAAAGCCTCGCCGTACCGCTCCAGTTTGACGTCTCCCACACCTGAAACCTGCCTCATTTCCGAAGCTGTCGCGGGAAAGCGCCTGCTCATCTCATGAAGAGTCTTGTCTGAAAAAATGATGTAGGGCGGCATGCCGTGCTCATCGGCAATTCTTCTCCGGACAGCGCGGAGCCTGTCAAAAAGCGCCACGTCGAATTTCCCCGATTTAGCAATTTTCTTTCTTCGGTCAAGCGCCTTTCTTTCTTCCCGCTTGAGTCCCAATACCTGCTCTGATCCTGTAAGGACGGCAGCGCTCTTCGGGGTGAATTTTAACACTGGATATCGATCCCCGTCATGTCTGATACGCTCCTGCGCAAGCAGCTCATCGATGATGAAGCGCCAGTGGTTTTTGTCCTGGTGTTTTCCAGCGCCATAGGTTTTGATGCCGTCGTGGCCGAGTTCTTTGATTCGTTTAGTGTCGGCACCGATAACGATGTCAACGATATGCCCGATGCCGAATCGTTCGCCGGTCCGAGCGATTGCCGACATCACAATCTGAGCATCTGTGGTGATGTCAACCTGCTCGCGGGTGCCTGAGCATATATCGCAAGTGCCGCAATTGTTCGCCGCGTAGGTTTCTCCGAAAAAGGAAAGAAGCTGTTTTCTCCTGCAAACGTTGTGAGACGCGAATCGCACTGTCTGATTTAGCTTCTCCAGGGCAATGGCGCGCTCATGTTCGTCCTGCATCCGGTCTATGAAATACCGGATCTTCGGGATATCCCCCCTGCTGAAGTAAAGCCGGCAATGTGCCGGTTCGTTGTCCCGTCCGGCTCGTCCGGTTTCCTGGTAATAGGCTTCGATATGCTTGGGAAGGTCGGCATGGACCACGAACCGCACGTTAGATTTATCAATGCCCATGCCGAAAGCAATGGTCGCCACGATCACGGCGGCTTTATCCTTGTTGAATGCCTCTTGGTTTTTCTCCCGATCTTTAGAAGACAGGCCAGCGTGATAGGGAAGAGCTTTAATGCCGTGAGAGGCTAGAAATGTCGCTGTTGCTTCGACCGTGTCTCGCGTCGTCCGGTAAATGATTCCCGACTCCTCCTCGTGGTCTTTTAGAAATTCCAGAAGCTGCTGATGGATTTCGGACTTGGGCTCAACCTGGTAGAAGAGGTTTGGGCGATTGAAGGAAGCGCGTACGATGTAGGGCGCTCTGAGTCCGATTTTTCCGATGATGTCCGTCTGGACTTTTTCAGTGGCCGTGGCAGTGAAGGCGGCGATGGGGACATCGGGAAAGAGGGAGGGAATAGCTGAAAGCACGAGATAGTCGGGACGAAAATCATGGCCCCACTCCGAAATGCAGTGCGCCTCATCGATGGCAAAAAGCGAGAGGGGGATGCTCTTTAATGTCTTAAGGAATTGCGGTAGGGCAAACCGTTCCGGAGCGATATAGAGGAGCTTAATCAGTCCGGTCGTAAGCTTGCGATAGGCATCCGCCATCTCCTGTTGGTCAAGTGAGCTGTTCATGAACAGGGCCGCGATACCATTTTCCCTGGCCGCGTCGACCTGGTCCTTCATAAGGGATATCAGCGGGCTTATGACGACCGCTGTTCCCTCTCTCAGAAGCGCGGGAAGTTGGTAGCATAGGGATTTCCCGCCGCCTGTGGGCATGACTGCGAAGACATCTCTTTCCGCCAGAATGTTTTTTATGATGGCTTCCTGATTCGGACGGAATGATTCGAAACCAAAGACCTTGCGCAGGATCTGATGAATCTCGGAATCAGTGATCGGTGGGGACGGTTTCATGAGTGACCTGTTAAACAACGCTTGATGATGGATGTTTGTTCCGAGAGGTGAGTCCCGTCATTCAAGTTGACTCCGGGACTGGTCCATGATAATCTGAGATATCGATAATGTCAAGAAAGACGTGGAGCAGGACGGACAAGAGTCCCCTGCCTGATGTAGAGCAAAGCAAAAAAAGGACATACCCTTGAAGTGTATTGTTAAGGAAAATAAAGGAGCTCCCCTGGTGCTGATCATTTTTTTCCTGGCCTTTTCCACATTCTCGTCAGTGCTGCCGGCACAAGCCCAGTCAGTCCAGGAAGTCGTCACCTCCGTGGAGAACCACTACGGCACTTTGAAAACGCTGACTGCTAAGGTGACGCAGAAAAACCGTCTCAAGGCTGTGGGTATGACGCAGAAATTCGATGGTACGCTCTGGATAGAAAAACCGGGAAAGCTCCGGCTCAATTATATGAACGGGCAGGTGCTCCTGATCGACGGTAAAGCAGCGCTGTTCTATTCAAAAAAGAACGAGCAATTGATCAAAAAGACCTTTACGGATTTTCAGCTCGCGAATATTCCCGTGGCATTTCTTCTCGGAGCAGCGCATATACGCGATGATTTCGATGTGCTTCAGCCTGACCCTGAAACACCCCGATCGCTGGAACTCTTCCCAAAGAAGCCGGGGGCAGCCATGAAGAAGCTGAGCTTGGCATCCGACACGGATGGCCGCATAACGAGTATCACGATCTTTGATAAATCAGGAAACATAACGGAAATTGTATTTGCTCAGGAAGAAGACGGCGCTACGTTTGATAAAAATCTTTTCACCTTCAAAATTCCGAAGGGTACAGAAGTGATAGAGCAGTAAACAGTGGATAGGAGATGGAAAACAGGGGGTAATAGGAAGCATAAAAAAGTATTTGTGATTCCCATTTGCGTATGCTGTCTCAACTATGCTGATTTTCCAGGAGGGAACCATGGCTACGGAAAATTCATTTGATATCGTTTCAAAAATCGACATGGCTGAGGTGACGAACGCGGTCACCCAGGCCATGAAGGAAATCGGCCAACGGTTTGACTTCAAGGGCAGCAAGTCGAACATAACCCAGGAAAAGGACGCGCTCGTGGTTGTGTCCGACGATGATTACAAGCTCAAGAGTGTTATTGACATTCTTCAGAACAAACTGGTAAAACGCGGTGTGCCGATAAAAAACGTCTCCTACGGTAAAGTGGAGGCGGCCCTTGCCGGAACAGTGCGGCAGCGCCTTACGCTGCAACAGGGCATCCCGACCGACAAGGCCAAGGAGATCGTAAAAGCGATCAAAGACTCCAAAATAAAGGTACAGGCATCCATCCAGGCCGACCAGGTCCGCGTGTCGGGAAAGAGCAGAGATGACCTACAGACCGTGATCCAGCTTTTAAAAGGGAAGGAATTCGGAATCGAACTGCAGTACGACAACTACCGGAGCGCATAATATCCCTCCCCGGGGCTGGTCATGGAGGGGATTGGCAGACCCGGGCCGACACCCCGATTTCGGCAAGTTCCAGCGGGTCTCGTTAGCTTCTCTTTCCGTTTCCGCGAAATGCACCGCCTATGCGGGGGTGGCGTCTCCACTGCCCGATTTGCATTGACCTGATCCACCCTACACCCGGCCTAACTGATGAATTAATCTTTTACATTTTTTACCTAAACTGATATAATTTCAGCGATTATGCTTATTCGGGAGATTGCATGAGCCTTGTCGGCAGACTGGAAGATCTTGCCTTACCGGATATCTTTCAGATTATCAGTTTGAGCAAGAAAACGGGCACACTGGTCGTGCGCAGCCGCAAGGGCACGGGCATGGTCGTTTTCAAGAATGGCCAGGTGATCCAGGCTGCGAGCGACAGCATCCGCGACTCCCTCGGGAATATTCTCGTTTCGCAAGGTATGCTCGATGAGGCCGCCCTGTCGCGGGCTCTGGCCCTTCAGAAACGGGAGGCAGACACTCCGCTGGGCATGATCCTCGTCGAAATGGGAGCAGTCTCCGCGCAAACGCTCGAGACCGTTGTTCGCAAACAGATCGAGGAGATAATCTACGATCTGCTTGCCTGGGAAGAGGGTTTCTTCAACTTTGAACTTGGTGAAATCGTACACAAGGACAAGATCGAGATCGATACCCAGGAGTTCCTTCTCAAGTCCGGCATCAGCGCTGAGTATCTTCTCATGGAGGGAACGCGGATCCTCGATGAGAAAAGGAAGGACGGGAAGACGCACGGGGCTCCCCCTGTCCCTCGCCCTGCCGTCGCAACACCGGCGCCGAAACCCGCAGTACCCTCCCCCCCTGTCAGCTCCGAACCTGCCAAGGAGGAATTCCGCACCCGCATCGAAAACGAAGAGCCGCGAAGGGAGATCCGTGCTCTCAAATCCATGTTTGACGAGCTCCGTTTTCCGACCGCCACGGCCGAGGTGACGCTTCTTATTCTGCGGTATGCAAGCGAGGTAGTGAACCGCGCGATCCTGTTTATGGTGAAGAAGGATGAGGTGCGTGGTCTCGGCCAGTTCGGCATGGAACTCAAAGGCCGTTCCGCGGACCAAGTCGTCAGGAACATCAAGATTCCCCTGAGCAAGCCTTCCTTGTTTCTCTCCGTCATCGAGACCCGGCGTAGTTACGTCGGCCATCTTGAGCAGAGCGAAAGCAATTCCTATCTTGCCGCCGAACTCGGCGGAGCCACGCCTGATATGGTCCTTGCGATACCACTTATTGTGGATGATAAGGTTGCCCTGATCGTGTATGGAGACAATCTGCCCGAGCGAAAGCCTATCCATGGGATTGACACGCTTGAGATCTTCATGAACCAGGCGGGCATGGCCCTCGAGAAAGCGCTGCTTGAAAAGCGTCTTGCCGAACTCCAAAAGGAGAGAAAATGAAGAATGTCCTGGTCGTTGAAGACTCCAAAGCCATTCGTTCCATGATTCGGGTTGCGCTTGAGGAAGCCGGCGGTTTCTTCGCTATAGAGGCAGGTAACGGCTTCGAGGCGCTCAAGACACTGCCCACCCGGCGTTTCGATCTGATCATCACTGATATTAACATGCCGGACATCAACGGCTTGGAGTTGATCGGTTACGTAAAGTCGAATCCAACCTACCGTGACATCCCCCTCATCATTGTGAGTACCGAAAAGTCCGAGGAAGACAAAAAACGCGGCATGGCGCTCGGCGCCGCCGGGTATGTCGTCAAACCGTTCAAAAAGGAAGAGCTGGTATCTGTCGTCTCGCAGGCACTGGCCGGGAAGTAGACTCCACGCGATTCACGGACTGAGGATCGAAACCGCGGTGTCGACGATGAAAAGCGGAAAAACCAACTTTTTGACGGGCAATGCAACATTACCGACTCTCTATGGAGCGCAGCGATTAAAATGAAATCCGATCGGCCCATAAAAGAGTTCCTTGCTGAAGCTGAGGACATTCTGGAAGCAGCGAACGCGTCCCTGTTTGCGCTGGAAACAACGCAGGCCGCGGGCCGAAGCGACCCCGAACAGGTGAATGCCCTGTTCCGCGCGGTCCATTCCTTCAAAGGCCTCGTGGGCATGTTCGGGTTCAAGGAACCGACGGAGCTTTCACACAAGCTTGAATTTCTTCTCGACGAACTCCGTCTCGGAAAGGTGGGCCTGAGCCATGACGCAGCCGATGTACTTACCGATACCACGGCCCTGCTTGGGAGGCTAGTTCAACAGGCCGGCAGAAAGCAGCCATTCGAGGATATTTCATCGGCTCTGAGTCGCATTGACGGCATTCTCACGGCAAAACCGTCAACCCCCGTCGACCGCTCGTTTGCAGATCAGATCAACCTGGATCGTGGCATTCTGCAGGTGCTGACTGAGTACGAGGAACACCGTCTCCGCGAATGCATACGCGAGAAGAGAAATCTTTACATGCTGAAGGCGGAATTCGATCTTTCGAATTTCGAAGCGGGAATCAAGGACCTCAACACAACGCTAAAAAAACACGGTGAGATCATCTGTACACTTCCAACGGCGGGCAAGGCTGGTATTGGATTTTCCATCGTCCTCGGGACGGAGGAGGATCAGGGCAGACTGGCATCAACGGTTGCCATGCCGAACGTGAACATCGAAAAGATTGCCTATACCGAAAGCCGGAAAAACGAGGAACCCAAAACAGAAGAGGGCATGCTCAGATCCATCAGTCACACGGTCCGTGTCGACATCTACAAGCTCGACGGTCTGATGAGCGTCGTGGGGGAAATGCACCTGATTAAAAACATCATCGCCAGGATCTCCAAGGAACTCAGGGTGATGCAGGGCTTTACCGGGCTGTCCGTCGATCTGCATAAGGCCCAGCGGGGCCTCGAGCGAAAGCTCAACGAACTCCAGGAAGGCATTCTTGAAGTGAGGATGGTCCCCCTCGGCCAGATTTTCACTCGACTTGCCCAGCTTGTCAGAAAGTACGCCAAAGAAGCTCAAAAGGAGATCAGGCTTGAGGTACACGGCGAGGACACGGAACTGGACAAGCTTATGATCGAGGATCTTGCTGATCCCCTTATGCATCTTATCCGGAACGCCATTGACCACGGCATCGAGCCACCGGACGTCCGAAGGCAGCTGGGCAAGCCGGAACAGGGACGCGTGCGGCTTTCGGCGTTTCCGAAGGGCAACCATGTCGTGATCACCGTCGAGGATGACGGGGCAGGCATGGATGCTGCCGCGATCGCAGCCAAGGCTGTGGAAAAAGGAATACTGGCGCCGGACCATGGCCTCGATCCCATGCATGACAGCCGGGAGATTTTTGATCTTATCTTTCTTCCCGGTTTCACGACCCGTGACCAGGTGACGGAAATTTCGGGACGGGGAGTGGGAATGGATGTGGTAAAGCGGAATGTGTCCAAGCTGTCCGGCATGATCGACATCCGATCAGAAATCGGAGAGGGAACGACGTTCGCCCTCACGCTCCCCATAACTCTGGCCATCATCAAGGCTTTGGTCGTCGAGTCTGGCGGCCAGACCTTTGCCATCCCGCTCAGCTCGGTGCTCGAGATTCAACAGGCAACCTCCGGACAGATAGAGACGGTCGAAGGACGGGAAGTCATGGCTGTTCGGGATGATACGATCCCCCTGCTTCGCATCTCGCGCGTTTTCAACCTCGTGGGTCAAGGCGAACGCGATTCTTTTCATGTTATTCTCGTCGGGCTCGCTGAACGGCGGCTCGGCATCATCGTCGACAGCCTTCGTGATCAGCAGGAGATCGTGATCAAACCTCTGGGGAAACGCCTGGCTGATATACCCGGTATTGCTGGCGCCACGGAACTGGGCGATCGCCGGGGTGTGGTACTCGTGCTGGATGTTGAATCGCTTATCGACGGGACGCTGAAGAAAACCGCTGTTGTCAGGCAGTAAACAGCGGAGGGGAGAGAAAGAGCCGGAAGCCAGCAATCAGACAATGCCGGAAACCTGCATCTGTCGTCTGTCTTCTGTCCCTTGATTTTGCCGTGTACGAAGAATTTTACGGACTTGCTGAAAAGCCGTTCAATAAAACACCGGACCCGCGGTTCCTCTTCCAGAGCCGCAAGCATGCGGAGGCGCTGGCGCGTCTCTATCACGCCGTCGAGGAGCAGGACATTGTTCTTCTGACCGGCGAGATAGGATCGGGCAAGACCACACTCTCCCGGGCCTTCATCGACGGATTGGATGGGAGCTTTCATCCGGTGCTGATCATCAACCCGAGGCTTTCGCCATCGCAGCTTTTGCATATGGTGGCTCTGCGACTGGGCATGGACGACTTGACACAGCAGCGGCATGGGATTCTTGAAGGGATCAACGCGAAGCTCTATGAGATTTACGAAGCGGGCAGGCGGCCGGTCATCATCATCGACGAAGCACAGCTCATTCCGAGCAAGGCGACATTCGAAGAACTGCGGCTGCTGACCAATTTCCAGCTCGACAACCGGAACCTCCTGGCGATTGCGCTGATCGGGCAGACCGAACTCCGTGAGCGCCTGAACCGCAAACCGTACAAGGCTCTGCGGCAGCGTATCGGCATGCAGTACCATCTCGGCCCACTCGACCGCGAGGAGACGGAAGCATACGTGCTGCACCGGCTCCGGGTCGCCGGACGGGAAGCGCCTCTCTTCGAAAGCGGAGCAATTGAGCTTCTGTACCGATGCTCCGGCGGGATACCCCGCCGCATCAATATTATCGCGGGCAACGCGCTAATCGAAGGTTTCGGACGGGAAGCGCAATCCATCGGGTCTGAGATCATAGAAAACGTCGTCCGGGACGGGGAATAGGGCGGGGCAAGCAGAGGTTTCCTTATTGACATGTGCTCTCAGAGGTTCGAGAGAGGAGCGTCAGCGACATGGATATTCTTGCAGCTCGAAAAAAGGCAGCAGAAAAAGAGCGCTCTCAGCAGAAGCTGGAGCAGGCGCGGCCCGCTGAGCCGCAGCCCGTTCAGCAACAGACGAGCGCGATTGGTGAAACTCCCCTGGATAGGGAGGCGTGCCTGCCCGCAACAGAGGTTGTGCAAAAGCCGCAGGCCGCAGAAACGCGTTCCGCCGAACCGCAGGCGGCTGATGCGGCATCCACGGGAATAGTCGACGAGCCCGTCGAAGCGCCGGTACAGGAGATTGAGATTCTCTCCTTCCGGCTCGGCGGCGAGGAATATGCCGTCATGGTAGAAAGTGTTAGGGAGGTGCTCAAGCGCAGGGAATTGACGATGGTACCGAACACGCCCAACTATATTCCTGGCGTGATTTCGCTTAGGGGCACCATGCTCCCGGTCATCGATCTCTGCATACGCCTCGGCATCACGCCCGGCGACCGCGACGAAAAGTCGAGGATCATCGTCGTCAGTCCTGACGAGGAAGATGTCGGGCTCATCGTTGACCGGGTAACGGGTGTGCACAGAATCAGGGAGGATGAAATCAAACCGCCGCCGGAAAATATCGAGCACGGCGGAGAACTTCTTCGAGGCATTGTCCGCAAGAACGAAAAATTGTACATCGTTCTGGACTTGGAAAAGGCCGTTGGGCATCAGGGCGCATGAATTTGCGCGAGACGTGAGGAGGCACCGGGGTATGGGAATAATGACGAAGCCCCGGCTTGCCACTGTTGTGTCGGCACGGTTCCTTTTAGCGATCTTGCTCTCCAGATGCGCCAACTCGAACAAGAAGTCGACTTCGCCTGCCGGCGCGTCTGGTCCGGAGACGCTGGCCGCCGCGAGGGAAACGAAAAGTATCCCGCTGGTCTTCGCCGCTGTCTATGATCCTGCTGCAATCGGTTGCCTGGCCAGAAATGTCACCGGCATCAGCTCCAAGGTGCCGATAACGAGCCTGCTGAGGTACTTGAAAAAGCTGACGCCCTTTACCCGGCTTGCGATTGTTTATGCTGAGCAGGAAACCGATTTCGTGCGTCAGGCCCAGGAACTGTCCAAGCTTGAGAGTCAGTATGGCTTCCGAACGGTGAAGATGCCGGTAAAAAAATCGGATGACACTAAAAGGCTGGCCTTTGCCGGAAAGGCCGATGCCGTGTTTATTTCGGTAAGCGCAGTCGTGAATGAGGCGATCAACATGGTTGTTCAGAATGCGCATGCCGCAAAAATTCCCACGATCAGCTCGGCGGAACGACGGAACACGGGGTGGTCCTGAGTCTTGCACCGAGTTTTACGGAACAGGGCGAAGCGGCGGCAAGAATGACAGCACGGCTTCTCCGGGGAGAGAAGCCCATCGGGATTCCCCTTGAAGTGCCAAAGTTCACGCGGCTGGTTCTGAATCTCAAAGAAGCCGAGACCATGGGAATCAAGGTTCCCTTTGACTTGCTTTCCAATGCGACGAGGGTGATAAAATGACGTTACTGTCGGCAAAAAAACTGAAAACGCAAGTTATACTCGTTACCGGAGGCATTCTTCTGCTGGTGATGCTGGTGAATGCTCTGGTGAATACCTACGAAGCCACAAACCGGTACAAAGAATCGCTTCTTGCCCGGATAACGGCGCTCTCCGAAGAAATCAGGCAGGACGTTAGCAAGACATTGGGATCTGGCCGGCCCTTGAACTCGCTCGAGGGCATGGGAGACCGGCTGCGTGGTCTGATGGAAGCGGACAAGGATCTCTCGGGAGCGATGATCATGGATACAGAAGGCAGGGTACTGTATGCCGGAGACCGGGCCCGGGAGAACGTCGTGTTGAGCGATGAAGCGACCAAGCGGGCACTGGAGGCGTCAGCACCCCGGGTCCAGTCCTACCGTGACGATTTGGGCGGACATTATGAAAAGGTTGTGCCGCTGATGAACGTCGGGGGGAAAAAAATCGGGGTGTTCCGGATCGCGCTCCGGGAAGAAGCAATGAACCACCAGGTGAGGAGCCTGCTTCTGTGGTCTCTTCTTGTCGGCCTCCTCAGTTTTCTGGTCGCCATAGGCCTGATCTCTGTCTTCATGGACCGTGCCATTACCAGACCAATCACCGAGATGTCGCAATCCGCCAGCCTGATAGCCGCGGGGGACTTGTCTCGGAAAGTCTCGGTAACGCAGCAGAACGAGATCGCCGATCTCGGCGGAGCCATCAATACTATGTCGGCCAATCTTCGCGAGACGTTGCGCAAGATCAGCGCCACGGGAAGCGGACTGTCCGATGCCATGACGCTTATGAGCGGGTCAGCATCAAAAATGAGTCAGGGCGCGAGGGTGCAGCAGGAATCCACGGAGCAGACGGCAATGGTCGTCAATGAAATGGTCGCTTCGATCAGGGGCGTCGACGAGAACGCGCGGGACATGTCCCGCGCCTCCACAGATGCGTCCTCTTCCGCATCGCAAATGGCATCCTCCATCGAGGAGGTCGCCAGAAATGCCGGTGCGCTGTCTTCGTCCGTTGAAGACACGGCATCGTCCATTGAACAGATGATCGCTTCGATCAAGCAGGTATCGGAAAATACCGACGCGCTCTCCACATCTGTGGAGCAGACTTCCTCTTCCATTACCGAGATGAGTGCTTCGGTCAAGGAAGTCGAGCAGCGCGCCGTCGAATCGTCGCGGCTGGCGGAAAAAGTGTCCCGCGAAGCATCGGAGCGCGGCATGACCGCCGCCAACGAGGCAATCCGGGGCATGCAGAACATCAAGACCGCCGTTGAAGCCACGGCCGCCATTGTGAACCGCCTCGGCAAGAGGTCGCAGGAAATCGGCCAGATACTGAAAGTCATCGACGAAGTCACGGATCAGACCAGCCTGCTCGCCCTCAATGCTGCCATTCTCGCGGCGCAGGCTGGGGAGCACGGCAAGGGCTTCGCCGTTGTGGCCGAGGAAATCAAGGACCTTGCGGAACGCACTGCGGCATCGACCCAGGAAATCGTCAGCCTCATCGCGTCGGTGCAGGAAGAGACAGCGGAGAGCGTTCAAGCCATGGGAAGGGGGCTCAAGGCAGTGGACGCCGGAGTCTCCCTCGTGAATGTGACGAGCGAAGTTCTTCAACAGGTTGCGGATAGCTCCCTGCAGGCCGCGGAGACGGCGCGAGCTATCGAGAAAACAACGGCGGAGCAGGCCAAAGGCGTTTCGCAGATTACCGAGACATCCGTCAATGTCGCCGATCAGGTGGAACAGATTGCCGATGCGCTGAAGGAACAGCGGCGGGGGAGCGAGCGGATTGTGCAGGCCGCTGAGAAAATGCGTGAGATCACGCGGCAAATGAAGACGGCAACCCAGGAGCAGACCACGGGCGGCAGACAAATCGCCAATGCTGTTGAGTCCGTCACCATGCAGGCTGCGCAGGTCGCGCGTTCTACCTCGGAGCAGAATCTCGGGGCGCAGCAGATCAGCGAGGCCATCGCTCGCATTCAGAAGATCACCCAGGATACGGTCGATGTGTCTGTTGAGATGGACATGGCCGTGGAGACGCTGAAGACAAAAGCCGATGCGCTCCGCGCGGAGCTGCAAGGTTTCAAGTTTTAAAATCAGGAGTCGGAAGACGGAGGTTCGGATACCGGCCTGGAGCATAAGCTCTGGCCCGGTGTCTGGTCTTCTCTTGTCTCGGGAGGCGGCGGTGCGAATAGGTGTAAGACAGAGACTCATCATCCTGATATTTTTAGGAATCTTTGTGACCATGAGCGTGATCGGTGTCTACCGGTATTCCGTGGAGAAGCGGGAGTTCCTGAACAATGCCCGCAGCCATGGCGAACAGTCCTGCCAGCTCATGGCGGACCTGTCGGCGCCCTATCTGATAACGAACGACTACAGCGGTCTACACTATATGGTCGAGAATTTCATACACACCCCCGACGGACAGGAGGTTATTATCGCAAACCACGAGGGACGGCAGCTCGTGCACAGCGCTAGGCCGGACCTGATTGAAAACCGTATTGTAATCGGGCCGACGCGGATCATGTCGGGTGGTACGACGCTCGGAGAAATTACGATCTCCGTATACCCCGCGGACCTTGCCAGCAAGCTCAGATCCTATGCTGCTGGTACGATCATCGAGCATCTATTCATGTTCCTCCTCCTGGCTGGACTTCTGCTTTTTTCAGTGACGCAGTCGATCACCTCTCCGCTCAAGCAGGTAGTGAGCGCCCTTAAGGATGTGATAGACCGGAAGGATTTCACGCGGCGCGTGACCGCGGAGCGCGGCGACGAAATCGGTCAGCTCGCGGAGGGTGTAAACTACCTCATCGAGCGTTTGGAACAGTTCATCATCCAGATGGGCGGCGTTGCTTCGCGCATCAATGAGTTGAGCCCCGTCATAGCGGTGGATTCCCGTGAAATTAGGGAGAGCGCTGAAGTTGAAGTCGAAGCAGCGTCAAATGTTTCCGCTTCCGTCACTCAGATGTCGTCGTCCATCCAGGCAATTGCCGAGAGCGCGGAAAGTCTGACGGCCTCCGCGGAGGAGACCTCTTCGGCCATTCTTGAGATGAACGCGTCTAACCAGGAGGTCGCCCGCCACACTACGGAACTCACGTCCGCTGTGGAGAATGTGACAACGTCGGTAACGCAGTTGATTGCGTCGATCCGCGAGGTGGCAGAGCATGTCGACAGCCTCTCGTCTGCTTCCGAGGAAACCTCGGCCTCGGCAATCGAAATTGAAGCGACCGTCCGCGAAGTGGAACGGGCTGCGATGGAATCGACCAAACTGTCGCAGAAGGTCTCGGCGGAGGCACAGGATATGGGCGTGCGCACGATCGAGGAGACCATGAACGCCATCAACGCGATCAAAATCGCGGTGGAGCGTTACTCGGGCCTGGTAACGCGTCTGGGCAAGCGCTCCGAGGAAATAGGCAAGATCCTCGGCGTGATCGTCGAGGTGACAGAGCGGACAAACCTGCTGGCGCTCAACGCCTCGATCCTCGCTGCCCAGGCTGGCGAGCATGGGCGGGGGTTTGCGGTGGTGGCTGAGGAAATCAAAGCCCTTGCCGATCGTACCGCGGGTTCTGCGCAAGACATTGCGAAACTTGTCTCGTCGGTCCAGAAGGAAGCCAAGGAAGCTGTGGCTGCAATGTCCGACAGCCTCACGGCCGTGGACGAGGGAGTCAGGCGCTCCCGCGAGGCCGATGCTGCCCTCGATAAGATCCTTGAAAGTTCCACCCGTTCGGCTGAAATGGCCACCATGATCGAACGGGCGATGACCGAGCAGGCCCGTGGTATCAAACAGGTCACCGAGGCTGTCTCGAATGTGAAACAGATGACGCACCAGATCAGCGAGGCGACTCATGCCCAGAGCAAAGGGACCGAGATGATTCTTCACGCAGCCGAGGAAATGCGCGACATTTCTCGCAGGGTGAAGATCGCCATGACAGAGCAGGGACGGGGCGGTAAACAGATCGCCATTGCAGCCGACAATGTCACCGTCATGTCGGGCAAGATTGCCGGCGGAACTTGGGAGCAGCAGCAGGCAATCCAGCAGATCGCCGGAGCAATGGAGCGGATCCAGGACATCCCCCGCCAGAATATGAAAAGGATGGAAGGTATGATCGCCGCAATCAAGACCCTCGGTGAACAGTCGGAACTGCTCGGACAGGAAGTCGCCACGATGACGGTCGGGAAGGGGCACAGGGATGCGCCGGGCGGCACGTTAAGGATGGGCGTGATTCCCCTTGAATCGCCGGCGGAGATGTACCGCCGGTTCTCGCCTCTGGCTGAGTACCTCGGGAAGGCAATAGACAGGAGGATCGAGTTATTGATTGCTACCGACTTCGCCGGAACGATCAAGGATCTCGAAGAGGGTAAAACGGATATTGCCTTCCTGACACCCACGACCTATATCGAGGCCCGAGAGCGATGCGGAGTCGAGCTTCTCGTCAAGGCACTGCGGAATGGATTGCCTTCGACGCATTCCGTCATCGTCGTTCGTGCGGATAGCGGCCTTTCGCGGATTGAGGAGCTCAAGGGCAAGCGGTTCGCCTTCGGCGATAGGCTGTCGACCACAAGTTCACTCTTTCCCCGCGCCATGCTTGCCGACGCCGGCATCGGTCTTGATGATTTACAGACGTATGCCTTCCTCGGTCATCACGACGATGTGGCGAAGGCCGTCCTGGCGAGAGAATATGACGCCGGCGGGCTCCGCGAATCCACGGCCAAGGCCTTCATCGGCCGCGGTCTGTCGACCTTGAAGATCTCCATCGAGATTCCGGAATTCAATATCTGCGTGTCCCGGACCATGGACCGGCCGACGGCGGTGGCGCTTAAAAAGGTGCTCCTTGCCTTGAGCCGGAAGAACCGGGAACAGGGCGAACTCCTTGCGCTGATCGATCCCGACTATACGGGTTTCGCGCCGGCAACGGACGGCGATTACGACGGCATACGGAAAGCTGTGGGAAAAATGAACGGGAAAGGAGCCCCGGTATAAGGGAGAAAAGCAAAATGCTTTTTCGTGAGAGGCTCATACGGACCTTCAAGGACCCCATCGACGCCAGCGTGGGGCTCAAGCTCGTGATCACCATGACCGGTGTTGTTACCGTCATCATGGTGATAGGAACCATTTTTGTCGCTCGTATCATGATGCAGGCACAGTACAAGGCGCTGGAAACACGCGGCAGGGAGATGGGGCAGTTCTTGGGGCGGGCCGGCACCGATCCGCTTCTGCACCGGGACCTTATGGCTCTCGACGGTCTCGTGGCTGAGGCGGTCAAATCCCAGGACATGCTCTATACCTATGTTGCAGATTCCGAGAACGCGATTCTGAACAACGCCTACACGAGCTTCAACAGGACTCGCCCGGAAGTAAAAAGCTTCCTGGAGCAGGAGCGATCCGATGATATGTCCGTCCTTGCGGCGCGCGCGCGGGACAAACTGGATCCACTGGAGGTGTTGGTCGACGTCAAAATAGGAAACACCCGGCTCGGCTCGGTCACCATGGGTTTCTCGCGGACAGCCGTCCGCAGGGAAACGCTCGGGATCGTCCTGCTTCTATCGGCGACCAGTCTGGTGATCATTCTCGTAATCGCCGCAATGATCCACCTGATGGTGCGTAAATTGATCGTCATCTCGACGACGGAGGCGGTAGCCGTAGCGTCGAATGTCGCATCCGGCGATCTGTCGAAGAGCTTCCACGTGAACTCCATGGACGAGATCGGCATGCTCGGGAGAGGATTGAACCGCATGATCATGGGGCTCAAGGGGATGATCGCGAACGTGCGGGAAGCCGCCGGAAAGACCGACGCGGTCTGGAAGGAGGTCAAGGAGATTTCCGGGGAAATATCGTCGGGCAGCAAAGTGCAGGCCGAATCCGTGGAAGAGGCGGCGTCATCAGTTAATGAGATGCATTTTTCCCTCAAAGAGATCGTAGGGAGCGTCAACGATCTCTCCACGACCTCCGAGCAGACATCCTCCGCCGTTGTTGAGATGGTGGCCTCGATCCACGAGGTCGCGCGGACGATGACCGAGTTGTCGTCGTCCATCGAGGAGACATCGGCGGCCATCAACCAGATGTCCGCGGCCGTGCGCCAGATTGCCGAGAATGTAGAGGTCCTTTCCACCGCCGCGGAGGAAACCGCAGCTTCGGCGTCGGAGATCAGCGCATCAGTGAAGGAAGTGGAAAGCCATGCGAATGAGTCGGCTTCCCTGGCGGAATCTGTTGCGGCCGATGCCCAGCAGCTCGGCATGCGTTCCATTGAAAAGACCATCGATGGAATGAACCGGATCGAATCCACGGCGCGGCGCACAGCGGATGTGATTAACCGCTTGGGTGAGAGGGCTGAAAGCATCGGCAGCATCCTGACCGTGATCGAGGACATCACAGACCAGACCGCGCTCCTTGCGCTCAATGCGGCGATCCTTGCGGCACAGGCAGGGGAGCACGGCAGAGGATTCGCCGTCGTTGCCGCGGAGATCCGCGAACTGGCGAACCGTACGGCGGTGTCGACGAAGGAAATCACCACGTTGATCGGCTCCGTCCAGGAAGAGACGCGAGATGCTGTCGGGGTCATGCAGGAAGAGGTTACTCTCGTCGAAGAGGGTGTGCGGCTTGCGCGCGACACCCGGGAAGCGCTCGAAAAAATCAGGGCGCGCGCCGATGTGTCCCGCGATATGAGCAGGAGCATCAACAAGGCGGCGAGCGAGCAGTCTAGGGGCATAAGACAGGTGAGCGATGCCGTGGATAGGATCAATGAGATGACCCACCAGATTGCGCGGGCCGCGCAGGAGCAGAAGTCCGGCAGTGAACAAATCACGCGCGCGGCGGAGCGAATGCGTGAATTGACGCGCCTTGTCTCCGGCTCGACGGAGGAGCAGACTAAGGGAAGCAAGAATATCACCGTTGCAGTGGAAAATATGAGCGGCAAGATCAGCATGGTAAACCGGGCTACCGACGAAGTACAGGCGGGAAGCGATATGATCGTTAAGGCTATTGAACGGATCAAGGGTATTGCGCGCTCTAATGCGGACTTGGCCTCTGGCCTGCATGTCGCGATGGATGTGATTGCCAGTCAGTCGGAGATGCTCAAGAAGGAAATCGAGAAATTTAGAACGTGAAAGACCAGGGTCCGCAGTCAAGGGGCAAGTCTCATGGAAAGCGCAATGCATAGAGAAAAAAAACCCGCAGCGGCCGTTGAAGATACTGTACAGCTCGTGACCTTCCAGGTCGGATCCGAGGAATACGGACTGGATATCAACGCAATTACCGAGGTCATTCGTCCACTCAAAATTACGCCGCTTCCCCGGATGCCCGAGTTCATCGAGGGCGTAGTCAATCTGCGCGGTGTCATCATTCCCATTGTCGATCTGCGAAAGCGCTTTGCCCTTGCGGAGATCCACAATGAGCCGCGAAAAATGCGCATGCTAATTACAAAGGGCGCTGTCCCCGTTGTAAGGCGCCGAGGTAAAGAGCTGCTGGGGCTCGTCGTGGACTACGTTCAGGAAGTGCTGCATGTGCCCCGGAAAGAGATTGCACCGCCCCCGGGAGCGGCCACCGGTGAACATGCCGATTTTATCAGCGGCATGGGCAAGGTGGGCGAGCGGCTCATCATTATCGTGGATATCGCCAGAATTCTGAGCCAGCAGGAACGTTCGGCACTGGAGGAGGCGGGACATGCCGAATATTGAACAGTTAGGGAATAAACTCGTGAGCAGCGATGCCGAAGAACGCCGCGAAGCAGCGGTAGATTTGGGGCGTCTGGGGGCCGACGCAGTGCCTCTGCTCTTCCGCGCGATGGGAGACGCGGATTGGCGGGTGCGGAAGATCGCTGTTGAAGCGCTGGTATCGCTTGGGGGAACGCGCGTTATTGACGGGTTGCTTCAGGCGCTGAATGCCCCCGACAATGCTGGTGTGCGGAATTCCGCCATAGAGGCCCTCGTCCAGATCGGCGGTCCGGCTGTCGATAGCCTTCTCCGGACTGTGGAAACGCCCGATCCCGATGTGCGGAAGTTCGTCGTCGACATTCTCGGCGATATCAGGGATCCCCGCGGCGTCCCGGTGCTGATCAACGGGCTTGCCGATGACGACGAGAACGTCCGTGTGGCGTCTGCGGAGGCCCTCGGCAAAATCCGCGACCCGAGGGCTGTCGACGTCCTGATTGCCTGCCTCGCCCGCGCTGATCAGGGCTGGCTTGATTATGCGGCAGCGGAAGCGCTGGGCGCCATCGGCGATAAAAGGGCGCTGGGACCGCTCCTCGCGGCGCTGAGCCGGAGCAGTCTCAGGGAGCCGGTTCTGGAATCTCTCGGCAGGATCGGGAACGGTGAAACGATCGGACCACTGATTAACAGCCTTGCCGATCCTCTCAGGATAGTCCGCGAAGTGTCGATCGCGGCGATTGCTGCCATTTACCGGAAGAGTGCGGCGCCGGAACGCCGGAAAATTATCGACGCGGTGCGCTCCGGGATGACGGATCGGGCCGTGGATTTCCTGGAGGAAATTCTCATCACGAGCAGCGGCGAACTACTGAAGTCCACCATCACCCTCCTCGGCTGGACCGGAAAGGAAAGTTCTATCCGAAAGCTTCTTGCGCTTCTGAAAGAAGAGGAGCTTGAGGAGCCCGTTGTACAGTCGCTGCAATATCTCGACCGCGGAAGCGCCACCCTGCTGCTGGAATATATCCCCCATGAAAATGCACTCGTCCGCCGGTCGGTTGCCCAGGTTCTCGGAGACATGGGCGCATCGGTCGCCGAAGATCCGCTGATCGCTTTGTTGCAGGATGAAAATGGTCATGTGCGGAGCACGGCAGCGCTTGCCCTAGGCCGCTTGCTGAGCAGAAAAGCTTCAGTGCCGCTGCTTGCACTGCTGGCCGATGAATACGAAAGCGTCCAGAGATCAGCCATTCAGGCCCTTGCCGCGATTGGAGACGAGTCGGTGCTGGACCGTCTGATCAGGGATTTTTCTACACGCGATACATTTATGCGGAGGAATATAGCGCTTCTGCTCGGGAAATTTTCGAGCGAACGAGCTATCGAAGCGCTGGCCTTCTCGCTTAAGGATGAGGAGCCTGCTGTGAGAAAAGCGGTTGTCCAAGCCTTGGCCACCGCAACCGGAGAAAAGGCCATGCGCTCGCTGCTGCTCGCGATTACCGATGATGACCCCGAGGTGAGAATGCTCGCGGCAGAGGCGCTAGGCAGGACCGGGACATCCGGGGCGCGGGACGCGCTGCTTCCGCTTCTGAATGATGAAGACATCTGGGTCCGGGCCGCGGCAGCCCGGGGACTCGGTGAAATAGGAGGAAACCGGGCGGTCGATGCGCTGGTGGCGCATCTCGAGACTGCAGCCGATATTTTCCTCTTGGCTATTGTGGATGTGCTGGGGAGGCTCAGCCCATCCAAGGCCCGGGAACCGCTCCTGAAGCTCACCGGTCATCCTGATCCCGAAGTTCGGAAGAGCGTGCTTATAGCACTGGCCGGATATGGCGAGTCCCTACAGGGGGCCGTTATTGCATGTTTGTCGGATCCTCACTGGAGCGTGCGCAAAACGGCCATTGAAGCCCTGAGGCAGCAGCGATCGGCCGCGGTTGATGCGCTTTTAGCAAAGATCGCCGATGAAGACCCGGACATGACTGTGCGTCAGGCATCCAAAGAGGCCCTAGGGAGATAAATGTTCGAAGAGCAGATAATTCCGCTGCCCGATGACGTCTTCAGGCTTCTCCGGGACTTCATTCACGACTACTGTGGGATCTATTTTGATGACGGATCAAAATACCTCCTGGAGCGCCGCCTTTCGCGCCGCCTTGAGCAGCACCGTCTGAAAAATTTTGAGGAGTATTATCACTTCCTCCGGTACGACCGGAAACGTGAGGAAGAGCTCGTCATCCTCGTCGACAATCTTACCACGAACGAAACCTATTTCTTCCGCGAAAGTCCCCAGCTCCAGGCCTTCTCCGCTGAAATTCTTCCTGAGCTGCGCCACACGCTCGCCGACCGAAAAGTGCTCCGGATCTGGAGCGCCGGCTGTTCCACCGGGGAAGAGCCGTACACCATCGCCATGCTGCTGCTCGAGTCCGGGGATTGGTGGCGCACTTGGAACGTCGAGATCCTTGGCAGCGATATAAACCAGCGGGTACTGCACACAGCGCGCAAAGGCGTTTACAAAAAGAGCGCCTTTCGCGCAACCAGCCCCGAAATGCTCGCGAAGTATTTCGTATGTGACGAGAAGGGCGACTACCGGATCATCGACAGGGTCAAAGAGCTGGTCTCGTTTAGTTGCCTGAACCTGCTCGATCCATACAAAACGAGTCTGATCAACAACATGGACACGGTTTTCTGCCGGAACGTGATCATCTATTTCGACCGTGAAGCAAAGAAAAAGGTGATCGAGAGCTTTTACCACAAGCTGCGGGAAGGCGGCTACCTGCTCCTGGGACATTCCGAATCCCTGATCAACATATCGAACGCATTCGTGCTGCGTACGCTGAAGAACGACATGGTCTATCAGAAACCGTTTCGGAGCAAAACCGGATAGCGGAAGTTCGCGCAAGTGTGCAGAGGACTTATGGATAGGATAAAAGCGCTGGTGGTTGACGACTCCGCCTACAACCGCACAGTGATCACCCGGATGCTGGAGAATGATGAAGCGATAGAGGTCGTGGGCAACGCCACGGATGGTCTGGACGCGATTGCCCAGACACTCCGGCTCTCGCCGCAGGTGATCACGCTCGACCTCGAGATGCCAAATATGGACGGTTTTACCTTTCTACGGTGGCTCATGAAGGAGCGCCCCACGCCGGTGATCGTCCTTTCCTCCCGGTCCGACAGCCGGAGCGTCTTCCGTGCCCTTGAGCTGGGAGCCGCGGAGTTTCTAGCCAAACCCGAATCGCGCATCTCCCGGAGCATCGAAACCGTCAGAGACGAACTGCTGTATAAGGTCCATGTCGTTCTCAATCTTGAAATGTCGAAAGTCAAGTCGACGATTGACCTGTTGTCCCAGGAGCATGCGCTGCCGGTTGCCCGCAAGGAAGACGAGGCAAGGCGGGACCAAGGGCCGATTGAAGTGATCGCCATCGCCTCGTCCACGGGCGGACCGCCCGCACTGCAGGCGATACTGACCCGTATGCCCGCAGACCTCAGCGCAGGTATCGTCATAGCCCAGCACATGCCGGCGGGATTTACGCGGAGTTTTGCTGAGCGCTTGAACAAGCTTTCGGCGCTCATGGTGCGAGAAGCTGCCGAAGGCGACCGAGTGGAGCCGGGAACGGCGCTGATCGCTCCGGGGGGATTGCATCTTGAGATCAGGCGGGACCGGAAGGGCCTCGTAGCCGGCATCCGTCCCCGCACCACCGAGGACAAATATACGCCGTCGGCTGACCGTATGATGGCGTCAGTTGCCGAAGCATGTGGACCCGCGGCGCTGGGAATCGTATTGACGGGCATGGGCAAGGACGGGGCCGATGGGGTTGTGGCCATCAAGCGGAGGGGCGGGCAGTGCCTTGCCGAGAGCGAGGAAAGCGCCGTGATCTTCGGCATGCCGCAGGAGGCCATCCGGACGGGCGTCGTGGACAAGGCGCTTCCGCTCGGTAAAATGGCGGTGGAGATTTTGTCGCGCTGTAACCCGAAAAACGCTCAGCGCTGACGAGCCTGGAGGGAGAAATCCTGCTTGATAATTTCTGTGGACTCGATTATAATTGATTGCGATTCAAGGATTTTTTTACGACAAGCAGTGGTTTCTCCGTTGAAAAAGATTCCGCCTATTTCAGGCAACGGGGAATCAAGCGGGAGCACCGGTCTTACGAATAGCAGAAGCTGGAGGGCATGATGGAAAAGGAACCGGCGTCGATTTCGAAAAAAGTCGAAGAGTTTCTCCAGGTTTTCAAAAAAGGCGAGGAGTTCACGCAGGAGCTTCTGAAAGAGAACGAGAAGCTCAGATACCGTCTCGCCCAGTTTGAAGAGGTGACGAAGTTCTCGGATCGGGAAGGCAGTTACAAGCTCCACTCTCTCGAAGACCGCATCAAGTTTCTGGAGGACGAAAACCGGAGCCTCATTGAGCGCTACCGGCAGGTAGAAGAGGAGAACAAGGACTTCGCTCACCGGTATGTTGAGGTTGAAGCCGAGAACAATAACCTCGCGAACCTGTACGTGGCAAGCTACCAGCTGCACTCCACGCTGGACTTCAACGAGTCTCTCAAGATCATTCTCGAAATTGTCATGAACCTGATCGGCGCCGAAGAGTTCTCGATCATGCTGCTCGACGAGAAGACCAACGAGCTGACGATCGTCGCCCAAGAAGGCATGGGCCCCGAAGCGCGGGCCAGCATAAAGCTTGGTGACGGTATTATCGGCGGCGCCTCGAAAGCCGGCGAGGCTTTTTATCGCGACGGAGACCCTACGGACCTCTCGGGCGTGGACTATCTCCATCCCCTTGTCGTCATCCCGCTCAAGATCAAGGAGCATGTCATCGGTGTCATCGCCATCTACAAGCTCCTGGTCCAGAAGCAGTCGTTCACAAACGTCGATTATGAGTTATTTTCCATGCTGGCTGGACATGCAGCGACGGCGCTCTTTTCCTCGAAGCTTTATTCGCAGTCGGAGCGTAAACTCACCACGATTCAAAGTTTTCTCGACCTGCTCAAGGAAAAATAACGGAGGTTAGAAAATGCCCGAATATAGCTTTCTGGTGGTTGAAGACTCTCCGACGATGCGACAGTTGATTTCCTTTGCCCTAAAGCGCATACCTGGAAGCAAGATCGTCGAGGCGAACGACGGCATTGATGCTCTTAAGAAGCTTTCGACCCAGAAGTTCGACATCATCCTGACCGATATTAACATGCCTATCATGGATGGCCTGAAGCTCGTCTCCATGGTGCGGAACGATCCGGCGCATAGGAGCATACCAATCATCATCATAACAACTGAAGGTGCCGAGGAAGATCGCAAACGCGGCATGGCCCTGGGAGCCAACGCCTATATCCCCAAGCCGATCCAGACAGCGGACCTTCTCGGCGTTGTGAATGGGATATTGGGTAATAAGTGACCGGGAAGATTTAAACAACAAATAAAAAAAGGACGTGAGACGATACCGTTTCTCGTCCTTTTTTATTCGGCCACTGATAAATGAAGGGCACCCGCATCAGTGTGTGGTAAAGCTTCAGCGATGCTGTCTGCCTATTCCGTGCTGCTTTGGTCCTCTGCCTTATTGGGTGCGTACCGCTGGTAACTGCAAGGATTGAACCTAAGCTTTACTTGTTTCCGCTGTTTTCGCATCAGAATCCTTCTCGCGCAACTGTCCACACGCCGCGGAAATGTCCCTTCCTCGAGACTCCCGGACCGGCGCGGTGTAGTGGAGGTCCACCAGGGTTTTCTGGAATCGCCGTAGTGTCTCGTCATCGGGTCTTTTGAACTCGCTTCCGGGAAAGGCATTAAAGGGGATCAGGTTTACTTTGCATTTGATGCCGCCCAGTAGCTTTGCAAGCCGCTGCGCATCGTCGGGAGAATCATTCACCTCTTTTAACAGCACATATTCGAATGTGATCCTGCGCCTCGGCTCTAGGGGAAACCGCTTACAAGCATCGAGAAGCACCTTTAGCGGATAACGACGGTTCACGGGCATGATCCTGTCCCGAACTTCATCAGTCGTCGCATTCAGAGACACGGCGAGGTTAACCGTTACTCCGCATTTCCCGAGCCTCGCTATTTCCGGAACAAGACCATCGGTCGATACAGTCACGCGGCGGGGAGAGAAGCCCAGACCGTTTTCGGATGTTATGACCTTGAGCGCTTTGACCACTTCGTCGAAATTCGCGAGCGGCTCACCCATGCCCATGAGCACAATGTTTGTTATTCCCCGTGTTTTTCCCTGCTCCAGAAAGCGCGAGATTTCGAGCACCTGACCGACGATTTCGAAGGATTTAAGATTGCGGGTGAAGCCACCGCTTCCCGTCAGGCAGAAACGGCATGCTTGCTGACATCCCACCTGAGAAGAGACGCAAAGCGTCTGCCTGTCCTCATCGGGGATCAGGACGCTTTCGATCGTATGTCCATCGACGAGCTGAAAAAGAAACTTTCTCGTGCCGTCTGAAGAGGTTTCGGTCCTGATGATGCGTAGAGCGGAGATGTCGAAGATTTGCGACAGCATTTCCCGCTCCACCTTTGCGATGTTGGTCATTTCCTCAAAGGACTGGGCATGATGAGTATACAGCCACTTATAGATCTGGTCGGCACGATACTTCTTGAACGCGTGTTTTGTTAAGATTTCCCGGAGTTCTTCAAGCGCCAAAGTTTTGATATTTATTTTTGAAAAGCCCATTATTCCCATGTTCAGACGGAATGTAACATCTTCATTCCTGAAAAGCAAGTTGTTCCGGACCACTGCTAATACTTATGCTCTAGCGTTTTCGGCCACCCAATGAGATTTATTATTAATTTGTAAGTATTTATTTTTTCAAAATCAATACGCGTAAAAAGAGATAGAATTTGGCTAAAAATACTGGTAAACTTAGTCATCTTTTCCTCCGGTCTGAGTTTTAGTTGCTCGCAACGACTATTTTACACAGACCGGATTTTTTTTTCAAAACCTATTTTGGACAAGAGTGAGATTAATGTCAACAGTATTAAACCCTCGGCACAGCCCAAAGGGATTCCATAGTAAGAGAAACATTTTGCTTTAAAAAATTCATATTATTATCAAATGAAATGGATATTATTCAGCCCAGCTGCTTTTGCTGCTGATGGTAAAGTATCATATACTCCTTCTCCAGGTCAATGAACTTGGCTTGCAACTGCTCGTATATCCCGGTCTTTTCCTTCAATCCCTCCTGCAGGGTTTTCACCTGAGCCCGGAGCTCTTCAAGTTCCCCCGGTTTTCCATCTGTTTTCCCAGCCCCTTGAACAACGGTCTCCGGCGTTGATGTCGGCGCTGTATTGCTCCGTAGCGCGGCAAGCTGCCTGCGCATGTCCTCCTGGATCTGACGTGATGCGCTAAGGGCCTTGAGATTGTACTGGTTATGATTCCGATATTTCCTGATCCGGAAAAGAAGAAAAACAATCCCACCCGTCAGGATACAAGAAAGTTCTATGAGCAGAAGCAGATAAAGCGGGTCGATTTTAATCATTGTTTTGTCCTTTTCACCGTCATTTTGAGCGCCAACATCCTAATGAAAACCGCTAAAGCCGTCAATAAGGCTGCTCCAAGATTTACGATTCCAAGTCTGATGAGCACAGACATCCAGGATATCTCATCAGGTGTTGCAGACAATGCCCGATAGTGCACATGATCAAGACCGGGAACAGCCGTTTTATCGTATTCCGCTTTGCTAATAACTGGGCCCGTAGCCGACGTCTCGATTGTTTTGAAAAGCAGCGTCTTTTCTCTCCTGAACGTTTTGCCTTGGGCCAGGATTTTTACCGTATAGTCGCCCAGGTCACGGGCCGTAACGATGCCGGAAAATTTTCCGCCTGCCGTCTGAGGCTCGTCCTGCCTCGAAGCAGGGGCGAGTGACACGTCGACTGTTTTCCCGTCAGGGCCGGTTACTTCTGCTGTTAAACTGAAAATGCCGATAGTGCTCTGCCCCGTTATGACCCTCCCTGTTTTTTCCAACCATGCATCCACAGCCACCGTCTCCCCCCGTGGGATAAAGTTTCTGTTGAAGGAGCTTTTCAGGCTCAAGTCGGTAAGGACATAGACCTTGTTTCCTTCTCCGAGGCCGGGCTTGATATGCCATACGCCGGGAGCGGGGTTCTGTATCGAGACCATGTCGAATACGCTTGATACGTACCACGCTGATTGCCTGGGATGCCTATTCGCGGTTTCCGGGTTCCCCGATGGATTGACTAGGGCAGGGGCGGATCCGGGCTTCTTGGAGACCAGTACAATGGCTTCACGGACATCGTTGTCGATTGAGAAAGAATCGCCATCGACAATAACGGAATCAGAGGACTTGATCTTCTCGAAAGTCGAAAAGAAGACGAGATGCAGGTCTTTTCCTGATTTTGCAGACCCGAAGAATCCGCCGGTCCCGAGGGCCAGATGTTCGAGGAAAATACGGTCTGATGAATCGGTGAAAGCGATCGTGTCCAGCTTGATGTGAGCTTTGACAAGTTGAGGCAAAAGGGCCTTTAAGCCAACAAGCGCCGTATCATCCTTTTCCTTTGAACCCAGATCAAGCCTTCCGCCCGACATCATAATAAGAATGCGGTTGCTGCGGGAAGAGGCGCCGAGTTCGTCAATGCCTTTCAGCAGCGCATCATACATATTGGTAGATTGCATATTGGTAGATTGTTCTCGCGGTGATATCCTCTCGACCGCGTTAAACAGAGCGGGACGGTTCTGCTCGGTATTTTGCGTGAGAGGGCTCAGCAGGGTGGCCGCATCGCCGAAACCCACGACACCGACGCGGTCATCCGTATCGAGAAGGGATATGAAAAGTTTTGCGGCGGCTTTGTAGTAGCCATCCGGATCGGCAACGTTCATGCTTTCTGAACTGTCGATTACCAGCACGATATCGCTTCCCTTATCCGCGGAATCGGGGAAAACCGCGGTTTCCGGGGGAAGGGAGGAAAAGGGCACAGCCGTCTCGCTGGTGGTTGGTGTACTCGTGGTCGAAATGGAAAGGCCTGAAAATTTAGATGCTTGCAGACCTTCGCCTGTCTTATTCGTGACAAGCCTGCTTATGATCAATACGGCAACAATGCCGCAAGCCAATAGGGTTGACGAAAGAATCAGGACATGTTTTGCTTTTTTCGTAAACATACAGTTGATTATTTATCGGATATTTCGATAATATCTTTAATGAAATCAAAGAATATCAACATGAGGCGCCCCGGATCAACAAAATTCCGGATTTGTCTGCCAATGTTCGATAAAGAACACCAGTTTCAGTCTTGTCCTAAAACAAAAAAGCCTTGACACTCTCGCTTGAGAGATGTTATTTTAGTTTAATATTTTCCGGGAGATTAGCTTGAAAATTGCGATTACGGGCAAGGGTGGGGTGGGTAAAACCACCCTTGCCGGCCTCTTAGCGAGAATTTATGCATCAGAAGGTAAAAAGGTCTTGGCTGTTGATGCAGATCCGGACGCGAATCTTGCATCGGCGCTAGGCATATCACCCGAGGTTGCGTCGAGAGCTTTGCCGCTGGCTGAACAGTCGGATATGATTGAGGAGCGTACAGGCTCACGTCCCGGGGCTCCAGGAGGCTTGTTCACGATCAATCCGAAAGTGGACGATATACCCGAGGCGTATGGCGTACAGCATGAGGGCGTGCGGCTTCTTGTCATGGGAAAATCCAAAGAAGCCGCTGCTGGCTGTTATTGCCCTGAACATGTGCTGTTGCGTCGCCTGGTGAGCCATTTGATTCTGCGGCGCGATGAGGTGGTCATCCTCGATATGGAGGCCGGCATCGAGCACCTGACGCGAGGCACGGCGAGCGGCGTAAACGCTTTCATCGTCGTCGTCGAACCCGGCCAGCGGAGTCTCCAGACTGCGCGACACGTGGAGACTCTGGCCAGAGGACTGGGCATCAAAGATGTTTTCGTCGTCGGCAATAAGATTAAACATGAATCGGACAAAGAGTTCATAGCGAAACACCTTGCAGGCATGAAGATCCTCGGGTTCATGAGTTATGCCGAAGATACGGTCAGGGCCGATCTGGACGGCAGGTCGCCGTACGATGCATCGCCCGGCGCCGTGGAAGAGGCAAGGACGATCAAGGCCACCCTTGATCAACTGATGGCAAATAAGTGAAGCATTAATCATGAATGAACAGCGGCCGACAGGTACGAAAATCGCGTACGAAAATCCTGTTTTTGCATATCGGCGTTGCCTGTGAGCGCCTCCGTCCAGCAACAACTGCGGCTTCCTATTGAAAAAGATCCTTCGTAAACAGGTTCTATCGGCTCGCGACAGGCTCTCGCCGACGGAGAAAACCACAAAAAGCCGTGAGATCGAAGAGCGGCTTTTCTCCCTTCCTGAGTTCATGTCAGCCCAGGTTGTCATGTTCTTTGCATCATTCCGGAGCGAAGTGGAAACCGGTTCGATGATCCGTAGGGCCTTGCACTCAGGCAAACGGGTGGTCCTTCCGAAAGTGCAGCGCAATGAGCTTGCGCTGTTCGAGATTCATGATTTTGGCGACGACATTGAACCCGGCGCATGGGGAATTCCCGAGCCTAAGACTACCATACCCGCTGCGCTGGCAGATATCGATATCATGATCATTCCCGGCGCTGCTTTCGACAGGCAGGGCAACCGGCTCGGTTACGGCGCCGGGTTTTACGACAAACTTCTTCCTGCCTTCGGGAAAGTGACCGTGGCGCTCGCCTTCGAAGCTCAGATTGTGAATGAAGTCCCAGCTGAGAGACATGATGTTCCAGTGCGGATGATAATAACTGAGAAGCGGGTTATAGCTGCTGCAAAGAGCAGCGAGCAGAGAGCGTAGGAAACTACTTTTCCCTATGTTCCGTTCCGTGCGCCATGCCCTTTGCGCGTTTTCTGAAATCATATGGATTCTAAAAAGATAGAAAAAGGCGTCCGTCTCATCATAGAAGGCATCGGTGAAAATCCGGATCGGCCAGGGCTCATGAGCACGCCCCAACGTGTGGCAGAGATGTACGGCGAGATTTTTTCCGGCATATCGATGGATACGGAAAAGCTCCTCGCGCCCATGGCCGGGGAGACCCACGATGAGATGGTAATGATTCGCGACATCCCCTTTTACTCCGTGTGTGAACATCACCTGCTGCCTTTTTTCGGCAGGGCGCATATCGCCTACATCCCGGGCGCCGGGAAGATCGTAGGCATCAGTTCCCTGGCAAAAGCCCTGGAGGTTTTTGCAAAGAGACCGCAGGTCCAGGAGCGCCTGACGACCCAGTTTATCGACCTGATTGTCGAACACCTTAAGCCGAAGGGCGCCATGGTAGTAATCGACGCCGAGCACCTTTGCATGAGTATGCGCGGCGTTAAAAAGCCCGGTTCCCGGGTTGTTACTTCCGCGGTGCGCGGCAGCTTCCGAACCAAGGAATCGACACGTATGGAAATGCTGGAACTGCTGACCAAAAAGGAATAATGCCTTAGTAACAAGCCTCAAATCGCAAGGCTAATTCAGTTTTTTCTTTCTATTTCTTGTCTAAAGTTATAACATTCAATGTTTAAGAATTAAACCCTAAACAGGAGTGATTATATGGCGTCAAATGATACCTGTACCCTCGAACCTTATCGTCCTTATGGCGCTGAGATCAAGGAAACAAGGCCCTATTCGCCGTGCCGGGCTGCATGCCCGGCGCATACGGATGTGCAGGCCTATGTAGCTCTGATCGCCCAGGGCAAATATACAGAAGCGTTCGAAGTCATCACATCCGTAAACCCCATTGCTTCAGTCTGCTCCATGATCTGCCACCATCCCTGCGAGCAGTCCTGCAGGCGCTGTGGCATTGATGAGCCCCTGGCAGTTCGCCATTTGAAGCGGTTCGCCATCGAGAAATCCAGGGACTATCGCCGCGCCAAGCGCAGACTCATCGCGAAAACGAAGGGCAAAAGCATCGGGATCATCGGTTCAGGGCCGTCGGGTCTGACCGCGGCGCGGGACCTCGCTGATTTCGGCTACAGCGTCACGATTTACGAGCGTCATCCCGTGCTCGGCGGTATGCTCGCTTCCGCGATCCCGCCCTATCGGCTGCCGAGAGAAGTTTTGAATGAAGACATCAACGACGTCGTTTCGAAAGGCGTCGAGGTAAAAACGAACTTCGAGGTCGGCAAGGACGCAAAGCTTGACGACCTCACGAAAAAGCATGATGCAGTACTGATAGCTATCGGTCTGTCCCAGAGCCGGTCTTTGAACATTCCCGGAGAGCGGGGGCCCGGTGTAATGCTCGCGATTCCCTTTCTCGAAGACGTGGCGTTCAACCGCAAGCCGGCCCTAGGTGAAAAAGTGCTCGTCATCGGCGGCGGAAACGTGGCCATGGACGTTGCCCGGTCAGCCCGCAGACTCGGTGTGAATAATGTCGAGATGGTCTGTCTTGAGAACGAGCAGGAGATACCGGCCTGGAAATGGGAAGTGGACGAGGCTGTTGAAGAGGCTATCAAGATCAATTACCGTTGGGGACCCAAGGCGGTTCTTCGCGAAGGCGACAGAGTCAAGGGCCTTGAAGTCACTAAGGTCCTGTCGGTCTTTGATGCAAACAAGCGGTTTGCACCGACCTTTGACCCGAATGTTACGACGCTGCTCGAAGCCGACACGATCATCATTACGATCGGCCAGATGTCGAACCTCTCGTTCCTGAAAGACAGTGCCGTGAAGGTCGACGAGCGGGGCCGCGTCGAGTGGAATCCCGCGACCCAGATGAGCAGCGCCAGGAACGTGTTCGTGGCCGGAGAAGTTGTCACCGGTCCAGGATCGGCTATTGCCGCGGTCGCAAACGGCCACCGTTCGGCCCTTGCCATGCATCTATATCTCCAGGGAGAGTCAATCGAGGGCAGGCTCCCCGCGCAGGAAAAGGAAAAAATCGCTCCTATGCCGGCCGAGGTTGTTGAAAAGATCGGCAAGCTGCCGCGGCTCAAAATCAAACATGTCGCTCCCGAAGTCCGTGTCAAGACCATGGATCATTTTGAAGAGGGCTATACCGAAAAAGAGGCACTCGAGGAAGCGAGCCGGTGCCGCGGCTGCGGCGGCGGAGCGGTGGTGGACAAGAACAAATGCATGGCCTGCCTTACTTGTATGCGCGTCTGTCCCTATGGTGCTCCGGTGGTGCAGGCCTATTCCGAAATCCGGCCCGAGTACTGTCAGGCTTGCGGTCTCTGCGCTCCGGAATGCCCCGATCAGGCGATCAGTATGGTGAGCTACGATGTCCGCGAGATTAGGAACTCGTTGCAGGCAACCATCGGAAAGATCGATGCGAGCCGACGTGAGCCGGTTATTGCCGCGCTCCTCTGCACAAATCACGCCGGCATACTCGGTTTCGATCTGCCGAAGAACGTGAAGACCGTGCCGGTTCATTGCACCAGCAGAATTGATATCCTGGATATGCTGAAAGCCTTTGAAGCCGGTGCCGACGGCGTGGCCGTTGTGCGTTGTAATGACGGAACATGCAAGTATCGGGACATTACTCCGCGCGTGAATGCGCGGGTAAAAAGAGTTCAGGAGCTGCTCGGTATGCTGAAGATCGAACCGGGCCGTCTCGAGATCCTTTCCACAGCATCGGATAACGGCGGGAATCTCTATGCAGGTGTCTGCGCGGAGTTTTCCGAGCGGGTCAAGAAAATCGGGATGCGGACGAAGTAATCCCGTGCTGGCGGTTTGGGGAGATAAATAATTTTTTGAGTCCGATATATAAGGAGTAATGAGCTATGATCGTAGGATCACAGAAACCGATTGATGAAATCTGGAGCATGGTAAAGGACTTTAAAAAGGTCCTCGTATTCGGCTGCAACACATGCGTGGCCATCTGCCATGCAGGCGGCGAGAAGGAGGCAGAGACCATCGCTGCCCTCATCCGCATGAAGGCATCGCAGGAAGGAAAACAATTGACGGTGGATCATCTTGGTGTCATGCGCCACTGCGAACCCGAGTATTTCGAGCCGGTGATCGACAAGGTGAAGTCCTACGACCTTGTGCTTTCGACGGCATGCGGCGTGGGTGTGAACTTCCTGTCCGACCGCACTGGCACGGTGCCGGTCTACCCCGGCATCAATACCTCCTTCTACGGAGCTGTGGAAGCGCCCGGTGTGTTCAAGGAACTCTGCGCCGGATGCGGCAACTGCATCCTGCACCTCACCGGCGGCCTCTGTCCCATAGCGCGCTGCTCGAAGACACTCATGAACGGTCCCTGCGGCGGCACGAACAAGGGCAAGTGCGAAGTGAGCAGCGAGATCGACTGCGTCTGGTACCTTATCGTCGAGCGGATGAAGAAACTTGGCACCCTCGACAAGCTCACCGAGGTCCAGCCACCGAGGAACTGGTCCACGTCGCGCGACGGCGGACCGCGCCGCATATCCATGGAGCATATCCGGGAGTTTGAAGAGAAGGAAGCGGCAAAGGCCAGGATGTAGAGAAGAAGCTATACCGCAGAGGACGTTTTATAAAACCAGCCCGTTATTCCCGGTCTGCCTTAGGACAACGACTTCCGGCTTTAGCGGGAATGATGAATCGGGCCATACTCCTCTCAGGATTAACCTTTTGGAGGGAAGAAAGAATGAAAAGCGGAAGCACACTCGAAAAAGTAATCGCCAGCGGCAAGCCCGCGGTTACTGCGGAACTCGGGCCTCCCATGAGCGCCGATCCCCATGAAGTGGTGAAGAAAGCGCAGATGCTTAAAGGCTTCTGCGACGCGGCGAACATTACAGACTGCCAGACAGCGGTTGTCCGCATCTCGAGCATCGCCGCTGGCGCCATCGCGTTCCAGCAGGGGCTGGAGCCGGTGATCCAGATGACATGCCGCGACCGGAATCGCATCGCCATACAGGCGGACCTCCTCGGCGCCGCCGCACTCGGGCTCAAGAACTGCCTTTGCCTTGCCGGTGACCACCAGAAATTCAGCGCCGCGGGCAAGTTGAAAGGCCATCCCGGGGCGAAGAATGTCTATGATGTCGATACGTGCCAGCTCGTCGGCATTCTCAAGAAGATGCGCGATGAGGGCAAGCAGGAGGGCGGCGACTCTCTGGAAGTCGCCCCGAAATTTTTTGTGGGCGCGTCCTGGACACCCATGGGCGACCCCATTGATTTCCGGCCGATCAATCTTCTAAAAAAAGTTAATGCCGGAGCCGATTTCATCCAGACCCAGGGCATCTACGACATGACTCTCTTCCGCGAGCAGATGGCGAAGATTCGGAACATGGGACTCCATGAGCGGACCGCCATCCTTGCGGGCATTATCGTGCCGAAGAGCGCCATGATGCTCAAGTATATGGATTCCTCGGTCGCCGGGGTCTCGGTCCCGAAAGAGCTGATTGACCGCATGAACAAGGCCAAAGCTGCGGCTGGCGAGGACAAGAAGAAGATGCGGGAGTTGCAGGAGCAGGAAGGCATCAAGATCGCCATCGAGCTTATTCACCAGGCATTGGAAACGCCGGGCGTCAAGGGTGTACACATCCAGGCCATCGAGTGGGAGAACGCCATCGAAGGAATTGTAAAAGCTGCCGGCCTCTATCCAAGGCCCCAGGTATGAAAAGTAGGGCAAGGGTCCAGTAGCAACGGTCATGGAAGAAGAGGTCAAATGCCGAAGATAACCATCCTCGATATCTATAAAAAGAAAGCCGAAGGCAGGAAGATCACGATGCTCACGGCATACGATTTTCCCACGGCCCAGATCGTTGACCAGGCCGGAATCGATATGATCCTGGTCGGGGATTCGCTCGGAATGGTGGTCCAGGGTGTGACAAGCACGCTTCCGGTCACCATGGAGGAAATGCTCTATCATACCAAGTTGGTGGCCCGTGCTACAGCTTCCGCCATGGTCGTGGGCGATATGCCCTTTCTCTCTTACCAGACAAACAGGGCCGCCGCGGTAAATAACGCCGGACGGTTCCTGAAAGAGGCCGGCGCCGAGGCGGTGAAACTCGAAGGTGGAACGCAGATGGCCGATGCCATCCGGGCGATTGTGGAAGCCGGCATCCCAGTTATGGCGCATATTGGCCTCACCCCCCAGTACGTCCATATGCTCGGCGGTTTTAAGGTTCAGGGAAAGGGCGAAGCAGCCCGGGAAAAGATCCTTGCAGACGCCAGGGCGGTTCAGGACGCCGGGGCATTTTCCGTTGTGCTCGAGGCTATGCCGTCCTCACTTGCGAAAGAAATCCAGGCATTGCTTCACATACCTACCATTGGGATCGGCGCAGGTCCGGACTGCGACGGCCAAGTTCTCGTAATCCATGATCTTTTAGGTCTATTTGATCGATTCACGCCTAAATTTGTCAAGAAGTACGCTAACCTCAAAGAGCTGGCACTCTCGGCAGTGAAAGAATATAAACAGGATGTCGAATGCGGCAAGTTTCCCTCCGAAGAGCAAAGTTTTAAATAATTCCTTATAAAACAAGCGGACTTTAGTAACACACGCCTGGCTACTGTTTGTAGCATACGACATTTTTATCAATGAAATTTATACGATAATTAAAAAAAATTGTCGACAATTTCGGATTTTTTCTTGACTCATGCGTGAGGTGCTGGATATAATGATAGTCCCTTGTCATCTGTTTTTTACCCCTGTTCCTGCTGCCCGGGGTGCTAAGGGGCATTCTGAGAGGATGGGGTTTGATGCCTGAAGCTGTCCTGAATGTTATTCTCCTCCGGCATACACCGGACCCTGAAGAAGTAGTGGCTATGGCTGCCAAACTGTGTTACAGCCCTTCAGGTGTGGAGGAATTGAGAGAAAAGATCGAGGCAAAGGACCAGGCAACGTTCGTGGAGAAGCTGGCGTCAATCGGTCACCTTTCACCGATCGAGCATGTGACCTTTACCTTCGGGATCGAGGGCATCTCCCGGGCCTGCTCTCATCAGCTTGTTCGTCATCGCGTGGCATCGTATTCGCAACAGAGCCAGCGTTATGTCAGGGAAGAGCAGTTTGATTACGTTATCCCGCCGAGCATCAGGCAGGACCCTTCGCTCTTGATGGAATTCGTACGATGCATGGACGAGGCGCAAGCGAATTATACCAAAGTTCTGAAGCGACTTGGAGAGCTCGGGTATAAGGGCGAAGCGGGGCAGCAGGATGCGCGATATCTTCTGCCGAACGCAACCGAAACAAAAATCGTAGTCACCATGAACGCGCGGGAGCTGCTTCACTTCTTTCGCGTGCGGTGCTGCAACAGGGCCCAGTGGGAAATCCGGGAAATGGCCGGGCGCATGCTCGAGCATGTAAAGAAGGCGGCGCCAACGGTCTTCGCCAGATCCGGACCGGGCTGCCTCTACGCCGCCTGTCCTGAAGGCAAGATGGCCTGCGGCAAGATCGAAGAAGTCAGGAAGAAGTTCGGCGTAAAAAACAAAGAGGGTCAAGCAGCGAGCAGCAAGTAGCAAAGGGATGGAATCAGCTTTCTTCTTTTTTTCCAAGACCCTTGCTCCTTGACCCGAGTAGTTTGAGGTCCCATGGGTTTTTCAATAGCAGTGGCAGGCAAGGGCGGCACGGGCAAAACCAGCCTTTGCGGCCTAACTATACGATATTTGACAGAAAAGAAGAAGGGTGCCGTGCTTGCGGTGGACGCGGACGCGAATGCGAACCTGAACGACGTGCTCGGCGTCCCGATCCATGCGACGGTGGGGAAACTGCGGGAGACTTCTCTCGAGGCAGTTAAGTCGACCGCGCCCCGCCCGGGCGGCATGAGCATGGAGCAGCTCTTTGATTACCAGATCCAGCAGGCCCTTATCGAGGCAAAGGGCTTTGATCTCCTCGTGATGGGCAGGCCTGAGGGCGCCGGCTGTTACTGCGCCGCGAACAACATTATCCGCAAGTACATGGATAAGCTGGCCGACTCCTATCCCTATATAGTCGTGGACAACGAGGCCGGCCTCGAACATCTTTCGCGGCGCACAACACAGGATACGGACCTGTTGCTCATCATCAGCGACTCATCGATTCGCGGCATCGTGACCGCTGGACGCATCGGCGACCTCGTCAAAGAGCTGAACCTGAACGTCAAGCGTACGGTGTTGATCGTAAACCGCGTGCAGAGCGGGACCCGTGGAGACACGTCGATGCAGCAGACGATCAAGCAGCAGAATGTGGAATTTGCGGGATTTGTTCCCGCCGATGAACTGATCTTTGAATATGATTTGAACGGCAAACCGCTGGTCCAGCTCCCTGCCGAGTCAACAGCGCTTTCGAGTTTCTATTCTGTGCTCGACAAGTTGATCCCTTAGTCTATGACCCTGAAAACCGTCGCCATCATAGGCGCTGGTCGTGTCGGCAGCTCGATGGGCTTCCTGCTGCAGAGAGCGGGATTCACCGTAGCGTCCGTTGTAGCCCGTTCGAGGGAATCGGCGGAATCGGCAGCGGCATTCATCGGCACAGGAGAGCCGACGACTGATGTTGGACACACCGCAGCAAATGCCGGGATTATTCTCATAACCACACCGGACCGTGCGATCCGGGAAACCTGTGACAGGATCGCGGCGGCCGGTATCCGGCCTGGCTCGATCGTGGTTCATACCTCGGGAGCCCATTCACTCGATCTTTTATCAGGGGCATCGGCAAAGGGTGCTTACCGCGCCGTGCTTCATCCGCTTCAGTCGCTTGCAAGCAGGGAGCAGGGTATCAAAACGCTACCCGGTTCCTACTTCCGCATCGAGGCTGATCCTGCAGCGCTGGCCATGGTTAAGGAAATTGTACAGGCGCTCGGTGGCGTCGAGCTGGGACTGCCGAAGTGGACTCCAGATAAGGAATCAGCAGCGCTATATCATGCAGGCGCAGTCGCGGTTTCAAATTATTTTGTGGCCCTTGTTGATTACGGGCTGAAGTTCTACCAGGCACTGGGCGCCGATAAAAAGGAAGCGCTCAAGGCAGTGCTGCCGCTCATCCGGGGCACGCTTGATAATATTGAGACCCTCGGTATCCCCGATGCGCTTACCGGGCCGATCATGCGCGGCGACATTGAGACGGTACGGGGACATCTTTCCGCCATGGAGAACCGGGCACCGCAATTAACGGGTCTCTATAAAGAATTGGCCCGTCAGACGATTTCTGTGGCACGGGAAAAAGGAAGCATTACCGAAAACACGGCCGCGGAGCTGCTCGAGATGGTGGAAAAATAATAAAACGACGAAGTACACCGTTGGACAGTGGTCGGTGTCCTGAAAATCAAACTGCATGGGTCAGGATTTCTCCTGATCATCCCTGATTGCTAAAAGTTTTCATATAGTTCGAAAGGAGACGTTTCAGAACATGCTTATAATCGGAGAAAAAATCAGTGTAATTGCGAAAAAGGTGCGAGAGGCCCTTCAGAAGCTCGATCCCAAGCCGCTCCAGGAACTCGCCGTGGCACAAGAAAAAGCAGGCGCGCACTTTATTGACGTTTCCATCGGTCCGGCCGAAGAGAACGGTCCACAGCTCATGGACTGGGCAGTGAAGGTTGTTCAGGAAGTGGTGGAAAAGCCGCTCTGCCTCGATACGACGAACATTAAGGCAATGGAGGCCGGTCTTAAGGCACACAATAACAAATGGGGTGTGCCGATCGTAAACTCGACGTCAAATGAGCCTGAGCGGTTTCCCATGATGGAACTAGCGGGAAAGTACAATGCCAAAATCATCGCGCTCACGCTGGGAAAAGGAAGCATTCCTGCCGACGCCGAAGATCGCTGTGTCATTGCCGCTGAGATCATGGCGCGTGGCATGGAGTACGACATCCCGATGGAGAACATCTTCCTTGATCCGCTCATTCTTCAGCTCTGCACCATGCAGGATCAGGGCAGGCAGGCATTACGCGCCATCAAGATGTTTCGCGAGCTGAATGACCCACCGATGAACACCGTGGTTGGCCTCTCGAACATCTCGAACGGAGCTCCGAAGCATGTCCGTCCGATCATCAACAGGAACTTCCTGGCAATGTTGATGTACGAGGGGCTGTCTTCGGCCATCATCGATCCGCTGGACAAGGATATGATGGATACCGTCAAGACCGTCGAAATGATTCTGGGCAAGAAGATGTACGCTCATTCCTATCTGGACATGTAATCAGGCTGATTCCGGATGCGATTCTGGAATGACGGCTTATAAAGGCGGAAATTACGCGTTGGGAATCGCACATTTCAGGGTGCGTTTTGCCCTTGTTCTGACCGGGCAATTCTGTTAATATGTGCACTACTTTTCGAGGAGGCTTGCATGGCACTCGTAATACCTAAAGAGAATTATAGCGGCAAGATTTACAACGTAAAGATCGGCAGTGGCGCAAATGCCGTGACCATCGGCGGCGCGAACGCCCTACCCTTTCTAGGGTTCGAAGGCACATTCCCGAACAGGCCCGCCATAGCACTTGAGGTGATGGATATCACCCCCGACGACTGGCCCGAAACCCTCAAAAAAGCGATCGGCGGCGAAGCAGCCAACCCAGTCCAGTGGGCCAAGTTCTGCCAGAAAAGCGGCGCTGACCTCGTGGCGCTCCGGCTCATGGGCACCCATCCGGACCAGAAAAACAGGAGCGCGGAAGAAGCCGCAAAAACAGCGGCCGACGTTGCCGCCGCTATCGATATTCCGCTCATGATTCTCGGCAGTGGCCATGCGGAGAAGGACACACAGGTACTGCAGGCCGCAGCGGGTGCAACACGCGGTAAGAACTGCGCCATCGGCAAGGCCGTTGAAGAGAACTACAAGACTGTGGCGGCTGCGGCAATGGCGAACGACCATAAGCTGATCGCTATGAGCCAGCTCGACGTGAACCTGGCTAAGCAGCTCAACATTCTACTGACCCAGATGGGCTTCGACAAGGAGCGCATCATCATGGACCCCATGTCGTCGGCCCTGGGGTATGGTCTTGAATATACCTACAGCGTAATGGAGCGCATCCGTCTGGCAGCGCTGCTCCAGAACGATCCCATGATGCAGACCCCGATTGTATGCGATATCGGCATGAACGTCTGGAAAGTCAAGGAAACGATGGCGTCCGAAACTGAAATGCCGGAATGGGGAGGCCTTGCGGACCGGGCCCTGGCTTGGGAATCGGTTTCCGCTTCAGCCATGATCACCGCGGGAGCGGATATGCTGATCATGCGACATCCAGGCGCAGCGGCAAAAGCCAAGGAATTCATTTCTGAACTAGTCTAAAATTTAATAATTTTACGGCAGAGGAAACAAGGAGAGCTTCAGAACCGTTCATCCTGGACGTTTTATCGCACCACTCTCTGTGGTTACGATGTCAAGATACCGAAAGGAGTTTATCGATGGCGCTATCAGGTGTTGAAATATTCAAGCATCTCCCGAAGACAAACTGCAAAAAGTGCGGTCACCCGACCTGCCTCGCTTTTGCCATGAAGCTCGCAGCCAAGCAGGCGAGCCTCGATGCCTGCCCGGACGCGTCTGACGACGCGAAGAAAGTGCTGGGTGAGGCGGCAGCGCCCCCGATCCGCGGCATCACGCTCGGCACGGGCGACAAGGCTGTGAAAGTGGGTGACGAGATCTGCCTCTTCCGGCATGAAAAGAAATTTTTCAACCCCAACGTTTTTGCCGTCGCGATCAAGGCCTCTGAGGCCGGGGATGCCGCGGCTAAAAAGATCGAAGCGGTCAAAGCCTCCGAGATCGATCGCGTGGGCCAGAAGCTCCGTGTCGATGCCATTGCTGTAACCGACGAGGGCGGCGACGCCGCAAAGTTCGCCTCGGTTGTAAAGCAGGTTGTTGACGGCGCACCCGGTGTGCCGATTATCCTCGTGAGCAAAACTCCCGGGACGATCGAAGCGGGTATCGCGCATTGTGCGGACAAGAAGCCACTTATCTACGCCGCCACAGCCGAGAATGCAGAAGCGATGGCAAAAATAGCCAAGGAGAAAAAAGCGTCGCTCGTTGTGGCCGCCGAAGGGCTTGATGCACTGACTGCCCTGTCCGAGAAGGTAAAGGCGCTGGGCGTCGACGACCTGGTGCTCGACTCCGGTGCGCGCAAAGCCAAGGACATGATTGAGCACTTTACTATCATTCGACGCGCGGCGATTAAGAAGAACTTCAAACCCCTCGGCTACCCGATTATCACCTTCGCAAGCCGGGACAATTCCCTGTCCGAGACAATGGTGGCGGCCGTCGGCACGATGAAATACGCCTCCATTATTATCGTCAACAACGTCGAAAAATGGAAAATGCTCGCGCTCCTGTCGCTGCGCCAGAACATCTATACCGACCCGCAGGTGCCGATGCAGGTTGCGCAGAGCGTCTACAAGGTTGGCGACGCCAAGGAAAATTCGCCGCTCCTGATCACCACTAATTTTTCGCTGTCCTACTTCATCGTACGCGGCGAGGTCGAAAACAGCAAAGTTCCCTCGTGGCTTGCGGTCATGGACAATGAAGGCCTGTCCGTGCTTACAGCATGGGCTGCTGGCAAGTTCACGGCTAGCAAGATTGCCCAGTTCATCACCGAAAGCGGCGTTGAAAAGAACGTTGGCCATAAGGAACTGATCATCCCCGGCTATGTAGCCGTGCTTTCCGGAGCACTGGAAGAGAAGCTGCCGGGCTGGAAAATCACCGTGGGCCCGCGCGAAGCGAACCAGCTGCCGACGTTCCTGAAGGCGAGAGCGTAATACCTTCGATCTGTTTAAACGGTTCAAGCGTTAAAAAAACCGCTGAATTCAAGCAATTTGCATAAGGAGTTGAACGATGTCAAAAGTTATTGCTAGCGGAGCCATCAAGGCCTCCCATTACTATGTCAAGCAGGCGGAAGCCCTCGTAGAAAAGGCCATCAGTGAAAAAGGAGCCGATTTCAAGTTCGAGTTCCCGGATACGGGCTATTTTCTCCCCCAGATCTTCGCCATGACGGGCTATGAAGTTCATAACGTGGGCGATATGAAGACGGCTCTTGAACAGCACATAAAACCAATGCTGACGGATGAACCCGAGGAGGTGCTCTACAAGCCGTACCTCGGCGAGGCGCTTGATGCGGGCATGGCGTCGCTCTTTGCCCAGGAAATCATTATGGCGATCCGCTATATTTACGGGCAGGAGCCGGTTAAGGACGATTCCATCGGCCTCACCTACCATGGGTTTATCTCCGACACGATTCTCCGGAACCTCGGGGTGCAGCTCGTGGATGGCACCATGCCAGGTTATGTGGTAATCATCGGCGCGGCCAATGACGACGACCATGCATTCCAGATCGCGCGCGACCTGCAGCAGAAGAATATTCTTACCTTTCTCTGCGGCAATGTGAACGGGGAGAGCGTAACCAAGCAACTCTTGCGCAAAGGCGTGCAACTCGGTTGGGATACCCGCCTGGTTCCACTCGGCCCCGAAGTGGAGCATGCAATCTACGCCCTGAACTGGGCGGCGCGCGCGGGCCTCACCTTTGGAGGCATGAAAGGCGGCGACTTCAAGAAGATTTTGAAATACTCCAAGGACAAGGTGTTCGCTTTCGCCATGGTGCTCGGGCCCTTGAACGACCGGATCTGGACGACCGGCGCGGGCGCAATCAACATGGGCTTCCCGGCAATTTGCAACACCGACATTCCCACGATTCATCCCACCGGTGTCACTATCTACGAGGAAGTGGCCAAGGAACTCGATCCGAACAAGATCGTCGAGAAATGCATCGAGGTGCGCGGCCTCAAAATCACCGTTTCCAAGCCGCCCATTCCGGTGGCCTACGGCCCGGCCTTCGAAGGCGAGCGCATCCGCAAGGAAGACATGCACATCGAGTTCGGCGGGCAGCGCACGGCGGCCTTTGAATGGCTCCATACGGTGAACCTCGACACGGTGGAAGACGGCAAGGTCACGATTGTCGGCGCAGATCCCGAGGGCCGATACGCCAAAGGCGGCCAGATGCCGCTCGGCATCGTTGTTGAAGTGGCGGGTCGAAAGATGCAGAAGGACTTCGAACCGGTGCTCGAGCGTAAGATCCATCACTTTATCAACGAGGCGCAGGGTATTTGGCACATGGGCCAGCGCGACCAGAACTGGTTGCGCGTCAGCATCAACGCCCTCAAGGATGGTTTTCAGCTCAAACACTTTGGTGATATCCTCACCACCCAGATGAAGCACAAGTTCAACAACATCGTGGACAAGGCACAGGTCACATTCTACGTGGACGATGCCGACGTGAAGGCAAAGTTGGAGGATGCACGCAAAGCCTATCTCGAACGCGATGTTCGTCTCGCCACCATGACCGATGACTCGGTGGACATCTACTACTCCTGTATTCTCTGCCAGAGTTTTGCACCGAACCATGTCTGTGTCGTTTCTCCCGAGCGGCTTGGTCTCTGCGGGGCCTACAACTGGCTTGATGCCAAGGCCGCCTATGAGATCGACCCGAACGGAGCAAACCAGCCAGTCCAGAAGGGCGAGACCCTTGATGTGGTCAAAGGACGCTGGAAAGGCGTTGACGAGTACGTATATACTAACTCACACCAGGCATTGGAGTATTTCAACGCCTACAGCATTATGGACGCGCCGATGACCTCCTGCGGCTGCTTCGAGTGTATCGTCGCCATCGTACCGGAGGCCAATGGCGTGATGGTCGTCAACCGTGGGTTCACCGGCATGACCCCCATCGGCATGAAATTCTCAACCCTCGCCGGAACCGTGGGTGGCGGCGCTCAAACCCCGGGATTCATGGGAATCGGCCGGTTCTTCCTCACGAGCAAGAAATTCCTCTCCGCAGAAGGCGGATTCAAGCGTATCGTCTGGATGACCAAGAACCTGAAGGAGTCCTTTGCTGAGGTTTTCAAGAAACGTGCTGAGGAAGAGGGCATGCCTGATCTTATAGATAAGATCGCCGATGAGAGCGTTGCGGAAGATTCGGAAAAGCTGCTAGCATTTCTTACGGAGAAGGGCCATCCGGCGCTCACCATGGATCCGATGTTTTGATTCGACGAATACCTGAAGGAGCGGGGAGACGAGGGAAAAGGTTCAATTCCTTCTTCCCAGCTCCTTCTGTCTGCTAAAGAAAGCGGCAAAGCTCATACGCGGCTGCCGGGATGAATAAGGCGGCCCTTTTTGTCTCAAGAGGACTCATAAATATGGAAGACAGACTTGAAGGAATACTCACCCGCTACCGGGAAAACGAGGGCAACCTTATCTCGATCCTGCAGGACATCGAGACCGAATTCGGCTACCTGCGCGAGGACGTGATCAACTGGGTATCTGAACGGCTTGATATTCCGCCTGCGAAGTTCTACGGGATCGCCACCTTCTATGCCCAATTTCATCTCAAACCCAAAGGCAAGAATGTGATTACTGCATGCTGCGGCACAGCCTGCCACGTGAAGGGATCGGAACGGCTGATCAACAGCCTGACGAAAGAACTGGCCATTCCCGACGGCGAGAATACTTCCGAAGATCTCAACTTCACCGTGGAGAAGGTCAACTGTGTAGGCGCCTGCAGCATCGCACCGGTTATCATCGTCAATAAGATCGTGCACGGCAAAGTGACGCCCGACAAGCTCATGAAAGAAATGAAGACCCTCAAAGAAGGGAAGCGGGAATACACCGACTATATTTAAATTATGATTAAACAGTTCAAACCGCTTAAACGGTTAATAAGTTTCTATCCGGGGTAAGCATGAATAAAGACATCTCTATAAAGGTATGCATGGGTACGGGCGGCATTGCCGCCGGCGGCGTGGAGGTCCTCTCCTCCTTTGAAAAGGCCTTTGCGGTCAAGGGTATCCGTGCTTCAGTAGAGAAAAACTGCTCGGTTCATAAAGTCGGCTGCCGGGGGTTTTGTGCCCGCGACGTGCTCGTGGATGTCATCATCGACGGCATGAAGACGACCTACCAGTACATCAAGCCGGACATGGTTGAGCGGATTGTGACCGAGCATATCATGAGCGGCACGCCCGTCGGCGACTGGCTCGTGAAGGACGACTACCACACATTTCATAACAAGCAGGTAAAGGTGGTGCTTTCGGACTGCGGTGAGGTCAATCCCGAAGACATTGATTCCTATATCAGCCGCGGCGGATACGAAGCGACGAAGAAAGTTCTTGCGTCGATGGCCCCGCAGGAAGTCATCGAGACCATCAAGACTTCGGGACTCCGGGGCCGCGGTGGTGCGGGATTCCCCACCGGGGTGAAATGGGACATGGCGATCAAGGCACCCGGGCCGACCAAGTATCTCATTTGCAATGCCGACGAGGGTGACCCCGGAGCGTTCATGGACCGTTCGGTCGTCGAAGGGAATCCCCACGCGGTAATCGAGGGCATGATCATCGGCGCCTATGCGATCGGCGCTCCCTATGGCTATGTATACATCAGGGCGGAGTACCCGCTCGCCGTCGAGCGTCTCCACCTCGCCATCAAGCAGGCGAAGGAGCATGGATTCCTCGGCAAGAACATCCTTGGCAAAGGTTTTGATTTCACAATCAAGGTGAAGCTCGGGGCTGGTGCCTTTGTCTGTGGCGAAGAGACGGCGCTCATCGCCTCGATCGAAGGCAAGCGCGGCCAGCCGCGGGCTAAGCCGCCGTTCCCGGTCCAGAAGGGTCTCTGGGGAAAACCCACGATCATCAACAATGTTGAGACGCTCGCGAACATCCCCTATATCATCCGCAAAGGGGCCGCCTGGTATGCGGCAATGGGCACGGAGAAGAGCAAGGGTACCAAGGTCTTTGCCCTGACCGGCAAGATCCAGAACTCGGGCCTAATCGAGGTGCCCATGGGCATCCCGCTCAGAGAGGTCATCTACGACATCGGCGGCGGCATCGAAGGTGGCCGGAAGCTCAAGGCTGTCCAGACCGGCGGACCATCCGGTGGATGCATTCCCGCGAGCATCATCGACACGACGCTTGATTATGAATCGCTCGGCAAGGTAGGATCCATCATGGGCTCGGGCGGCATGGTCGTCCTGGACGAAACAGACTGCATGGTGAACGTTGCCAAGTATTTCCTTCAGTTCACCCAGTCGGAATCGTGCGGAAAATGCGTGCCCTGCCGGGTCGGCACCAAGCGGCTCCTTGAGATCCTGACGAGGATTACCGAAGGCCGCGGCAGGGAAGGTGACATCGAGCTACTGGAGACGCTGAGCAGCGACGTCAAGACCTCGTCGCTCTGCGGTCTGGGGCAGTCCGCGCCCAATCCGGTGCTCTCCACGATAAGGTATTATCGCGACGAATACGAAGCGCATATCTACGAAAAGCGCTGTCCTGCGGGCGTGTGCAAGGATCTTCTTTCCTACAGCATTCTTGAGGAGTTCTGCAAGGGCTGCACCGCCTGTACTCGTGTCTGCCCTGCCGGGGCTATCGTCGGTGAAAAGAAGAAGCCGCATAAAATCGTTCAGGACATCTGTATCAAGTGCGGCGCCTGTTTTGAAACATGCAAATTTAAAGCGATTAAAAAAGGGTAAGTCATGGCGAATATATCCATAAACGGGAATAAAATTTCCGTCCTCGACGGCACAACGGTCCTCGATGCCGCGCGAAGGAACGACATCTACATCCCGACGCTTTGCGACGATCCAAGGCTCGAACCTTACGGTGGATGCAGGCTTTGCCTCGTCCAGATCAAGGGAATGCCCCGGCCGGTTACAGCCTGCACTACGCCGGTGACCGACGGCATGGAAGTCGAGACTTCGAATGACCAGATTGAGCGGCAGCGCCGCACCATCGTGGAGCTCCTCCTTTCCGACCATCCGAACGACTGCATGGTCTGCGAGCGGGCCGGTGATTGCACGCTACAGGAACTGGCTTACTTCTATGTACTCCGGAAAAACCGGTTCTACGGGGAGCGGCGTCAGTATACGAAGAAGGACATGAACCCTTTCGTCGAGCGTGATATGGAAAAATGCATCCTCTGCGGAAAATGCGTGCGCGTCTGCGAAGAGGTCCAGGGCGTGAGCGCCATCGATATCTCAAGCCGCGGTTTCGTTGCCAAGGTTTCTACACCCTTTGAAAAAGACCTCGATTGCGAGTTTTGCGGGCAGTGTGTAAGCGTGTGCCCCACCGGAGCGCTGATGGGCAAACAGTCACTGGGTAGGGGCAGGCAGAAGGACGTGAAGGAAGTTGAGTCCGTCTGCGGCTACTGCGGGTGCGGTTGCAACCTCACTCTGCATGTGAGCAGGAACGAAGTGGTTCGCGTCACATCCAGGCCGGATACCATCAATGAGGGGTGGCTCTGCGTCAAGGGGCGTTTCGGCTTCAGCTTTATCAACAGCCCCGACCGCCTCAAGACACCGCTCATAAAAAGGGACGGCAAGTTCGTGGAAGCTTCCTGGGACGAAGCGTTTTCGTACATCGCCGAAAAACTCGGCGCAATCAAACAGAAACACGGGCCGGACGCGATCGGCGGCCTCGCCTCGGCCCGGTGTACGAACGAGGAAAATTATCTTTTCCAGAAATTCATTCGCGCGGGGATCGGCACGAACAATATCGACCACTGCGCACGCTACTGACACAGCGCGACTGTGGCCGGTCTGGCCACCGTATTCGGATCCGGTGCAATGACGAACTCCCTGCAGGAGATCGAGAACAATGACGTACTCTTCGTCATCGGCTCGAACACCAAGGAGAACCACCCCATCGTTGCGCTACGGATGATCAAAGCAAAGCGCAAAGGCGCGAAAATTATCATCGCAGACCCGAGGCGGGTCCCGATGGTCAGATTCGCCGATATTTGGCTGCAGCACAAGCCCGGCACGGACGTTGCGCTCCTGAACGGGATGATGCACGTCATCCTGAAGGAAAATCTCATCAAGAAGGATTTCATCTCGGCCATGGCCGAAGGGTTCGATGATGAGTTCCGGAAGAACATCGAAGAATATACGCCGGAAGCCGTCTCAAAAATCACTGAAGTGCCCGCAGACCTGATCGTAAAAGCGGCCCGCATTTATGGAAGCTCAGACCGCGCGGGCATCTACTACACGATGGGTATCACCCAGCACTCGCACGGCACCGAAAACGTGTTCTCCATCGCCAACTTGGCGCTCATGACCGGCAACCTCGGCAAGGAAAACGCGGGAGTCAATCCGCTCCGCGGCCAGAACAACGTTCAGGGCTCCACGGATATGGGCTGTTCTCCTAACATGTACCCAGGCTATCAGCGGGTGAGCATCCCGGCGATAAAACAGAAGTTCGAGGCCCTGTGGAAAACGGAGCTTTCCGGCAAGGAAGGAGTCACCGCTCCCGAAATGCTGGCGGAGGCGGAGAAGGGAACTTTTAAGGCGCTGTATATCATGGGTGAAAATCCGGTTGTCTCGGATCCCAACATGGCGCATACGATCAAGGCGCTCAAATCACTCGAGTTTCTCGTGGTACAGGACATCTTCATGACTGAAACGGCGGAACTTGCCCATGTCGTATTGCCCGGCTCGTCGTTTGCGGAAAAAGTCGGCACGTTCACGAACACCGAGCGGCGCGTGCAGCGGGTGAGAAGAGCGGTAAATTCCCCCGGTCACGCGATGAAAGATTCGCTCATCATCATGGAACTTTCGAAGCGGATGGGCTACGAGATGTCCTATTCCCACACCGTCGAGATATTCCGCGAGATCGGCCAGGCATGGCCCGCGTTGGCGGGAATGAGCTACGCCCGGCTCGAGGACGGCGGGCTCCAGTGGCCGTGCCCCACGCCGGAACATCCGGGCACTCCGTACCTGTTCAAGGGCGGGTTCCCGCGCGGTAAGGGCAGGTTCACACTCGTGAAATACAAACCTTCGGTGGAGCAGACCGATCAGGATTATCCGTTCATCCTTACTACCGGGCGTCAGCTGTTCCAGTACCACACCGGAGGCATGACGAGAAGAGTAAAGGAGATCAATACGGTCTCGCCGGAGTCGTACATCGAAATCAATCCCGAGGACGCACGGGCTCTTGCCGTTGAGGCCGGTGCGAGGGTGAAAGTGAGCTCGCGCAGGGGTTCGATTATCGTGAAAGCGATGGTGACCAAGCGGCCGGCGAAAGGCGTTGTGTTCGTCCCCTTCCATTTCAAAGAGGCCGCGGCAAATGTGCTCACGAGCAGTAACTCGCTCGATCCCGTCGCGAAAATCCCGTCGTTCAAGGTCTCGGCGGTTCGGATCGAGAGGGCTTGATTCCCAACGATTGATTCACCGCAGAGAACAGGGAGTTGAATCATTTAAAAATTACTCCGTATTCCCTGTGAACACCGCGGCAAATTTTTTTTTAGCGAGGAGGACACCATGGCAGACAAATCGGAACTCAAGAAGCTGATTCTGTTCAGCGATCTAACCGATGCAGAACTCGGCGTGATCGCGCAGAAGATTGTGCTTGAGAACTATGCTAAAGGGCAACCGATTTTCAAGGAAGGCGACACAACGAAAGGCATTTACCTGGTAAAGAGCGGAAGGGTCGAGATTTCAAAAAACACAGCTGACGGCTGGAAGCAGACCCTCGCCATTCTCCAGGAAAACCATATTTTTGGCGAGCTTGCTGTCATCGAAGACAAACAGAACCACGGCGCTGACGCCACAGCCATTGAGGCCTCCGAGATTTACCGGATCAAAATCGAAGTCTTCAAAGCATTTGAAAAGAGCGACGTGGCCATGATGTACAAGATCATGAAGACCCTCGCCCGGATTGCGAGCAAGAACGTGCATTCGATGAACGAGAAGCTCATGAAGCTCCTGATCAGTTATTGAGCAACGCCGACCAAGCCGCTTGAACCGTTTCAACAGGTTGAACATCATCTATTGACAAGGGAGGTAGAGAATGGTACTTGATCCAACGAAGCATGCTGACTGGGAAATTGCGGAAGACGCGGAAACAAGAATGAAACCGATCATCGAGATTGCAAAGAAGATGGGGCTCAACGACGATGAGCTTCTGCTCCATGGACACCATATCGCGAAGGTTGACTTCAAAAAGGTGCTCAAGCGGTTTGAGGGAAAACCGGACGGAAAGTACATCGACGTAACCGCCATCACGCCCACGCCCCTCGGCGAAGGCAAATCCACTTCGACCATCGGCCTCACCCAGGGCCTGGGTAAACGCGGCAAGAATGTGATTGCCGCGATCCGGCAGCCTTCAGGCGGACCGACGATGAATATCAAGGGCTCCGCGGCCGGCGGCGGACTTTCACAGGTCATCCCGCTCACGCCGTTTTCGCTCGGCCTCACGGGCGACATCAACGCTATCATGAATGCGCACAACCTGGCGATGGTGGCCCTGACCTCCCGCATGCAGCATGAGTTCAATTACAACGACGAGCAGCTTGCGAAGAGAAAATTAAAGCGCCTTAACATCGACCCTCACAATGTGGAAATGAAGTGGATCATGGACTTCTGCGCCCAGTCACTGCGAGAAATCGTCATCGGCATGGGTGGAAAGTCAAATGGCTTCATGATGAAATCCGGCTTCGCCATTGCTGTATCGTCGGAAGTAATGGCCATTCTGGCCGTCGCGAAAGACCTCAAGGACATGCGCGAACGCATGGGAAGAATCGTTGTTGCAAGCAGCAAGGACGGAACGCCGATAACTACGGCCGACCTGGGTGTGGACGGCGCCATGACCGCTTGGATGGTCGAAGCGCTGAACCCGAATCTGCTCCAGACCATTGAAGGACAGCCCGTATTCGTGCATGCCGGACCCTTCGCAAACATCGCCATTGGCCAGTCTTCCATAATCGCGGACCGCGTTGGCCTCAAGCTCGGCGACTACGTCGTGACCGAGTCGGGTTTTGCCGCTGACATCGGTTTCGAGAAGTTCTGGAACCTCAAGTGCCGCATGTCGGGTCTCAAACCCCACGCAGCGGTCGTTGTCGCAACGATCCGTGCGCTCAAATGCCACGGCGGCGCGCCGATTCCGGTGCCGGGCAAGCCGATGCCTGCCGAGTACAAGGGCGAGAATGTTGGATGGGTCGAGAAGGGCTGCGAGAATCTAATCCATCACATCAAGACCGTGAAGAAGGCGGGCATCAATCCCGTTGTCTGCATCAATGCCTTCTACACCGACACGGACAACGAAATCAAGGTCGTTCGCAGGCTCGCCGAGTCGGCGGGCGCACGGGTGGCCCTGTCCCGCCATTGGGAGAAGGGCGGCGACGGCGCACTCGAGTTTGCCGATGCCGTGGTGGACGCCTGCAATGAGAAGAATGACTTCAAGCTTCTCTATGATCTCAATACCCCGCTCCGCCAACGTATAGAATTGATCGCTAAAGAGGTGTATGGAGCGGACGGCGTGGATTATACGCCGGAGGCGGAGGCCAAGGCCAAAAAGATGGAGGCTGACCCCGAGACCGCGAAGCTCGGTACTTGCATGGTGAAGACGCACCTGTCGCTCACGGATAATCCGAACCTCAAGGGCGTTCCCAAAGGGTGGAGACTCCGAATCAGGGACATTCTGACATATAAAGGAGCTGGCTTTGTCGTTCCCGTTGCCGGCACCATTACACTTATGCCCGGGACCTCGTCCGATCCCGCTTACCGCCGCGTGGATGTGGACGTGGAGACCGGGAAAGTCAAAGGCGTGTTCTAACGAGGATTCAGCGCCCGGAATTTCTATAAAAATTTAAAAGCCCGTGCTGAAATTTCGCAAGCCGGCAGCTTAGGGTGTTGAAAAATACCGGCCAAAAAAACAAAAGGGCTCCTAAAATTAATATTTTAGGAGCCCTTCACTTTGCGGAAGAGCTCTTCTGTAGAATCGCACTACATGTTAATCGCGGTCGCTTAGGCCGGTAAGAGGAAGGTCTGCGATCAAGATCACTTCCATAAACAATAAAGCCCACACCGCCATCTGGCACGCGCTTTTCAAAACCCACAGGTCAACTTGTTCTACATGCTGAGGATGATATTAGACCGTCGTTTTTTCTTTTCTGGCCGGCTTATTGGTCATGTAAAAGTGCATCGCTTTCGCGGCCTTTCTGCCCGCACCCATGGCTGATATGACCGTTGCCGCACCGGTAACGATATCTCCGCCGGCATATACGCCGGGCCGGCTGGTTTTCCCGGTGTCTTCATCGGCGACAATGTACTTATGCTTCGTCAAGGCAATATCCCCGGCGCTTTGGGTGATCAAGGGGTTCGCACTGGTGCCGACGGCAATGATGACAATGTTCGCGGGGATGGTGAATTCCGATCCGGGCACGGGCTTCGGTTTTTTTCTACCTGATTCGTCAAGTTCGCAGAGGTCCATCCTTATGCATTCGATCGCACTCACATGCCCGTCCCTGTCCCCAAGAATCCGCACGGGATTTGTACAGAGTTCGAATACGATCCCTTCCTCTTCCGCGTGATAGACCTCTTCTTTTCTCGCAGGTAATTCCGACAAGGACCTGCGGTACACCATCGTCACATTCTTCGCACCGAGCCTAAGGGCCGTGCGTGCCGAATCCATGGCGACATTGCCGCCTCCCACCACGATGATGTGGTCGCCTTTTCTGACCGGAGAGTCGTACTCCGGGAAACGGTATGCGCGCATCAGGTTGACTCTAGTCAGGAATTCGTTGGCCGAGTAAACGCCGTTCAGGTTTTCGCCGGGAATATGCATGAACCGGGGCAACCCGGCTCCGGAGCCTATGTAGCACGCGTCAAATTCAAGCATGATCTCGTCGATGGTCATGATTTTCCCGATCACGGCATTGGTGATGATGGTCACGCCCATCCGCTTGAGGAGTTCGATCTCCCGCGCAACAATCGCCTTCGGCAAGCGAAACTCTGGAATCCCGTAAACAAGCACGCCGCCCGCCTCGTGAAGCGCCTCGTAGATCGTGACGCTGTGCCCCAACTTTGCAAGGTCATAGGCGCAGGTGAGGCCCGACGGACCGCTCCCTATAATCGCCACCTTTTTGGCGGTCGAGGGTGCGCAGTCCGGCATTTTGCTGTTCCCCTGTAGCCGCTCCCAGTCCGCCGTGAACCGCTCCAGCCTGCCAATCGCGACGGCATCAAATTTCTTGGAGAGGGCGCAATGTTTTTCGCATTGGTTTTCCTGGGGGCAAACCCGTCCGCAGACAGCGGGAAGCAGGTTCGCTTCTTTGATGATTTCAATCGCGCTGGCAAGGTCATTTTGATGGACTGCCTTGATAAACCGGGGGATCGGAACACCGACCGGGCACCCGGTAATGCAGAGCGGTTTTTTGCACTGAAGACACCGCGACGCTTCGAGGAGCGCCTGCTCAATCGAGTAGCCAAGAGCGACTTCCTCAAAGTTTGTCCGTCTTACTGCAGGAATCTGCTCGGCTCCGGGGGTCTTTTTGGGGATGATCTTTTTCGGTGTAGATGGTTCCATATGCTGGTTTTGCTTGTACCTTCTAATTTAGTTATCCGATGAACGTAAATTAACGAACTTCATATCAATCCTGCTCAGCTGCATGGCTATAAAGGACAAGACTGCCTCTCTTACATCGTTCCTGATCCGATTGGAGGTTCATCAAGTGAGAGAGCTTAGCGTAGGCAGTCATATTACCAAAGTTAGCCCTCTTATTCCAGCCTTTTTATCCTTCTGTGCCGTAAAACCCCGTCTCTTCAGGGCGGGGATAGAAAGCGCTGGTTGCAACGCAACCAAAAAAAACGTATTGTTTTTGATAAGTGAGTAGACAAATGTTCACCGCCTTGCTATTATGACCGATGATGGCTGCGACTCCTAAAGAACTTGAGTATGAAACAATGACCTCCGTCGGTAAAGTGTCGGTAACGGATGACAGTACGGCAATCTTGCTTGGTCTCATAGGTTTTTCTGCTACTAAACTCTGGAACACGGCTGTGTGGCATACCAAGAAAACATGGGAGGCCACAGGCAAAATAATGCATATTTACAGCGAAAGTATTCTATTTCTTACAATGGAATGTCAATGCATTGCGGTCTGAGAATGAATAGGGAGAAACTTCCTCAGGCAGGGAGATATGACTCACAGCCTGTCGGTTCGGCTTATAGTGCGTGGATGAGGGGGGCTGAGAAGAAAAGGGAAAAAGGTATGCGTGATTCGGATTTCCGTTTTTGATAGGAGTCTATAACGCCTACGAGAACTCAGGCAGGAGTAACTATGGCAATGACCCCCCCTTCCGAGTGATCGCCGCGTGACTGCTTCTTATCCCCGGAAACGACTGTCTCGATCAATTTGTACGGTCCGTTCTTCGTCTCTCGTCCCTTTGATGTGTCATCTCATTCAGGTGTTGCCGCAACACTTGCACGGCACGTTCGTAGAATGGTTTCGCTACCTGCACATAAATTTTTCTGTCTTTGAATGTTGCACCATTGAAACAATTTACCGCACGGTAGGCGTCCACGTCCAGGGACATTTCGACATAACCCGAGCCCTTGGGGCGATGCGTCAGCAGATCCGTCTGTATCTTGACCGATTCTACGGAGCCGATCTGGGAGAAAACGTCCATCAACCTGTCTTCTGTAATGTCTGATGGTAGGTTCTCGACAAGAATTTTAATCGCCATATGCATGCCCTCCTTGGCATATTTTTCAACTGCGAAATATCTGTTTATTGCCGGAGTCGATCTTTTGATTGAGGTTACCGGAAGGATAATATATTATAGCAAAAAAAACGTCAAGTGTATATTGGATATTATTTCGTCCTTATAATCTCTGTTGTCTCCGTTCCATACAAGGACCTGGCAAGCGGGAAGTCTTTAGTCCGGGACTAACAAGGCCGAGTTGTCCTTATGGCTGTCGATTAAAACGTCAAAAAGGATATTTTGCTTATTACTTTCAGCTTGTTTTCGACGGGATAATCAGATAAAATAAAATGCCATGAAGACTTGTCATGCCTGCAAAAATGAGCTCACCGTGTGCAGGATCGTCGGCAGACGGGATGTGTGTCCTCGATGCGGCGCTGATTTGCACTGTTGCCTGAACTGCAGTTTCTATGAACGCCACGCATCCAAGCAGTGCAGGGAACCGGTCGCGGAGTTAGTTAAGGATAAAGGGCGGGCCAACTTTTGTGATTATTATTCCATGTCGGAAGAAGTTCCCGGCGATGGCACTTCTGCGGTCAATGCTCTGGCGCGTAAGAAACTTGATGACTTGTTTAAAAAATAGGGCAGGTCGGCTTTCTCTCCATGATCAAACTTAACAAAAAGATTACCACGGGAATCGCTCTCCTCTGCTTTTATGCAGGGGAGAATCGCCTATCTTCTGTCCCCGCTCGGCCTGGTCAAAAATATCACCGATAAAATTCTGCTCATGCATGTCATTCGGGAGCACCAGGCCTATGCGGTCTTCATCATCTAGTCGGATTGCGGGTCCTTCAGGTCGTCGCCACTCCCGTTCCTGGACAGGTGGCCGGGCTTGTCGGCAGAGTCATCTTTGGAACCTTCAATGGAATCATCAAATCCCGTGAGAAACAGTAAATCGCTTTTCTCAGCGTCCTCGGTTTGAGCATCAAAGTGATTCTTGTCGTGAGTGTGTATCGCATAAAAATAGAGCGGTGGTTTCATGGGATGCGGGTGGCGCAGCCTCTTAACGCGCGCGCCGAGCGCGCCCAGTCGAAAAAAGGCGGTGGTAATTAGACGCCTTTCCTGGTTTTGTCCCTTCTGTCTTTGTGGATGCCGCTCACCCGGTCCTTGTATCTCTTATTAATGATTGCGCAGACCTCCTCGGGCTCATCGACAATGTGCATCAGGTCGAGATCCTCGGGGCTAATGTTTCCATCTGCAAGCATTGTCTGCCGGAGCCAGCCGATCAATCCACCCCAGTAATCCTTGCCCACGAGAACTACCGGAAAGCCCCTAATTTTTTTGGTCTGGATAAGGGTAAGCGCTTCGAAGAGTTCGTCCATGGTGCCAAAGCCACCAGGGAATATCACATATCCGACAGCATATTTAACGAACATCAGTTTGCGGACAAAAAAGTAGCGGAATTCGACCCTCACGTCCTGAAACGGATTCGGCATCTGTTCCATGGGAAGCTCGATATTCAGGCCGACGGAGATGCCGCTTGCGTTCTGCGCGCCTTTGTTTGCCGCCTCCATGATTCCCGGCCCGCCTCCGGAGATCACGGCGAAACCCTCTTTTGCCAGGTTCTCGGCAACCTTCATGCAGTTGTTGTAGTAAGGCGATCCTGGCTGGAGACGGGCACTTCCGAAAATAGTTACAGCCGGGCCGATTCCGTTTAAGGCCTCGAAGCCTTCCACGAGCTCGGCCATGATGCGGAAAACACGCCAGGTATCGGATTTTGCCAAATCTTCCATATTTGATTCCTCCCCCTCAGAGTAATTCGTGATTCCGTTTAACTTTGAAAAGCGCCAGGATGGATGCCTCGGACTGATTCACTGGTCTGAAAACTCTTCACGATAAATCTTGACAAAGACAGTTATCAACGTAACGATAATGGGGCCGAACAGTATCCCGAGAATGCCGTAAGCCTGAAGGCCGCCAAGTAATGCGATGAATAGCACAAAGGTCGGAATCTGCGTCTTTCTACCGATTATGAGCGGCTTCAAAAAATTATCAGGCAGTGTGACGAAAAGAATTCCCCATACGACAAGCAGAACTCCCGAAAGTGTTGATCCGGTCAAATACAGGTAGGCGGCGCCGGGGAGCCATACAAGCGCAGCCCCGCCAACAGGAAGCAATGCAAGCGCTGCGGCTAGAAACCCCCAGAAAATCGTGAAGGGAATTCGAAACAGAAAAAAACCAATCCCCGTCATAACGCCCTGCATCAGGGCAATAAGAAATACGCCGTTGATTACAGCAGTGAATGTGTCGACGAATTTCTGCGCAATCGCGTCTTTATGCTTCTTGGTAAAAGGGAGCAGGTCTATAACGGCATTGTAGTAAGCTTCGCCGTCTCGAAAAAAAAAGAAGAGCGCTATCAGCATGATCAGGACATCGACAACGAGTATGGCCGAATTTTTTAGAATGCTGCCGATCTGCCCAGCCAGGCCGGAGGAAATATCGCCGATGCTTTTAATGACTATGCTTTTGATATCGAGTCCCGCCAGCGCCGGATGGGCAAGAAGCTTGTCGAGGAACGAGGAAGTAAACTGAGTCCAGAGCTCCGCAAGCCTGCCTGTCTGGATAGTCGTGGAGGTCCACTGATAGATGTCAACAGCCTGCGTAACCAGGATTATCAACAGGGTCACTGCGGGGCCGATGATGAGAAGCAGGGTCACAAATGTCATAATGGCGGATGCCAATCCGCGTTTTCCGTTCAGCCACAGGACGAGCTTCCGGTAAATCGGGTACAGCGCGAGAGCAAGGATGGATGCCCAGATGAGAGGGGTCAACAGCGGCGTGAGTAGGTTCGTCATCTGGTAGAGCAGAAAAATGAAGAGGCCGAAAAATGCAACGGCGAAGAGATGCGATCGCGTGAGAACGGGTAGCGGCTGTAAGTTCAAGAATGCTCCTTCGTCGACCGCGTCCGGTGAGTACTCATGGCTGCTGCTAGTTTGATGGCTTCAATCAGGCTTGCGGGATCAGCACAGCCCTTGCCGGCGATATCGTAAGCAGTACCGTGGTCCACCGACGTGCGGATGATCGGAAGACCGACAGTGACGTTGACGGCATTACCGAAGGCCAGCATCTTGAGCGGCGCCAGGCCCTGGTCGTGGTACATGGCGACAACAATGTCGAAATAATTATTTCGCGCCTTGTAAAAGAGCGTGTCGGCAGGCAACGGATCGCTCGCATTGATGCCCTCCGCGCGGGCCTTAAGCACCGCCGGAAGAATGACGTCCCATTCCTCGGATCCGAACAGCCTACCTTCGCCCGCATGGGGGTTCAATGCTGCCACGCCGATGCGGGGCTTATCGATGCCGAAGAACGGCATTGCCTTCTGCGCGAGGCGGAGGGTTTTCAATACTGATTCCCTCGTGATGAGCCCAGCAACATCTTTCAGCGCCACGTGTATGGTCGCGAGAATGACGCGCAAACCGCCGCCGACGAAAAGCATGCCGTAGTCCCGCGAGCCCGTCAGCTCCGCAAACAGCTCCGTGTGCCCAGCGTAGTGATGGCCCGCTGCGTTCATCATTTCCTTGCTGATTGGAGCAGTAACCACGGCGTCTGCTTCAGCGTTCATCGCCAGTGCAGTTGCTTTTTTGATATACTCGACGACGGCCTTTCCAGATGATACGTCGGGCCTGCCCCAGGCATGGCACGAGATATCCACCAAACCCAAGTCGAGCACGTCTAGCTTGCCGTTCATGGGGTCCACTTCAGCGGGGGAAGCGATGCTTCTTACGGAGATGGAGAGGCGCATTTCTTCAATCAGCCTTTTCAGCACGTTTGCGTCGCCGATGATCAGTGGCCTGCAGAGCGAAAAGATTTCACCGCTGTCGATAACTTTTGCAATGATCTCGGGACCGATACCGGCTGGATCGCCCATAGTGACTGCTATGAGAGGTTTTCGCTCCATAAGTCCCTATCTTTTGGCATGCGCTTTTCCGAAACAACTCGGTATAGTTCATCCGGCAGAATTATCCGTGATATCGGTGAAAACTCGCCGAGGACTTCCAGATCAATGATGCGCGATGAAAACTTCAGGGTGATCCGGTCGCCCAGTTTCACCTCTTTGGCGGGCTTTGCCTCAAGCCCATTGACGCCCACTCTGCCATTTTCACACATTACCTTGGCGATGGTCCTTCGTTTTACAAGCCTGCTGGCCTTCAGGAACAGGTCGAGACGCACAATTAATTGTAGCGGAATTAGAATGAATTGACAACAGGAAACGATATCCACCTGGTGCCCGAGGAGCAAGCCGTCGGCAAAACGCCACAGCCAGCATTAGGATTGGACTAGTCCCTCAGTGAAGCAGTATTTTACTTCCGCGATGATTTGGTGGTAATGCGTGAGAACATGATGCTTTGCACGTTCAATGTAGTCGCGGAGCTCTGGGTTGAGATCCGACGGCAGCTCATCTTCGTCGAGAATGTGTACGTTTTTATGTTCATCGACAAGAATGTCGACGACAAGATCGCGCCAGACAAATTTGGTTCGCGCAAGAGACACCCTATCGGCGATGTTAAAGTAGTAGATTTCCCATCCAAGTTTATCGTGGCGCCACGTGTACAGTGTGTAAGGCCTGTTGGGCCAGTAAAATGCCGTTGTAACTTCGCCGGGATGCAGCGTGATCCCATCGACATGGTATTCTCTGTCGATTATGTATCGAATGACGCCAAACGTGTCTGTGAGAAGAGCCAGTTCGCAGTAGTATTCGTGAAGTTCTCCAGAGAGCAGAACTTTTTGTTCAACACACATGGACATTCTTTTAAAAAATACGCCGTCTCAATGGGCAACCTGGTATCAGGATGAAAAAAATTCGAAGTGATCCGCCGGCGTTTCGGCGTAGCCTGGAGCCCCGGCGGCACCGAAAGAACGACTCTAATGAATTCCCTTGCTGTTCAAGAAGGAGCCATATTTTTTGTCTTCATTGAGGATGTGGACATTTAGCCAGTCGCTGAGAAAAAGCATTACGTCAATGGTGATCGTTTTGTTTCCCGTGTCGAATGTCTCTTTTAGCTTTTTTGTTCTCGCAGTCAAATCGTCATGGATTTTCTTGTGCCTTTCATAATCGGGATAACCGTATTGCTGAAACAGACGCTCTTCGGTGGCGAAATGGTATACCGTGTAATTGACAAGCTCCGTAAGAACCGGACCCAGAACCTCTCGACCCTTACCTACGCTCATGGCGTCATACATATCGTTGACAAGGCCGATGAGTTTCTTATGCTGCTCGTCGACCTCCGATATGTTGACGGAATAATTACTATTCCACTTTATGAACCCCATATACCCCTCCTCTTTTCCCGTCTGCTGTACAGAAATGGATTTCGGGAGAAAACGAACTAACGGCAATTGCTCAACCAGAAAATGACCTCATATCGAATCTATCTGGAAGCACCGGGACCTTAGATCGCCGTCACGCTGCCTTTACCGCCGCATTCAATCTGCTGATCGTTTTTTGCTTCCCCATCACTTCAATGACGTCGTAGATGCCGGGGCTTACAGTGCCGCCTGTCAGGGCCACACGCGAGGGTTGTGCGAGCTTGCCGAGTTTGATTCCTTTTTCGGCCACCATAGCGTTGAACACCTTCTCGATTTCCGCATGCGTAAAAGGGTCGACGGTATTCAGGCGCGCTGCAAGTTCAGACAGAAGCGGTACGACATCTGGCGTCAAATGCTTCGATTTGGCCTTCTGGTCTATCGTGATTTCTTCGACGAGAAAGGGGATTGCGCCGGTCTTCATCTCGACAAGTGTGTGACTCCGCTCAATCAGGATCTTGACGAGCTTTTTAAGCCACTCCTGGTCCGGTTCTCCGCCCGCAACGATGATATCGTCCTTTTTCAGGAGGTCGATCAGCAGGCTGGCAAGACGCCCCAAGTCCGTCTGCTGGATGTAGTGATGGTTGAGCCAAAGCAGCTTTTCCGGATTAAATACTGAGGGAGCCTTGCCGACGTTTTCAAGCGAAAATTTTTCTGTCAGCTCCTGGAGCTGGAATATTTCCTGGTCTCCATGCGACCAGCCGAGACGGGCAAGGTAATTCACAAGCGCCTCGGGAAGATAGCCTAGGTCAATGTATTCCGTGACCGCCGTTGCACCGTGGCGTTTTGAGAGTTTGGTTTTGTCCGAGCCGAGAATCATGGGCAGGTGCGCGAACTGAGGGGGCTCGTAACCAAAAGCATGATAAAGTTGAATCTGTCGGGGCGTATTGTTCAAGTGGTCATCGCCGCGGATCACGTGAGAGATATTCATCGTCACATCGTCCACGACCACGGCAAAGTTGTATGTGGGCAGTCCGTCGGAACGCAGAATAATCAAGTCATCGAGCTGCTGGTTCTCGAACGTCACGGGGCCGCGGATGAGGTCCCGCACGATTGTCTGTCCCTCATCGGAAGACAGGAATCGCACTGCCGGCGTTCTTCCCGACACCGGAGCCGATAGGGAACGGCACTTTCGGTCATACTTGGGCGGTTTGCCCGCGGCCATTGCAAGCTTCCTCCTGGTCTCAAGCTCCTCTGGTGTGCAATAGCAATAGTATGCTTTGCCTTCCTTGAGGAGTTGGTCTACATGGCTGCGATAGATGTCCATGCGGTCGGTCTGGCGGAAGGGCCCTTCGTCCCAACTGAGGCCAAGCCACTTCATCCCGTCTAGGATGATCTTGATCGACTCATCTGTGGACCGTGTCTGGTCTGTATCCTCGATTCTTAATACAAATTTTCCTCCGAAATGACGAGCGAAGAGCCAGTTAAACAGTGCGGTGCGGACGCCGCCGATATGCAGTGCACCGGTGGGGCTGGGGGCAAAACGGACTCGTACATTGCTGGTAGAACTCATTGGTCAATAAACTCCTTTTACCATCCGCGCCGTAAAGCCTCGGTCTTCAGACCGGGCAGAATATCAATACTGCTAAACGTAAACGATGAATCCTAATAGGGCAACATTATATCAAATAATTTGTTGAATAAATAGTAAATTTATCCTTCTGCGCTGTAAAATCTCGGCTCTTCAGGGCGCTAGTTGCAACGCAACCAAAAAACATATTGGTTTTTGATAATTATGCAGGCAAATGTTCACCGCTTGCTATAATCAGCGATGATGGCTGCGATTGCCAAAGAACTCGAATATCAAACAATGACCTCCGTCGGTAAAGTGTCGGTAACGGATGACAGTACGGCAATCTTGCCTGGTCTCATTGGTTTTTCTGCTACTAAACTCTGGAATACGGCTGTGTGGCATACCAAGAAAACGTGGGAGACCACAGGCAAAATACCTACCTATTCAGACCTCGGTGAGGCCATGAAACAAGAACATCCCCTTTGGTATCGCCGGCTACACTCGCAAAGCGCCCAGGCCGTTTTGTGTCTCTTTGGAGTAGTGGCTGTTTGGCACAGCCTGCAGTCAACCGGTTCGCCTGGAGAGATACCAGGTCATTTGCATCAGCCCATGAACCGGCGAAGTGGCAAACATCTCTGCCGCATTTGCGAACAGAATCTGCATTGGCTCTCAGTAGTTGTAGAGCCTGGTTCGTAATCCTAAGCCTTCAGGCCGGGGAGGATGTCAAGAAAGGATAGCCCTTAAGAAAAAAAATCTCTAAAAATAGCATGATTATGGGAGGTTGACTCATCGAAAAATGAAAAAACGGAATTTTCTGGCGCTTTCAAACCGTTATTTGATATAAAGTAAGCCTATTTGACAAAGCGTTGCCTGTCGGTTATGATTTAATCAATGTATAATGGTAATTTGAGGTCTCCGAGCGTGATTCCCTGTGTAATCGGTATAAGGAAAAAATAAGAGAAAATTTATATTATATATGTCGGAGGTGTTCTATGGATATTAAGGTATTGTCAACGGCACCAGTTGTGGAGATCGACGGCATAAAGTATCACCACCATTCAAATGGGGGTGGTATGGTTGCCGAGCATGCGAAGGTCGAGGAGACTGTGTATGTTGGTCCCTTTGCTAAAATCTGCGGTCATTGCAAGCTGAGTGGTGAGGTATTCGTTTTTGGGAACGCGTGGATTTTCGACAAGGCCGAGGTTACTGGCAGGGCAGAGATTTTCGGCAATGCAAAGGTTTTTGGCAATTCGAAAGTTTCGGGCGATGCTAAGGTTTACGGATTTGCCAATGTCTACGGGGATGCTATTGTAGCCGGTTTTTCCGAAGTGTTCGACAGGGCCGAGGTCGGCGGGAATGCAAGAGTTTTGGGCAGTGCCAGGGTCGGGGGGGAAGCTAGAGTCCTTGGTGAAAGCACCGTCGAGAAAAAAGTTGCGTAAGGAAAAGGCTAAGTTGAAGGAGGCACTGTCTGTTTGCCGACGTGAATGAGAGAGGTGCACAACATAATAAACGTGTTGCCTTGTAGGTTTGACTAAGGGTTTTTATGCAGATAAAATAAAAGGGACGGTTCAGGGAACCGTCCCTTTTCCTGTGAGAAAAGAGCGTTTCAGGTGTTACACGCCGAAGGGCTTTGCATACAGAAGAATGAGCACTACAACGAGCGTGTAAATGGCCAGCGATTCGATGAGGGCCAGACCCACGATCATAGTGGTCATGATCTTTCCCGATGCCTCGGGGTTGCGGGCGATACCTTCGACCGCCCTGCCGATGCCTAGACCCATGCCGATGCCAGTACCCAGGGCGGCGATACCGATGCCGATGGCCGAAGCTGCTGCAACGGTGCCGAAAAACGCAAATTTGCCCGCCTCAGGTGCCGCGGTTGAAGCTGCAGCTGTTTCAGCTGCGAAAACCGCAGATGCCATCAGCACGAGACCCAGAACCAAGAGCATGATTGCAGAGAACTTTTTCATTGTTTGCCTCCTTTCTTCAAAAATGAAAATTCAGTCCGGAATCGTGCCGGGGTGCTACCTCCCGGGGACTCCCTCCGCTGGAAGGAATTTCAGTCCCAAGGGTCAATGTTATTTAATGGTGCTCACCGCCGATGTGAGCTTCTTCGATGGATCCTGAAAGATACAGCATGGTCAGAAGCGTGAAAACGCCGGCCTGCACAAAAGAGACCAGCAGACCAAGGCCGAGGATCGGGACCGGTGCAATATAAGGGGCAAGTAAAGCAAGAACGAGAAGAAGCGTGTGCTTTGCAATCATGTTGCCGAAGAGACGGATGGACAGGGAGAGCACGCGGGCGAGATGGCTGATGACCTCGATGATGAACATGAGCGGCGCAAGCACCCACATGGGTCCGAAGAAGTGCTTGATGTATCCGAGTCCGTGCCGCTTGATACCGATATAGTGCGTTGCCGCGAATGAGCAGAGCGCCAAGGCCAGAGTGGTATTCCAATTGGCCGTGGGTGAGTCAAAACCGGGTATGAGGCCGAGAAGATTACATACCAAAATGAAAATAAAGAGGCTTGCGATAAGCGTGAAATAATGTTTACCCTCAGGCCCCATGATTTCCTCGATATAGTTTTCCAAACCGCCGATGATGACCTCGAAGAGATTCTGAAATCCGGAGGGGGCGGTCTTTTTCAGCGAAAAGCGCGCTGCCAGTGCCAGTCCTATAATCAAAGCCATGGCAAACCACGTATAGGTGATATTGACCTGGGCGGTTTCGTTTAAGTGGGGGATATTGATAATATGTAAAAGCAGCGGACCTTCTTTCATAATCTACACTCCTTGAAACGGGCATTATACTCGGAAAAATTTACAGGAACCCCTATTCTTTGTCAAGAAAAAACCCGGAACAGTCTCATAAAATTTCTTAATAATCATATATATATTTGCTAATAAAATGAATTAGCCGACGGATGCTGTTGCTACCGGTTACTCCTGATTAGAGAAAATAGCTCCTACTGGATTAATGTCCCCCCCCCTCATTGACGGCTATCGGAAAATTCTGACACTTTCAATTAGCACTAGTGCTGGTTATTTCTGCTTTGAAGATCCGACCAGGCTTAACCGGCTGATTTTCTGACTTAAACGGAGTGTTCTCCTGTCGCCGAATGAAATGCCTGTGCTATAATAAAATTCAAATGAGCTTGAACAAACATCTTGTTATTGTCGGAGCGGGTCATGCTCATCTTATGGTGCTGGCGCGCTGCGATGTATACCTAAAACGAGGACACCACGTGACGGTCGTCAGCCCTTCGCCCTACCATTACTATTCCGGGATGGGGCCCGGGATGCTTTCGGGTCTCTATAAGCCGCAGGACATCCGCTTTCACGTCAGGAAACTTGTCGAATCACGGGGCGCAACATTCATCGATGACGCTGTCGTTTCCGTTGACTTTAATAAACGAACCCTGAGGCTCAGCAGAGGCAGCGAGGTCGCCTATGATGTCGCATCATTCAACATCGGCAGCACCGTAGCACTGGAAAGGCTATCCGTTGCAACACAAAACTTTTTTCCCGTCAAACCGATCACCAATCTCGTGAAGGCCCGACATTACATCACTAGGCTAATTTCTGACAAAACACCGGATATCCTGGTCATTGGCGGCGGTTCGTCGGGTCTTGAGATCGCGGGCAATGCTTGGAAGCTCGTAAACGGTCTCGGCAGAACAGCGCGCATCACCATTGTCCCGGGGCGGAGATTACTCAACGGGTTCCCGGATAAGGCATACCGGCTTGCCAGTGCATCCCTGGAAGAACGGGGAATCGCAGTTCTGAACGGGGTAAGCGTATCTGCAATCGAAGACGGAGCTGTCAGGCTGTCTACAGGCAAGAGCATGGCTTTCGACGCCTGCTTCGTCGCCACAGGAGTCGAGCCTCCGCCGCTCTTCAAGGAATCAGGTCTTCCTTCGGGGAAAACCGGCGGTCTCCTCGTTAATGCGCACCTCCAAAGCATAGCGCATCCAGAGCTATTTTGCGGAGGCGACTGTGCGGATCTCATAGACCGACCATTGGCTAAGATCGGGGTCTATGCTGTGCGCGAGAACCTGATTCTTTTTCATAACATTCTTGCGACTCTGGAGAACAGGCCCCTGAAAATTTTCCGGCCGCAAAAGCAGTTTCTCCTCATTTTCAACCTTGGGGATGGAACTGGGCTTCTGCTACGCGGCGACGTGATTTGGCGTGGCAGGATCGCCCTGCGGCTCAAGAACTATATCGACAGAAAGTTCATGAGAACGTATCAGTTGTCAGGAGAACAAAGCGAAGTTGAGTAGAGTATGCGCCCGATGCCTCTCGACAGCAGCGCTTCCGGCCGGTAACCACTCCGGTAAGGGGATGGTAAAAGACAAGAAGATGTATGCGTAACAGCACTACCTCGCACAGCAGGACAATTTCCGTAAACCAAAAAAATGTTTTTTGCAGGATGGTGAGGGATTTGATCAGAATATAATTATGGAAATGCAGAGCGGAATGGCTCAAGACGGAACAGACGCTGTCTGTCGAAGCAAGGGGTGACGAAGAAAATAAAAAAGGAGGGATCGGGCTAAACTGTCAGGATCTCTTTTTCTTTGTGTGCAAGGAGTTCATCGACTTTTTTGATATAGGCATCCGTCGTCTTCTGAATCTCATCCTGAAGTTTTTTGGTCTCATCCTCGGAAACGTGGGCTTCCTTGTCCTTGCCCTTCTTCTTGATCTCGTCGTTCACGTCTCTGCGGATATTGCGAATCGCGATACGAGCGTCTTCGGCCAGCTTCTTTGCATGTTTTACGATCTGCTGCCGACGCTCTTCGGTCAGCGGCGGAATGGTGAGGCGGATGATTTTGCCGTCATTTCCTGGTGTAAGGCCCACATCGGACTTCAGGATGGCCTTTTCGATTTCACCCAGCATCTTGCCCTCCCACGGCTGGATGGTGATGGTCCGCGGGTCAGGCACGGCCATGTTCGCCAACTGGTTTATCGGCGTGGGAGTACCGTAATAGTCGATCATGATGCCGTCGAGCATGCCGAGAGAGGCTCTGCCCGTGCGCAAGGTCGCGAATTCCTTCCGCAGCGTATCAAGGGCCTTGTTCATCTTTTCTTCTGCTTTTTTCTTCTGCTCGCTAAGCATTGTTCCTCCCGGTTACGAGCGTCCCAATTGTTTCGCCCAGCACGATCTTTTTTATATTCCCCGGAACGGTCAGGTTGAATACGAGAATGGGAAGACTGTTGTCTTTACACAGGGATATAGCCGTTGCATCCATGACGCGGAGGTCTTTCTGAAGTACGTCGTTATACGTAAGGTGTTCATACTTCGTCGCGGTCTTGTCCTTCAAGGGGTCGGCGCTGTATACTCCGTCCACCTTTGTCGCTTTCATGATGACCTCGGCTCCGATTTCCATAGCTCGTAGCGCGGCAGCCGTGTCTGTCGTGAAATAGGGATTGCCGGTCCCCGCTGCGAAAATTACCACGCGATGCTTTTCCAGGTGTCGAACCGCACGCCTGCGGATGTAGGTCTCGGCGAGCTCGCGCATCTCGATAGCAGACTGCACGCGCGTGACCACACCTTTATTCTCAAGGATATTCTGGAGCGCTAGGGCGTTCAGGACCGTTGCGAGCATACCCATGTAGTCCGCGCTCGCACGCTCCATGCCTTTCGCGGCGCCTGACAGACCCCGGAAGATATTGCCGCCGCCGATGACGATGGCGACCTCAACACCGAGGTTGCAGATTTCCTTGACCTCGGAGGTAATCGTGTCGAGCACGGCATGGTCGATACCGTAGCCTTGGTCTCCCATGAGCGCCTCACCGGAGAGTTTGAGCAGAATGCGTTTGTAACGAGGTCGTGTCATGACGATACCTTTAAAATTAAAAGGCAAGAATGCTTTACCGCAGAGCGGCAACGTTCTCGAGATGAGATTAGAGACACCGTCACACAATGATGCGGCAACCATTGCCGGGAAAATTTCAGCAGAGGCGACAGGTCCCTGTCTCAGCCGACTACTTGAGCTGCGCGGCCACTTCCTCTGCGAAGTTCTCCTTTTTCTTCTCGATTCCTTCGCCGAGTTGGTAACGGACAAACCGGTTGAGCGTGATTTTCTCTCCAGCTTTCTTTAAAAGGTCCTTGATCTTGATCTTGCCGTCTGGGTCTTTGATATAAATCTGCTCCATAAGGCAGGAGTCAGTATAGAACTTTTCGAGTTTGCCTTCGACGATCTTACTGATAACCGCCGCAGGTTTTCCCGACTCCTTGGCCTGGGCCTCATATACAGCGCGTTCCCGCACGAGTATGTCCGCTGCCACGGTCTCACGGCTCAAAAACAGAGGGTTGGCCGCGGCAATATGCATCGCAATGTCTTTGCCGAGCGGCTCATCCCCGCCCGTATAATCCACCATAACGCCGATACGGTTGCCATGAAGATAAATGGCGATCCGTCCCTCAGTCTCAAAGCACACGAACCGGCGGATTGATATATTTTCGCCGATCTTCTGTACTAGTGCATTACGCCTTGCTTCGACATTCACGCTGTCGAGCGACAGCAGCGAAAGCGCCGCTACATCCGAGGGCTTCTGAGCGGCCACGAGTTCGGCCAGACCCTTTGCGAAGTTCTGAAAATCTTCATTCTTCGCGACAAAATCCGTCTCGCTGTTAACTTCGATGAGTACGCCTCTCTTGCCGTTATTCTGGATCGAGGAGGTTATTGCTCCCTCCGAGGCAACTCGCGTGGCTTTTTTTGCCGCCGCGGACAGCCCCTTTTTTCTCAGGATATCGACTGCCTTTTCAAAATCACCGCCGGCTTCTTCCAGGGCCTTTTTGGCCTCCATCATGCCGACGCCGGTTTTTTCTCTCAAATCCTTCACGTCACTAGCAGATATTGTTGCCATTTCTTGAAAACCCCTTTCTCTATTATCGATACATCCGGCGCGGTCTAGGCCACATCCTCATCGGTGTCGACTTCCGCTTCTTCAACCACAGGTTCAACGGCGGCGGGGGCAAGCTGTACTTCTCCTGAAGCCTTTGCGGCTTCCATTTCCGCACCCTGCTCTTTCATGATGGACTGTCTTCCTTCGATTACGGCGTCTGCCACCTTGGAGGCCATGAGCCTGATGGCGCGGATTGCATCATCATTGCCGGGGATGACATAATCGATGTTGTCGGGATCACAGTTCGTGTCGACGACGGCGACCACCGGGATATTCAGCTTGTTTGCTTCTTGGACCGCGATTGTCTCTTTGCGGGGATCAATGACGAAGAGAAGAGATGGTGGCTGGGTCATGGACTTGATGCCGGAAAGGATTCTTTCCAGTTTCGTGCGCTCTTTTTCGAGTCCAGCAACTTCCTTTTTTGTCAGTTTGTCGTAGGTGCCGTCCTCTTTCATTTTCTCGATTTTTTTGAGCCGGTCGATGCTCTTGCGGATGGTTGCAAAATTCGTGAGCATCCCGCCAAGCCAGCGGCTGGAAACGTAATACATGCCGCACCGCTTGGCTTCCTCAGTGATGGCGTCTTGAGCCTGCTTTTTCGTGCCGACGAAAAGAATGTCCTTCCCTTCGGCAGAGGACGTGCGCACGAAATCGTAGGCTTCCTTGAACAGCTTGAGCGTTTTTTGGAGATCAATAATATAGATCCCGTTGCGCTCTCCGAATATGTACTTCTTCATCTTGGGGTTCCATCGCTTTGCTTGGTGGCCGAAGTGTACCCCTGCTTCTAACAGCTCCTTCATTGTAATCGTGGACATGACGTCCCTCCTTTAGGTTTTACCGCCGCGTCGATCATCCCCCCGCAGACCCTCTCCGTTTCGGGGCACCCTGCCAGGAGTCCTGACGCGTGTGGAATGTGAGATAGCCTTTTAAAAAGGCGATCAATAAAATACCACATACTGTCGCTGGTTTCAAGAAAAATATCCTTTCCTGGCATTTTTTGCTTACGATATTTCAGTTTAAAAAAAGATTTAACCACTGGCGAACGCGGTTAATTCAAAATAGTAAGAGAGTGCCGGGTATCATGGGTTAACCTTCTGAGAAAAATGGTATAAGTCCTTTATTTTCAATTTATTATCTTGTAGTCTGGCAACGCATGCTTTTAGTTATCCGTGCTGTATGCTGTAACATAACCTTTCGCAATCATGAAACTGAATTCACCCTTTTCTCATTCCTGCGAAAGAAAATGGCGTATATATTATAAATAAATCAATTACTTATATTCTAGCATGCTTGATGCAATTTTATATATTATTAAAGGCAAACAAAGGAGGAATCTACCATGAAGACGACCATTTCAAGAAAAACAGCATACATCGGTGCAGGGGCAGGTCTCGTCTTGTTTGCATTGTTCGGCTTGTTGCCGGGGAGCCTTATGGGAGGAGCAGCCGGCATTAATATCGCAGGCTGGATCTTCGGCCTTCCGCTTCAGCCAGGCCTTTTATCGAGGGTTATCGTACTGTCCTCAATGCTCGTAGGTGTTCTTGTCGCAGGCATCGTGATGGTAACGGCCACATCAACAGTGGGATGGCTTGTCGGCAAGGTTCTCGAATCGGGTAAGCATGCGAAAGAGGCCGGTGAAGAAAAAGGATTGTCCAAGGCAGAGAAGGGGAGATAGCCATGAAGAATGATACGATCAAAGCGGGAATGAAAATCGGAGCAACAATAGGCGGTCTGGTATTCTTGGTATTAGGAATCGTGCCGGGGTTCTATTTCGGGAGCTTCGGGACCTTGATCCTGCTCCAGAAACTGATGGGCGGTACGGTGGAACCGACACTGTTCGTGCGTGCAGCAATCGTAATGGGAATCGTAATAGGAATCGCCTGCTCGGCAGCCGTAAGTCTGGTGGTCGGCGGCCTTCTCGGTACGGCATTAGGCTATATAGTCTCTGCGCCAGCAGCGCAGCGTGAGAAGCAGGCGGTTGCTGAAAAATAAGAGTAATCATGTAAAATGACATTTGAGGCGAGCGCGGGCAGAACGAATCACCGCTCTCGCCTATTTTGTAAAAAAAGGTCTTAGCAAGCAAAGCAAACGTAAAGTGCGGTTCCCGCCACAATGCCTGTTCATAACCTTTCCGAGTCGCATATATAACTAGTTGATTTTTAATGTATTAATTTATAACAAATAATGATTAGGTGCGAAAATATATTATCTCCAAAGCTTTTTACACAAAATGCTTGACAAAACAGATGAAATTAATTATATTCACGTTTCTTGATAAAATTCATAAATCTGCAAGGCGGTAATTATGGGAACCTATTCAGCAAAAAAAGAAGATATTATGAGAAGCTGGCATGTCGTAGATGCGAACGGCAAGACACTCGGCAGGCTCGCAACGGTCGTGGCGTCGGTGCTCAAAGGCAAGAACAAGCCTATCTTTACGAAACATGTGGATACCGGTGATTTCGTAATCGTCGTTAACGCCGAGAAAATCTATCTGACTGGCAAGAAGCTGGATCAGAAGGTCTATTACAGCCACTCCGGGTACCCAGGCGGTCTAAAATCCATCACGGCAGGCAAGCTGTTGAAAACCAAACCCGAGGAAGTTTTGAAAAGGGCTGTTCAGGGGATGCTTCCGAAAACCCAGCTCGGCAAACAAATGCTTACCAAACTCAAGATTTACGCAGGGGAGACTCATCCGCATAGCGCCCAGCAACCTGTGGAAATGAAAATCAAGTAAGAAATAATAATGATTTGGCATATTCGTTAGGAGGAAGTAATGTCAGCAGCAACGGTATCGAGATACTATGCAACAGGCAGACGCAAGAATTCCATCGCCAGAGTATGGATGATGGCCGGCAGCGGCAAGATTACCATCAACGACAAGCCCATGGATCAATACTTCGGGAGAGACGTGCTCAAGATGATCATCCGCCAGCCTTTTGAGGTAACCGGAACTATCGATAAATTCGATGTACTCGTCAACGTTCTGGGTGGGGGCAACTCAGGCCAGGCAGGCGCCATCAGGCACGGGATTTCCAAGGCGCTTCTCGCGGTGGACGCCGAATCACGTGTCAAGCTTCGCAAGGAAGGTCTTCTCACCCGTGACCCCCGCGCCAAAGAGCGCAAGAAGTACGGTCAGAAAGGGGCGCGCGCCCGGTTCCAGTTCTCCAAGAGATAAGGGATCATATACCTATCTGTGTTTTCCTGCTTTGCAGATCCTGTTCGGAACAAGGGAAGGTAGAGATGCCTTCCCTTTTATTTTGCTTATTTTCCGCCTTGCGATGTGAATCATTTTCCCACAGGGCATAGAATCATTAAACCACATGACAGAGAATAACCTCAAGATAGCGATCGTGGGATCGAGTGGATATACCGGCGGTGAACTCTACCGGCTGCTCCTGCATCATCCCAGGGCAACGGTCACCGCAGTCACCTCGGAGAAATCCGCTGGACAGCCTATTACTACTATTTTCCCGCATCTTGCCGGCTTAACCGAACTGGTCTGTGAACCGCTTGATCCAGCTGTCATCGCCAAAAAAGCGGATTTTATATTTCTTGCGTTACCACACGGGACAGCACAGGAGGCGGCTTTCCGGTTTCACCAGCTTGGTAAGAAAGTCGTTGACCTATCGGCTGACTACCGGCTTGCTGATCCGGCTGTTTATGAAACGTGGTATGAACATTGTCACCAGTACCCTGAACTTTTGAAGGAAGCAGTGTACGGCCTGCCGGAAATGCACCGTGAGAAGATCAGGAAAGCGTCGCTCATTGCGAATCCTGGCTGCTATCCCACAGGTGCGATCCTTGGGCTGGCGCCGCTGGTGAAAAGCGACGCCATAGACCTCAAGACGATCATCATTGATTCCAAATCAGGGGTGTCCGGCGCGGGGCGCAGCCAGTCACTTACCTACCACTATCCTGAAGTGAACGAAGGCTTCATGGCTTACAAAATCGGGACGCATCGCCATACACCGGAGATAGAGCAAGAGCTTAGTACGCTTGCAGGGAAATCCATCACGCTTTCGTTCACGCCCCATCTCGCACCCATGAACCGGGGAATTCTGACCACGATATATGCCATGCTTAATACCGGAACCGACACAGGTAGGCTTTCCGCGCTGTACCGGGAGTTTTACCGGAACGAACCATTCGTCAGGGTTCTGGCCACCGGCCAGCTCCCAAACGTGAGGAATGTGAGAGGCTCCAATTTCTGCGACATTGGCATTTACGCCGATCTCCGGACAGGCAGGGTCGTAGTTGTTACGGCTATCGACAACCTCGTCAAGGGGGCGTCTGGGCAGGCCATCCAGAACATGAACCTCATGGCGGGTTTTGACGAGACGAATGGGCTTCGGATTGCCGGTTTGTTTCCTTGAATTGCAGGTATGCCGGAGGCTGTATAGCGGGCTCCGGCAACAATACTATCGTTGTTTGCTCTCCTTATAGGAAGAGGCCAAAAAATATCCTAATGAGACAGGGGTTGAATCATGAAGACTCTGGATACAAAGAACTTTTCCATCCCCGGCTACAAGGCGTGGGGCATCACGAGCGGGATCAAAAAGAGTGAGAAGAAAGATCTTGCGATCATCTTCTCCGATCGGGAGGCCGCGGTCGCCGGTGTTTTCACCAAGAACCGGGTCAAGGCGGCGCCAGTTTTACTGGACATGGTGAGGGTTAAATCCGGAAAGGCACAGGCAATCGTGGCCAATAGCGGATGCGCCAACGCCTGTACGGGAAAACGGGGTCTTGCGGATGCCCGTGCAACGGCGGAGATTACGGCGCAGGCACTCGGCATAAAACCCGATGCCGTGCTGGTAGCGTCAACTGGTGTGATCGGCGAGTTTCTCCCCATGGCAAAGGTTAGCACCGGCATAGCGACCGCCGCCGGCCTCTTGTCAGGCATCGGCTGGGAACAGGCGGCCGAAGCTATCATGACCACGGACATGTATCCGAAACTCTCAATCGTGCAGGAAGAGATCGGCGGAAAGACGATCACCGTTGCCGGCATCGCCAAAGGTTCGGGGATGATTCATCCGAACATGGCCACGATGCTTTGTTTTATCGTGACTGATGCCGTTTTATCAGCACCGCTCCTGAAAAAGGCCCTGCTTGTGTCTACGGAAAAATCGTTTAACTCGATCACCGTGGACGGCGACATGAGCACGAATGACATGATCCTTGGCATGGCAAACGGCGCAGCGGGAAACAAGAGGATAGCGCCGGCCAGCAAGGAGCTCAAAAAGTTCCAGGCGTGTCTTGACACGGTGGCCAAGACCTTGGCACGGCAAGTTGTCCGTGATGGCGAGGGCGCTACCAAGTTCATTGAGATTGAAGTACGGAATGCAAAGAGTCCTGTTGAAGCCAAGCGCGCGGCGATGACCGTTGCAAGGTCCAGTCTCGTAAAAACCGCGATTTTCGGTGAAGATGCCAATTGGGGCAGGATCATGGCCGCGTTGGGGTATGCCGATGTGGAGATGGACGAGACCAGAACGGACATTATGATCGGCAAGGCCAAGATCGTCGAAAAAGGGCTTGGCACGGGAAAGGCCGCCGAACGTGAAGCTTCACTCGCGCTCAAACAGCGTGAAGTGCAGATCATGATCGACCTTCACAAGGGTAAAGGGAGCGCAACAGTATGGACCTGTGATTTGTCCTATGAATATGTGAAGATCAATGCGGCGTATCGAAGCTGATAGTACGAAAGATCGATCCAGGAGACTGTTCCGGACGGAACGATCATGAAAAAGTGCTGAAATTTTAGCGAAAATTCCCCTTGACATTCAAGAAGGGAGTTGTTATTTTTAATGATTATGCTTTGGTAAAAAGATCGCACGAGCAAAGTTCCTTTTGTTTTTTTTTATATAATGAAAACAGCAAGTTATGTGGCTGTTTCTATCGGATGCAACCGGAGGGGGGTGTAGCGAGAGTGCCGAGTATCAGATTACGGGAGAACGAGCCCTTTGAGGCCGCGCTCCGTAGATTCAAAAAAAGTATCGAAAAGGAAGGTGTGCTTTCCGAAGTCAAAAAGAGAGAGCATTATGAGAAGCCGAGTGTAAAGCGCAAGAAGAAGGCATTGGCAGCGAGAAAAAAAGCAGCCAAGACCGCGCGCATTTACCGGCAGGGTTGATCAGTGTCACACCGCCGGCTTGGTTCTCGTCTCAATTGTCTATCTGCGAACTGCTGTGTTGCCGGAGGAGAAAAGGGACGGAATGGAATTACGAGAGAGAATAGATACGGATATAAAATACGCCCTCAAATCCGGAGCCAAAGACAAAGTTTCTACCTTGCGGATGCTGAATGCCGCTCTTAAGAATAAGCAGATTGACAAGCGGCGGCCACTCTCTGAAGAGGAAGTTGTCGAAACCATCCGTTCCCTCATAAAGCAGCGCAAAGATTCAATTGAGCAGTTCGCAAAAGGCGGCCGTCAGGATCTCGTGGACAAGGAAACCGCCGAAGTGGCGGTGCTGGAAGTATATCTTCCCCAACCGTTACCACGTGAAGAACTCGAGGCGTTGGTTCGCGAAGCTGTCGCTAGTACCGGGGCGCAGGGTGCAAAGGATATGGGAAAGGTCATGAAGGCGCTCATCCCCATGGTCGGCGGGAGGGCTGATGGAAAACTGATCAGCGAGCTGGTGAAAAATTCGCTTGGGTAACGATATGAGTAACGCATTCGACGTGCGATTCTCTGACAACGGGGCGAAGCAGGGGGCCAGGTAGACCGAGGCCCCCTGATTTTTTTTACGTATCTCATGAACGATCTCGGGAATCCCGTGATCCTCACTTTAATCCGATAGGGACTTCGGCTTGCACCAAAGAAAAAAAAGCTGCATTGTCAATGAGCTCCATGGCGGTCCTCCGATACCCGAAGCGTTTGATATCGTTGATTGTTCAGAGCGCAGAAAAAAAACACTGCTTGCCGTGAGCGGCTATTCTACGGTGCCAGTATGAATGAGCATTCCCTCCGGGTACTTGAATTTGACAAGGTAATCGACATTGTTGCCGGATTTGCAGCCTCGGAACCCGGGAAAGTATCCGTGAGAAGTATGAAACCTGTTGCCGATGGGGAACTGGCAACGGGACGTCTCAGGGAAACACGTGAATTTATGAATATCCTCCAGCGGGGGGAAAGTCCGTCGCTCGATGGTATCCTTGACGTGGGGCAGGCGGTTGAGAAACTCGGAGTCTCTGGTAATATGCTTTCTCCCGCTGAACTGCTGAATACAGCCACTACACTTGCCGCTGGCAGGCGGGTGAAGAATTTTTTTCAGCGTTTCGAAGGCAAAAGTGACCCGGCACTCTCGGCTCCGCAGCTCTGCTTGCGAGCCGCATCTATTTGTCCGCTCAAACAGATCGAAGATGCGGTCTTCAGCGCCATCGATGGAAGGGCCGAGGTGAGGGACTCGGCCAGCCCGAACCTCCGGAAGATTCGCAAGCACCTCGTCCGGACGCGGGAAGACATCCTGGGTTGCCTCTCCGATATGATGCAGGACAGCGGTTTTCAGAAAGTCATCCAGGAACCGGTGATAACGATTCGCGATGACCGGTATGTCCTGCCGCTCAAGCCCAACTTCAGGCAAAACCTGAAAGGCGTGGTTCACGGGCAGTCGGGGTCACGAGCAACGCTTTTCGTTGAGCCTCTTGAGGTACTGGAGCAGAACAACCGTCTAGCGGAACTTCGTCTGGAAGAACTGGATGAAGTCGAACGCATTCTTCGCAAATTGACAGCCCTCCTTTTTCATGAGCGCCATGCAATCGGGGAAACGATCGATGCTCTTGCGGCAATCGATGCCATATATGCCCGGGCCCGACTCGGGATGGAACTGGACGGGACAATTCCGGAGTTCTCCCCACTGGGGAGTGTCAGCCTTCGCAGGGCGCGGCATCCTTTGCTCGTCTGGAAACAAAAAATCGCAGGCAGCGGGGAGATATCGCCGAACGACCTAGAATTGAGCGATCACGAACGGGCGTTGATTCTCAGCGGCCCGAACGCCGGCGGCAAGACGGTGATTCTCAAGACTGTGGGCCTCCTCTCGCTCATGGCCCAGGCCGGCCTGCCAGTGACCGCGGCAGAGGGGAGCATATTGCCGTGCTTCCGCGATATCTTTGCAGACATCGGCGACGAGCAAAGCCTTGAGCAGGACCTGAGTACGTTTTCGTCCCATGTTGGCCATATCGCCGGAATTCTCCGCGAGGCGGACCAGGACTCCCTCGTTTTGCTCGACGAACTCGGAGCCGGGACAGACCCCGGCGAGGGGGCCGGATTGGGCGCCGCGGTTCTTGAGAATTTGATCGAGCGGGGTTGCATGACCTTGGTGACGACTCATCACAACATGCTTAAGCTCTTCGGCGCCCAGACAGCCGGCGCTGTGAACGCTTCTATGGAATTTAACCCTCTGACATTGAAGCCGACGTACCGGCTGATACCGGGGAGGCCTGGCAGAAGCTACGGGTTGGACATGGCGGCTAGGATAGGTATTCCTGATGAGGTGATCCAGAAAGCACGCACCAGGATTAGCGAAGATGATATCCGGCTCGAAAACCTGCTGAAACAGGTGGAGATGGACGCTCAACGGCTTGCAGCGGAACGCGAGATGCTCAAGCGGGAGCTGGCTATTATGCAACGGGATCGGCGCGAGAGTGAAGCGGCGCTCAGGACGGCGGTGGATGAAGCGCGCGATATAAAGGCGAAAGCAAGGATGGAAGCAAAAGAGGTTGTTGCCTCGCTTCGCCAGAAACTCCGCGAGCTGTCCCCAGCAACGATACTTGATCGGGTTGAACACAAGAAAGCGGCCACGGAGATCGAATTGCTCATCAAAAAAATGGAGCCTGCTGTTTCAGATCAGGGCCACCACCTTGCCGTCCCGCTTCCTGAACTTCATCCCGGCGACCGGGTTCGAATCCAGAGGTGGAACAGGCCGGCAACGGTGCTGGCTTCACACCGAGGCCGGCTTGAGCTTGACGTGGACGGCAAAAAACTTAAACTGCCGGCCATGGAAGTCTGGCCGATAGAAACCCTGAGCGGACCGCAGAAATCGTCTCACTTGCCGGGCTGGAGCGCCGATTTTGATGATGAGGAGGGCTTGTCCGATCGTTTGAACATCATCGGACGTCGGGTTGAGGAAGGCTTGTCCGAGGTAGAGCGTTTTATCGACCGGGCATGCATACATGGCCTGTCGTTGGTGACAGTCATTCACGGCTTGGGAACTGGTGCGCTCAAGTCGGCAGTGGAGGGCTACCTGAGGAACCACCCCCTGATCGCAGCCATAAGGACTGGTACTCCGGCTGAGGGGGGAGCTGGCGTCACGGTAGCGGAGCTGAAAAAATAACGTGTTCTCCGATGATATCATAAACCGGGTCCGGGACAGTGTTGATATTGTCGATCTTGTGTCCGGATATGTTTCCCTGAAGAAAACTGGAAAGAACCACGTGGGGCTTTGCCCCTTTCATGCTGAAAAAACTCCGTCGTTCAGTGTCAATCCGGATAAACAGATTTTTCATTGCTTCGGATGCGGTGTGGGCGGGGATGCTTTCAAGTTTCTTGAGTTGCAGGAAGGCATGAACTTTCCCGACGCAGTCCGGAGTCTCGCGGGCAAGTCGGGGATCTTGCTACCCGCAGAGAGCAGTTTACGAAAGGATAAAAAAAACGAAGACGAACGTGCCGCTCTTTTGAAAGTTGTTGCTGATGCCGCCGATTATTTCCGAACTGAGCTCGAAGGTCCTGCCGGCAGCGCGGCACGGGCATACCTCGGCAAGCGAGGCGTCAGTGTAACGCTCATGCAGGATCAGGCCCTTGGCTTTGCAAGGCATGAGTGGGATGGCCTGCTCCGCCATCTCAAACAAAAGGAATATCCGCTCGATCTGATGGAAAAGGCCGGGCTTGTCGTAAAACGGAGCGAGGGCGAAGGCTACTATGACCGGTTCCGGGGCAGGATCATTTTCCCCATCCGCGATCTTAGCGGAAACGTAATCGCATTCGGCGGACGGGTCATGGACGACTCTCTGCCAAAGTACCTGAACTCTCCTGAGACGCCTCTCTACAGTAAGAGCAATGTGCTTTATTGTCTGGACAGGGCCAAGGACCCGGGACGGAGGCAGGGATACTTCATCATCGTCGAGGGATATCTTGACGCTCTTGCTTGCCACCAGTACGGTGCGAAGAACGCGGTGGCAACGCTGGGTACGGCTCTTACCGACGGTCATCTGAGGCTCCTCCGGCGGTTCGCGCAAAACCTTGTGCTTATATTCGATCCTGATCCAGCAGGTGTGAAAGCGGCTTTGCGCGGACTCGACCTGTTCGTCGCAAGCGGCATGAAAGTGAACGTGGTGTCGCTTCCCGACGGCGAGGATCCTGACACGTTTCTGAACAAGAAGGGCTATGAGGCATTTGCGACCTGCCTCAAGAAGTCCGTGAAGTTTATGGATTTTGTGCTTGACCAGACTGTAAAGGGCGGACCAGTCACCTCGATTGACGAAAAAGTAACGAAAGCGGGAGAGATGCTCAGGATCATTGCCAGGCTCCCGAGCGGCATTGAGCGAGATTATTATCTGAAGAAAACCGCCGAGGCGCTCGATCTTGACGAAGCGCTGCTTCGCCAGGAAATGCCGAAAGATCTAAAACGGACGCAGAGCGCTCCTTCCCAAGGCCGGGGAGCCGCGCCGCCGCTGAATCGCCGACCCAAGGCTGAAGAGACTTTGCTTCACCTCATGCTCAGGGACGAAGGAGTCGCTAAAAGCTTGGAAGGTCAGATCCGGCCGCAGGATTTTACCGACCCTTTGTTCCGCAGGGCGGCTGAAAGAATTTTCGAGGTCCTGAAGGGAAAAAACAAGCTCGACCAACACGCCCTTCGCCGGGAGGGTGATGAGGAACTCAATGCACTATTCTCTTATTATGCGGTGCTGGAGATGGTGTATGAAGACCCCCAAAAGCACTGCCGGGACTGCGTGGAGATGCTCAAGCAGCAGGACCCCGAAAAGCAGATGAAACAAATTGTGAAAGCGCTCAAAGAAGCGGAGAAGCAAGGCAATACCGAGGAGTACAAGCGGCTGCTCGAGATGCAGCAGCAATTGTGCAGAAGACCGGGACGCCGCATTCCCGGTCTATAGAGCGCGATCAGGGCAACGGAATCGGTCCGATCGGCATGCATATCGCAACGGCGGCAGGTGAGACCACATCGCAAAAAGGAGCACCAGAGTATGTCTAAGAAGGGTAAGGCAGGCGATTCGAAAAAAGAGGGGACGGGAGGAAAAGAAAGGAATTATGTTCCTTTCGAGGAAGCGGGCGAGTCGATCCCCCATGAAGATGTTTCCACGGAACAGCTGGACAGTATTATCTCGCTGTTTGGAGACGGCGACATGGACATGGACATCGCGGATTCCCGCCATGACGGCAAGGTGCGCCAGGCGGCTGATGACGAGCTGGAAGACGGCGCCGAGCCTGAAGAGGTTGGCCTCGATGAAGCGACTGAGGAGGAAGTTGAGGAGGAAGACGTCGATGTCGGCGTAGGTAAGACGGACGATCCCGTTCGCCTTTACCTCAAGGAAATGGGCACTGTCCCGCTCCTGTCCAAGGAAGGCGAAGTGGCCATCGCAAGAAGGATCGAAGATGGCAAACGCGAAGCCGCGCAGATCCTTTACAGCTTACCGTTTTCGCTTCAGGACGTGCGAGATCTGGGCGACAAGCTGAGGAAGGGAAAAATTAGCATAAACGAAATCGTCCACGCAGGCGATGATGACTTTGAAGACCTTCAAACCCAGAATGAGGAAGATCTCCATGCCCGGGTGGTGAAGCTGATAGTTGAAATCGAACGTCACAGCAAGGAACTCAACACGCTCACGAATCATATCAACAGCGACCGGGGAAGCGAAGCCCGGAAGAAGTCCGTCCGGGACAAGATGCAAACGACACGGTTCGCGTTGTTCGAAAAGCTTGAAGCGCTCAACATACATTGCCGCCAGACGGATCGCCTAGTCATGAAGCTGCGCGAAATGGTGAGCGAGGTGCTCATGACGGAACGGGAGATTCACGGCCTGGAGCGGAAGTCGGGGCTGACCATAAACGAGCTCAAGGACGTGTTCAAGAAGATGCGCCAGGGGGAGCGGGAGCTGAAGAACGCCGCGCGAAGGCTCGAGATGAAGCAGGAGACGCTGCTTGGAATCGAAAAAACATACCGCAACGCTATCAAACGTGTGAAAAAGATCGAGGAAGACTGCGGTGTTTCGGGTGAAGAACTCAAAAAAGCCCTTCGCGCTTACGAACGGGCAGAGGAACGGGCAAAGGTAGCCAAGAGCGAGCTTGTGGAAGCGAACCTCAGGCTCGTTGTATCCATCGCTAAGAAGTACACCAACCGGGGCCTGCAGTTCCTGGACCTTATTCAGGAAGGCAATATCGGCCTCATGAAGGCCGTGGACAAGTTTGAATGGCAGCGAGGATACAAATTCAGCACCTATGCCACGTGGTGGATCCGGCAGGCCATCACCCGGGCGATCGCCGACCAGGCGCGCACGATCCGCATTCCCGTGCATATGATCGAGACCATGAACAAGCTTATCAGGACGTCCCGCGGTCTCGTGCAGGATCTCGGAAGAGAGCCGACAACCGAGGAGATCGCCTCATCCATGAAACTGCCTGTAGAGAAGGTACGTAAGATCATGAAGATCGCGAAAGAGCCGATCTCCCTCGAAACGCCCATCGGCGAGGAAGAGGATAGTCACCTGGGAGATTTCATCGAAGACAAGAAGGTGGCGTCGCCGCTCGAATCCGCCATACGCAAGAATCTCCATCAGCAGGTCCGCAAGGTCCTGAACACGCTGACAGAGCGCGAGGAAAAAGTGCTGCGGTGGCGGTTTGGAATCGGCGAACAGACGGACCACACGCTCGAAGAAGTGGGGCAGGAGTTCGATGTCACGCGCGAACGTATCCGCCAGATCGAGGCTAAGGCGCTCAGGAAATTGCGCCACCCCAGCCGCAGCAAACAGCTGAAGAGTTTTATGGAGTAACCTGCTGTCTTACTGTGCCTCACCTTGACATTTGTGCTGCTTTATGTCAATATGTGCGACGTTCGCGGTGCGCCAGACATGATCAAACACGAAGGGACAAGGTGCATCTCAGGGCGGGGGAAATTGTACCCCCGGGGTCAGGTTTAATAATATCCGCAGGGCCCATAGCTCAGTTGGTAGAGCTACCGGCTCATAACCGGTTGGTCCCAGGTTCGAGTCCTGGTGGGCCCACCATCTCTGACGGAAGGATTTAATGCATATGCAGTCGACTTCACCGGCATCAACATACAGCATCATGGACAGCCGGTACACAACAGAGCCGATCACTGTTTTTTAAAATGCGCCGAAAGGCGCATTTTTATTTTGGAGGATTGATGGACGAACAGCTTAATCTTCTTATTCAACTACAGGAAATCGACGGGAAGCTCCACGCTCTTGTCGAACAGAAAAAGCGCATGCCCGAAGCGCTGGCGAATCTCGAAAACAAGCGTGCGACAATCAAGGCGGACCTCGAAAAAAGCAAAGAGAACCTTGTGGCTGCGCATAAGAACAAACGAGACCGGGATAAGGACCTTGAAGTGGGGGTCCAGAAAGTTGAAAAACTAAAGGCCCACTCGTCGGAGATCAAGAACAACAAGGAATATCAGGCGCTGCTCAAGGAAATTGAGACCGCTGAGCAAGAGAACAAAACTGTCGAAGACGATATTCTCTCGCTTATGGAGAAGATCGACGCGGCTTCCGCGGCGATTACCGCCGCGGAGCAGCAGGCGAAAGACGATGAAGCGGCTATACAGGCCGAGCAGAGGGAACTAGGGGCCGCAATCAGCCAGATTGAGGCGGAACTTAACAGTGTGGAACAGGCTCGTCAGGAACAGGTCTCCCGTATTCAACCGGCCGTGCTTGCTCACTACCAGAAGCTCCTCCTCAGCAAGGCCGGCATCGCCATTGCCGAAGCCCGTGGAGAGGCCTGCTCCGGCTGTTATATGAGCATTCCACCGCAGGTTTTCGTTAACGTCAAGAAGAACGAAAGTATCATCACCTGCCCCCAGTGCGGACGCATTCTCTATTATAAAGAAGCGATTGTCCAGAAAAACAGCTGAGCGAGACGAACACGATTTGAAGAATTTCGAGAAGAGTCGCATTTTCCGTCTTTCCTCCCTGTTATTCCCGCTCTTTTTATAATTGGAGAAAGGAACGAATTTTGACCACATTAGATACTAATGAGCTCACCATCTTTTCGGACGGCGCCTCGAGGAACAATCCGGGCGAGGCAGGAGCCGGTGTTTTGATCCTCCGGGACAATAAGCCTGTGGCGAAGCTGTCAAGGTATCTAGGGACGACAACAAACAATATCGCCGAATATACCGCCGCGATCATGGGGATGGAGCATGCAGTGAAGCTCGGCGCTTCGAGCGTCAGGCTCTTTGCCGATTCGGAACTGCTCGTAAAGCAGCTGAACGGTCAGTACAAAGTGAAAAATGAAGGTCTGAAATCGCTCCATCATAAGGTGAAGGAACTTATTGCAAAGATCGGAAGCGTTGAGGTACAATATATACCGAGGGCGCTGAACAAAGAAGCCGACGCGCTGGCGAACAAGGCAATAGACGAGAAAATAGTTTAATCACAGGGCGCAAAGAAGAGGAAGGAAAAAATTTTTCATTGCGGCAATCCTTGAAATTTACCGCAGTCTGAGCGTCCTCTGTGCAGTCAGAGAATATTATAAATCAGAGCGGGTGAGATGATCGCTCTCCGGTAACGGAGGGAGGAAAGTCCGAGCTCCGCAGGGCAAGGCGGTTCCGAAACGGGACAGGGGGCGACCCCATGGATAGTGCCACAGAAAAGAAGACCGCCCCGCACAAGGGGTAAGGGTGAAACGGTGGGGTAAGAGCCCACCAGATTCCCGGGTGACCGGGAGTGCTTGGAAAACCCCGCCTGGAGCAAGACCACATAGGGAAGCATCCCCTGCAAGGGGGTAAGGACTGCTCGTCCGAGACTTCCGGGTAGGTCGCTCGTGCCTTCGAGCAATCGACGGCCCAGATAAATGACCATCACCCCGGGTAACCGGGGCACAGAACTCGGCTTACGGCCCGCTCTGATTTTTTACAAAAGCCTGTGGGTGCAGATTTCGCATATTAACGCGGATGAACGACACTCCCGATGATGACTTCAGCTCTGCGCCTCTGCGAGAGATGTTTTTCGCATCCGATTTATCCGGATCAGGTTTCTCGTAGTATCAGAGGTTCTCCATGAGCAACAAGATCTTTGCCATCCGTCCTTTTGAGAAGCTCAAGAAAAAAATCGACGCCACACAGAATGCTGCCGCACCCCTGCCACCCCACCCAAAGAAAAAAGAAGAATGCACCGCCCAAGAGCTGTTTAACTGTGAAATGAACGACGTTCAGGAGATCCTGGAGTTTCGTTCCCTCGCCTATGCGCATCGTCAGCGGAAGAGCACCAACTCAAAACCGTCGCATTGCGATCCTGACAGGGAATCGCTTGATATTCTCGTGGAAATCGCATCAGGACATCGGCCAATCCACCTCCCTGACACGCAGGAATACGTAGAGTGGGTGAATCCCGATCATCATGATTCGGTTATTCGGAAGCTGCATGAAGGGCAGTTTGCTGTCCAGGCTTTTCTCGATCTGCACGGCTGCACTGTTCCTGAGGCAGAGAAAGAACTCGATCAATTTCTGCTCGACTCCTTCAGGAAGGGGCTCCGCTGTGTAAAGATAATCCACGGCAGGGGACTTCGCTCTATCAAGGGGCCCCGCATCAAGGACTCAGTGACCAGACGGCTCTCCGGACATTTTAGAAGAGACATCCTCGCTTTCGTCACAGCCCGTCAATGCGACGGCGGGCTCGGCGCGCTATATATCCTGCTCAGGAAAAAATAAGTTTCTCCATTATCCGGATAGGGCTTTATGACCACTACAGCAGCCACGAAATCGAAAAAAAAGATGGGCTGTTCGTTGGCCGACATGCAGAAACGATCATTCCAAAAAATAATCTACGATTACTATGACGCGCGAGGACGCGACCTTCCCTGGCGCAAGTGCATGAACCCTTATCGTGTGCTCGTATCGGAAATCATGCTGCAACAGACGCAGGTCGACCGGGTGATCCAGAAGTACCGGGAGTTTCTCGCCGCCTTCCCCGATTTTCCCACTCTCGCCAAAGCGCCAAATGCGAAGCTCCTGAAAGTCTGGTCGGGCATGGGGTATAATCGCCGAGCCCTTTCGCTTAAAGCCCTGGCGCAGAAAGTTATGAGTGAATATCAAGGCAGGCTCCCGTCTGGCCCGGAGGAGCTTATTGCGCTTCCGGGCATTGGAAAATATACTGCCGGCGCTGTCAGCGCCTTTGCATTCAACAAACCCGTGGTGTTTATGGATACGAACATCCGACGTGTTTATATTCATGGGTTTTTTCAGGACCGCGAGAACATCCATGACGATGAGCTTATTCCGCTTGTCGAGCAGACGATGGACAGGATGAACCCGCGAAAATGGTATAATGCTCTTATGGATTATGGGACCATGTTGAAGCAGAAACATGTCAATTCCAACAGGAAGAGCGCACATTACGTTCGCCAGAGCCCTTTTGAAAATTCGAACCGGCAGGTTCGGGGGAAGATCCTGAAGTCGATCATTGCGCAATCTCCGCTCACGACAGCGCAGATTGTGAAGGCGACTGGCATTGAACCGGAACGGATCCGGAAGAACTTGGCGCAACTCGCCAAAGAAGGGTTTATCGTAAAGACCGGCGGCTTGTTCAGCATTTCCTGACCCGCGCAAGTAGGACCCGGATAAGACTATAGCCACCGAGTCTACAGAGAATAGAGAGAATTTGGCAATGAATAAGATTATTAGAAAACCTCCTTATTCTCTCTCTTTACTCTCTGGGAAGCCTGTGGTACGTTTTTTACTTTTTGAGGAGAATTTGATTCTCTAGCTACAAGATCATAATTCATCCAAAAGACATCATTGCACTCTGCCATCGGTATGTGGACTACGAAATCGAATCATGAGAAAAGGTCCTGACTATATACAACTTTATCCCACCCTCAGATGCAACCGGTCATGTGAATTCTGCTTTAATCGATCAATGACTGCTGTCCAGGACATGTCGCTTGATTCGTTTAATACCATGATTGCCGCGCTCAAAGGATCATCCGTAAAGACCATCGACATCATCGGCGGCGAGCCAACCCTGCACCCCGATATCATCGACTTCATCCACGAGGCTGTGCAGTCAGGCTTTTCTGTGAATATCAGTTCGAACGGAACGAATCTCGCCGCACTCGAAAAAATTGCGGTCATAGGAAAACAGGTTACTGTCGGCATCTCAATAAATGATCGTGAGACGCTGAAACAGTCAAGTGAATTTATCCGGCGTCGTGCGCCCGTCGTAAAAACCGTGTTTACCAATGACCCGGACGCAGATATGGTACAAACCATTCTCTCGCTCAAGCCGAGGAAATTCTACCTGATATACCGTGATGCCGCGGGACCGGGAGATCTGAATAATACTATTCCCTTCTATCGGTTCGCCTCTGCCGTGCAACAGTATTGTGATCCCCTTGAGGTCGGCACGGTGTACTGCTCCGGCTTCCTGCCCGATATTGAGAATGCTCCAGAGCTTGCACAGGTCCGGTGCCCTGCAGGGACCACGAAGCTGGGCATGATGCCGGACGGTGCAGTCTACCCCTGCAATCTTTTCTTCTGCAGGAAAGAATTTTTCTTGGGAAACATTCTCCGTGATTCCTTCGAAAGCATCTGGAACCATCATGTGCTTTCCTTTTTCCGCACCGCACAGGGGAATGCATGTAAGCAGCTCTCTTGCCGCCTTCACGCTCAATGCCACGGCGGATGTCCGGCGCAGGCCCTTCAAATTTGCGGTGATTTGGAAGCTCCCGACCCCCGCTGCAACAACCGTTGACTTGTTTATTGCCGCTCGTCTGATAAATCTGATATAATTACACATCTTTGCAAACGAGGAGGCCCTCATGGTTACTGCTCTGGTGCTTTTGAATGTTTCGCGGGACAAGGTGAATGCCGTGGCAGAATCGCTTGCCGATATGGAAGGTATTTCGGAAGTCTACTCCATTGCCGGCAGGTACGATCTCGCAGTGATCATCCGGGCAAAGGACAACGACCAGCTGGCGGAGCTTGTAACGAGCCACATGCTGAAGGTGGAGGGGATACTGAAATCGGAGACGCTTATCGCCTTTCGGGTCCACTCTCGCCACGATCTGGAGAGCATGTTTTCCATCGGCTTGTGAAAAACCACTATTTCCGAGAGATATGGTCATCGTGACCCTCCAGAACATGCCCTGACACAAAAAGCGTGTTATTCCAGCCCGACGAGATCAATGGCGCAGTTTACTGAAATAGACCTCGATCCTTACGTATCGGTTCCCGCTGAGAAACTCGTTGTGGGTACGAGCCTTCCTTTTGCCGTATTCCTGAAAGACCGTAGCATTGTCATTCCTCTCTTCAACAAGGGGACGATTTTTGATGGAATCGCCTCCAATATTTTGAGGGAAAAAGGCATCGGCACCATTTATGTCAGAACGTCGGACGGTGTTGAGCTCGACAATTACCTGTGGCAACGGAGAGCGCCAAAAAAGACAACGCCTGACCGGTCAAAATACGATGAATATGTGGCAAGCAAAAGCCAGCACTATCTCATCGAGCGCGCGCTCCTGCAGCCCGGTACGCGGATTACCTTCAGCCTCTATGTCCTGATCCAGTTCCGCCTCAGTATTCTTCTTCCAGCCACTGAGCAGGCACCTGCCGCCATTGACGAGCGGGTCGTGAACATCCCCGGCGACATCGTGATCAAGCCGGAGGATATCCCACGATACAACGCCTATCTGAGCACCCTGCTGAGCGCGGGAGGGACGAAAGAGAAAGATCGCGATAAGATAAAGCGGAGCGCTCTTAAGGAAAATTCAAAGCTTATTCTGAAAGATCTGCTCGACAATCCCCGGAGCGGTGAAAAAATAAGAGAATCCATCACCATGGTTAATACCATGGTCGAGAGCATCCTAGGGAACCGGTCTGCCGCGTCCGACCTGCTGTCACTCAGAACTTACGATTATTATACCTACACCCATTCCGTCAATGTTGCGGTGCTGTCTGTGGGACTTGGGATGGCCGCGGGCCTGAAGCGGGAGGATCTCGTTACACTCGGCATCGGCGCCATGCTTCACGATGTTGGCAAGAGCGCAATCCCGGCCTCCATAATCAATAAAGCCGGCAGGCTTGACGATGATGAATACCGAATCATCAAGACCCATGTATCGGAAGGAGAAAATATTCTGAGGATAAACAAGGAAATTCCCGAGAATTCTTTTCTGGCCGTTTCCCAGCATCACGAGCGCTTGTCGGGCAGAGGGTATCCTAACAATAAAGCGGGGCAAGAGATTCATTTGTTCGGGAGAATCACCTCCATTGTCGATTGTTATGATGCGATGACCACGGAACGTTCCTATCAACCGGCGCGGACGCCGTTTTACGCGCTGTCAACAATTACCCGCGAGTCCGAAGATTTCGACCGGGATCTGCTTAAGGAATTTATCAGAATGCTCGGTGAACTGAAGGCATAGTTTACCCGACAAAGGAAGCGCACTCTCTCCCTGTTATCTCCAATTAGATGTGAAAATGCCGTTGAGAAAGTAGGGAAAATAGTATAGAATGGCAAAAATTTGCATCATCGGCAAATGACTCGACTTCGCAGGAGGAATCAATGAGGCAAACCAAAATTTTACTCTCTGACAAGGATATCCCGACCAGGTGGTACAATATCATGGCTGATATGCCGAACCTGCCCAAGCCTCCGCTTCACCCGGCGACCAAGCAGCCGATCGGCCCCGATGACCTCAAGCCCATTTTCCCGATGGACCTCATTCTACAGGAGGTGAGCCAGGAGCGGTGGATCGATATCCCCGAAGAGGTACTCGAAATTTACACGCTCTGGAGACCGTCGCCTCTGTTCCGCGCGCATCGGCTCGAAAAAGCGCTCGGTACGCCGGCGAAGATCTACTACAAATACGAAGGAGTAAGCCCCGCAGGCAGCCACAAGCCGAATACATCCATTCCACAAGCTTACTACAACAAGAAGGCGGGCATCAAGCGCATCGCCACCGAGACCGGAGCCGGACAATGGGGCTCCTCCATGGCGCTGGCAGGAAAACTCTTCGGCCTCGACGTCACGGTTTACATGGTGAAGGTGAGCTTCGGGCAGAAACCCTACCGCAGAATGATGATGGAAACATGGGGGGCGACGGTGCACGCGAGCCCATCGACATTGACGAATTCGGGCCGGAAGATTCTCGAGGTCGATCCCAACAGCACAGGAAGCCTGGGCATCGCCATTTCCGAGGCAGTTGAGGACGCGGCCACGCACAATGACACGAACTATGCGCTGGGCTCGGTGCTGAACCATGTTTGCCTGCACCAGACGGTCATCGGCCAAGAGGCTAAGAAACAGATGGAGATCGCCGGCGACTATCCCGACGTGGTGATCGCATGCTGCGGAGGTGGGAGCAATTTCGCGGGAGTCGCGTTCCCCTTCCTGCAGGACAAGCTGAGCGGCAAAAAGAAGGACCTCCGCGCAATAGCCGTGGAACCTACATCGTGCCCGACGCTGACCAAGGGCGCATTCTGCTATGACTTCGGCGATGTTGCGGGTTTGACACCGCTCTTGACTATGTACACCCTGGGCCATGATTTCATGCCGGCGGGCATTCATGCCGGAGGACTCCGGTACCATGGAGACTCGCCGCTCGTTTCCCAGCTCTACCGCGACAAAATCATCGAAGCCAAAGCCTATCCGCAGACGAAGGTCTTCGAAGCCGCGGTCTTGTTTGCCGGAACAGAGTCGATAATCCCGGCGCCTGAAAGTAGCCACGCGGTCCGTGCCGCGATCGACGAGGCGCTCCGCGCCAAGGAAGAAGGCAAGCAGAAGACCATCCTCTTCAACCTGAGCGGTCATGGGTATCTGGATCTGCAGGCCTATGCCGATTATCGGGAAGGAAAACTGTTCGACCACGAGCATCCGGAAGAGGACATCAAAAAGTCACTGGAGAAGCTGCCGAAGATATGATGGCCGCTTCAGATGAAAGATTGTAACAAGGAAAAGCGGAGCAGATCAGAAAACTATCTATCCCCTCCCTCGGAGGGGATATTTTTTTGTACCTTCCTGCAGGAGCTAGGATTTGAAAGGGAATTTACATTCTCTTGGCGTTTTTAAGGCGCTCAAGGGCATTGCGGGCTATCAGGATATTGCCGTCGGAATCCCTAACAATTGCTTTTGCAGCGAGCACTTTGAGGCACTTGGACACGGCTTCGCGTGACGAACCAATACGCGCGGCAAGTTCCTTATGAGTGATTTTCCCGGCTCGCAAGTATCCGGCAGCCGTTCCGGGATCCTCCGCCATTGCCTGATCGAGAAGGGCCTTTGTGAGCCGCTCGCCGACTTCGAGGAAAGCGAGCGATTCAATCATTTCATCGGCCTTGCGCAGCCGGCCTACAAGGGTCGCCATGAGTTCAACGGAGATGCGGGGATTTTTGTAGAGCAGGTCGAAGAACGTTTCTTTCTGGAGGACGGAAAGCTCAACATCCATTTCAGCGATAATTGTGGCGGACCTTCCTTTTCCGTCAAGCAGGCTCAGTTCGCCGAAGAAAGCGCCTTTTTCAAACTGTGCCAAAACGATCTCGTCACCCTCCTCGTCGATCAGAACCGCTTTTAATCTCCCCGAATTCACGATATAGAGGTCGGTGCTCAGGTCGGTCTTGTAGAAGACCACGTCGCCCTTTTTATATTTCGCAGTTTTGCAGCGCGTTTCTATTTCTTGTAACTGGGAATCCTTGAGATGGTTGAAAAGAGGGATTTTCTTTAAATATTGAGTAAGCATGCATGAATGGACGCAATCGCGGTTTCCCTGTTTCACATAACATCACAATTACGCAATGCGTCCGATGCCTCCTCTCCGAGGCAATAAGCTGAAAACGGTGAGGCTGTGATGGAACTCGAATGAGGCTTATAATCGTGCCGCGCCGATGGATGCGCTTTGAGTGGTTTGAAACACGAATAGGATATCATCGTCGTTGTGCAAAATCAAGAGGATTAACAACAAAGCAACTAATCGGGAAATGGGCCCGGGGTAAGGTAAAATTAATTCAGATCAGAGAGCAGCCTCAGCCGTATCCGCACCCGGGTTGCGAAGAAAGGACCGCGGTTTCGCCGACTATGCCTGAATCACTTGCGACTAAATTCATGCGGTGGGGTTTTAACTATTTTCCCGCTTTCCGTGGCACAGGAGGGAAAATCGTCTACATTTCCGGCGACTGGCGGGAGGTGCGCATCAAATTGCCGTTGTCCTGGAGAACACGAAATTACGTGGGCACGATTTATGGGGGTAGTATGTATGCCGCCATTGACCCCTTTTACATGGTGATGCTCATCAAGATTCTCGGGTCCGAGTACACCGTATGGGACAAAGCTGCAGCCATCTGTTTTAAAAAGCCGGGTACGAGCACGCTGTACGCGACGTTCAGCGTCACGAGCGAGGAAATCAGCATTATCAAAACCGCCCTTGCATCAGCGCCGTCAGTCGAACGGATCTATCATGTTGAGCTCAGGGATGCTCAACATGTTGTTTGCGCTTCGATTGAAAAGACGGTTTATATACGAAGGAAGATGAAACCGGAGAAGGAAGTACTGCTACCGTGAAAACAGGGAGGAGGTCGGTTGCCCGCCGCCCGTTCGGGCCTGCTATTTTACTTCCTGCATTTCAAGCTTGAACTCAGAGGTGAAGTGGAATTTAATCTCAGGGTAGGCCTCGATCATGTTCCTGAGGACCCATTCCGATTCGGCGAGAAAAACGATGTTGCCGTCCTTGTCCCTTGCGATACGTTCCGCCTTAAACCTGCAGAACTTATCCATTTCCATTTCAGCAGTCGCCGTGATCCAGCAGGCCTTGTAAATTGCCATTGGATCGAACCTGCATTTGGCCCCGTATTCGTGTTCCAGCCGGTACTGCAGTACATCGAACTGAAGCTGACCCACGGTGCCGACGATTTTCCGGTTTCCCTGCTGCTGCGTGAAAAGCTGCGCCACGCCCTCGTCCGTCAGTTGTTCGATTCCCTTAGAAAGCTGCTTGGACTTCGAGGGGTCCAAATTTATCAGCTCCTTGAACACTTCGGGCGAAAAAGTCGGAATTCCCTGGAACATGAGCCTCTCGCCTTCTGTAAGGGTGTCGCCGATCTTGAAATTCCCTGTATCGTATAAACCGATCACGTCGCCAGGAAAAGCCTCGTCGATAATGCTCTTGCGCGCTCCTAGGAAACTGGCCGGGCTGGTGAAACGGATGCTCTTTTTTATTCGCACATGATGAAACATTTTGTTCCGCTCGAACTTGCCAGAGCAGATGCGGATAAAAGCAATTCGGTCGCGGTGGCGCGGATCGAGATTCGCGTGAATTTTGAAGACGAAACCGGTGAAATTCTTCTCGTCAGAATCAACCACGCGTACGTCCGTTGGACGGCTTCCGGGCGTGGGCGCGATCGCGATAAAGGTGTCCAGAAGCTCCTTCACGCCGAAGTTGTTGATCGCGCTGCCGAAGAACACTGGCGCAAGGCCGCCGTGAAGATAGGCATTGACGTCAAATGGATTGTGTGTGCCTTCAATCAACTCCACGTCCTCGCGAAGTTTTACCGCATAATCGCCGAGCTGCTGGTCAAGGACCGGATCGCCGAGGCCTGTTATGGCGACAACGTCGTCTGCAACAGTGACTCCTCCAGGACGGAAGAGGTAGAGGCTGTGATTATAAAGATTGTACACGCCTTTGAATGAAGTTCCCATGCTGATGGGCCAGGAGAGGGGCTGTACATGGATTTTCAGCTTTGTCTCCAGCTCGCTCAGGAGTTCGAAGGGATTCTTTCCCTCCCGGTCCAGCTTATTCACGAAGATGATGACCGGGGTGTTCCGCATGCGGCAGACCTGCATGAGCTTCTCTGTCTGCTCCTCCACGCCTTTTACGCAATCGACGACCAGGATGACGCTGTCCACGGCTGTCAAGGTGCGGTAGGTGTCTTCGGCAAAATCCTTGTGGCCCGGCGTATCAAGCAGGTTTATCTTAAGACCGCTGTAATCGAAGCCCATGACCGACGTGGCAACGGAGATGCCGCGCTGGCGCTCGATGTCCATGAAGTCCGAGGCAGTGCTCTTCCGGATCTTGTTCGACTTCACCGCACCCGCCACCTGGATTGCTCCGCCGAAAAGCAGGAACTTCTCGGTAAGCGTGGTCTTGCCCGCGTCGGGATGGCTGATGATGGCAAAAGTGCGCCGTTTGAGTATTTCGTCTTCGTAGCTCATGGTGAACTTGTTAATATAACAAGCGGAGGCTAAAAAGTCAAGGATTTCTAGCTTTTCTGACTATTTGCCGAGCGGTTGGTGTTGGCGGGATGAGGAAGATTTCAAAGCTTTTCCGGTTCAGTAAAGCAGAAAGTCGGCCAGCCGGGCGAATTCCTCGACGCTTAACGTCTCGGCCCTGCGGCCGAGATCGATGCCGGTTCTATCGAGTACGGCATCCATTTTCTCTTTGGACGCGTCGAGCTGCTTCAGTGAGTTCTTGAGGGTTTTTCTGCGCTGTGAAAAGGCCGCCTTGACAACACGAAGAAAAGAGCCCTCATCCCTCAGCGAAACCGCGGGGGTACCGCGCAGTGCGAGCGTTATGACGGCCGAGTCCACATTGGGCCTCGGGGTAAATGCTCCCGCAGGTACCATGAACTCGATGCGCGGTTCCGCGTAGAGCTGGACAAGCACGGAGAGATAACCGTATTCTTTTCCGCCCGGCGGTGAGGCAATTCGGTCGGCAACTTCCTTCTGGAGCATGAGGGTGAGGGTGTCGAACCGGTCCCGATAAATGAGCAGTTTCTGTATGATTGGCGTGGAAATGTAGTAAGGCAGATTTGCCACGACTTTCCATTTATCGGGCAATGCGGCGTAAGGATATTCAAGAGCATCGGCCTGCACGATCTCGACGTTCCGGCATTCGGTGAAATCTTTCCAGAGCAGGGGGATGAGCTGTTCGTCAAGTTCGAGGGCGAGGACTTTTTTGGCTCGCGCTGCAAGAGCGCGCGTGAGATGGCCGAGGCCCGGTCCAATTTCGAGGACAAGATCGTTGGACGTGATCCGGGCACTATTTACGATCTTATCGAGATAGTGCGGGTCTTTCAGAAAATTCTGACCAAGTGATTTCTTTGCACGAATGGTGGACATAATTGTTTAGTACGCCTGCTTATGATAGCGCACTTGCATGAAAAAGTCATGCATTTCTGTAGAAAAGAGGAAACGACTCGCCAATTAGGGGAGAGTAAAGGATTCCTCCGAAAGGTACAAAAATTATCATCCCGAAGTTCAGATTCAATAGAGGTGCTAGGTCAGACCTTGCTTGGCGTAGCAGAGAAGAACTCGGCTTGTCGGCCGCTTCAACTGTCCATCAAACGGGGGCATGCACCTTGGCGATCAGGAAGGTCATAGAGCGTATGGGAACAGAAGGGGACCGGTAAGCTATCAAATAACGACGCGGCCCTTGACATCCCTCCTCGTTTTGCAGTCAGACTATTCATCATGAGAACTCGTCCACAACAAAAAAAGGGCGGTGATTTCTCACCGCCCTGGCGTTCGCATTATTAAAGCTTGTCCGGTTTTCCTTGTTTTGCAACGTTGCCGGCCCCCTCGGATTCTTACGCTTTCTCGGCAGCAGCCTGCTTGTTGCTGCGCAGCGTTTCCGGCAT